>Ga0074044_10000171_pt1 | contig 65125 bp, 57 predicted proteins | sample BogForMeECP23OM1_FD_94443 | JGI IMG/M metagenome (GOLD analysis project Ga0074044, IMG submission 94443) | Bog forest soil microbial communities from Calvert Island, British Columbia, Canada - Bog Forest MetaG ECP23OM1 | ecosystem: Environmental > Terrestrial > Soil > Wetlands ...
CCTACGAGCCAAGAAAACCCACGAGGCGAACATGCGCTGCGCAACCCATCTGAAAGCCGCGTTCCCGGGCAGAAAACTGGTGGATATCACAGCCGACGCCATCGAAGACTACCTTCGCCGGCGTCTTCGGCAGCGTGTTCGGGTCAAGCTCGCTCGTGGTTACCGAGAGAAGGGAGTTCTCAAATCGACCACGGTGCACCAGGAGTTTCGGGTGCTCCGGCGCATGCTGAACGTGGCGGTACGAAAGAAACTGCTCGCAGCGAACCCCTGTTCGGGCGTCGAATTCCCGGTCGCCGTGAGAGGATTGTTCCGGCCGCACTACGTAACCTGGTCGGAGCAGCAACAGATCGAATTTCACGGACCCGAGTACCTGAAAAACGCCGTGCAGATCATTACGGAGACGGGATTGCGAGTCTACAAGGAACTGACTCCGATGAAGAAGGATCAAGTGGACCTTCAGAACGCGGTCGTCTGGATCCCGGACTCGAAGACTCCAAACGGCACCGCCGAAGTTCCCCTTACTCCGCTGGCCATCGAAGCCTTTCGTCGCCAGATGGCCATCGCGGGGGAGAGTCCGTTCTTGTTTCCGAGCGATCTGAACGAGAGCGGACACCAGACCACCTTCAAGACGGTCTGGCACAAGACTCTTCGGCGCGCCAAGGTTCCCTACTTCCGAATCTACGACCTTCGATCCACATATGCTACGCGGCTGAGTGCTGGAGGCGTGGCCGATGAATGGGTAACTCAAATGCTTCGCCAGGGAGACGCGCAAGTCTTCAAGAAGTATTCGCAGATGAAATTGCAGATGAAGCGCGAAGCTCTGGAAAAGCTGAACCGCCGGGCCAGCGAAATGGCATCAAAGGGTGATGAGCGAATGTGCACGGTCGCGGTGCAATGACGCATAAGTGCACGGTTAGTGCACGGTCGAGGCCGGAAATCATGATCCGGAGTGGTCACGAAGTTGGAAAGTGCTTTAGAATCAATTCTGCTAGTCATGTCGGGGCGTAGCGCAGCCTGGTAGCGCACCTGCCTTGGGCGCAGGGGGTCGTAGGTTCAAATCCTATCGCCCCGACCAATCTTTCTTCACTTCCTCACGAACCTTCACGAATTCCGGCCACGGCCATCATCCGGCCGGTTTTGCCGTGCTCGCCGCGATAGGAGAACAGCAGATCGGTGTGGCAGTTCGTGCACGGCGCCGACGCTTCGATGTTCTTCGCCGGAACTCCGGCGGCGAGCAATTGCCGGCGGTTGGCTTCCACCAGATCGAGGAAGAGCTTGGGGGGCAGTTCGCCGTGGCCGGGCGCGCGCGCGGTCAGAAACAGCAGCGGATATTTTTCGCGCACGGGATCCGACTCTTTGACCTCGCGAAATAAACTGGCCGCATATTCAAACTGCGATTCAAATTTCGTGCGAACCTCTTCGCCGACCTCGTAGCAGCAGCCTTGAATCCCCGGCCCGATCGCGGCTTTCAGATCGCGGGGACGGCTGCCGAAGCAGCGAACCATTTCTCCGACGCCTTTTTCGACAATGCGCTGCACCGTGCCGCGCCATCCGGCATGAAACACGCCGACGGCGCGATGTTTCGCATCCACCAGGATCACGGGCAGGCAGTCGGCCGTCTGAATCGCCAGCAGGAGGCCGGGAGCCGCCGTGATCAGCCCGTCGCCGGCAAGCGGGTCGCTCGGAACCGAATCGACGGAATGAATGATGTCGGAGTGAATCTGGCGCAGCGTCACCAGCGGCCGGGGCGCGCTGCGTCGTTGCCTGAGGCTCTTGCGCGGCACTGCGCCGAGCGCGTTGAGAAAAGCTTCGCGGTTACGTTCGACCGCAGCTCGCGAATCATCTTTGGTGAAACCCAGATTGAGATCGCCCTTCCCGTAGGCGCGCGACGATCCGCCGCCGCGCGTGGAAAATCCATGCAGGAGCCAGGGCAGCGCGGTCAGATTTTTTGCGCGGAGAATATTCAGCTTGGCTGGTTTGCCGATTGCTTTTCGAGGAGCCCGAGTCGCCACCTGTCTATGTTACCTGACGGTGGCGTTCTAAATTCTTGACCACAGGGGGCACAGGGTTACACAGGGTAGAACTTGAGGTACCCTGTGTAACCCTGTGTAACCCTGTGTCCTCAGTGGTGATTGATTTTTCTGGCTGGAAGCTGACTGCTGTCTTTCTAATACTTCCAGCTCTTTAGATCTGCGCCCGCTGGAGCCGTCTCTTCCATGTGCTTGACCATCTCCGGGAAGTAGTGCTGGTTCAGGCCGACGGCCGTGTCGTAATCTCCCGCGTAGCAGTGTGGCTTGCGCACGCCGAAATCGAAGGTGCCGTGGTAATACGGATCGGTCGTCGTCTCCAGATAATCTTTCAGCAAGTGCACCGCTCGATCCAGATAAAACGTGTCAGCCTCGCCGACATACAGATGCAGCTTGCCCGCGAGCTTCGGGCCGAGAGTTTTCCAGTCACGCTGCATGATCGCGCTCAGATCGTAATGTTCCTTCCAGTATTTCGCGACCTCGTGATCGATCTCACCGCTGCGCTTGTCGAAAACTGACTTCGGATATCCGTCGTCTCCCACGGAACTGAAAACAGCCTGCCAGATATCGAACTGCTCACCTGAACGGCTGTGCGTGCCCTGCACCAGTTCGTAGCGATTCATCTGTTCCATGGTCGAGAGAATGAGGCCGTCAGGCTGGCGCACCGACGGCCGCGGCACATGGCCATAAATGCCATCGATCCAGAACGCGTTCTTGTCGTCGTAGAGATTCGTAGTCATGTAGGCGCGGAAGTCGACGACATCGGGGCAGAAGACCCACGCGCCGTTATAGAAGTCCGGATAAAAAATCTGCGACGCGAGACTCTCCCATCCGCCGGTAGACCCGCCGTAGACGGCGCGGGCCCATCCCTGGCCGATGCCGCGAAATTGTTTTTCGACATAGGGAATCAGTTCCTGCGTGATGGCGTCGCCGTAGGGGCCGACGTTGGCCGAGTTCACGGCGTAAGAATCGTCGAAGTACGGCGTGGCGTGCTGAATGGTGAGCACAATCACGCGCGGCATGCGTCCGGCAGTCCAGTCCTGGTAGAGCTTGTATCCGTTCTTCGCGGTTCGCAGCTCGCCGCCTTTCAGGGCGTCGCTCGGAGGTGTGGTGCGGAACGGAATGACGCCGGGGAGATCGCGATGAAAGTGATCCTGCTCGACGATGAGCGGATAGTGCGCATCGGGATGCTCCTCCCATCCATCGGGAAGCAGCACGACCGCGCCGAGATAGGTGGGACGCCCCCAGAACTTGGTCAGCAGATCGCTTTGAATGCGAATGTGCTTCACCCACTTGTTGTCGACGATCGCGTGCTGGTCGTTGGCCGCGCTCCAGCCGACAATCGAGTCCACGTCTTTGAGTTCGTCTTCGAGCGGCGGAATTTTTTCCGTGAGCGAGATGCGGAGGGTCATCCCTGACTTGGGATCGAGATGCATCTTCTCCGGCTTGCTGAAGAGGTTGCCCGGCTTGATCTGCCAATGCTGACCTTCGCCCTTGTCGGGCGGCAGTTTGAGAATGCGGCCGTCGCCGAGATGAAATGTGTCGTAAATATTGAGCAGGCCCTGCACCCAGTAGTCGCCGGCGGGAATCTCATTCAGGCTTTCGGCGGGATAGCCCAGAGTCGTCGCATCGAATACGGCTGGCGACCCGGGAACGAGCGCGTCCACATCAACGCCGAAAACTTGCTGGGATTGCGCAGTCATGAAACTGACCTGAAAGCGCGGCTCCTTGTCGTTGTTGTTCGAGATCAGGAGCAGGACGTGGCCGGTCAGCGGCGTGGCGCTCATGTCTTTGGGAAACGAAATCTCGAAGCGCTGGGTAGCCGGCTTGGCGGCGGGCTTGTCGGTCGCGCTGCAGGTTGCAGGTATTGCAATAGCGAGGAAGAGAGAGACGCCGCAGGGAAAAATTCGCTTTCGCATTCGAAGAATCCTCGGGAACGCTGATGTATAGCAGCGTGCGCGGTAACTGGTCAAGGAAGACCCCGTGTCATCCTGAGCGAAGCGAAGGATGACAATACCACTGACGACGTAAAGGTCGTTTGCTCCTGCCGCAGTGACTCCGCTATAGTTTTATCTATGTTCGAGAATTTCACCGCGACTGACCGCTGGACGAAAAAGCCGGTGCATTGCATCTACCAGGCGCTGATCGTGGCCATCGCCACGCGGCACGCTGACGCGGTCGACGTTAAGTTTCTGGTCGACGGACGCAAAGTCTGGGTCGCGCTGCCGCATCCGGCCTGGGTCGAATATAAAAAGCGCACAGGCAAGATGATCACCGATCCGCTGGCCGTGGAGATTGCGGGACATTATCTGAAGTCGGCGCTCGAAGCGGGCGAAGGCTTGGGACGGGAGATGTACTCGCTGACGATTCAGGAAACGCTCGCGCACCTGGATGCGGCCGTAGCCGAGATGCAGGCCCAGCCCGCATAGCAAGGTTTATGTGGGGATAGCCGCCACCGGCTGTCCAGTTCAGTGCGCCTAGATCACTACCGCTTCTTTGTACTCCCCGAAAACTCTGCGCATGGCGTCCGAAATCTCGCCAACGGTCGCGCTGGCTTCGACTGCCGCTAGTATGCGCGGCATTACGTTTGCTCCTGAACGCGACGCTTCTTCCACGGCTGTCAGCGCCGCTTTCCATGGGCCGGCATCGCGACGCGCCCGCAGCGCCCGCACTCGCTCAATCTGCTTCGACTCCAGAGCCGGATCGATGCGCTGAATCGGAATCTGCTTTTCTTCTTCTACTTCGAATCGATTCACGCCGACGACGATCGCTTCCTGGCTGTCGACTTGACGCTGATATTCGTAGGCCGCGTTTTGAATTTCCTGCTGTACGAAACCGCGCTCGATGGCTTTAAGCATTCCTCCGAGAACTTCGATCTTGCCCAGGTATTCCGCGGCGCGCTTTTCGATTTCGTTGGTGAGCGACTCGATGTAATACGATCCGGCCAGCGGATCGATGGTTTGCGGAGCGCCGGATTCGTAGGCGATCGCCTGCTGGGTGCGCAACGCAATGCGGGCCGCCTGTTCGGTGGGCAGGGCCAGTGCTTCGTCGTAAGAATTTGTATGGAGCGATTGTGTCCCGCCGAGAACCGCGGCCAGCGCCTGGATCGCAGTGCGGACGATATTATTTTCCGGCTGCTGCGCGGTGAGCGTGGAACCGGCGGTCTGGGTGTGAAAGCGCAGCATCCACGAACGCGGATTTCTGGCCTTGAAATGCTCACGCATGATGCGCGCCCACATGCGGCGCGCGGCGCGGAATTTGGCAACCTCTTCCAGGAAATTATTGTGCGCGTTGAAAAAGAACGACAGCCGCGGCGCGAATTTGTCGACGTCGAGTCCGGCCTTGATCGCCGCTTCCACGTAGGTCATGCCGTTGCCCAGGGTGAAGGCGACTTCCTGCACGGCGGTCGATCCAGCCTCGCGCATGTGATAACCCGAGATTGAAATCGTATTCCATTCGGGCACGTTGTCGTTCGCCCAGGAAAACATGTCGGTGATCACGCGCAGGGCATGCTTTGGCGGATAAATGTAGGTTCCGCGCGCGATGTACTCTTTGAGCACATCGTTCTGCACTGTTCCCGAGAGTTTGCGGAGATCCGCTCCCTGCCGCTTAGCCACGGCCACGTACAGCGCCAGCAGGATCGACGCAGTCGCATTGATGGTCATCGATGTAGAAATTTTCGTCAGCTCGATGCCGTCGAAAAGCCGCTGCATATCTTCGATCGAGTCGATCGCTACTCCGACCTTGCCGACCTCGCCCGCGGCCAGCGTGTAATCGGAATCCATCCCAATCTGCGTCGGCAAATCGAAGGCGACGGATAATCCCGTCGTGCCGTTGGCCAGCAGATATTTGTAGCGTTTGTTCGATTCGTCGGCGTCGCCCATGCCGGCGTACTGGCGCATGGTCCAGAGGCGGCCGCGGTACATGGTGGCCTGCACGCCTCGAGTGAAGGGATATTCGCCGGGATATCCCACTTCGCTTTCGTAGTCGGAGCCTTTGAGATCGGCCGGGGTGTAGAGCGGATTTACGGGGATATGCGAGGACGTTTCGACTTCTGTGCTGGAGGCGGGAGCGTCGGTGCGGATTTTTTTACTCATCTCGTTCTTACCTCAGGCAGTCGGGCTCTCGCCGGGTAGAGCTTTTAACCGCTAAGGGCGCAAAGAACATCCGCGAAGCACGCAAAGAAAAACAAAATCTTCGCCGGGCTTAAAATAAGAACTCAACGGCGCTGGCTCTTTCTCTTTACCTTCCAGAACGATGTCAGGCCGAACCAGGCGAAAGACGCGGTAAAGGCGAACGCTATCGCCAGGCGGCTCGCGGTGGTTTGTCCGGCGTGATATTTCGAGTATTCGCGGGCCAGCGCCAGCGCGCCGAAGAATGCGATGGCCAGGAACAGCGTGCCGGTGACCTCCAGCCAGAGCTGGTGCGTGGCGTGTCCGAAAGAACGTGCGGTCGTGCGCGCCGCGCCCATCAGGGCCTTTAGCGTGCGGTTGCGGTTGGCGTGCTCCTGAAGAACGCGCGCTGCAGCCCCCAGCTTTCGTAAGGTCGAAACTTTGCTCACGCCCTCGATTTTAACAGTCTCCGGAGCTACAATTACCCAACGGCTGGCAGGAGCGAACCATTCCAGCGCCAATTCGCATCTAAACTGGCGAGGATCGGTAAGCAGACCGGGGGAAACCAAGTGGATCCGCAACTCAAACAACTCATGAAAGAACTGGGCGACGCTATCAACGAATCGCTATCCGATTCCGAGCAGATCTCCGAGGTCGTCTCCCGGATTAAAGAGGGCGGATACGATATTTTCCTCGTGCTCGAAGCCACCATCGGCGTCAGCAAGCAGGGCGAGAAGTCGTCGGACAAGACTTCTCTGGTGACCACTCTTTCCACGAACCCCGAATTCAAGGTCAGCGATCAGGATCTGAAGTTTCTGAAGTCGCTGCGCATTAAGATTGACGAAGAGAAGAGCGAGAAGGATAAGTAGGGGCTGCTTCTGAGGACTTCCCCGGCGAGCGCCGGGGTGGTCGATATCCTTCACTCCGCATAAAGACCGGCTTCGTTCAGGATGACAAACCAGGATGACAAGCGTGCGGGAGCTTTCGAGCGCTTGCACCGATAATTTTCTCCCTCACCCTTGCAGCGGTAAGTCTCCACTTACTCCGCCAGCACTACATCCAGCAGCTGTTCCACGGCGCGATCGGCCTCGATAATCGAGGATTTGTGATCAGGCATGCCCGACAAATCCGTATTCGCGAAAGCGATTCTTCCGAATGGAGCCGCCCGCAGAACGTCTCCTGGCGCGGGTTTGCCGTCTTTGCCGAAATAGAATCCGGGTGCTGGGCTGGCGTAGGCGTGTCCCCAGCGGTTCAGGATAATTCCGGCAATGTCGCGCGATGCATCGAAACCTGAGCGCGCGAACATGTCGGTAAACTGCTGACGAATCTGCCGCTCGTACTCGCGAAACGGAGTCGCAATCATCTCCCCGCGTCCCATGTGGCCCTGCTGCTCGGCGGGCTTGCCGGGATACGAGTACAACACTTTCATCGTCAGCACGACCGGCGAATCGGGGCCAATGGTCGGCGAATCCGTTCCGCATAGCGCCAGCTTGCGGACCTGCATGTAACTTCCCAGGCCCTCAAACCACTGGCAGCCGGAAATCCCCATCTTGTATAGAAACCTCCAGTTGCGCACCGCGACGTTGGCCACCATGCACGGCGAGCGATGGAACTGGGCGTAAGCGTCTTTGCGATCCTGCGGCAGGTCGCGGACAATATTTCGGGTCGTCCAGCTCCCACCAGCCATCACCACCGATCGCGCTTTCACGCGATAAGTCTTCCCGCCCCGCGTGTAGGCAATGGTCACCGACTCTGATTTCGCCGGGTCGCCATCGTGCTTCACCCACACCGCGGTCGACTCCAGGCGAATCCGCGCAGCGGCTCTAGGCCGATCCAGAGCGGCAAAATTTACATTGTTGCGGCAAATATCTTCGAGCGATGGGGAGCCGGCAATCGATTCCGGAATCAGAGTCTTCGCAATCAGCCGCGCGATGCCGCTATTGCCATCAGGGAACATTTCCGTCCCGTCTTCGGGGATGGGTCCGAGAGCATCGAAGGCATAGGCGGTGTAGCCGGAAAGCGCGTCGGGGCCGAGACCGAAGCCTCCGCCCTCGTCGGAGAGAAAATTTCGGACCGTCTCGCGGCTGATGCCGTACCTTTCCATCACGTGGTCTTCAAGCGTGATGGTGTCGAGGCGGCGCGAGATGGCGTCGCCGCGATACTCGGGCGCCTGCGCCGGGCCCGGCGATTGATACTTCAACAACTCTTCGCGCACTGCAGGCGAAAGCGGCGCACCCTCCAATTTCTTGCCCCAAGGATCGCTCAGCCAGACGCCTTGCGGCTGGCCGAACTTCGCACCAAAATACAGACCGTAGGGCGCTGACCCTAAATAGGGCGTGCGCGTGAGTGGAATTTCGGGTGAGGGACCGGCCCACTTCTGATACTCGAGGCGCGGCGTCTTCAGGCCGATCGACTCGTAGAATCGCGCGATAAAACTGTGCGGATAGGGAGCCCAAAACAGCGCCGAGCCCTGATGCCCGACTAGCCGGTCACCATCGACCAGAAACTCGTTGCGCTTGGCCTCGCCGCCGAAAATCGGATGGTTGTCGATCACGAGGCAGGTCTTGCCCTTGCCCGCGTTGGTTTGAAAAATGAGCGCCGCGGCCAGCCCGCTGATGCCTCCGCCGACAATCACGCAGTCGTAGGTTTCGCCGGTGTCGATTACGCTCGCGGGCAGGCTCTCGAATGCGCCGTCGCGAATCTGATGGCCGGCTTCCAGTATTGCAGCGGTGTTGCCGTTGGAGTTGGCGTAGTCGCCGACACCGCCGTAACCGGTCCATTCGTCCTGATTGGGAGCCGCAACGTTGGGACTCACAACCGGGCTTGAGGCGGAGGCCGCGTATTTGGTCGCCGCCAATAACTCTCTGGGCGAGGCCGAAGTCAGCAGCAAACCCCCGGACGCGACCAACGTCGCGTTCAGGAAATCGCGGCGCGTGATGTGTTGCTCCATCCCCAGCGCTTTGTCGGCTCGCGAACCCTTGCCGCTCGATGCAGCAGCGGGCTTGTTTACGGTTGTCGTCTTCTTTCGCACTGTTCCCCTCGCCGTCGACAGGCCTATCGGCGTCGCGGAGCATTATACGGGTTGTCAATACTCGCCGATCACAATGCAGTTTGGAGACGTGTCTCGGATCGAAGGCCAAGAAAACAATAGTGACCGGCGACTCCGGCGTGTATGCTCTTGCAGCCGGGGAGGCCAGAATGGAAATTACGTCCAAGCAGGGCGCCGCTACTCTTCCCATCCCGTTGGTCAGCACAGACGGGCTGAAAAGGTGGGTGTGCCGGTATTTCTATTTTGTAATGTCGCTGCTGCTCGCGGCGATTGTGGCGTGGGGATTCAGCCGCACGATCAACGACAATCTCTTTCACCCGGCCGTGCCCAGGCCGCTTCTTCTCTGGATTCATGGCACCGCGTTCTCAGCTTGGGTCGCGTTCTTCATCGCTCAGTCCACGCTGGTCCGCGTTCACAAGGTGAGCTGGCACCGCTTCATGGGATGGTTCGGCGCCGGGCTGGCCACGCTGATGGTTCCGCTCGGCATCGTCATCGCCATTGTCATGGCGCGCTTTGACACGTTTCAACTCCATGAGACTGGCCAGGATGCTTTCCTGTCGATCCCGTTCTACGACATGATCGCCTTTGGCGTGCTCATTGCGCTCGCCATCTACTGGAGGAAGAGGCCCGAGTTCCATCGGCGGCTCATCTTCGTCGCCACCTGCGGGCTCATGGACGCGCCGGTTGGCCGCTTCGAATTTTTGTTCAATCACAATCTGTTCTATCTTTGCCTGGACCTGCTGATGGGTCTCGGCGTCCTGCGCGATGTGTTCGTGGACCGGCGGGTTCACAAGGTCTATCTCTATGCGTTACCCGTATTGATCGTTGGCCAAAACCTCACGATTTACATCTGGCGGATCAATCCCTCGTGGTGGCGCGCAACTACCCATGTGATCGTGGGATAGGTCACCTCACCTATGTCATCCCGAGCGGAGCGTTGCGATTGGTTTTTCCGATCGCAATGCGCAGTCGAGGGACCTGCTTTCGCCCGCCACCGGACGATCGACACGATAAAATCAGAACACTGCCCACCGGACTCCACTCCACGGCAACCTTCCTCGTTGTGCTACCATCTACTGTTTTCTTCCGCCTCTGCCCGTGCGGACGGGGAAGATTCCGGCACAACGAATCGGCGCCGGAACGCAATCGGAGGGGCCGCGATGAAAGATACTCTCGGTGTTCTTTTGGCAGGCGGCGCCGGTGAGCGCCTCTATCCTCTGACCCGCGATCGCGCCAAGCCAGCGGTCACCTTTGGCGGCATCTACCGCATCATCGATATCACGCTCTCCAACTGCCTGAACTCCGACCTGCGCCGGGTCTACATTCTCACCCAGTACAAGGCGCTCTCGCTCAACCGCCACATCCGCGAAGGCTGGAACATTCTAGGGCGCGAGGTCGGAGAATTTATCGAGGTGCTGCCGCCGATGAAGCGCGTGAGCGAACAGTGGTACCAGGGCACGGCCGACGCGGTGTACCAGAATATCTATTCCATCGGCTCGGAGCAGCCCAAGTTCGTTCTCATTCTGTCCGGCGACCATATCTACAAAATGGATTATGGCAAGATGATGAAGCAGCATCAGGATTCGGCCGCCGACATCACGCTGGCGACAATTCAGATCGATCCCGAGGAGTGCGGGCGCTTCGGCGTGGTCGACGTCGACAAAGACGGGCGCATCAACGGCTTCGAAGAGAAGCCGAAAGCGACGAAGCTGCGCTCGCATTTGAATCCGGAAAAAGTCTCGGCCTCGATGGGCATTTATCTATTCAGCGCCGACGTGCTGATCCCGGCGCTACTGAAGGATGCGGAAAATCCGCAGTCGAGCCACGACTTCGGCAAAGACATTCTGCCCCGAATGGTCGACGACTACCGCGTCTTCGCCTACGACTTCGTCGACGAAAATAAAAAAGAGGCGCTCTACTGGCGCGACGTGGGCACGCTCGAGGCCTACTACGAAGCCAACATGGACATCGTTTCGGTCTCGCCGATTTTCAATCTGTATGACGCCGACTGGCCGATCCGCACGCACCAGCGGCAATATCCTCCGGCAAAGTTCGTCTTTGCCGAAACCGGCCGCACCGGCACCGCGGTCGACTCAATCGTTTCGAATGGATGCATCGTCAGCGGCGGCAGTGTGAAAAATTCCATCCTGTCGCCCGACGTGCGCGTGAACTCCTATTGCGAAATCGATCAGAGTATTTTGTTTTCGCACGTCAGCGTGGGACGCCGCTGCCGCATCCGCCGCGCCATCATCGACCGCGACGTGCATCTACCCGAGGGCACGACCGTGGGCTTCGACGCCGACGCCGACCGCCAGCGCTATTTCGTCACCGAGAGCGGCATCACCGTGGTCACGCGCGATTATTCGCTCTTCGAGAATCCGGTGACTGTCGATTACTTCACTCCCGAGTAACTGCAGCATGCGTTTCTTCCTTTCAATTGTTGTCGCTCTGCTGGTCTCGGCGCACGCCACCGCGCAGAAAACCGTTTCGTTTCCTACCGAAGACGGCGGCGTCATCTACGCCGACATTTACGGAGACGGCGACCGCGGCGTGGTGCTGGCGCACGGCGGGCAGTTCAACAAAGAGAGTTGGGCGAAGCAGGCAGAAGTGCTGGTGGCGGCAAAATTTCGCGTGCTGGCGATTGACTTCCGCGGCTACGGAAAATCGCACGGCCCCGGCGACGCCGATCCTGAGGATGCGCCGCTTCACCTCGATGTTCTGGCCGCAGTCCGCTACCTGCGAAAAACGGGGGTGAAGAGCGTCTCGATCGTCGGTGCCAGCATGGGCGGAGGCGCGGCCGGCGATGCGTCGATCCTGTCGCAGGCGGGCGAGATCGATCGCATCGTATATCTCGGCTACGCGCCCAATGAGCCGGCCGACAAACTTAAATCAGCCAGTTTGTTTATCGTCGCGCGCGACGACACCAGCGGAGACGGGCCGCGCCTGCCCTGGATCAAGGGGCAGTATGAGAAAGCTCCGCAACCGAAGGAACTGATCGTTCTCGACGGCTCCGCCCACGCGCAGTTTCTTTTTCAGACCGATCAAGCCGACCGCGTGATGCGCGAAATACTGCGCTTTCTCTCCGCGAAATGAATAAGTCGCGCGAGTAAGGCTGACTCTCGCCGCCGGCGCTACGAAATCGCCGCTACCAGAACAGCCGACGCCGCGTCTTCTTCCGCCTGCAGCATGCGGTACAACGTAAACAGGATCAGCAGAGAGACCCTGCCGTCGTTCGCCGCCGCGGAGGCGTCCAGTTCCACTGTCATTTCGCGGATGCGAACCTGCACCACCGGGCGACCGCTTTCCGTGACCATCCACACCGGCCTCCACCAACCGCTGGACTTCACAAGAAACGTCTGGCCATCGGAGAACGTCAGCGTGCCTCCGTTGCCCCAGTCGCTCTTGAATTGTGCGATTGGCTGCTCGGTGGCCGCGTCCAGAATTTCGGCTCCGCTGCAGAGGAAGCCGGCTCGCCGAAATAGCCAGTGGCCCCCGGTCGAGTCGGCGAGATAATTCGTCGACCAGAAACTCGGCTTCTGCAATGTGCCCACCACTTGCTGGTTCTGTTTGACTTCACAACGCCGCCCGTAGGCGACTCTGGACCATGTGATTTGCGGTTGAGCAAATCCGCCCGAAACGGCGGAGGAGACTGGCTTTGGAAGAGGAATCATAAACACCTCCGAAAAGGCATTTCGACCCAATTCCAGCGTAGCAGAGAGATGTTAATAACGGGTAAATGCGTTGGAGAGCGGAGTGGCACTCTTTGTCATCCTGAGCAACGCGAAGGAACTATGGAATTGCCGGCAGCGCTTACGGTGTCGACAAATAGCACAGGTCCTTCGCTTCGCTCAGGATGACATCTTGCGAGAGCGTTATTTCCCCTGCTGCAACGCCTGTGCCTGGTTGGCGATGAGCAGCGCTCCCAGCGCACGGGCGTCGTTCTCAACTGCGGCCAACTGAGTTCGCGCTGCGACGGATTGAGCTGACGATTTGCCCGACAATTCAATTTCGCCGAGCGTCAGCCGCGCTTGCAATTCATACAGCCGGTACCCGAACTTGTGGGCCGATGCCTGCATCTCTTCCAACTCCTGCCGGGCTTCGGCGGTCTTCCCTGATTTCGCTTTCACGCGGGCATCGGCCAGAATCGCTTCGTAGCGCGGAGTCTGCAACGCGCTCAGCCGGGAGAGACTCACCGCTTTATCTGCGACACTCTGCGCGCCCTTCAGATTCCCGGCGCCGAGCAGAATCCGCGCCAGGTACGCCTGCGCCCAGGCATCGCTGCCGCCGGCACTGGATTTTTCGAAGGTCGGAATGGCTTGATGGGCGAGCGTCTCCGCGTCGGCGTAACGCTTCTCCATCAGCGCAATCGCGGCCAACGACATCATCATCTGGGCGCCGAAATCCCCGTCGTCGACTTCCTTGCATAACGCGAGTGCCTGCTCGTATTGCGCGCGTGCCTTCGCCAGGTCGCCACTGTAGTAAAACAAGTCGCCGAGACCTCCGGTGGGATATGGATCGCCGCGCCGATAGGCAATCTCATGCGTCATGGCCAGCGACTGCTCGAAATTCTTTCTCGCGTCATCCAGGTTCCCCATTTCCAGGTAGAGGTTTCCCAGATTATTAAGCGTAGTCGAAGAGCCGCGCCGGTCGCCGATCTGGTTGAAAGAGGTGAGCGATTCCTCCTGCATCTTCAGCGCGCCCGTCAAATCCCCCAAGCCGTCGAGAGCATTCGCCATGTTGCCGTAGTCGCTGGCGAGCCCGACCGGATCGTTCAGTTCATGATCGAACTTGAGGACCTGCGCGTAATATTTCTCCGACTCCTGCAACTTGCCTTCCTGGTAGAAGACGTTGCCGATGCGTTCCATGGCAGCTCGCACGCTCTTCTCGGCTCCGATTTCGCGAAAAGTGGGAACCGACTCTTCGAACTTTTTCCTGGCGCCTTCGTAGTCGCCCTCGTCGTAAAGCAAGTCTCCTGCGATCAGGAGATTGCGAGCCACGCCGCGGCGGTCGCCCGCGGCGGCAAATAGGTCCCGGGCCCGGTTCGATACTTCGATCACCTTCTGCGACTCCCCCATGCGCTCAAGAGCCTCGACCTCAACTTGTAGGGCTTGGGCGGCCAGCAGGTTCGCGCCCACGGCCTGGCCGCGGGTTGCGGCGCGATCGGCCACCGCCTGCTGGCGTTTGAAGTCGCTGAGCGAGGCGGCTATGCCGCCTTCGGCCAGATCGATGCGAGCCGCGTCGACCTCGGACGCGTTCAGTTTGCGAAGCACCGCGAGAGTAGCTTCCGCGTCGTTGGCGTGGCCTCCGGCAATCTGTGCGTGAATCAGGGATAGTCCATAGTCGACGTTATCGGGAAAGAATTCCCAGAGCGCGCGATAGCTCTCGATGGCCTGCGGAAGTTCGGCCAGAATCTCGTGCGACCGGCCCTCGATCAGTAATTTCTCTTCGCGAGAAGACTGGCCGGAAAGATCGAGCGCGAGTTTAGCCTGCTCCTTCGCCTTGGCGTCGTAGCCCAGAATCGACCACGCCTCGGCCAATGCGGAGTGCGTGGGGGCGTGGGTCGGATCCAGCGTAGCCGCTTTCTGCAGCGCGTCACGCGCCGCGAGCGCATCGAACAGGCGCAGCTTGTCCAATCCTTCGGAATACAACCTCTCGGCTTCCGGATTCGACGGCAACGAAGCCCGCACCGACGCCGACTGCGCGTCAGAAAGCGCGCCTGCGCCCAGTTTGCCGCGCAACTCCGCACCTGCCTTTGTAACCAGGCTGTCGATCTCCGCCTCGCTTCCATGTTCTGAGATTGAGGCCAGGGTCTCGCCGGCCACGGCATCCTGCAGGCGTACATCGAGCCGCAACTGGCCGTTTCCTTCCGTCAGGTAGGAACCGACAACCACGGCGTCGCTGCCGAGATTCTGCCGAATCCGCTTCAAAGTCGGCTGGCTGAAGCTGTCGGCATCGGAGAGCGACAGGCTGACTTTCATCTGCGCCACGCTCTCGCCCGGGATGGTTCGCAACTGATCTCCCTGGCTGAGTTCGGTAGTCATCATTTCCGCGAGCGCGGTGGAAAGCCAGGTCTTGTCCGGATTCGCCGACAGATTCCTGAAGCCAAGCACCGCGACAGACCGGCGCCGGTTCACCGGTGGTGCGGTATTCGCCTGCTGCCTGTGGCGCGTGAGGAAGAAGACGGTTCCACCGATTGCGAGCAGAAAGATCGCTGCTAGGGTGACGAGCTGAACTTTTTTCAGACCGCTCCCCCTGCTCATTGGCGGGCGGACCCGCGGAACCGCAGCCGCCGCCGTCGTCGCGGAGACCGGCCGCTCCAGGTCGGCGGCCAACTCGCCGGCGGACTGGTAGCGAAGCGCGGGCTGGTGCGCCAGCGCTTTCAGAATCACGGCGTCGAGCGCGTCTGGGACATCGGGATTCTGTTCGCTCGGCGCCGCCGGAGCCTGATTCAGAATTGCGTTGATCACCAGCGCGGGCACGCTCTGCGGGAAGGGCCGCTTGCCGGTCGACATTTCGTAGAGCACGGTTCCCGCGGCCCAGATGTCGCTGCGTGCATCCGCCACTTCTCCGCTCAGCTGCTCGGGAGACATGTAGGGCAGGGTGCCGCTGGTCTCCTGCGATTTCGTCATGGTCACGGTCTGGCCCTGTTCGCTCGCATGCGGCATCAACTGCGCCAGCCCGAAATCGAGAATTTTCAGGCGGCCGTCGGTGGTGATGCGCAGATTGCCGGGCTTCAGATCGCGGTGAATGATGCCCTGCTGGTGAGCGGCGGCGAGGCCGGCGGCGAGTTGCGCTCCCAGGCGCACGACTTCCGGGGGCGGAAGCGGCCCCCGCGCGAGTTTTACGTCCAACGTGATGCCTGGGATGAATTCTGTGACCAGGAAGTCGGTGTCATCCTGGGTGCCGAACTCGTGCACGGTTGCGATGTTGGGATGGTTCAGGCGGGCCAGCGCCAGCGCTTCCTTGCGAAAGCGCTTGCGGGCGGTGTCGTCGGTGAGAGACCCCCGCGGCAGGACTTTGATGGCAACGTCGCGATCGAGTTGTTCATCGTGGGCGCGATACACTACGCCCATGCCGCCTGCGCCAATTCTCTCGACGATTGTGTAATGCGACAGCCGATGTCCCAGCATTTCCCCCGCCCCGCCAGCAAGGATAACAGTTAATGCAATAGTGAAATCGGGAGCCAAAACGTTGCATGGCGCCGACGGATTCGTTGATAATTCCATCGCCTGATGTCGTCCTGAGCGAAGCGAAGGGCTGAACTCCCTCCTAAAAGGAATAAGGCAATTCGAGCGAAAACATTTCAGCCAGTGCAGAACGTTTGGACTGGGAGCAGGAGCGTTCCATGCCGCGCGCCCGCTTTGTCATCCTGAGCGAAGCGAAGGACCCATGCACTTTTGCCGGCGGTGTTGACGCCGCCGGCAATTCCATAGGTCCTTCGCTTCGCCCACGATGACAATAGCGATTGCGCTGCTACAATTCGCTGTTTCATGCGCATGCTCGCTTTGGCCGCGAACTGCAAGGCCCACAATGACGTACTGTCTTGTGGGTGGTCCTGGAGTTGTCCGTTTTCTGGCTTCTCCAGGCTTTTGGTCCGCAGGACCAATCTCAGGTTGGCACAGTAATTTCCGGGGAGTTGCAAGTGGAAGATGTCCAGGTCGTCGCGATGCTGGTTCGGCGATGTATTGCCGGCGACTCCGCCGCCTGGGAGGAAATCGTGCAGACCTATCACCGGCGTATCTATAACATTTGCTATCGTTTCGCCGGATCGGGCGATGACGCCCAGGACCTTACGCAGGAAGTCTTCATCAAGATGTACCGCACCCTGCCCAGCTACGATCACACAAAAGGTGCATTCGTGACCTGGGTGACGACGATCACACGGAATCTGCTGGTCGACCACTTCCGCAAGACCAAGCAGGACCGCATGACCGATTCAATCGACACCGTGGCCTCGGAGCATGAGGACGCGCAGCCGCTCAGTGAGCAAATTCAGGACCAATCCGCACCCCCGGACGCCCGCGTACGCAGCCGGGAGGTTGGGGAGACCGTGCACGCGGCCCTGGCCAGGCTTTCGCCAGAGCTTCGGGAAGCTTTGATTCTAAGGGACTTACAGGATATGGACTACCGCGAAATCGCCAGCGTTTTGAAGGTTCCGGAGGGTACCGTGAAATCACGAATAAATAGAGGGCGAGCGGAACTAGCGCGCCTCTTACAACGTACCTATAGGCAGGTGATGTGATGCCAGACCAGACCAGTAACGGAATGCGGTGTAACGAATTCGATCTTCTGCTTTCGGACGCCATCGATGGCGCCCTGAGCGGAGCCGAACTCAGCCGATTCCAGGCGCACGCTCAGAGTTGCGAGGCGTGCGGCCCGCTGCTCGCCGATGCTGAGGCGGGACGCGGCTGGCTGAAGGGTCTCACGGAGGTGGAGCCTCCAGCCAACTTGGTCACAGCAATCCTGGCATCCACATCGGGAGGCGTTGACACCCAACGCCTGCGGGTGAATGCGCGCGACAACCAGCCGCAGGTTTCGTGGCTGGAGCGCGTGCAGGCCTCGCTTTTCGGATATCTCGAGCCGATCTGGGCTACGGTCCGCCAGCCGCGCTTCGCCATGTCGTTTGGCATGGCATTCTTCGCGCTGTCAGTGGGCCTGACGGTCGCCGGCGTCAAGCCGGCCGACCTAGCCAATATCAGCTTGCGCCCGACCTCGATCAAGCGTACCTATGCACATACGCAGGCCCGGGTCGTGCACTACTACGAGAATATCCGGATCGTTTACGAGGTGGAATCACTGGCGCGGCAGGTCAAGCGCAACGTTGCCCCTGCCGAGCCCGGACCCGCGAAACAGAAAGACCACAAGAACGACACAACACAGCAACCCGATCAGCCACAGGAGCGCAATTACAGCCAGAGCGATACTCAACTCATTCTGGCCAGCGCTCCTTCCATCGCTCCTCAGGGCCCATGTTTTGACTCTTGCGATCTGCCTGTAGTGCCGGTGACCACATACAGGAGGTTCGTATGAACTGCGCCACACACAGCGATACCGCTGCGGTGGCCTTCTGCCGCACCTGCGGCAAGCCACTTTGCCAAACCTGCACCCGCGACGTTCGCGGAGTGATTTACTGCGAGGAGTGCCTCGCCGCACGGCTGGATGGAACCACGCCTGCGCCGGGATACGTTCCGCCCGCGTCTGGATTCGTTCCACCGGCGGGCACGGTTCCACCCACGCCGGGATTTGTTCCACCCGCATCCGGATTTGCGCCGCCGCAAACCGGATACCAGCAATTCATGGATCAAGGTCTTGGGGTAAAGGTTCGGCCTGGACCTACCTCCGGGCCCAACCCCGCCGTGGCCGGAATCCTGGCGGGATTTTTCCCCATCGGCGTGGGCGCGGTCTATACCGGCCAATACGCCAAGGGGCTGGCGCACCTGGTCATCATGGTGCTGCTGATCCTTGGCCTCGGTTCCGATCTTCCCTGGCCCGTGATTACGATGCTGGCGATCGGCACCGGGTTTTTCTACATCTACCAGATCATCGACGCGATCCGCAGCGCGAAGGCGATCCAGACCGGCGAGCCCGCACCCGATCCGTTCGGGTTGGGGCAGACCTTCGGAGCCGGCGAGACCTTCGACAGCGCCAAGGTTCCGGCCGGCGCCGCGATCCTGATTGGCCTGGGCTTGCTCTTTCTGCTGCACACCGCGGGACTGTTCGAGTTCGGCCTCGATCGTTTCTGGCCGCTGATTCTGATCTGCCTCGGAGTCTGGCTCTTCGCTAAGCAATGGGGACTGATCGGCTCCAGCCGGGCGGTGTGCGTGTGCCCCCGCTGCCGCACCCGCAAGCTGATGGGCCCGGCAGTTCTGATCACGCTGGGAGTGCTGTTCCTGCTCGACAGCGTGAGCCGTATCGGCTTTCACCGGACCTGGCCGGCGATCCTGCTGGTGATCGGGGTGGTCAAGCTGATGCAGAGCAACGCGACGTCTGAAGGACACTTTGGCCCGCTGCCCGGCGTACCGGGGATTCCGCCGAGCGTCCCTTCGAACTTTCCTTCGAATATGCCACCGGGCCCTTCGGCGACCGGGGCTGTACCGGATCCGGGGCAGCCGTCTTCCTCTGGCGAGGTGAAAAATGTCTAGCCCAGTATCGCCTGCGGGCATTCCCGTCCCTCCTCCGCTGCCGCGCCGCCGCCGCTCGTTTGCCGGACCACTGGTCTTGATCGTGCTCGGCGTCGTCTTTCTGCTGGGCAACATGCACATGCTGTCATGGTTCCGCATCGGAACCTGGTTCGCCCACTACTGGCCGGTGCTGCTGATTCTCTGGGGCATCGTGAAGCTGATCGAACATCAGCAGGCGCAGCGCACAGGCGCTCGCGCTCCCGGCATTGGCGCGGGAGGCGTGTTCCTGGTCATCATGATCGTGGTGTTCGGCCTGTCCGCGACCCAGCTCGAGCGCGTCAACTGGTCTGGGCTGCGCGACCAGATCAATATCGATGACGACGATTTCTCGAACATCTTCGGCCAGACCTATAACTTCGACGATCACACGGAGCAGGATTTCCCCGCGGGCGCGAGCCTGAAAGTGATCGACAACCATGGCGCGGTCAGCGTACACGCTTCCGACGACAACAAGATCACGGTGGTGGTGCGCAAGCGCGTAGGCGCGGACTCTCAGGGCGATGCCGACAAGTACAACGGCGAAACCAAACCCACGATCACGACGATCGGCGGGCTGGTCACGCTCGATGCCAAGGTAGAAGCCGCGGGTGATCATCCCGTGGAAACCGATCTCGATATTTCCCTGCCGCGGAAAGCGGCGGTGACGATTACTTCGCGGCACGGCGACGTGAATGTGAGTGGACGCGACGGCAATTTGGATATCGCCGCCCAGCACTCCGACACATCGGTCGATGACGTGACCGGCAATGTAAAAGTGAGCCAGGAAAAAGGCTCGGTAAAGATCGAGCAGATCACCGGCGACGTGCACGTCGAAGGCAGAGTCAACGAAGTCTCGGTCGCCGACGTGAAGGGAGCGGTGCAGCTGGACGGAGAATTCCAGGAGAGCGTGAAGCTGGCCCGCATCACGAAGACGGTGATTTTCAAGTCTTCGCGCACCGACATGGAATTTTCGCGGATCGACGGCACGCTCGATCTTGACTCCGACGATCTGCACGCGGAGGAGATCACGGGCCCGCTGCACCTGACCACACGCTCGAAGAACATCCGGCTCGATGGGGTCTCTGGCGATGTGCGGCTGCAGGACGACAACGGCACGGTGGAAGTGGGCATGCGGACGGTGGGCAATGTGCAGATCGACAATCGCAGCGGCGACCTGCAGCTGAGCCTGCCCGAAAAGGCCGGTTTCCGCATCGATGCGCGCACCCGCGACGGTGAAATTCAGTCAGACTTTGGCGAACTGAAAGTCGAAAACGACGAGCACGAAGCCAAGGCCAGCGGCAGCGTGGGCAACGGCTCGGCCCACATCGTGCTCAACAATGAGCATGACGGGATCGAGATCCGCAAGGCCGGCGCCGTGCCTCCAAAACCGCCAGCGCCTCCAACTCCTGGGACCAAAGCGGGCAAAGCTTTGCCCGCGCCGAAGGATAACGTGGAGCCTACGGAGAACTGAGGGACACGATTTTTTCAGAATCTGATGTTGCATCGCGTATAGCGTAGCCATACACTATACGGGTGATCCTAAGCTATCGGCACAGAGGATTGAAGCAATTTGCCGAGACTGGGTCTAAGGCTGGAATTCAGCCGAAACACGCCGAACGTCTGAGGAGACTTCTGACGGCACTGGATGTCGCGATCAGGTCCGATGACATGAACGCTCCCGGGAACAACCTTCACCCCCTAAAGGGGACCCTGGATGGCCATTGGTCGGTTGCGGTGAGCGGCAACTGGCGCCTGACATTCGCGTTTGACGGAGAGAACGTCATCCTGCTCGACTATCAAGACTACCATTGAGGAAGGGACATGATTTTTAATCCAGCGCATCCCGGAGAAGTCTTGCGTGACTACCTTGGCGGCGTCAGTGTCAGGGAAGCGGCGGATCGACTAGGCGTGACACGTGCACATCTATCGCGAATTCTCAACGGGCGGGCCGGCATCACCGCGCTGATGTCATTACGACTGGCGGGCGCTCTCGGGACGTCGCCCGAGTTCTGGATCAAAATGCAGGTACAGCGCGATCTCTGGCTGGCTCAGAAGGCTGGCCTGCCGAAGGTGCGCCGATTCCCTTCAGTTGCTCGCCGTGCCGCCTCAGCCGCGCGGGCCTGACGTAAGTCAAATTCATGGATGGCCCGATAATTTTTCGTTCGCCAGCTTTTCGGCGCGCGCCACCACCTCATCCTCACTGAGCGAGGTCGAGTCGATCAGCACGGCGTCCGGGGCGGCGACCAGCGGAGAGATAGCCCGGGTGCGATCGCGGCGGTCGCGCTCGCGCAGTTCTGCCGCGGCGCCGGCAGCGACGTCGCCCTTGATTTTCTGCTGCTCCATGCGCCGCTGCTCGCGTATTACCGGATCCGCATCCAGAAAAATCTTCAAGTCGGCGTCGGGAAAGACTTTGGTTCCGATGTCGCGGCCCTCCATCACCACGCCGCCCCCCGCACCCATGGCCCTCTGATGCGATACCATCCAGGCCCGCACTCCGGGATGCACCGAGATGCGCGAGGCCGCCTCGGTCACATCGCGCTCGCGAATGCGCGGCGATATGTCGCGGCCGTCGAGCAACGTGCGATTTCCTCCGATGGTCGGTTCGAGTTGAATGCGCGAGTGCTCGGCCAACTTCATCAAAGCAGGCTCGTCTTCGAAAGACAGATCGTTCTCTATCGCCTTCAGCGCGAGGGCGCGGTACATGGCGCCGCTCTCCAGGTTCACATATCCCAGCTTGCGCGCCAGCCGAGACGCCACCGTGCTCTTGCCCGCGCCCGCTGGCCCGTCGATGGCAATGATCAGCTTGCGGGGGCCGAGTTTCGGGGCTGAGGGATCGGTCATTGTGGAGGATTCATTCACGAAGAACTGATCAGGATGAAGCTACAGATTGTACACGCTCAGGCAGAACTGGCTTGGGGGAGAGCAGCACTCCCTTCACTTGGCATCATGGCCAGGAAACCATTTACCACAAAGGACACGAAGGAGCACGAAGGAAACCAGAGCAAGTTTCCTTCGTGATACTTCGTGTCCTTCGTGGTTGATGGTTCTGTTTTTCCTTGTAACTCGGGGCTCACAGGATGAGCGACTGCTGACTGACGTCGCGCTCGGCTTGGGCAATGTTTTCCGGCTTGCCGAGATCGCGCCAGTAATACTCGTCGGCGCGGAAGGCGAGAATTTTCTCTCCCTGAGCGGCCAGTCGCAGGTAGGAATCGATGATCGAGAACGCGCCTGACTCGGCAAGCAGCGGAAGCAGGCGAGGGGAGATTACGTGGATGCCAGAGAACGCGAGAGGGGTGGTGCGCCGTGCGGGACGGGCCATTTGCGGCTCGCCGGTGCGGCCGGCTCGCCGTCCGCAGAGCTGACCTTGCTCGTCGAACAACAGATAGCGGGAAGTTTCACGGTCCTGCACGGCCAGCGTCGCCAGGGCCTGATGCTGCTCGTGGAATTTCAGCATTCGGCCGAAATCGATCGTGCTAATCACGTCGACATTGTGGAGGAGAAAGGGCTGATCGGAGGCGATCGAGGTTTCCAGAAAAAACCATGCGGCCTTTTTCAGGCCGCCGCCGGTGTCGAGCAATTCCTCCTCACGCGAGACCTCGATGCGCAGGCCGAAGTTCTTATTCTTCTGGAGGTACTCGACAACCATGTCGGCGAAGTGATGGACGTTAACGATCACTTCGCGAACGCCGAACTCGCGCAACCGTTGAAGGGTGATCTCGAGCAGTGTGTGTCCGGCGACTTGCACCAGCACTTTGGGGCGGTCGTCGGTGAGCGGGCGGAGGCGCGTGCCCAGGCCAGCCGCCAGAATCATGGCCTTCATATTCCGGTGCTCTGTCCGATTCGCTCCGCCTTGGCCTTGCCCTCGGCTTGTTCGGACTCCATGCGCTCCAGTTCGCGGTGCTGAACGATGACCTCGACGCCACTCCTGCCGCGCAGATGCTTCGCCAGTTGCTCTGCGAGATACACCGAGCGGTGCTGGCCGCCGGTGCATCCGAAAGAAACCATAAGATTCTTGAAGCTGCGACGCTGGTAGCTGCTGATGCTGGCGTCGACCAGCGACATGACGCTGGCCAGAAACTGATGCACGCTTTCCTGCTGGTTCAGGTAGTCGATGACGGGCGCGTCGCGGCCGGTGAGCGTCTTGAAGCGCTCCTCGCGGCCGGGATTGGGCAGGCTGCGGCCGTCGAAGATAAATCCGCCGCCGTTTCCCGTTTCGTCGGCTGGGAGGCCGCGATGAAACGAGAAACTGAAAATGCGGACCACCAGATTGTCAGCGTCCGAAGCCAGGCCCTGTAGTTTCTCCGAGGCCAGCATGCCGTGGAAGGCGTCCATCAGCGCCGGAAGGGCGATTGGGAGGGCTAGGTTGTGCTGCAGCCAGCGCAGGTTTTTCAGGGCGTAGGGCACGCTCTGCAGGAAATGCACCTTGCGCTCGTAGAATCCGCGAAAGCCGTAGGCGCCCAGCGCCTGCATGATGCGGATGTAGACGTAGGCGTAGTAATAGTGCAGAAAAGCATCGCGCTTTATATCGACGAAGCCGCCGAGAGCGTCGAGGTAGTGATCGAGCAACTCCTGGCGCAGTTCGGGAGGCAGATCGGCCTTGGCGTCGTAGAGCAGAGAGGCGACGTCATACTGCAGCGCGCCCTTGCGGCCGCCCTGGTAGTCGAGAAAAAAAGGCCGGCCGTCGCGCAGCATGATGTTGCGCGATTGAAAATCTCGGTAGAGGAAGTAATCGCGGGGCGCGCTCAGCAGAAAGTTCGTCAAGGTGTTGAAATCGTCTTCCAGCGCCTGCTCGTTGAAGGGAATTCCTGCCAGCCGTAGGAAATAATATTTGAAATAGTTCAGGTCCCAGGAAATCGACTGACGATCGAAACTCTCGCGCGGATAACAGACTTTATAGTTCAGATCGCGGCCGGCCTCGATTTGAAATCGCGGCAGTATGGCGATGACTCTGCGATAGAGATCAACCACGTCGGGCGCGATGTTCGGGCCGCTACGATGCTTCGACAGGTACTCGAAGAGCGTAGTGTCGCCGAGATCCTCTTCGACGTAGGCGCCGTGGTCCAGATCTTGGGCATAGATTTCGGGGACGGGTAAATGGTGCCCGCGGAAGTGTCGGGAGAAGTCCAGAAACGCGGCGTTCTCTTCGCGCACGCCATAGAGAATGCCGATAGCGCTGATCTGCTTGCCGGGCTTTTCCTGGAACGGCGCTTCGGACGGCGCTCCAGTCGTTTCTCCGAACAGCCGGAAGATTTTGCGCCCCGAGCCTCCCAGCTCTCCCTGCAAAGGCTGGACCAGTTCGACCGGCGTGTGAAAGTGCTGCTCGAAGAGATGCTTGAGAATCTCCATGAATTGTGGATGCCGCAATTCGCGACGTTTCGTCTCCGAATGTTATTAGAAGATATCATCGAAGGCCGCCGTTGAATTAACCGCAGAGGACACAGAGGCATTGTTCCCCCGTGCCCTCTGTGGTTAAGATTTCGGCCGCTACTTTTTGAGCGTCGCGTAGAGGAAATCGATGGTGCGATTCCAGGCATCGGCGGCGTCGGCGGCCCGGTATCCGTCTTTATTGTTCGGATTCTCGAAAGCATGGCCGGCGTCGGGATAGATGGTGACATCAATTTTCTTGCCTAACTGATCCATCGTGGCCCCAAATTTCTTCACGTCGTCGGGCGTAATGCCATGGTCCTGCGCGCCGAACAGGCCCAGGATTGGCGCGTTGATCTTCTTGATCGCGTCGAGGTCGGTAGCGAGGTGACCATAGTTGATGACGGCGGCGGCGAGAGTTGGTTCTTGCAGCGCGACGTCGAGCGAGTAGCCGCCGCCCATGCACCATCCGATGGAGCCGATGCGGTCTTTCTTCACGTTAGGCTGCGACTTGAGAAATTCGAAAGCGGCGTGGAGGTCGCGCTTGGCGCGGTCTTCGGGGACGCCGCGCATGATCTCGTGCGCTTCGTCCGGAGTGGTCGCAACCTTGCCGCGATAGAGATCGATGGCGAGCGCAACGTAGCCCTGGTCGGCGAGTTTCGACGCTTGCTCCTTGACCCAGTCGTTCAGTCCCCACCACTCGTGAATCACGATAATCGCCGGGAACGGGCCGTTACCGGAGGGCGTGTAGAGAATTCCCTGCACCGTTTCGTCTCCACTCTTGTAGGAGACGGGCTTGCTGTCGGCGGCGAGGGCGGAGATGGCGGTCAACAGAATTGCGAGAGTGCACAGGAGGGCTTTCTTCATGGCTCGGATCCTTTCGGTTGTTCTTCTCAGCCGGGATATTGCGCCCAAGTCCGTACGGATTACAACTCCAGCTCCATGTATAGCGCACCGGCAATCGGATTCGCGCAATATGCCGCGATTTCCTTGAAGCCGATTCTGCGGTACATCGCGACGGCGTCTTTCATGACGGGCTCTACCGTATCGAGGCGCATGCGCCGGTAGCCGATCTGTCTTGCCTCGGCGATGATGCGGTCTGCCAGAGCGCGGCCTAATCCCTTGCCGCGAAACGCCGGGCGCAGGTAGAGGCGCTTCATTTCACAGATGTTCGCATCAATGATTCTCGCATCAATGATTTTCGCATCGAGTTTGTGCAGCGCGACGCAGCCCGCCAGTTGGCTTTCAAATTCAGCCAGCAGAAGGCGTCCGGCCGGGGGCGCGTAGTCGCCGGGAAGTCCCGCCAGTTCCTGATCGAAATTCTGAAAGCAAAGGCTGAAGCCGAGGGACTGCGCGTATTCGAGGAAGAGTTCGCGGGCTTGCGCGATCTGGGCTGGCGTTTCCGCCTGAGCGAAGGACAGACCCTTTACCACAGAGGGCACAGAGGACACAGGGTAACCCAGGGGAGTCGTATGTTCGGCCTTCATCCTCTGTGTGTCCTCTGTGGTTAATGGTTTCGAAGTTATCCCATCAGCATGCCGCCGTTTACGCTCAGCACGTGGCCGGTAATGTAGGCCGCGTCGTCGGAGGCGAGGAAAGCTACGGCACCCGCAACCTCTTCGGGCGATCCCACGCGCCCCAGCGGAATCTGCTTTACCGCCGCCTGTTTGAATTCGTCGCCCAAACCGGCGGTCATAGCCGTTGCGATGAATCCCGGTGCGACCGCGTTGCACGTGATGCTTCGCGAACCGACTTCGCGGGCGATCGCCATGGTAAGGCCGATCAGCCCGGCTTTCGAAGCGGCATAATTGGCCTGCCCAGCCTGTCCCGTCTGTCCGAAGACGCTGGTGATGTTGATGATGCGTCCCCAGCGCTGCTTGAGCATGGAGCCGATGACCTGCTGGATGCAGAGATAAGCGGAAGTGAGATTCGTCTGCAGCACGGCGTCCCAATCAGCCCGCTTCATGCGCATGACCAGCTGGTCGCGGGTGATGCCGGCGTTGTTCACCAGGATATCGATCTTACCGAATTGCGCGATGACGGCCTTGACCGTGGACTTAATCTGTTCTTCGTCACCGACATCGAGAACCAGGGGGGCCGCTCTGCCGCCTGCCGCAGTGATTTCGCTGGCCAGTTCGTTCAGCTTGTCTTGATTGCGAGCGGCTACGACTACTGTCGCGCCTTCTTTCGCGAGTCTGAGGGCGCAGGTGCGTCCGATGCCTTGCGATGCGCCGGTGACGAGGGCCACTCGTCCGGAAAGGGACATTAAGGGTCTCCCAGGATGAATCGAGGTGACTGCGGAACGCTGAATTATACGCGCTCTAATCGGCCTTAAGCAGAGGCCAGATCAGGACATCGAGACGGCGGGTAAAATGAAGGGCAAGCGGAGTCGCCGGCAGATGGATTTCTGAGGACGCCGCAACGGTGTTGGTTTCGAATCCGGCTTCCGCTTCCTGCAGCGGCCAGGGCTGGTGATGAATCTCGCCTCGATACACCGCGTTGCGGTGAGTCGTGTAGAGGCAATAGCGTTCGGTCAGCCAGTGTTCCAGTGAACCTCTCTCGCGCAAGCGGACTGCCGCGGCTGGGCGATAACTTCCGCGGAACTCTGCTGGCGACTTAACCCTGCGCGAGGAATACAGAATCGTTCCGCCGCGGTCTTCGGACTTCATCTCCGCGTGAAAGTACGGCAGATGGTAAAACGTTCGCGCCGCCCAGACTGCCGGCAGGTTGGCGGCGTCCAGACTGAAAAAGTACACGCCCGGTTTGCCGCCGTGAGTCACGTAAGTTCGCACATTTAATTCCGGAAAACGCGAAAGGCCAGGCAGCGGCGGGAGTCCGCGCCCGCGAATTCCGCTCATGTGGAAGGGAATGACACCGACCCAGCATTGACCGTCGAATGTGTCGAGCGTCAGCGGCAACGGAACCAGGGGACGCATGACTGCAGTGGGCAGTGGCCAGTGCGCGAACAGCAGATCGTGCCAGGTTTGCTTCATCACCCAGGGGCCAGAAGGCACGGGCCAGGGACGATGCGCGATGAACTGAAGCGAGGGATGCAAATCACATTTTAGCGCGAGAGCGTTTGGAGGATCTTAAGGTAGTGGTGCAGTTTGGATTTCTCACCCTACAGTGTCATCCTGAGCGCAGCCGTTTCTCAGGCGGAGCGAAGGATCTCAGTCTCATCCGGCTTCGAGCGCGAGCCAAGCCGCACCACTACGAATCTTGAACGCGTTGCTAATCCACAAGCGGCACGCGTACCATGCCAGCACTCCTATGCATCAGCCTTTGACGAATGATGTGGTCCCCATGCCCGAGTCTTCCGACAAGAAACCTGCTGAAGTGGTTCCGATCTCCGGCGCGGGACACCGCTCGACCCAGCGCGCGGGCGCGGAAAGCCCCAGACAGAACGACAAGGAAGACCCGCGAGCGGTGACGAAGCCGGCCGAACCTTCCACCGAAGTCTTCGCCGTGTTCGGCGTTGAGCCGGAGATTCAGGCTTACGCCATGGCCAAGTATTCGCGGTCGTCGTTGTCGATGAAGGAGTCACTGCGCGAAATCAGCTCGCAGAAAGCGGAGAAATTTCTCAACACATTTTATTTCCAGTACGGCCACCGCTCGATTGCCGACCTCGCGCACATCGCGCTGGCGGTCGAACGCTTGTCGATTCTGGCGGCGATCGAACTTGCCGACGAGCAGCGCTGGGATGGGCAGGAGCGGTCGACCCGCTATCAGGATTTCCGGAAGAGCGGGTATTTCACTCCCGACTTCGGCAGCGATGACGAATCGCGGAAGCTCTATCGCGAGACCGTGGATCATCTGTTCGCCGAATACGATGCGCTCTCGGCGCACATGACGCAGTACTTGATCAGCATCACGCCCAAGCCCGCCGACATGAAGCAAGAGACGTACGAGCGCACGCTGAAGGCGCGGGCGTTCGACATCACGCGCTACCTGCTGCCGCTGGCGACGAACACTTCTCTGGGCGAGATCGTGAACGCGCGCACGCTCGAGATGCAGGTCGCGCATCTGCTCTCGCACACGCACCGCGAAGTCAGGGCGCTGGGCGAGTCGCTGAAGAAAGCCGCGACCGGCGCGGCTTATAACGTGAATGCAGATTCGCTTCGCGATCTGGTGGAGCGGATTCGCGCGGTGAGTCCGGAGCTTGGCGCGCAGGCCGAGCAGGAGCTGCTCCGCGAAGTGCGGGTCGCGCCGACGCTGGTGAAGTATGCCGATCCGAATGAATATGAGATGGCGACGCGCCGCGATCTGCGGCAGGCGGCGCGTGAACTGATGAAGAACGAGTCGGTCGCGCCCTCGAAGGCGATCGTCGATCTGCTCGACGAGGAACCGCTCGAAGTCGAGATTGCGACCACGCTGCTCTACGAGCATTCGCATTATTCCTATCGTCAGCTGCGCCAGGCGCTGCAGGTTTCGGGTGAGCGGTATCGGCGCGAGATCATCGACCTCGGCCTGCGCCATCGCGGCAAGCACGACGAAATGCTCCGCGGCTTCCGCGCCGGCCAGCAGTTCCGCTTCGATATGCTCATGGATACGGGCGCCTTCCGCGACATGCACCGTCACCGGCGCTGCATCAAGGTGATGCAGGGTTTCACCACACAACACGGCTACGAAATGCTGCTCGACCTGGAAGACGCCGGCGTGAGCGCGCGCTTCGCCGCAACCATGCGGCGCACGCAAACCGCGGTCGAGACTCTGGCTTCGCGCGAGACGCCCGAGTCCGAACAGAATTCGCAGTACGCGATCCCGCTCGCGTTCCGCAAGCGTGCGCTCTTCAAGATGGACTTTGCCGAGGCTGTGTACATTTCCGAACTGCGCACCACGCCGGCGGGGCATGTGTCGTATCGCAACGTCGCCTACGCGATGTATGAGGCGGTGGCGCGAAAGTATCCAGCGTTGGCGAAGTATTTCAGGGTGCACGATGTGAACGCGCCGGTGGATTTGCTTCAGAGGTGAACTGAGATTTCCATCAAATGACTGATGATCGCGACCGCGAGAAACGATTGATGCTGTCGCGGGGCTTTTAGCTTGAACTGATCTTGCCGCGCCTCACAAATCCCGGTTCGCTAACGAATCGTAGGCAGGCGAGCCTTAGTCGGCGGACTTTCTTTGCGGCTAAACGCAAATATGAGAGCGCCGGCCAAGACAATGCAAAAGCTGGTTTCGTCCTTCTGAGGAAGGCAGCTACATTGGGCTGCGTGAGAGCGCACGAATGGTTGGGCTATGTTTACGATTACGGTTACGGAACTCGCCCAAATCGGCGCCTTGCATTAAAGCACTACATGACCGCGGCGGAAGCTGGCAACGCGAACGCCGAATATCATGTGGGAGTTTTCTATCATGAGGGCATCGCCGTTCGTAAAAGCTATCGCCTCGCTGTGTTGTGGTTTCGGCGGGCCGCCGAGCATGGCGACGCAACCGCTCTACATGCGCTTGGCAAGGCTTATCGATACGGCTGGGGTGTGAAGAAAAATGGTAAGAAGGGATTCAAGCTTGAGTTGCTGGCGGCAGAACGCGGCGAGAGCGAAGCTCAGTTCTCTGTAGGAGTGTGCTTCAGCCGGGGCCAAGGAGTTGCTTCCGATCCCGAAGAGGCATTCAGATGGTTCTTACGCGCGGCGAAACTCGGGCACAGGGATGCCGCTCACAATGTTGCATACTTCTACGAGGCCGGTCGCGGTGTTCGCCAGAACAAGAAGAAATCCGAGTTTTGGTACAGCCGCGCTAAGCAGCCCCCACTCGGGCGGTAACACGAGAGTTATAGTTATCTCTAGATTTATCTTGATCCTGCCAGATTCAAAAAGTTAGAATCTGTCCTAAAGCCACCCATGCCCCGTTCCGTCAAAATCGCCCCCGAAATCGACGCCAAGCTCTATCAGGAACTCGTCTCCGTGGCCAAGGAGAACGGGCAGTCGCAGCGCTTCGTGCTGGAGCGCGCGCTGGAGCATTACCTGCACAACGTAGTTCCTTCGCAGCGCATGGTCAGGCCCGAGGTGATGGCCGCCTACCGCCGTTCCAACGAAAAGTATCGTGAGTTGTACAAGAAACTGGCCAAATAATGGCCGAGCGCGTCTATCTCACCGTGGCAGAAGTCGCCGCCATCCATCATCATCAGATCGAGGAGTACGGCGGCGAATCCGGAATGCTGAATCAGGGCGCTCTGGAAGCCGCGGTTTTCCGTCCGCAGACCGGCTATTACAACGACCTGAGCGAAGAGGCGGCCGCGTTGCTGGAGTCGCTGGTCAACAATCATCCTTTTGTGGACGGCAACAAACGCGTCGGCTTTGCCGCCGCGCATACGTTTCTGCTGATGAATGGCTTCGATCTGGACGTTGGCAGCAAGACCGCTTTCGACTTCGTCATGAAAGCGCTGGCGGAAGGCAAGTTCCGCTTCGCCCTGCTGCACGAATGGATCGCGGCGCATCTCGTGCCGCTGTCTGGATAACCCCGCAGGTGCCCGATTCGGGACGATTTCCACTGTTTATTATTAAGATTCGCCTTTTCTTCGCTTCGATCTGTATGTATAATTCGGCCAGTTAGCGTTTCCATATTCGAAGGAGCCTCACTCCCATGGCGGATGAACGCGGCAAAGCGATTGAGTTGGCGTTTGCGCAGATCGAGAAGCAGTTCGGCAAAGGTTCAATCATGCGGCTGGGGTCGAGGGAGATCGTCCCCATCGCGGTGATCCCGACCGGGTCGATCTCGTTTGACGCAGCCCTGGGCGTCGGGGGCTTTCCACGCGGTCGCGTAGTTGAAGTCTTCGGCCCTGAGTCTTCGGGCAAAACGACCATCACGCTGCAAGTGATCGCCGAGGCGCAGAAGACCGGGGGCATGGCCGCATTTGTCGACGCCGAGCACGCGCTCGATCCCGGCTACGCCAAGAAGCTGGGTGTGGACGTGGACAACCTGCTGGTCTCGCAGCCTGATTACGGCGAGCAGGCGCTGGAAATTACGGAAGCGCTGGTGCGTTCCAATGCTATCGACGTGCTCGTCGTTGATTCGGTCGCGGCCCTGGTGCCCAAAGCCGAACTCGACGGCGAAATGGGCGACAGCCACATGGGTCTGCAGGCGCGGCTCATGTCGCAGGCGCTGCGCAAACTCACCGGCACGGTTTCGAAGTCGCGTACCTGCCTCATCTTCATTAACCAGATTCGCGAGAAAATCGGCGTGATGTTCGGCAATCCCGAAACCACTACCGGCGGAAAAGCGCTGAAATTTTACTCCTCGGTCCGCATCGATATTCGCCGCATCGCCGCCATTAAAGATGGAGACGTAGTCACCGGCTCCCGCACCCGCGTAAAAGTGGTCAAGAACAAGGTCGCCGCTCCCTTCCGCGAGGCCGAGTTCGACATTCTCTACGGCGAGGGTATTTCGCGGGAAGGCGATCTGCTCGATCTGGCTTCGAACAACAACATCGTCGAAAAATCCGGCTCCTGGTACAGCTACAAAGGAGAGCGTATCGGCCAGGGCCGCGAAAATGCCCGCCAATTCCTGAAAGACAACAAAGACGTGATGGCCAAGCTCGATACCGAAGTGCGCAAGGCGCTCGGGTTGACTCAGGGCCCCGCGCAACCGGCCGCCGCAGCTGGCCCGCAGGCCCCATCGACGGGCGCCCGCGTCACGACAATGCCCACAGCCGCGGAGCCAGTGAAGGCGCCAATCGTAGCGGCGCGCCGCTAAGGGTCGATTTACCGTCTCTTGGTAATGATGTCATTTAGAAAAGAATGTCATCCCGAGCAGCGAGGGACCTAAGTTCTTGCCTGCAGAGGCAATCGGCCGTCGGCAGAAGCCCCGATCCCTCGCGTTGCTCGGGATGACAATCAATCACGCGGCCAACCCGTCTACGCTCCCCGAATTGCCATTCCCGCTCCCGCCCGCATAAAATCTCTATTGCTCGACTGTGGCGCTCCCCGTTGAACGCCGCAGCCTGCTGTGAGGACGATTGAATAAGGGCATCGCTATCTATCCCGGTTCGTTTGACCCGCCCACCAATGGGCACCTCGATCTGATTCAGCGAGGCAGCAAGATCTTTGAAGAGCTGGTGGTCGCCATTCTCCGCAACACGGAGAAGAGCCCGATGTTCAGCCTGGCCGAGCGGCTGGAGATGCTGCGCGAGCTTACGGCGGATTTGAAAAATGTGCGCATCGATACTTTCGGCGGCCTGATGGTCGAATACGCCAAGTCAATCGACGCGATGTGCGTGCTGCGCGGCATCCGCGCCATCAGCGACTACGAATACGAGTTGCAGATGGCGCTGATGAACCGGAAGCTCGAGCCTACGCTCGAAACCGTGTTCATGATGCCCGCCGACAAATATTCGTATGTCAGTTCGCGGCTGGTGCGGGAAGTGGCGCAGGTCGGCGGCCCGGTGAAGGGTCTGGTTCCCGATGTAGTGGATCAGAAGCTGCGCGAGAAACTCGACCCTGCCTACAAGCTGCAGATGCAGATGGAAAAAAAGAACGTGATTGAAGTCCCGAAAAGAAGGAAGAAAAAAGCATGACCACGGCAACCTCCGAAGCGCTGAAACTCACCGACCGGATCAACCGCATCGAGCCCTCCGCCACCATGGCGGTCGTGGCCGAGGCCGACAAGCTGCGTTCGCAGGGGATCGATGTGGTCGACTTCGGCGCGGGCGAACCACACTTCGCGACGCCGCAGCACATCAAAGACGCGGCCATCGCCGCGATTCAGGGGAACTTCACAAAATATACCGCTGTGGCCGGAACTGCCGAACTGCGCGATGCCATCGTGCACCGCCATGCAGTCGATTTCGATTCCGACTATCGCCGCGAAGAGGCGATCGCTTCCACCGGCGGCAAGCATGCGCTGTTCAATGCGATTCAGGTGCTGGTCGATCACGGCGATGAAGTCATTCTGCCCGTGCCCTACTGGGTTTCGTTCAAGGATATCGTGCGCTACGCGGGCGGGAATTGCGTTCTGCTTGAGTCTGACGAAGCTCAGGGCTTTCGCGTCACGGCGGAAATGGTAGCGCGTCTGATTACATCGCGAACCAAAGCCATCATTCTCAACTCGCCGTCGAATCCTTCGGGCGCGGTCATGAGCGCCGAAGACATGACGGAAGTGGTTCGCTTCGCGCATGAGCGTGGCGTCTGGGTGCTGTCGGACGAGTGCTACGTCTATCTGAACTACACCGGCAAGAATTTTTCCGTCGGCTTGCTGCGCGAATACAAAGAGCGTCTCGTCGTGCTCGGCTCGCTCTCAAAAACTTATGCCATGACCGGCTGGCGCCTGGGATATGCGCTCGCCCCGGCGGCCGTGACCAGCGCCATGGCCAAGCTGCAGAGCCAGTCCACGTCGAATCCGACCTCAATCGTGCAGAAGGCGGCCGTCGCCGCGTTGAAGGGACCGCAGGAGTGCGTCGAACAGATGCGCCGCGAATATATTGAACTTCGCGATCACGTGGTGCACGGGCTGCGCGCGATCCCCGGCGTAACCTCCACACTGCCCGAGGGCGCGTTTTATGCGTATCCCAACATCTCGTCTTTTTTTGGGCGAGGCGGGCTGAAGTCCGCAGCAGACGTGGCTGGACGTTTGTTGCGTGAGGCGCATGTCGCGGTAGTTCCCGGCGAGGGCTTCGGCACCAGCGAACACATCCGCGTTTCCTACGCCACGTCGAAGGCTGAGCTCGACCGCGGCCTCGAGCGGATGCGGAAGTTTTTCGCGGGTCTCTGATAACTGCACCAGTTTCGCAAAGGCCGTTCCATCAGCGGGCGGCCTTTTGCATCTTGGATTGAAGCCATAAGAACGAGGCGATGGGAAATCTTTATCCACTGTTGATGGCGCCGGGATTCGACCCGCGGCCCTGGGGCACGCACGATCTGTCGCCTATCTATCCCAACCACAAGTTCGAAGAGAAAATCGGCGAGGCCTGGCTCAGCGGAGACGACTGCAAAGTCGCCAACGGTCCCCTGACCGGCATAACCCTGACGCAACTGAGTCAGAGGTACGAGCGCGAACTCGTGGGCGAGGCGGCTCGCGACCCGAAGCGCTTTCCTCTGCTGCTCAAGTTTCTTTTCCCGCACGAGAAACTTTCAGTCCAGGTTCATCCCGATGACGAGCAGGCCGTGCGCGTCGGCCAACCGTGGGGCAAGACCGAGTGCTGGTACGTAGCGCACGCCAAATCGGGCTCACAGATTGGCTTAGGCCTCAAGCCGGGCGCGACGGTTCGGCAACTGGAAGACGCAATTCATCAGAACCGCGCCGAGGAACTGCTCAACTGGATCAACGTTTATGCCGGCGACATGATCTATGTCGCAGGCGGCACCGTGCATACGCTGGGGCCGGGGTCGGTGATCGTTGAAACACAGCAGCAGTCGGACACGACGTATCGCCTGTATGATTACGGGCGTCCCCGCGAACTCCACTTGAAAGACGGCCTGGCGGCGGTGAGGGAGCACGCGCGATCGGGAAAAGTGGTGCGTCCTGCTCCGACGCAGATCTCGGGCAGCAAGAATCGCTCCGCCCCTCTGGTGGCTGCACCTTATTTTGTGGTGGACATGTTTGAGGCGAAGGATCCTCTGGAGCTTGCGACGCACGATGACTCGGGAAAGACTTCAGCGCAGATTCTGGTCGCAGTCGAGGGATGCGGAGTGATTGAAGCGCTCGGCATGGACCCGGTAACGCTCGCGAAGGGCGACGCCGTGATCGTTCCCGCCTGCATTGGAAACGTTGGTGTCCGTCCGCAGTGGTCGATTGAATTTCTCCGCGCGTATGTTCCGGGCGCGGCGCTGCCCGAGCCGGAAACGAGGATTTAGGAATTCATCTCAGACTTAAGATTTGCGATTTCAGATTTTGTTGCCAGACGACTTGACAAGGGATGCCGTTTCACGACTCGACAATCTGAAATCCACAATCTGAAATCTGAAATTCACGTCGCTATGGGTTTATCCAAGAACGCGCCCTTCTATCCCGTAATCCTTGCCGGCGGCCGCGGCACTCGCTTCTGGCCGCTGAGCCGGAAGAGGCGCGCCAAGCAGTTGCTCGCACTCGACGGGAAGCGCACGATGATTCAGCAGACAGTCGCACGTCTCTTGCCTTTGGCGCCAGCGAGGCGGTTTTGGATTATCACGAACGATGATCTGCGGCCAGCAATTCTGAAGCAGCTCGCGAAGTTGCCCAGAACACAAGTTCTGGCCGAACCCGCAGGAAGAAACACAGCGCCGGCAATTGGGTTGGCGGCGTTCCTGTTGCTGCGCGAGAATCCCGACGCGGTTATTGGATTGTTTCCCTCCGACCACGTGATCGTCGACGAGGTCCGGTATCGCGAAACCTTAGCGCGGGGGATCGAGATCGCGGCGGCGGGCGCGAACATTGTGGTTCTCGGAATCCGGCCGAATCGGGCTGAAACGGGATACGGGTACATCGAAGCCGGTGCTGTTTATGACGACGCGCTGCGCGTCCGCCGCTTCACCGAGAAGCCCGACGCGACGAAAGCCGCCGAATTTGTCGCGGCTGGAAATTACTACTGGAACAGCGGCATTTTCCTGTGGAGCGCCCGCACGCTGGCCGACGCGCTGCGCGAACATCTGCCGAAGACCGCGGCGCTGCTGGAAGAAATCGCAGCGGCGTTCGGCACGCATAGATTTGCCGCCACGTTTCGCAGGCTTTACCCAAAGTGTGAAAACATCAGCGTAGACTACGCAGTGCTGGAGCCGCGTTCGGCGAAAGGCGAAATCGAGGGACGCATTTTCTGTCTGCCGGCAGATTTCGGCTGGAATGATCTGGGTTCATGGACGGCGCTACACGAGCACCACACCGGCAGAAGCAAGCCGCCGGCCGGCAATCTGGTGACGGCATCCGACGTTTTTTTACTCGACGCCAGCGGAAACTACATTCACGCACCAGGCAAATTCGTTGCGGCCGTGGGCGTGCATGATCTCGTGGTGGTGGAAACTTCGGATGCTCTGCTCATCACGACCCGGCAGCGGGCCCAGGATGTGGGCAAGGTCGTGAAGCATTTGGACGAGAAGAAACTGCACAGGTTGGTGTGAGGGTAGTGGTCAGTAATCAGTGATTAGTGTTCAGTGACATTGACGTTCCATGACTCAATCCATCAAATTCGGAACCGATGGCTGGCGCGGAATCATCGCCGACGATTTTACGTTTGAAAACGTGCGCCGTGTTGCCGGGGCGATTGCGTCCTATGTTCTGAAAAATGAGGACCCACGCGGCGGAATCATCATTGGCTACGATACGCGTTTTGTCTCGCCCCAGGCGGCGCGAGTGGTCGCCGAAGTGATTACCGCTGCCGGCATTCCGGTTAAACTGGCCAATGATTACACGCCCACTCCCTCGGTCTCTTACGCCGTGAAGCATCAGGGTGCGGCGGGCGGCGTGATGATCACCTCGAGTCACAATCCGTTCAACTGGAACGGAGTGAAATTCAAAGCCAAGTTTGGCGGCTCGGCCACGCCGGCCATCATGAAAGCAATTGAAGACGAACTTGGCCGCGGCGCCATGCCCGCAGGCGTCAAAGCCAGCGTGGAAGAAGTCGATCTCAAGCGGGCCTACATCGCCGCAGTAACCGACTACGCTGACATGGATCTGATCGCAAAAACGAAATTCAAGTTTGCCGTCGATGCCATGTACGGCTCAGGGCGCGGCATTCTGAGCGGAATTTTTGCCGATCGCGGCGTGCAGTACGTTGCGATTCGACAGGAGCTGAACCCGTTGTTCCCCGGAATCAATCCTGAGCCGATTCAGCCGCACGTGGCCTTGCTGCAGGAAACTGTGCTTCGCGAGAAGTGCGACGCTGGCCTTGCCACCGATGGCGACGCCGATCGTATCGGCGCGGTTGCTGAAGACGGCAGCTTCGTCGATGCTCACAAAATCATTTGCGTGCTGCTGCAATGGCTGGTGGAGCGGAAGAAGTGGCCGGGCGAGGTGGCACGGGCATTCAATACCACTCGCATGATCGACCGCATTGCCGCGAAATATGGCCGCAAACTCTATGAAACCCCGATCGGATTCAAGTACGTCGCCGACCTGATGATGGAGCACGAAATTCTGATCGGCGGCGAAGAGTCCGGAGGCATCGGTTTCTCGCGCTTTCTGCCGGAGCGCGACGGCGTGCTGAACTGCCTGCTGCTCGCCAATGTGATGGCGGATGAAGGCAAGCCGCTCGGGCAATTGGTGGCCGACCTGCAGCGTGAGTACGGTCCGCATTACTACGGGCGCCGCGACCTGCACATTCCCGAGGATGTCAAACAGAACGCGATCCAGCGCGCGCGGTCGGATACCACCCAGACTCTGGGCCGCTATCATGTGCAGAAAAAAGAGCATCTCGATGGAGTGAAGTTTTTCCTCGACGCTCCGACCAACGGAAACGGAGCGGAGGCCTGGGTCTTGTTTCGCGCGTCGGGAACCGAGCCTCTGTTGCGGCTTTACAGCGAGGCCGCGTCCCTGGAGCTTGTTGCCGAGCTTCTCAGCGCGGGCGAAAAGTTCGTCAGCAACACGGCGTAGGTCGCAAGCATAAAACGTAGGTCGCTCGGAAAGGCTAGACGCACCTCTCATTCTCTTGCTTCCGATGCGCCCAACAGTGCGATACTTCTAACCAGTACACTTAACACGAGTCATGGCAGACGTTTCAATTCCGATTGCGGTCGATTCGCCGGATGCGCGCCGCTATAACCGCATACGGCGGTGGCTGGGCATTGCCGACTTTCTCATCGGATTCGCGTTCCTCGTCGTTTTGCTGGTATCCGGATGGTCGGAATCGTTGCGCGACCTGGCATATCGCATGGGCTTCCAGAATTATTCGTTGTCGGTTTTCATGTACCTACTGCTTCTGCTGGCAATCAGCAAAGCGATCGGACTGGGGCTGGATTACTACGGCTTCCGCCTGGAGCGCAGATACAAGCTTTCGACGCAGCGATTCGGGTCCTGGGCCTGGGACGAAGCTAAGGGATTTCTGGTGGGATTGGTAATCGGCGGCATCGTTGTGGAGTTACTGTATTTCACCCTGCGGCAATGGCCGCAGCACTGGTGGATGCTCGCGTGGGCGCTGTTCATGGTGCTGTTCGTGGTATTGGCGCAACTCGCGCCGGTCGTACTATTTCCGATCTTCTACAAGTTCGAACCTCTGGACAACGAAGACCTGCGGCGCCGCTTGGTCGTGATGAGCGAGCGAGCGGGAACCCGCGTCCGCGGCGTTTACCGCTGGCGCCTCTCGGAAAAAAGCAAGAAGGCGAATGCAGCTTTAACCGGGCTGGGCGCAACCCGGCGCATTATTCTGGCCGATACGCTGCTCGACAACTACAGCGCGGAAGAGATCGAGGCGGTGCTGGCGCATGAACTCGGGCACCACGTCCATCGCCACATTCTGAAAAGTATTTTTGTGCAGGCCGCGATTACGTTTGTCGGCTTCTGGGCGGCGAACTGGGTCCTGCACTACGCTGTGGATCAGCACATGTTCGAAGAGTTGTCGGACTTTGCCAACCTCCCGCTGCTGGCGCTGGTTTCCATTGTCCTCTCATTTTTGCTGATGCCTGCGCTCAACGCGTATTCCCGCTTCAACGAACGCCAGGCGGACCGCTATGCCTTCGAGTCCATCGAAAGCGTCGAGCCGTTTATTTCTTCGATGAACAAACTGGCGGAGCAGAACCTCGCGGAACGAGCGCCTTCGAAGTGGGTGGAGTGGTTCTTCCATTCGCATCCGTCGATTTCGCGGCGCCTGGCCGCGGCCGAGGACTGGAACCGGTTGCAGAGCGTGCATCCGCACGTGTAAAACTGCAGCGGGTTGCGGCTTTATTTTTCTCGTTGCCGCAGAATCTCGATCACGCGTTGCAAGTCTTCTTCCGTGTCGACTCCGACACTGTCATACGGAGTTTCGCCCACATAGATCGGGATGCGGTTTTCCAGAAAGCGCAGTTGCTCGAGGCGCTCGCTTTTTTCCAGCGGTGATTCAGGTAAGGTCACGAACTTGTCGAGTGCGGTCTTGCGATAGGCATAAAGCCCGAGATGCTTAAAGTAGCGGGGCTGGACGGCATCGCGGTCGAAGGGAATCGTTGCGCGTGAAAAATACAGGGCTCGGCCGCTGAGATCGCTCACTACTTTCACTGCATTTGGGTTCGCGATTTCAACCTCCGCAGCCGGCGTCATCAAAGTTCCCACCAGTGCAAGAGGATTCTCCATAACGCGCAGCAGAGTGGCTATGTGCTCGGGACGCGTAAGGGGCTCATCTCCCTGTACGTTGATGTACACATCGGCGGCCTCGCGGCCTGACACTTCGTGCACGCGCTCAGTGCCGCTGCGATGCGCGGGCGAAGTCATTTGCGCCTTCCAGTCGCATTTGCGGCACACTTGCAGAATCTCTTCACTGTCGGTAGCCACGATAACGTCTGCGAGCAGGGGCGAACTGCGCACGGCTTCGTAGACAACGCCAACCAGGGGCTTGCCTCGGATCTCCCGCAACATCTTCCGCGGCAGGCGCGTGGAAGCCAGTCGGGCCGGAATGACAGCGATCGCTTTCATATTTCCATTTTCAACCAAGATTGAGGGCGGCGGGATGCGCAGGCTGGTACGGTCCGCCTGATCGCAATCACACGCTTCAGAGTAACGGGATACAGAATTATAAACGGCTTCCTACCCGACCCACCCTACTCCAAGCTCGGCCCGGGCCATTTACTCTGCCTGCGTCCAGTGAGAGCCGAACATGGGTGGGGGAACATGGGTGGGCGCAGTCTCGGGGACCTCAGCGACGAACTCCGCCGGCTCATGTTGGAGCAGATCGAGAGTTTGAAAAAGCAGACATTCGGAGGGATCAGCAAAGAGGAACTGCGTGAACAGGAAGAGCGGCTCAAACGCATCCGCCAGGTGTCTGCCGATTTCTTCGCAGCTTTGAAAAGGGAGGGCCAGTAGCTGTTGCGCCAACCGTTATTGCGAAAAATGCGTCTACCAAATGCAGAGGAGAACACATGCCGGAAAAACCGACTGTAACCTTGCCCGGAAGAGTGGAGCAGATCATCGAACCCGTGGGTCCGGGCGAGCCGGAGAAGGCGCAGATCGCCGTCGAAGGTGGTGATGATCTGTACCGGGAAATCCGTATCGAAAACACACTGACCGACGAGAACGGCGATGAGGTGCGCCTCAAGGAAGGCGCCCACGTTGAAGTTACGGTTGAAGCGGATAAGGCCCAGACCGTTCCTGCCGGCGGCGCAGACTAGCCCGGCAAATGAACAACGGCATGGATTTATTCTGGGGGTGATTCTGAAAGTCGATTCTGAAGATTGATTCTGAACCAGCGACGATCCGTGAGCATGCCGAGGCGTCGCCGATTTTTGCCCGAGTCCAGCGGCGATGCGATCCTTCGCACTTTCCCCGCACCGATTTCTCCACGCCCATTTCTTCCCGCGGATTTCGTCCCGCGCATTTCACCACGCGCACCAGTCTTCCGCCACGCACTTCACTCTGATAAAATCTCTCGTGGACGCGCAGTAGGCCGCGAACCTGTGACTGGCGGTTTCGTCTCATGCCCTCTTTTCCTGTGAGATGTCATGCCATGGCGTGAAGGTCACGTCTCAGTCAATCGTTGTTCCAGCAGCGGCGGTCCAGGCAGTGGCGGCGTAGCTCAGGTGGCTAGAGCGACGGTCTCATAATCCGTAGGTCCGTGGTTCGAGTCCACGCGCCGCCACCAGATTTCTGCCATCACTTTCGACGTGCGCATGCTTACTTTCTTCTCCATCCCGCATAGCACGATGTTGCTATTCCTGTGCACGAATTTCCCACTTGCCAGATGATGCCGATGTGGTTACTATTTCCCATCCTGACATGCTCCCCACCATGAATATCGGCGAGACGATCCGCAACTACCGGCTTCAGAAGGGTATGTCTCAGGGTGACATTGAAAAGCGAACCGGCCTGCTGCGCTGCTACCTGTCACGCGTGGAAAATGGCCACACCATTCCTTCCCTCGACACGCTATCGAAAATCGCCGGCGCCATGGAGCTCCCGCTGTCGCAGTTTTTCGCCGAGCCCGGCCACAGCAACGGCTCCAAGGGTTTGCCCCAGCTGTCCGACGACGAAGTCCGCTTCCTGAGCCAGATTCGCCGCTACGCCACCAGTCTGAACGACAGCGACCGCAAGCTGGTTCTGGCCATGGTGAAGAAGATGGCGTCGAATTCTAAATAGCAGCTGTCAGCTATCGGCTCTCAGCTATCAGCCACCCAAAATCAGTCGCATCCGACCCCTTGCCGTTTATCGAAGATTGAGACAGGTCCTTACTCTGCTGAAAGCTGACAGCTGACAGCTAATAGCTGATAGCTGCCCGCCCTTACTTTCGTACCATCCCCGTGGTGACCCACAGGTAACTCGCCCGGAATTGTCTGGCTCACTAAACTGTGGATGGAGACTCCTGTGACCACCGACGAGGAACTGAATGTACTCGACACGCAACTGCGCCGGTTGAAGATCGAGTACGAGATCTATTTCAGTAACCCGACCAAACGCCCTCCCACCGACGTGGAGTGGAAGGTCCTGAGCCTGCTGCGCAAATTTTCCGACGGCGGCCGCATGAACTTTTCCCAGCGTTACCGCTACAACGAAATGGCGCAGCGTTACGCCGTATACAGCGACCTGTGGCGCAAGAAGTCGCGCATCCGCGAAGAGGGCTATCGCCGCCCGCAGGACGCTCTGCTCTCGGTACAAGGCGTTCGCGTCACGGAAGAAGAACTCAAGCCGCAGCATCACCCGGTGTATGGCGTGAGTCATGCCGCGTTGGCGGCCGCTGCGGGTACGGCTGCGTCTCAGCCCTTTACGCTGCACAGTGTCGACCAGGCCGAGCGCGAGCAGGTCGAACGTCTCTACAACACGCTGGTCGCCGCCAAGAAAAAGGCGGGAGAAAATGTCAGCGGCAACATCGACTCGTTCACCACCTTCGTCCAGAAAAAGACCGAACAGATTCGCAAACAGTACAAATGCGAAAACGTCGAGTACTCGGTCGAGATCTCCGACGGCGGGGTCAAGCTGAAGGCCAAAGCCAAGACCTAGTCGAATGCTCCGATGGACTCACCGACCGCGGCTTAGCCCTTCCTTCGTGTAACTTCGTGTCCTTAGTAGTCGATGAATTTAAGTTTATCGCTCTCTCCGTCCGTTTGCGCTACGGCCGCTGCTGATAGAATCTTCAGTCGCCATTCATCGTTCATCTATCATCTAAGGGGCATTATGTCTGCAGTCTCCAGAATTCAGCGCGCCATTCTGAGCGTGACCGACAAAACCGGACTCGCCGATTTCGCCCGCAAGCTGGCCGCGGTGAGCATCGAACTCATCTCTACCGGAGGCACGGCCAAGCTCCTGCGCGACTCCGGGATTACGGTTAAAGACATTTCCGAGCTTACCGGATTTCCTGAAATGCTCGATGGCCGGGTCAAGACTCTGCATCCGAAAGTACACGGCGGAATCCTGCATCGGCGCGACGACCCCAAACATGTAGCCGCCGTATCCGAGCACGGCATCGCGCCCATCGACATGGTGGTCGTGAATCTCTACGCCTTTGAAAAAACTGCCGCCAAGCCGGGAGTGAAATTTGAGGAACTGATCGAGAACATCGACATCGGCGGCCCGTCGATGATCCGCTCCGCCGCCAAGAATTTTCACGACGTCGCGATCGTAACATCGCCCTGTGACTACGACGCCATCGCCGACGAACTGCACCGGGGAGGCGGACGCTTATCCCTGGCTACGAAATGGCGGCTGGCGCAGAAGGCCTTCGCAACCACGGCTGCCTACGATTCCGCCATCGCCTCGACGCTCGAAGGCATCAGCGCCGACTCATTCGAGTTGCAACCCGCGGCAGGCTTCCCGCACACGCTGCGATTGTCATTCAAAAAAACGCTCGACCTGCGTTACGGCGAAAACCCGCACCAGAAGGCCGCCATGTACTCGGACGGTTCGGGCGCAGGCGTGGCCAACGCCCGCCAACTGCAGGGCAAGGAGCTTTCTTACAACAACATCGTCGACCTGCAGGCGGCCTGGGATCTGGCGCAGGAATTCAACGAAGCTGGTACCGACGGGGGGCCGCTTGACCAAGCGATGTGCGCCATTATCAAGCACACTAACCCTTGCGGCGCGGCTACCGGCAAGACTTTGGCGGAAGCTTACCAGCGGGCGCTGGAATGCGATCCGGTTTCGGCTTTTGGAGGCGTGATCGGCGTCAATCGTCCCATCGATGGTGAAGCTGCCGAAGAAATGCACAAGTTGTTTCTCGAGGTCATCGCCGCGCCCGGATTCACCGACGAGGCCAAAGCGAAATTTGCCTCGAAGAAAAATCTGCGCCTGGTGGAAGTCGTTCCCTCGACTCCGAAGTGGGTACTGAAGAACGTTTCCGGCGGCCTGCTGGTGCAGGACAATGATGTGCGCCCGCTGCAAGACGCCGACCTCAGAGTAGTCACCAAACGCCCGCCCACGCCGGAAGAAACGCGCGCGATGTTGTTTGCGTGGAAGGTCTGCAAGCATGTGAAGTCCAACGCCATCGTCTACGCCCGCAACGGGCAGACCGTCGGCGTCGGCGCAGGACAGATGAGCCGCGTCGACTCCGCCAAGATCGGCGCCATGAAAGCACAACTGTCGTTGAAAGGCACGGTCGCCGCCTCCGACGCGTTCTTCCCATTTCCCGACGGTGTGGAAGAAATCGCTCGGGCCGGAGCTACTGCAATCATTCAGCCCGGCGGATCGCAGCGCGATCCCGAAGTGATTGAAGCCGCCGATCGTCTCGGGCTGGCCATGCTGTTTACGGGAGTGCGGCATTTCCGCCACTAGAACTCTCAGCTGAGCTACTTCAACGCCTTTACCAACTTTGACAATCCCGTGCTTCCAGTCCCCGGAGTCCCTGTCCTTCCGGTTTTGTCAGCCTTCCGCTGGAGACAGTGTTTTTTTCCATCGTCTCGCGGCTCGGGGTAGAATAGAAGCACCTTTCCCCCGGCGGGTTTGCATCCAATCAGCTGAGGCTTCAGGAACGCGCCAGAGCGCGATCAGGATCACATGAATCGAATTTTTCGTCTTTTTCTAATGATTTCCCTGGCCGCAGCGGCCGCAGCCGCTCAGACCAACGCATCCTCCCCGTCGGAGGCCGCGCCTTCGGATGACAAACCGGCCGCCTCTTCGCCGCACAAGGTCGATCGCAGCGCGGCCTATTACCACTACGCGCTGGCGCACATGTACGAGGAGCAGGTCACGGTTTACGGTCGCAGCGACCTGGCCAACAAAGCCATTCAGGAGTACCGGCTGGCCATCGATGCCGACCAGTCGTCGGAATTTCTGAACGCCAGCCTCGCCGAACTCTACGTCAAGACCGGCCGCATCCGCGATGCAGTGCTGGAAGCGCAGGACATCATCAAGCGCGACCCCAAAAACCTGGAAGCTCACAAACTTCTTGGCCGCATCTATCTTCGCTCTCTGGGTGATATGCCCGGCGGTTCGACTTCCGAGAATGTTCTCAAGCTCGCCATCGAGCAGTACGAAGAGATCGTGAAACTGGAGCCCGACAGCGTCGATGATCACCTGCTGCTCGGCCGCCTCTACCGCCTGAACAACGACCTGCAGAAGGCTGAAGCCGAACTCAAAACGGCGATCAAACTCGATCCCAGTTCCGAGGAAGCCGTTACCACGCTGGCGATCCTCTACACCGACGAAGGTGACACGCAGCACGCGCTGCAAGTGCTGAGTTCGGTGCCTGACTCGGCGCGCTCGGCGAAGCTGTATTCGGCTCTGGGCGCGGCCTACGAGCAGCGCAAGGATTACAAGAAAGCTATCGAGTCTTACCAGCGCGCAGTCGTGCTCGATCGCGACAATCTCGACGCCATCCGCGGGCTCGCAGAAAATTTGCTGAACGATGGCCAGACCGACGCCGCGCTCGAACAATACAAAGTAATTGCCGACGCCAATCCTGAAGACGCGCAGACCTACCTGCGCATCGCAGAGATATATCGCCGTCAGGGCAAGTATGATCTCGCGCTCGAGGACCTGAAAAAAGCCGACGCCATGGTCCCCGATTCCATGGACGTTCCCTACAACATCGCCGCCGTCTACCAGGCGCAGGGACGCTACGATGACGCGATCAAGATTCTGCAGGATCTGCTGAAGAAGACGGAGAAGACCGACAGCTCCGCCTACAGCCAGGCCGACCGCAACAATCGCGCCATCTTTATCGAGCGCCTCGGCATGATTTATCGCGATCAGGAAAACTACACGGCCGCGGTCGACACCTTCCGCAAGATGCTGAATCTGGGCGACGAAAACCAACGCAGCGGCTATCAGGAAATCATCGACACGTATCGTGAAGCCAAGCAGTGGCCGCAGGCCACGGCAGCGGCGAAAGAAGCGGTGCAGAAAATGCCCGGCGACCGCGACCTGCGCATGGTGCTCGACGCGCAACTTGCCGATACCGGCGAAGCCGACAAGAGCTTGGCGGACGTTCGCTCCATGCTCAACGGCAGTCCTGACGATCGCGAAGTCTACCTGCGCCTTGGCATCATGTATACGCGGGTGAAGCGCTGGAAAGAGGCGGAAGAGGCCTTGAACAAGGCCGAACAGATGTCGACCAAAACCGACGATAAAGCCGCGGTCTGGTTCCTGCTGGGCGACACTTATCAGCGCGAGAAAATGTTCGATCAAGCGGAAGCGGAGTTCAGAAAAATTCTGGAATCCGTTTCACCCAACGATCCGCAGGCCGCTGCCACGCTCAATTATCTCGGCTACATGAACGCCGACCGCGGCGTGAAGCTTGAGGAGTCGCTCAACCAGATCAAGCAGGCGCTCGCTTTCGAGCCCAATAACGGCGCTTATCTGGACTCGCTGGGCTGGGCTTACTTCAAGCTGGGCAACTACGATCTGGCGGAAGAAAATCTGACCAAGGCCACCGTCCACATGGGCTCTGACCCTACGGTGCAGGAGCATCTCGGCGATCTCTACCAGAAAACGGGCCGCCTGAAGCTGGCTGCCGCACACTGGGAGCGGGCTGTCGAAGAATGGAACAAGACCGTTCCCGCGGAACAGGATTCCGAAGAGTTCGCCAAGGTGCAGCAGAAACTCGACGCCGCCAAAGTCAAGCTAGCCAAAGGCGAAACCAGCCAGCAACAGTAAGAGCAACGCCTAAATAACTCGTGTAGGGACCAATAGCTTCCTGTGGGGACGGCCGCCCTCGGCCGTCCACCTCGCCAACTTTGTTCACCGGCTTTGTTACACTCCACCGCATGAGTGGCACGCCAGCGAGCCGGACGCTCGACCTCACCATCCGCGAAGCCCAGCCCACTGATATCCCCGAAATTCTTCGCCAGCGCCGCGGCATGTACGAAGATATGGGCACCACCGACTCCGCCGCGCTCGAGGCAATGTCTAGACTTTCGGCCGGATACCTCGCGAAAGCCATGGCTGACGGCTCGTTTCGGGCGTGGCTGGCCAGTGATGGCGGACGCATAGTCGCGGGAGGAGCGGTGATCATCTCTCCCTGGCTCGCGCATCCCTACGATCTGGAGTGCCGCCGCGCGACCATCCTCAACGTCTATACCAATCCTGAATACCGCCGCCGCGGCGTCGCCTGCAGGCTCATGGAGGTGATCCTGGCATGGTGCAGGCGCGAAGGCCTCGCCCGCGTAACCTTGCACGCCAGCGACGCCGGCCGCCATCTCTATGAATCGCTCGGTTTTGAACTCAGCAACGAAATGAAGCTGAAGCTGCGCTAATCCCAATGCCCGATCATCTTCCGTCCTGTTAGACTGCAGATATGCTGGCCGCTTACGCGGTGCACCCTGAGAACTCCCGCGGACGGCGCTTCCCAGAGCCGCAGCATCCCTACCGCAATGACTTTCAGCGTGATCGCGACCGCGTCATTCACGCCCGCGCTTTTCGCCGTCTGGAAGACAAGACTCAGGTCTTCACCCGCCGCTACAGCGACCACTTCCGTAACCGGCTGACCCACACTCTGGAAGTCTCGCAGGTCTCGCGGACCATCGCCGGAGCTCTTGGTCTCAACGTCGATCTCACCGAAGCTCTCGCTCTGGTCCACGACATCGGCCACCCGCCCTTCGGCCACGCCGGCGAAAAGGCTCTCGACGCCGCCATGCGCGACCACGGATTATCCTTCGACCACAACCTGCACGCGCTGCGCATCGTGGAAGATTTCGAGCAGCGCTACGCCGCTTTTCCCGGCCTGAATCTCACCTTCGAAGTGCGTGAAGGGATCATCAAGCACTCGCGCGATTACGATGCGAAACAACATCCCGAACTAGCGGAGTATGCGCTCGACCAGCGTCCGCCGCTCGAAGCCCAGCTCATCGACCTGACCGACGAAATCGCCTACAACACCGCCGACCTCGATGACGGCTACGAAGCGCACCTGCTGCCGCTGGAGGAAATTCGCGCGAGCGTACCGCTGTTTGAGACTTTCTACGCTGAGGTTGAGCAGATCTATCCCAAAGCGCCCGGAAAGCTGAAATTCAACGAAGCACTCAAGCGCGTGCTCAATCGCTACGTCGACGATCTGATCACGAACACGCAGGCGCGAATCCATCAGGCCGGAGTTCGCACACTCGATGACGTCCGCAACCATACCGAACGCATCGCAGCCTTCAGCCCCGAAGTAGACGCGGAACGAAAAAAGAACAAAGACTTCCTCTACGAGAATCTCTATTTCAGCACCGCGCTGGCCGACGAAAAAGATGATGCCGAGCGCGTCGTCAGCGAGCTATTCACCTTCTGGACGGAGAATCCCTCATCCCTCCCGCACAACTACCAGGAGAAAGCAAAGAGTAAGGGCGAATCCCTGCCGCGCGTAGTCTGCGACTACATCGCCGGCATGACCGACCACTTCATCTTCGAGCAATACGAAAAACACTGCGGCTAAGCGTGAGCCGATCCCACGGTAGGGCAGCCCTTCAGCGCTGCGATAGTTCGACTGGGCACATTAGCGCCATATCGCTTCTTTACGGCAGTTAGCCTCCGAATTGCATACTACTTCGTCGTTTGTTCGGTTTGTGACGGTGATCCATCGCTCCGACTACGAGGGCATTCCAACCGGATCCTGCGGGCGGAGGGAAATGATTCCGCGCAGCCTCGGCCCTTCTGAAATCATCAACAGAGTGTAGTAGCTATTTTTTCGTCAATTCAGGTCAAAGGTTCCTGAGGCGACATGAGACGCAAACGGAAGCGATGAGAACAATCGGCTTACTGCACACGTTGGTGATTATCGGGGCTCTTGCACCTGCGCTATGCGCGGGTCAGGAGTCGGTAACTCAGGCGCAATTTCCCACCGGTCAATGGGTTTTCGCAGGGGCCAATGCGGTCGAAGCGAATACAGAAAGCGATGACTCGGACAGAACCAGCCCGCCCGTCGAAGATCGCCGGGATCGAATTTTTTATTCGGGGGACACCGAGAAACCAAGAACTCTCCTACGAAAGCTGGCTTTGAACATCGTGTTGGACGAAAAAGATATTTTCACCAGCCCCTTCCATGTGAATCGCCACAATGCATTGGAATGGCTGGTGCCGCTGCTTGTAACAGCTGCGCTGATTCCTAACGACAGGCGCATAGCGGGTACCCTGGAAAACAGCCGTGGTCAGGTTCGCTGGGGCGGGCGCATTTCTAATATTGGAGCGTCGTACACATTGATTCCTATCGTAGCCAGCTCTTATGTCTATGGAGCATGGCGCGACAATGCGAAAGGCCGGGAAGTCGGTGTTCTCGGAACGGAAACGCTGCTCGACAGCCTGATTCTGGTGGAGGTGTTGAAGGAGATTGCTCGTCGCGACCGTCCCGACGATAAACACCCCGGCGATTTTTGGGCCGGAGGAGCTTCATTCCCGTCCGGTCATGCGATGGAGTCATGGTCCATCGCCTCTCTGCTGGATCATGAATTCAAGCACAAGAAAATCGTCGGCATAACCGCGTACACCCTTGCCGGAATAGTGAGCGCAGCACGCATCGCTGCACGAAAACACTTCGCGTCAGATGTCGTTGCCGGGGGCACAATGGGCTGGTTTATCGGACGCCACGTCTATGACACGCATATAAGTCATCTCGCTCACCCCCACGCGTCCCTGATACCCATGATTGTTCCTCAGGCTGATCCGGTCAAACGGAGCTACGGGGCCACGCTGGTGTTTAACCTAAGCGCTCGTTAACCGTGCGCTATTTGACCTTATCCCCCGGTGGCCCCGCCACTTTCGCCAGCACATCAAACAAAATCCGCGGCCCCCGCCGCACTTCTTCCACGCGAATCCGCTCATCGTTGCCGTGTTCGGTATTCCCTTCCTCATCCGTCGCCGTGTACGGATTGAACCCATACGACGCTATCCCCAGCGGACGGTATCGCTGATTCTCCGTATATCCGCTGGTGATGTGCGGCACCACCGGCGTCCCGGGAAAATATTCTCCCGAGACTTCTCGAATCGCGGCGAACAGCGCGTTATCGGTGCTGGAATAGTTGGCCACGCGAAATTCGTTGCTCAGCGGCTCAATCGTCACATTCGGGTCATTCACCACGCGCCGCACCGCTTCCAGCAAGGCTTTCGGATCGCCGCCTGGCAGAATTCTCACGTCCAGATTCGCCCATGCTTCGGGCGGAATCACGTTGGTCTGGCTCGACGCTCCCATCATGGTCAGCGAAATTGTGTCGCGCAGCAGAAAATTCAGGGACTGGTCGCGCTCCAATTCCGCCTGGAACTTTTTGTCTTCGATCGCCTTCTCAACGTTGCGATATTCCTCGGCCCGCTCCGGCAGTTCGTAAGGCGCCATGTCGCGCAGAAACTCCGCCACCACCGGCAAAACCCGCAGCGGGGTGCGGTAGGCAATGATCCGGTTGAGCGCCCGCACCAGCCGGTCGGGAGCCGAATCTGGATTCGGACGCGAGGCATGCCCCGGCCGCCCATGCGCTACCACGTGCAGCCAGTAGACGGTTTTTTCGCCGACGTCGACGCCGATGTACTTCACCGTGCCTTGCTCGAGCAGGTTCTCGCCACCCTCGTTGATCAGGAACTCAGCATCCCCCAGCAGGTCGCGCTGGTGCGCGATGAACCAGTCTGTGCCGGCGCCGTCTACTTCTTCGTCGGCGACGGCCAGAAAAATCACGTCACGATCAAGCGCTACTTTCTCGCGCTTGAGCATCACCATGGCGACCAGCTGCGCCAGGCCTTCGTCTTTCATATCCTGCGCGCCGCGACCCCAGAGATATCCGTCTGCGATCTCGCCGCTGAACGGCGGAATCTTCCAGTGCGACGCGTCGCTGGTCACAACGTCCATGTGATTGAGTAGAATGATCGGCCGTTTGGCCTCGCCGCCGCTCGTCGAATGCGGAATCCGCGCCCACAAATCGCCGCGCCCCGGCGTGTATTCAAAGACGCGATTCTCAATCCCTTCCTGGTCGAGAATTTTCTTATAAAACGCAACTGCCTTCATCTCGTTGCCTGGAGGGTTGGTAGTATCGATCCGCAGATACTCCTGCATCCACTTCACCGCCAGGTCGGAATACTGCCGCAAGTGCTCGGGAGGGATGTGGGCCGAGGCCGTCCCCGACACCTTTTGGCCGGTTCCGTCGACCGCTGGCTCGCCGGCCAAGGCTAAACCGCAGAATGTGCACCCAACGAGACCCAACAGCACCCCAGACAGTGCGACGTTCTGTCTCCAGCCGCTTACCCGATTCCGGTTCCTGGTCCGCAAATTTCCTCCGCGCAAGTCGTTAATTCCACGCAGTTTTTATATCAGGTTTGCCAAAATTACCCTGCGCAACTATCTTCCTACCCAAAACAGTACTACAATGTCTTTGGATATCAATAGTTTAGCCGTTCTGCCCCGGCGGGGGTTTTGGCATCCAACCTGTAGTAGAAAGGGCAGGCGCTAGCGTTACCTGCGCCCTGTAGTTCAGGCCAAGCGTTGCGTCGACGCCGCCGGCATAGCGAAATAGCTTGCTTCTTTTATTGTTTCAGGGGACGCAATCAAAAATCTCATGCACGTATAGCGTGCTGGAGTGGAGCTCTTAACCGCTCCCCAAAACTTGGAGGAAGTCATTATGAACACACGCATTCTGATCGCCCTGCCGCTGGCAGCCGTTCTTGCAATTCCGGCCCTGGCGCAGACCACCTCGTCCACCACCACTTCGTCAACCCAGGCTTCTACCCCGGCCGCGTCCACCGACAACGCCACCGGCAAGGCGCCCTTGGCCCCGCCGTCGCGGGAAGGCTTCTGGGGACGCGTCAACCCCTTCGCGCGCAAGAGCTATGTGAAGCGCCAGACCGAGCCCATCCGTGATCGCGTGAACGAACTGGACGAGCTGACCTCGGCCAACAGCAAGGCGATCAAGGATACCGACGCGCGCGCCCAGGCCGGCATCAAGATGGCCTCCGACAAGGCCGACACCGCCGACCAGCACGCGGTGGACGCCGGCAACAAGGCGACCATGGCGCAGCAGTCCGCGCAGCAGGTTACCACCCGCGTCCAGACCGTCGAGACGGTGGTGAGCAACATCGACCAGTACAAGGCTTCGAACCAGACCGAAATTCTGTTCCGCAGCGGCCAGACCGTCCTGAGCAAGAACGCCAAGGACGCCATCGACCAGATGGCCACCGCCGTCAAGGGACAGCGCGGCTACATCTTCGAAGTGCAGGGCTTCTCCTCCGGCAAGGGCCAGATCGCGATCGAAAACTCGCAGAAGATGGCTGAGTCGGTGGTGCGCTACCTGGTCCTGACGCACGAGATTCCGGTCTACCGGATTTATCTCGTCGGCATGGGCAATGCGCCTACCGCCACGGATGATGCCACCAAGCACCGCGTCAGCGGCGGCCGCGTGGAAATCAGCCTGCTGAAGAACGATCTGGAACAGCTGGCTTCGGCCGGCACGCCCGACCAGCAACAGCAGCCTAAGTAATAAGTAAGACGTTGTACGTAGAAACGGGACCCTCAAGTCCCTCCCCCTAAACAAAGCCCCTGCGCAAGCAGGGGCTTTGTTACGTTGGGACGTTTAGGCCCATCAGAACCGAGGGTGCCCCGTCCTTGTCGCGCTTTGTGCGACAGGGCGGGGGTTCCCAGGTTTCTCGAGATCCGCCAACTTTTTTGGGTTCGTTTCCGACAAATGGGAAGTCAAAGCCCCCGCCCTGTCGCACAAAACGCGACAAGGACGGGGCACCCACCTGCTCACACTTCCGGTATCCTCGCGTCCATAGTTGTACGCATGCACGATCTCAAACTTGCCCTTCGCCAGTTTCAGAAATCGCCCGGCTTCGCCGCCACGGTGATCCTCACCATCTCGCTCGGCATAGGGGCCAACGTCGCGATCTTCACTCTGGTGCACGCGATTCTGCTCAAGTCGCTGCCCGTGGCCAATCCCGCGAGTCTGTACCGCCTTGGCGACCTGGACGACTGTTGCGTAAACGGCGGCTTCATCAACGACAACGGTGACTTTGACCTCTTCTCTTACGACAACTACCGCAACATTCAGGACTCCACGCCCGAGTTCGAACAGCTGGCGGCCTTCCAGTCCGGACACAGCACAATGAATGTCCGCGTTGGTTCTACCGCGGCCAAAGCCGAGGGCGCCGAATACGTCTCCGGCAATTACTTTTCCACCTTCGGCCTGGGAGCCTTCGCCGGCCGCGTACTCGTCCCCTCTGACGACACGCCCGGCGCAGCCCCCGTGGCGGTGTTGAGCTACTCAGCCTGGCAGGCCACGCACGGGGCCGACCCCAGCGTGATCGGCGCAACGTTTTACATCCAGAACCATCCCTTCACGATTGTCGGCATCTCGCCTCCAGGATTCTTCGGCGACCGCGTCGACAGCAACCCGCCCGCTCTCTGGATTCCGCTCAACGATGAGCCGATCATCGAGGGTGAGACCAGCATCCTGAAGCAACCCGACACCAACTGGCTTTACGTCCTGGGCCGCCTCAAGCCCGGAGTCAATCCCGGCAGCCTGCAGGCCAAGTTGACCAGCAATCTTCGCCAGTGGCTCCGAAGCCAGACCGCCTACACCATCAACGGACACGATACCCAAATTCCGAAGCAATATATAGTGCTGACTCCGGGCGGCGCCGGAATCCAGAACCTGCAGCAGGAAACCGGCAGCGGCCTTCACCTGCTGATGGCGATCTCCGGGCTGGTTCTGCTGGTGGCCTGCGCCAACATCGCGAATCTTCTGCTGGCCAGAGGCGCAACTCGCCGCGCAGAGACTTCCATTCGCATGGCTCTGGGCGCCGCGCGAGCGCGCCTCATCCGGCAGATGCTGGTCGAGAGCCTGCTTCTCGGCTGCGCCGGCGGAGTCGTCGGCATCGGGGTCGCATACGCCGGCGCACGCACCATCCTCGCCCTGGCATTCCCCGACTCGCCGCACCTCCCGATCAACGCCAGCCCGTCTTTGCTCGTGTTCGGCTTTGCGTTTGTCCTGTCGCTGCTGACCGGAGTCGTCTTCGGCATCGTCCCGGCGTGGATCGGCTCGCACTCCGATCCCGCCGAAGCCTTGCGTGGAGTGAACCGCTCCACCAAAGACCGCGCCTCGCTGCCCCAGAAGTCGCTCATAGTTTTTCAGGCTGCGCTCTCGCTGGTGCTGCTGGTAAGCGCAGGCCTGCTTACGCAAAGTCTCCGCAATCTCGAGCATCAGAACTTCGGCATCGTCACCGCCAACCGCTACGTCTTCCACTTCGATCTGGAGGGCGCCGGATACACGGTCGCGACCGCTCCCGCCGCCAGTGCGCAACTCGAGCGCGAATTCTCCGCGCTGCCCGGCGTGCAGAGCGTTGGCGTGGCCCTCTACAGCACGCTCGAGGGCAACAACTGGGGCGAGGGCGTTCATGTGGAGGGGCGGCCTGCACCCGCTCCCGACGCCGACAACGGCTCCTCGTGGGATCGCGTGAGCCCGCATTTCTTCGAGACCGTCGGCCAGCCCATCCTCCGCGGCCGCGGCTTCACCGACGGTGACACCGCGACCTCCCAGATGGTCGCGATCGTGAACCAGCAATTCGTCAAAAAGTTCTTCCCCAAAGAAGACCCGATCGGCCGCCACTTCGGAGTCTTCGACCAGAAATACGCCAATGATTTCGAAATCGTCGGCATCGTCGCCGACGCCAAGTACAACAACCCGCGCGACCCGGTGCGGCCCATGTACTTCCGCCCCATGACCCAGTTGAATACCACGATCAAGGAGCGCAGCTTCATCACTGCTGAGACCCGTTCCATATTCCCGAACTCCATCACCCTCCGCTATGCGGGCGATGCCGCCAGCCTGGAGGCGTTAACTCGCCGCACTCTGGCCAATATCAATCCGAATCTCACCGTGCTCGACTTCCGGTCGCTGGAGTATCAGGTCGCCGGCAACTTCACTCAGGAGCGCCTCATCTCCCGCCTGACGGGCTTGTTCGGGGTGCTGGCGCTGGTGCTGGCGTCGGTCGGCCTGTATGGCATCACGGCCTACTCGGTAGCCCGCCGCACCAGCGAAATCGGCCTGCGCATGGCCCTCGGCGCCGATCGCGGCAAGGTGGTGGTTCTTGTGCTGCGGGGCGCAGCTTTGCAAGTGGGAATCGGCCTGGCCATCGGCATTCCAGTCGCGCTCCTAGGTGGCCGACTGATGGCGAGCCAACTCTACAACGTCCGCACCTATGATCCTCTGACCATCGCCGCGGCAGTGCTGGTCCTCTCAGCGTTCGCGGCAATCGCCGGCTTCATCCCCGCCAAACGCGCCGCCAGCATCGAACCCATGAACGCCCTCCGCACCGAGTAGCCTTGCCGCAGCGGTAGAGGTGGAGGAGTCGTGTATCAATACTTGCGAGGCGTCATACTGAACGGAGCCGTTCTTCATGCGGAGTCAAGCATCTGGCGCGGATCGTGACTGGACTCTCAGTTCTAAACTGCACGAAGAGTGCCCCACCTCTCGCCGCCTTTGCGAGAAGTGGGAACGCCACCACGAATCTCGCAGTGCATCTCGTGACCCCACCCGACAGCTTTTCCACAACCTTCCACAGCCCATCATGTGACGAACAACCTCTACCGAGGATTTGAAAGAGCGCACACACGACCCTGTGCGCCCAAATCAGAAACCGGCCCAGAACCAGGCGACTAAGTCTTTGTGCAGCAATATTTTGCGGCTAACAGCCGAGGAATCAATATTTTGCCGCCAGAAGCCCGGATCCGAACCACATAACTCCCATAAGTCCAATATCTTAGCGACAACAAACAAAAAAAATGTCATCCCGAGCAACAGCGAGGGACCTCGGTTTCCGCCGGCAGAACCCCAGATTGCTCGCATCGCTCGGAATGACCGCAGTGGCGATTGGCCATGCACAAGCCCCCGAACCTCACCGTTTGACCCTCCACCACCTCATGACTAGAATCCAAGCCAAAACAGATCAACCGTGGGGTGAGCAAACATGGCATCGATCATGAAACGCGTAGCCTGGCTGCTGCTTCTTTCCTGCCTGTTCGCATTTCCCGCCTTCGCGGACGACGATAAAGATCACCCTCACCACGAAGACCTGACGCCCACCCAACTGGGGACAGTCCACTTCCCCATTTCCTGCGCCGCGTCGGTGCAGAAGCCCTTCGCCCGCGGAGTCGCCCTGCTGCATTCGTTCTGGTACGAAGAAGCTGAGAAGGAATTCCTCCAGATCGCGAAGGACGATCCGCACTGCGCTATGGCGCACTGGGGAGTTGCGATGAGCATCTGGCATCAACTCTGGAACGATCCCAACGCTGAAGTCCTCGCCCGAGGCCTCGACGAAGTCAACACGGCACGAAAGGTCGCCACCAAGTCCACGCCCCGCGAGGACGCATACATCGCCGCGATCGCCGCCTTTTACAGCGGCTCGAAGCTCGACGAGCCCGAGCGCGCTAAAGCCTACTCGGATGCGATGAAGAAAGTGTACGAGTCCTATCCCGACGATCACGAAGCCGCAGCCTTCTACGCCCTCTCGCTACTCGCCTCCGAACCGCACGACGACGCAACTTTCGCAAACCGCAAGCAAGCCGCCGCAATCTTAGAAAAGCTTTTCGCCACCGAGCCGGACCACCCCGGAGTCGCGCACTACCTGATCCACGCCTACGACAAGCCGCAGTTGGCCGAGCTAGGCATCCCCGCCGCGCGCCGTTACGCGCAGGTCGCACCTGCCGCGCCGCACGCGCTGCACATGCCGAGCCACATCTTCGCCCGCGTCGGCCTCTGGCAGGACGACATCAACTCCAACCTCGCCTCGATCGCCGCGACCCGCAAAACCGCCGCCATGGGCATGGGCGGAGAAGGCCATCAGTTCCACGCCATGGATTTCCTCGTCTACGCCTACCTGCAGAGCGGACGCGAAGCCGACGCCGCCAAAATCATCGACGAAATCAAAGTCATGCCGAAGATGAAGTCGATGTACGGCGAAGATTTCGATCCGCAAACCAACGCGCTCAGCGAATTCCCCGCGCTGTACGATCTCGAACTCCACCACTGGTCCGACGCCGCTGCCTTGCAGCCGATCCCAGGCGCTCTTGACGGCGATCTCGATATCACATACTGGGCGCGAGCCATCGGCGCCGCACGCAGCGGCGATCTGACCCAGGCTCACAAAGATCTGCACGAGATTGAGACATTGCGGCAGAAGGCGTTGGCAGACAAGAAGACGGACTCGGCCGAAGGCATGCTGCAGGATTATCAGGAAGCCGAAGCCTGGATTCTGCACGCCGAAGGCGAAGACGACAAAGCCGCCGCCATGTTGCGCACCATCGCCGACAGGAACGACAAGCTCGGCGACGAACCCGAAAGCATCCCCGCCCGCGAAATGCTGGCCGACTTGCTGTTAGAAGCCAAGCATCCGGAGCAGGCGCTGGTGGAATATAAGACGGATTTGAAGCTGAATCCCAACCGCTTCAATGGCCTCTACGGCGCAGCGAGCGCATCAGAAGCAGCCGGCAAGCAAAGCGACGCCAGCGAGTATTACGCCCTCCTCCTCAAGACATGCGAAGGCGGAAACTCAACCCGCCCCGAGCTGAGCCACGCGAAGGAGCTGCTTGCGAAGAAGTGATTTCGACGCAGGAACATTATGAGTCTGAAGAAAATCGACAGCCTTGACATCGTCGAGATGGTGATGGCCATCGAGGAGGTCTTCGAAGTCGAGGTTCCCGGCGAGATTGATCAACTCGGAAGTCCGAGGGAGATCGTGGATTGCTTAGAAGTGGTCCTCTCAAACCGTCGGCCCAATAAAGCGGCAGTGGCGCTCCTCAGGAAGATCGCGAGAGACCGGCAACAGCCTGCGCTCGCTGAAGGATTAGAAGGAACCTGGAGGCGCGAACAAATCGCTGCAATCGTCCGCGAAGTATTTCGGGATATAGATTGACTACTGCCGCATCACGATCTCCAGAGCACTCGAACCGCCAGCGCCGCCATCATCCCGAGCGCGCCGAGAAGCGCGTTGTACTCGCGATGCTTCATATACAGCTCGAACGAGAATCCTCCCGGAGCATCGTCAGAACGTGCAGCCACGATCCTCGGAAACATCCGCGGAACGCGCCGCGCATATTCCTCGAACTCAGCAAACCTCTGCCGCAGGAATTCCTCTTCGCCGCGAATCACGGGCAGATAGATCGCGAAGAACATCACAATCAGCACCACGCCCACCCACCAACTACGCGCAGCCACGGCGAAGCCTATCCCGATCAGCAGCGACCCAAGGTAGAGCGGATTCCGCGTGTACGCGTACGGGCCCGAGGTCGCCAGTGCTTCGTTCTTGCGCACATGTCCCGACGCCAAAGCGCGAATCAGAAGTCCCGGCACAATCAAAATCGTGCCCAGCGCCATGAATCGCCAGGTCGGCCGCGCCAGCCAGAAATACAGTAGCGCGAACGCGAATCCCAGCGGCACGCGGATGCGGCGCGCGATGCGGGACCAGTCACTCATGCGAACTCTCCGCCGTCGCGCCCGCAATCAATCTGCGCGCGGCCCCGACTACCGCCTCGACGCCCACCTCGAGCAATCCCTCGTCGGGCTGTGCTCGCCGCGCATGCGTAGTCGGACTTGCTGGATTCCGCAACACGATACTCCGCGTTCCATAAGGCCCGTTGCGCGCCGGATCGGTCGGCCCGAAAATCGCCACCACTGGGATTTGCAAAGACGCCGCCAGGTGCATCGGTCCGGTATCTCCGCCAACAAATAATCTTGCGCGCCGCGTGAGCGCGATCAATTCCGTGATCGAGAACTTCACGGCTCTCGCCGCTCCCGCGCTCGCGTCTTCCGCTTCGCGAGCCAGATTATCCTCGCCAGGCCCATAGTTCAGAATCGAACGCACGCCATCTGCAGCGAGCGCATGCGCGACGCGACCATAACGCTCCGCAGGCCAGCGTTTCGCTCCCCATCCCGCACCCGGATTCAGAATGGCGAAATCGCCGAAGCCCTCCTGGCGCAGGCGCTGGTCGATTCGCGCTTCCGCCGCAGGATCGCGGGGCAATTCGACGTGCGACGCTGTCAACGCGCGCTGCGTGACGAGTTCAGCAACGGAGAGGTATTGCTCGATCACATGCTGTCCACGCGTAATGGCACGGCGCGTGTACAACAAACTCGCTGGCGACTCGCGCGGCTCCGCCTCGCCATAAATCACGGGTGCACCGGACCAACGCGCCAGCAAGCTCGAGCGGATCGCTCCCTGCATGTCCAGGGCAACGTCGTAACGCGCGGCGCGAACATCGTTCCATACCCGCGCAATCTGCTGCGCGGTCGTCATCGCGAACAGCGACCGGCGCCACGATTTCAAATCGACCGTATGCACCCAATCGACCAGCGGGCGCTGCGCCGATCGCGCGCCACGCTGCGGTGCGCCGGCGGCGCATAGTAATTCCGCCCAGCGTTCCTCGATCAGCCAGCCGATCATCGCCTTTGGGAAAGCTTCGCGGAGAGCTTGCACCGCTGGCAGGGTGTGGATCACGTCCCCCATAGCGCTCAGGCGCACAATCAGGATGCGTTCGACGCTCCCACCACCACCGGAACCGGCGATCAAGATTTCCTCGGCAACAGGCCCGATCGAATGATCTCGCTGGTGGAGTGCTCCTTCGCGTCGCCAACAATCTCCACCCGCCCGCCATACTCGGCCACGGCGTCGCGCTCGGGAACGGAATCCGCTGTGTAGTCGGTTCCCTTGGCCTGAATATCAGGACGAATCTCGCGGATGATCGCGCGCGCGTCGGGCTCAGGAAAAATCACGACCGCATCCACGTCGGCGAGCGCCGCCACAATCTCGGCGCGCTCGCTCTCCGGCATGATTGGGCGACTCTCGCCCTTGAGCGCGCGCACCGAAGCGTCGGAATTGATCGCGACCACCAGCCGCCCGCCCAGACTTTTGGCGGCGCGGAAGTAGCGCACGTGCCCCACGTGCAGCAGATCGAAAGCCCCGTTGGCCAGTGTGATCCGTTCGCCCGCGCGCCGCCATTCCTCGACGCGGCGCGCGAGTTCTTCGCGACTCAGAATTTTATTCGGCGGGCTCAATGAGGTCGTGTAACTGGTGGCGTCCGTTCGATCGCCTGCAACAACTCGTCTCGTGAAACGGTAGCGGTGCCGCGCTTCATGACTACGATTCCGCCCGCGTAGTTGGCGAGTTGCGCGGCTTCCTCGGTCGTGGCTCCCGCGGCCAGAGCGGCGGTGAACGCGGCGATCACGGTATCGCCCGCGCCGGTCACGTCCGCCGCCTGATCCGAACCGAAGATCGGTATATCCACTGGCTTGTGCTTGCGATCGAAAGCCACCATACCGTCGCGCCCGCGCGTGATCACCAGCGACTGCAGCTTCATCCGCACCATCAACTGTTCGCCGGCGGCGATAACCTTGCTCCAGTCCTGCCCGATGCGAATACCGAGAGCCTCTTCCACTTCCGGTTCGTTCGGCGTCGCCGCAGTCACGTCGGAGTACTGCAGCATGCGGTAACGCGAATCGACGATCACCGGCAGCGCTCCCAGCTTGCCTTTCGTCTGCAGCGCATACACCAGCGCCGGGGTGGCTGCGCCGTAGCCGTAATCGGAGACAAGCAAGGCATCCGACGCATGCGCGTAGTTTCGGGCCGAGAGATACAATTCGCGTGTCAGGTGCGGGTTCGGCGCTTCCTGCGGCTCGCGGTCCACGCGCACCACCTGTTGCCGCGCGGTGTGCGTCATGCCGGCGAGAATGCGTGTCTTGGTCACGGTCGTGTAACTCTTGTCCTTGAGCACGCCGCTCACGGCGATGCGCTTGTGACGAAAATATTTCAGCAGCATGCGCCCCGGTTCATCGTCGCCCACAATTCCTACAGGCAGAACGTTTACTCCCAGGTCGGCCAGATTATTGGCCGCGTTGGCCGCGCCCCCGGGCAACACGGTGCGCTCGCGATGTTTCAGAATCAGGACCGGAGCCTCGCGCGAGACGCGCGAAATCTCGCCGAAGACGAACTCATCCGCGACCAAATCTCCCAGCACCGTGACGGTGATCTTGGGAAACGATTCAACGATCTTCCTGAGCCCATCGGCTTCTTTGAGATGTTTGGTCATCGAGTTCGCAAGTGGCCAACCAGATTTTCTCATGTCCCGCGCTTTCGTTCCCCGGTCACTCGCAGCACAGTATCCAGAGCGTTAGCGGCGCCGGCCAGTTCCATTCGGACGGGAACCACGCAGAGCGGCTCCAGCGCCGAAAGATACGCCCCCAGATTGATTGCATCTTTTTCTGTCGTGATGAATCCTCCGGCTCCACTTTTCTGTCGGAGCGCGATTAATTCCTGAACGTCTTTCTCCGTGTAAGCGTGGTGGTCACGATAAAACGCTTCGGCCGCCAGCTCAATGTTTGCCGCGTGCAACTGCAATACAAAATTTTGTGGCCGGGCGATGCCGCAGAAAACGACTGGCCGCGGCGGAACGCTCCCCGCGGAATGCGGCAGCGCAATTCCCCGCCGCGCGCGCCAAACTATTTTGCTTTCCAGAGGGAATGAATCGGCCACCGAGCCGCTCGCGAGAACAACCGCATCCGCCCGGCGCAGGGATCGCAGCGGTTCGCGCAAGCGGCCGGCGGGAAGCATCCGATCATTCGCATCCTGCGGCGTGACCATTACGATATCGAAATCACGCGCCAGGCCGCGGTGCTGAAAACCGTCGTCGAGCAGATGCAATTGCGGACCGAATCTGGACTCGGCAAACTGTCCAGCCGCGAAGCGATCTTCGCCAACAATCACTGGGACCTGCAACTTTCTTGCAATCAGCAGCGGTTCGTCGCCAAACTCCTGCGGCCGTCCCCCGGGGTCGACCAGCAGAACTCCGCGCGATGTGCGTCCGTAGCCACGCGAGAGCACATCGAACTTCACGCCGCGCCCTTTAAGCAATTCACCTAAAAGGATGACAAACGGCGTTTTTCCCGCCCCCCCGGCTGAAATGTTTCCCACGCTCACGACCGCTCCCTGCAAGCTGCGCGAGCGCAATAGTCCGCCGTCATAGAGCGCGTTGCGCGCGCCAACGATTCCACCGTAAATGGTTGCGAGGGGATTCAAATCAGTGTGCACGGTTTTCGGCAGTCCCCCGAGGCGCGACGGGCGTGGGGTCGCGCTTTTCTGCCAGTAAACTCTGCAACGCTTGTACCGTGCGCGCAGTCGCGCCGGTCTGCAGGCAGATCGCCTCTGCGGCGCGCCGGCCCAGCGCCCGCCGTTCCGCATCGTCAGCCAGCAGTTGCATCAGAGTCAATGGCAACTCAGCCAGCCCTGCGATCCGCACTGCATCTCGGCTTTGAAAAAAGGCGACGATGTCGCGAAAATTCTCCGTATGATTTCCAACGACGATAGCGACTCCGTGCTGCGCCGGTTCGATAATGTTGTGCCCTCCGCGCGGCACCAGGCTGCCGCCCACGAATGCGACATCGGCCAGAGCATAGAGTGCGGCGAGTTCTCCAATAGAATCCACGAGCAACACGCGGCCCGCCAGCGGTTCACCCTGCCAACGCGAGCGCCGGTATGATTGAATGCCCAACTGCTGCAGCAGAACCGCAACCTCGTCGAAGCGCTCGGGATGCCTCGGTGCCAGGATCATCACCGCCCGCGGATGCTCGACTCGCAAATTTTCAAACGCCTTCAATAGCGGCGGCTCTTCGTCCTCCACCGTACTGCCGCAAACCAGTACAGGTCCCGCGTTGTCCGCCGCGAGTGAACGCCGCAGGTTCTCGACGATCGGCGGCGCCGCTGGAAGACTCACGTCGAATTTGAGATTGCCCGTAACCTGCACGCGCTCGGCGATTGCCCCGATCGCCTGCAGTCGCGAACTGTCCTGGGCGGTCTGCGCGAGAAATAGGTCGACATGCTTTAGCATTCTGCGCAAGCCCCAGCGGAAGCGCCGGTAGTTGGGCCACGACCGATCTGAGATGCGCGCATTCACGACCGCGATGCGGGCTCCGCTGGCGTGCGCCAGGCGCAAAAAATTCGGCCAGAACTCGGTCTCCGCCAGCACGACCAGTTCCGGCCGCAGCTCCCGCAGATAAGGCCGGATCGCAAACACGAAATCCATCGGGAAGTAGAACACGTTTTCTTCGCCGAAGCGCCTGCGCGCAAGCTGCTGCCCGGTATCGGTTGTCGTCGAAACCACGATACGATGTTCCGCAAGACCGTGTTCTGGAGCGTTGCGCCGCAGATTTTCCACCAACCGGCTCACGGCGATCACTTCGCCGACCGAAACGGCATGCACCCATATCACTGGTCTGGGTTGCGGAGCGTTCGCTTCCGCCGCGATAACCCGCTCCGGAACTTTTCCCGTGCGCTCGGCGAATCCGGTTCGGTATTTGCCGTGGCGCACGATCTGGTAGAGCCAGTAAGGCAGGCTCAACAACATACCCGCCGCCAGGAGCGCGCTGTAGAGAAAGTAGCTCAAGTTGAGCCATTCTAAACTGCGCTTCGGCGCCGGAGATCATTCCGCCTCTATAATCGGGATCATGCGGTGTTCGCGATTCACTCTTAGCTTTTTCCTGACGCTTGCCGTTGCGTTGTTTCTTCCGCTTTTAATGGTAGCCAAGAACTTTGTGAAGCCGGCGGCGCAGCCGGCGTTCACTTACCCGGCGCATGATCTCCATCGCGATGAAAAGGTTACGATCGCCGCCGATCCTTACGACGCGGCGGAGAAAGCCAAAATCTTCTCCGTTGATTTTCAGCAGGGCGGCTTCCTGCCGGTTTTTTTCGTGATCACCAACGATGGAGACCAGCCCATCTCCATCCTCAACATGGAGGTCACTTTGATCACGGCCCATCACTCGAAGCTCACACCCGCCTCGACGGCAGATATCTCGCGCCGGCTGTCGAACCCGCAAGCCCAGACGCGGCCCAGTCCGATTCCCATCCCGCGCAAGAAAGTGAAGGGCACACTCAGCCCGCAAGAAATGGAAGAGATCGAATCCTCGCAGTTCGCCGCCAAGGCCGTGGAACCGCACTCCACCCAGTCGGGATTTCTGTTCTTCGATGTTGGAGGAATCTCGTCGCCGCTCGCTGGCGCGAACATTGATATCACCGGCGTCAACGACGCGAAAGGTAACGAATTACTGTATTTCGAAATCTCGATGGACAAGTACCTGAACACTCCGCCGAAAGCCAACTAGAATTGGAAGTCTAATGGAGCAGTCCAGCTTTCACTTAACCGTGGATTCGGAGGGTGATTTGGCGTTAATGTAAAGGCGTTCGAGAGTGTCTGGAGGAGCGCATGAGCAAGCCTCAGTCTGACAAATCACCCAACCGCAATCGACGCGATTTTCTTAAAGCCGGCGGCCTGCTGACCGCGGCCGTTCTCGGCTCCACCTCTCTGGCAGATATCGCGACCGCGGAGTCGAATGCTTCCGATCCTCTACCATCCAACCCGTCGGCCTCGAATTCGGCGTCCTCGAATTCCATGCCGACCCGGAATCTGGGAAAAACCGGATACAAGGTGGGCATCTTCAGCCTCGGCGGACAGGCTGCGCTCGAAAAGGCACACAACGAAGACTCCGCCGTGCCGATCATCGAGAGAGCGCTCGACATCGGCGTGAACTACATCGACACCTCTTCGATCTACGGTGGCCCCGAGCGCTGGAGCGAACAATACGTCGGCAAGGTCATGAAGCAGCGCCGCAGCGACGCCTTCCTCGCGACCAAAACCAAAGAGCGCACCCGCGACGGCTCCATGCAAATGCTCGAAACCTCGCTCAAACTGCTGCAGACCGATCACGTCGACCTGTGGCAACTGCACGACATCGGCACCATGACCGACATCAACGAAATCTTCGCCAAGGGCGGAGCCATGGAAGCCCTGCTCGAAGCCCGCGACCAGAAAATCGTGCGCTATCTCGGCATCACCGGCCACTACCGCCCGGACGCGCTGATCGAGGCCATCCACCGCCATCCCTTCGACACCATCCTGATGGCCGTCAACGCCGCCGACCCGCACCACTACAGCTTCTCCGACCAACTGCTGCCGCTGGCCGTCGAAAA
>Ga0074044_10000172_pt1 | contig 64873 bp, 50 predicted proteins | sample BogForMeECP23OM1_FD_94443 | JGI IMG/M metagenome (GOLD analysis project Ga0074044, IMG submission 94443) | Bog forest soil microbial communities from Calvert Island, British Columbia, Canada - Bog Forest MetaG ECP23OM1 | ecosystem: Environmental > Terrestrial > Soil > Wetlands ...
ACCGAGCCCTTCCGCTTCCCCGAACACCCTTGCCAGCTCGGGCTCTGCCAATCCCAGCGCCGTAACCACGGCGAATGGCGCCGCGGTTCCCCTGAGCGCCTTCACTCGATTCGAAATGAAGAGCAGCCCCTTGTCCGTCAATCACCAGGGACAATTTCCCGTGGTCACCATCTCTTTCAACCTGGCTCCCAACGCATCACTGGGCGAAGCCACCGATGCCATCGACAAGGCCCAGCGGGAGATTGGCATGCCGCTCAGCGTACAGGGCGCGTTTCAGGGGACCGCCGCATCGTTTCAAGCTTCCTTGTCAAACGAGCCGCTGTTGATTCTCGCGGCCCTGATCACGGTTTATATCGTGCTTGGCGTTCTCTACGAGAGCTACATACACCCCATCACAATTCTGTCGACTCTGCCCTCGGCCGGGGTGGGGGCAATCCTTGCCTTGTTGATTTGCCGCCAGGAACTCAGCGTCGTCGCCCTCATCGGAATCATCCTTCTGATCGGTATCGTCAAGAAAAACGGAATTATGATGATCGACTTCGCGCTGGAGGCGGAGCGTAAAGAGGGCAAGAAGCCGGAAGACGCTATTTATGAAGCATGCCTGCTGCGTTTTCGTCCCATCATGATGACCACCATGGCCGCATTGCTGGCCGGCTTGCCCCTCGCTCTCGGCACCGGAATTGGCTCGGAGCTTCGCCGCCCCTTGGGCATCTCGATGGTGGGGGGATTGCTCCTGAGCCAGGTGCTTACGCTCTACACGACTCCAGTGATTTACATCTTCTTCGACCGGCTCGCGCAGCGTTTCTCTTCGCGCAGCGCCCCGGAATCCGGACCGGAGGCTGTCCTGGCGGATTGATGCGGACGAATTACAAATGAGCCTCTCTTCTCCATTTATTCAGCGGCCCGTGGCCACCACCCTCCTGACCGCGGCCATTGTGCTGGCGGGCGCCGTGGCCTTTCGGGAGTTGCCCGTCTCCCCTCTTCCGCAGGTCGATTTCCCCACGATTTCGGTGGGCGCCGGCTTGCCGGGAGCCAGTCCCGAGATCATGGCATCTTCCGTCGCCACTCCCTTGGAGCGCCAGTTCGGAAGAATCGCCGGCATCACCGAGATGACCTCGTCCAGTAATCTCGGCACCACCAGCATCACCATGCAGTTCGATTTGAACCGCAACATTGATGGCGCCGCTCGCGACGTCCAGGCCGCCATCAATGCCGCGCGCAGTTACCTGCCCTCGAATCTCCCCGGCAATCCCACCTATCGCAAGGTCAATCCGGCGGACTCGCCCATCATGATTCTGGCGCTCACCTCGGCCGTGTACGACCGCGGCACGCTCTACGACGCAGCCTCCACCATCATGCAGCAGCGCCTTTCTCAGATTCAGGGCGTCGGGCAGGTGAGTGTGGGCGGTAGTTCGCTGCCGGCAGTGCGGGTGGACGTGAATCCCACCCAGCTCAACGGCTATGGCCTCGGTTTGCAGGACGTTGCCTCGATGCTGCGAAGCCAGAATGCCAACTCGCCCAAGGGCCAAATCGCCGACGGCTCAACTACGGCCGACATCACCACTAACGACCAGCTTCTCAAGGCGGTCGATTACATGCCGCTGGTGGTCGGCTACCACAAAGGCGCCGCCGTCAAGTTGTCCGATGTCGCGAACGTCCAGAACTCCACCGAGAACATTCGCGCTGCCGGCTTCGTCAACGGCAAACCCTCCGTCCTCATCATTATTAGCCGCCAGCCCGGCGCCAACATCATCGATACTGTGGATCGCATCCGCTCCGCGCTTCCCTCACTGAAGGCTTCCATCCCTGCCGCCATCGACACCCAAATCGTGATCGACCGCACCCTCACCATTCGCGCTTCGGTCCACGATACCGAGCGCACCCTCCTCATCTCGATTTCTCTGGTCATCTTGGTGGTTTTTCTCTTCCTGCGCAATGTTCGCGCCACACTGATTCCCAGCGTGGCCGTTCCCGCCTCTCTGATCGGGACGTTTGGCGTGATGTACCTCTGCCACTACAGCATCGACAATCTCTCCCTCATGGCCCTTACCATTTCCACGGGCTTCGTGGTGGACGATGCCATCGTGGTCATCGAAAATATCACGCGTTATCTGGAGCAGGGTATGGCGCCCATGCAGGCGGCGCTCAAAGGCGCACGCGAAATCGGCTTTACCGTTCTTTCCATCAGCATCTCTCTCGTCGCCGTCTTCATCCCCATTTTGATGATGGGCGGCATCGTCGGCCGCCTCTTCCGCGAATTCGCCGTGGTCCTCTCCGTCGCCATTCTGGTGTCCCTGCTCGTTTCTCTGACTACGACCCCAATGATGTGTTCGCGCCTGCTCCAGGACCATCGGGATGAGCGGCACGGCAAGGTCTTCGCCGCCAGCGAACGCGCCTTCAAAGCGCTCCTCGGCGGCTACGCGCGCAGCTTGGGTTGGGTCCTCGAACACTCCCGCTTGACCTTGGTCGTTCTCGGTCTCACCATCGCCTGCAACATTCTCCTTTATTATGTTGCCCCCACGGGGTTCTTTCCGCAGCAAGATACTGGCGTTGTTACCGGCGGCATCCAGGGCTCGCAGGATATTTCTTTTCAAGCCATGCAGAAGGCTACGGCGCGCATTGTCGATGTCGTCAAAACCGACCCGGCCGTGCAAAACGTCATGGCGTTCACGGGCGGCGGGGGTTCCACCAATGGTGGCTTCGTCTTCCTGGGCCTGAAACCTCTCGCCGATCGCGATGCCAGCGCCAGCCAGGTCATCGACCGGCTGCGTCCCAAGCTCATGGCCGTCTCCGGTGCCAACACTTTTATGCAAGCCGCACAGGACATCCGCAGCGGCGGACGGGGAAGCAGCGCCCAATATCAATACACAATTCAGAGCGACAATCTGCAGGACCTGGTGCAGTGGGGCCCAATCCTTCTCCAGCAGATGCGGAAAATACGTGTGCTCACCGACGTCAATACCGACCAGCAGAATAGCGGTCTTCAGGCCATGCTGACCTACGACCGCGCCACCGCCTCGCGCCTCGGCATTACCCCGCAAATGATCGACGCCTCGCTTTACGAAGCCTTCGGCCAATCCCAGGTTTCCACCATGTATACCGGCGTCAATCAGTACCACGTCGTGCTGGAAGTTGCGCCCAACCACTGGCAGTCGCCCGTGGATTTGAGCGATGTCTACATCCGCGCCGCGCAGGGCAAAATCGTTCCGCTCTCCGCCGTTGCCCACTACGAGCCCAACACCGCGCCGCTCTCGGTGAATCACCAGGGGCAATATCCCTCAGTGACCATCTCCTTCAACACCGCGCCGGGAGTGGCCCTCAGCGACGCTTCCAAGGCCATCGTTGAACTGCAACAGAAAATCGGCATGCCCAACACCGTTCATGGCATGTTCGCCGGCACCTTTCAAACCTACAAGGCCTCTCTGTCGACGCAACCCCTTCTTATCGTCACAGCTCTCCTTGCGGTCTATATCGTGCTCGGCATTCTTTACGAAAGTTACATTCATCCCCTCACCATTATTTCCACCCTCCCCTCGGCCGGAGTTGGCGCCCTACTGGCCCTCAGGATTTTTCATAAGGACCTCAGCATTATCGCGATCATCGGCGTCATTCTGTTAATCGGTATTGTCAAGAAAAACGCCATTCTGATGATCGATTTTGCGCTGGCCGCCGAACGCGTCGACGGCAAGAGCCCTCGCGATGCCATTTACCAGGCTTGTATCCTGCGGTTCCGTCCCATTCTCATGACCACCATGGCTGCCCTTTTCGGCGCTATGCCGCTGGCTTTCGGCAGAGGCACGGGCTCGGAACTTCGCAATCCTCTCGGTATCACCATTATCGGCGGCCTGATTCTGAGCCAAATGCTCACGCTCTACACCACACCGGTCGTCTATCTCTCACTGGACCGCTTGCGAGTAAACTGGCTGCGTGCTCATGGAAAGCTCGAAGCGCAAAGACAAATCGAGTCCTTCGGATGACAAATTCTTATGCGCCGCGCGAACCCAAGATCACGAAGAACCAACCCGAAGGAGCCGAGACAGCAATGAAGGCGACGAATAAAATGCGCGCTGCAGCCCCGCTTCTCTGCGGCATTCTCCTCTTGCAGGGCTGCGTTGTCGGTCCAAAATACAATCGTCCCACGACGCAGGCGCCGGGCACTTACAAAGAGGTCACGCCCGACGACCTCAAGAAAATGGACGGCTGGAAAGTCGCGCAACCACAGGACGGCGCTCTCCATGGCAAATGGTGGGAGATTCTCGGCGATCCGCAGCTGAACACGCTTGAAGAGCAAGTCAACATCTCCAATCAAAACGTCGCCGCCGCGTTCGCCAACTTCATGGCGGCCCGTGCCCTGGTGCGCGAGGCGCGCGCGCAATATTTCCCGACTGTGACCGGTGGCGCGAGCATCACTGAACAGCACCAACCCAGTTCTTCCGCCACGGTGGCAAGCCGCGCTTCCGGAACGACCTTCACCGAATACTCTCTACCCTTTGACGCTTCCTGGACGCCCGACTTGTGGGGCCGCGTGCGCAACCAGGTTCGCGCCAACGTCGCCAACGCGCAAGCCAGCGCAGCCGACCTGGAAAATACCCGCCTGACCGCGCAAGCGGAACTCGCCGTCGATTACTTCCAACTGCGCGGGCAGGATGCTCTCAAACAACTGCTGGATTCGACCGTAGTGGCCTATGAAGAGTCTTTGAAACTGACCAAGGCTCTGTATGAAACGGGTATCGACTCCGACGAAGCCGTAGCGCAAGCCGAAACTCAGATGGAAACCGCGCGCGCCCAAGACACCAATCTGGGCATTCTGCGAGCACAATACGAACATGCGATTGCGCTCCTGGTCGGGCAACCTGCTTCTTCTTTTTCGCTCGCCGTTGAGCCCTTGAAAACTCCGCCCCCAGCCATTCCATTTGGCGTTCCCTCGCAACTCTTGGAGCGACGTCCGGATATCGCTGCATCCGAGCGCCTGATGGCCCAGGCCAACGCGCAAATCGGCGTCGCCCGAGCCGCCTATTTTCCGACGGTGACTCTGGGCGCGTCTTTCGGCTTTCAATCCACATCCGGTTCCAGCTGGTTAACCTGGCCCAGCCGGCTCTGGTCCGTCGGCCCATCCATTTCCGAGTTGATCTACGATGGCGGCCTGCGTCGCGCCACCGTCGAACAATATCGCGCGCAATACGATCAGACGGTAGCCAACTATCGCAACACGGTCCTGACCGCGTTTGAGCAGGTCGAGGATAATCTTTCCGCCCTGCGCATTCTTTCCCAGGAGATTCAGGAACAAGACACGGCGATCGCATCCGCGCAACGAAGCCTTAACCTGGCCACGGACCGCTACCGGCTTGGCATCGATCCCTACCTCAACGTCATTACCGCCCAGACAACACTCTTCAGCAATCAGCAGACAGCGGTGAACCTGCGGATTGAGCAAATCGTGGACAGCGTGCAATTGATCGAGGCACTCGGCGGGGGTTGGGATTCTTCCACGCTCCCGACTTCGCAGCAGATAATTTCGCGACATGCTCAGATCCCGGCGATTACTCCGGTTGAACCCTCTTCGAGCCAGCCACCAGCCTCATCGACTCCCTAATGGGTCGGGCGAATCGTTGCAGGCTGCCCACTGGGTGGCTCTTCGCGGCTCAACGGGTTCGACGCTGGCGGAGGGTTTTGTGGCGCCACGTCCTGGAACCGGGCGATGCCAAGTCAGCCATCGAACTGGCACAAGCTAAGAGTTTACCGGCGTTTCCTTCACTTCGTTCCGCGACCTGATAAACATGCGGAGCCGGCAGCAGCTGAAACCAGCGCCAGGAGCTGGAAGTGGCCTGGCCGCCCTGCGCTTTCCAGGGAATTATCGAAGCCGGAAATTCGAGACCACCAAAGTAGCACTTTAAGGGAAATTCCTTGCACAACTCTGCTAAGATGAGCGGTGTTACGTGCTAAGTTCCTGCAACCGGGCAGGTTGCGCGCCTCGGTTTGGATGCCGGAATGCTCTCTTTATAGATGGCTCTCTCCTCAGCCACCCACTGGCCCGCGCCCGTGGCAGGAGTGTTGTTTTGAACGACGATGCCATTGGAAAGACGGTGCGACGAAGGCGGAGCTGGTATCTGCGGCGTCTGCGCCTCCAGCGAACCCTGGTCGCTGTGGTCGCGACCGCGCTCATCGCCGGTACCTGCTGGTATAGTGCGGCACGCTATTTCTCGTCGCCATCCTGGCATGCTTCTCAGATTTTGCCGGGCCCGGTTTGGATGCGCGGGAACGTCGGTAAAGATCTCGCTTTGATGGCGGCGCGCTCCGCCAAGCCCGCCAAATCTCTTGCCCGGATCCCGGGCGTCTATCCGTACTCGGTGGTGCCCGGGGGCGTGCAGGATCCCGACGAACTCCGCAGCGCGGCGGAGCGCGACGACGTGGTTCGCCGGCATTACGCCCGCTTCGACTACAGCCACGCCCGTCTGGTGCGCGCCAACGAAGCCCGCGAAGTTTATCTTTCGTATCGCATTCGTGACACCGTCTTTTGGACCCGTAGAAAAATTCGCCTCCACCTCGGAGAGTTGCTGTTGACCGATGGCAAAATCACGGCGCGGGCGCGTTGCGGCAATCAGATTTCCGACACGACAAAGCCAGAAGTTTCCAACGAAGAGCCCGAAGAAGATGTTATGGACCAGTCCGTAGCGCAGATTGGCCCAGAGCCGTCGTTCCCCGTCCGGCCCCTGCGCGCCCCGCCCGACTTGCCCGGCGGCCAGCCGACTCCGCCCCAGCTTTTCGCCAGTATATTCAACTTCCCGTACGTACCGGTCGCGGTGCCGATCCCTTCCGGAGCTTGCCCCTTGAATGACGATGTCGTTGACGGGCACTGCCGTCCCAAACGCCATCATAAGCCTCCGGCGGTTCCCGAGCCCTCGACCATGGTGTTGGCCGCGTCCGGCCTGGGGTTCATCCTGTGGCGCTACAGAAAGAATGCCCGCCCTGTCGCGGCTTAGCGGCCGCGCATTGCCCTTGAAGGGTTAGCAGCCAGGAAAAGGCGGGCACCCAAGGCTCGCGCGTTCCGAGACTTGGGAGCTGCCCGCGTTGTTGTTTGTCGACAGAATCCTGGCTTGGGCAGGGAGGAGCCGTTCTTACTTGCCCGCGCTTACGAAATCGCCGGTGGTGGCGTTAATTACGCCGATGCCCTTCCTGTCCTTCTCACTAGCGCCGTAGATCACATACCAAACGGGCACGTTCAGCTTCCGGTCCTTGAGCAGCACATAGGTGATGGGCTGCTGCGCGTCCTTCTTCACGATGGCATCGCCCCCGTGTTGCTGCGCGGCCGCGAATGCCTTATCCGTATCGGCTTTCAGGAGATATTGGGAAAAGACAAGACTGGCGGATTGGGCGTTGTAGGCACCTTCAGCCCCCTCGGGTGAAACTCCGAACGGCGGCGAACCCGGTTGCCGGCTTCCCGAACAAACGATAGTCTTGGTCGCCCGGCGACTGGGCGAAGCAAAGTATCCTCGCCAGATGCTTGATTTCCCGTCCTGGCCGGTAGTTTCCGTGGTGAGAACGGATTCCACTCGAGCCGGCTCAGCATCGGGCGCCCACTTCAATGCGAGACCGAGCATTCGATTGAACGCCTCCTGACCGGTGTAAAGCGTGGGTTCCGCTTTCTGCGGTTTGGTTGCGGCCGCCTGCGTTTCGGGCGCCGTCTTAGTCTCGTTTGAGCTACACCCCACTGTCAGGATTGCCGCGCCGATTACACTAAGGGCAAAAGCGAGACGATATAATTTCATTTTCCGTTCCTCCAAGAATGTTTTGAACCAATATCCTTTGCTGACCTCGAGTGCTTTTTCTGTTCCATCACCGCGTCGTACGACCAAGGCAGATCAGATCGGTCATGATCCGATCCCATTAGACCGAATTTTTTCTTGAATTCTGATTCGCCCGAATTGTACCGCTTGTGGGTGGTTTTGCAAGGCCGATGGCCATCCCTGATCTTCTCAACGCCGTTAGTGCAGGTGCGGCTACTCGATTAACACCAGTTATCGACCGTGCTACCATCACCTAGAGTCTCCCGGAAATAGCGTAGGATGAGTGGGCAGGACAGGGTCGAACCGTGAATCTGGGTGCTTCCCGGAAGGTCGTTGTTCTCGCGGGAGCGTTACTGGCGTGCCACGTCCTGGTGCTTGCCCTACACCGCGCCCTGCTTAACAATCTGGTGGAGCTGGCGCTGGCTGCGGTTACGGCGGCGGCCGCCTATCAGACTGCGCAACGCGCCCATGGCTTCGCCCGCCGCTTCTGGCGGCCCATCGGCGTTTCATTCACCATCTACACGCTCGGCCAGGTCTTTTACACCTATTACGACAGCATTCTGCAAGCTTCCCCTCTGATATGGTGGCCGAGCGACGCTCTGCTGCTGTTTTACGTCGCGCCCATGGTGATGACGCTGTTTCTAGGCGATGACAGCGCTGAGGCGAGCGCCTTCTCCAGTCAGCGCCAGCTCGATTTCCTGCAAGTCGGCATCGTGACGTTGTCCGTTTATCTGTTCTTCTTCTATGAGCCCTGGCAGTCGAGCGGGTCGCTGCAAACGAGCACGTTGCTGATCTGGCGGGTGGAGATTGTCCGCGATGTGGTCATCACCTCGGCCTTTGCCTTGCGCGCTCTCCTCACCCGTTCCCGTCTGGTGCGCTCACTATTCGGCCGCGTGGCTCTGTTTCTGTTCGTGTTCAGCGTGGGCGACCTGGTTTACGTGCATGTTCAAACCTGGGGCCACATGCCGAATGCGTCCTGGTACGAACTGCTGTGGACCGTCCCCCGCACCCTGCTGATTGGGCTGGCCGCCGGCTGGACACCGCCGGTGGAAGCCGAGCCCGAACCCGAGAAAATGTCGGCGGAACCGTTGCTGCTGGCGCAGTTCACGCATATCGCGTTGCCCCTTCTGGTATTGATCACTGCGGCCCATGCCCAGCGCAAGCAATTGTCGGTCGCCGTTGCTGCGGTGGCCGCCTCGTTCACCTGTTCGAGCGTCCGGCTCGTTCTTGGGCAGCGCGCCCAGCAGCACCTCAGGCTTCGACAGGAGCAGACTGCTGTGTTGCTGCGCGCCGCCGAAGAAAAATATCGAAACATTTTCGAGAATGCCGTGAATGGCATCTTCCAGGTCACCCCGGATGGCAAGTACACCGCCGCCAACCCGGCCCTGGTGAAAATGCTGGGCTACGATTCCTCCGAGGAGTTTCTGCGAAATCGCACCTACAACGCCCAGGAGAACTATGCGGACCCCTCCCTGAAGGGGCAGTTTCAGGACTTGATGCGGCGGGGGGACGAATTGCAGAACTTCGAGTGCGAAATCATCCGCAAGGACGGCAAGAAAATTAGGGTCTTGGAGAACTTGAAGGCCATCCGGGACGGCTCGGCGAAGGTCATCGCCTACGAAGGCACAGTGCAGGACATCACCGAACACCGTAAGCTGCAGCTCCAACTGCAAAAGGCACAGCGCATGGAGTCGCTCGGAACGCTGGCCGGCGGAATTGCCCACGACTTTAACAACCTGCTCACGGTCATCAGTGGCTACAGCACGCTGCTCATGGATGGCCTTGCGGAAAATGCGCGGCTGCATCCTGCCGCCGAGCAGATTCACAAGGCTAGCCAACGCGCCGTCGCGCTCACCAAGCAATTGCTCATCTTCAGCCGCCATCGAATAATGCAAGGCAGCACCGTGAACCTGAACATGGTCATCACCAACATGGTGCAGATGCTGCAACGGTTGATTGGCGAAGACATTGACGTGCAGACGGTACTGGCCGCCGACCTGCGCTCGGTGAAGGCCGATGCGGGCCAGTTGGAGCAGGTCATCATGAACCTGGCCGTAAACGCTCGCGATGCCATGCCCGAAGGCGGCAAACTCACGGTGCAGACCAGCAACGTTGTTCTGGACGAAGGTTTTGTTGAGAGCAACGTGGGCTCACATGCCGGCCCTCATGTGCTGCTGGTGGTCAGCGACAACGGCACCGGCATCAACCCCGAAATCAAGGAGCAGATCTTCGATCCCTTCTTTACCACCAAGGAGGCGGGTCGCGGCACTGGGCTGGGACTTGCCGTCGTCTATGGCATCGTCAAGCAAAGCAAAGGTTACATTACGGTGCACAGCGACCTGGGCCACGGCGCCACCTTTAGGATCTATTTGCCTGCGGAGGAGCGCGCTGCCGAGCGGCAACCAGCTTCAGTCTCCGCCGCGCGCCCGCCGTCGCCGCGCGGCACCGAGACCATTCTACTGGTCGAAGATGACCCCGCAGTGCGTGGTCTTGCCAATTCCATCCTTCGCGACAAGGGCTACGCTGTGCTCGCCCCGCAACATCCCGAGGAAGCCGAGCAGATCTGCGCACAGCATACCGGGCCGATTCACCTTTTGCTGACCGACCTGGTCATGCCCGGCATGAGCGGACGTGAACTGGCGCGGCGCGCCGCCGCCTTGCGGCCGCAAATCAAGGTGCTTTACATGTCCGGTTACACGGATGACGCCCTGGTTCGCCACCAGGTTTCCGAAAACATTTTTGCCTTCGTGCAGAAACCCTTCTCGCCCGTCGTGCTCGAAGCCAAAGTGCGCGAAGTGCTGGACTCGGCGGAACCTTCCACCCAAGCCTTTACTGCAAGTGATTGATCAGATAGCAGGCACTAATGCCTTGGTACCCTCCAGTTTCCCCGCGTAATGTTCGGTTTCCTGCGCGTCCACCACGGCGATGGCAGCGACCTTCACGATCAACTCCACCTCCGAGCCCAGGGGCAGCAAATGCACCGGGCGGGCCATACCCATAAGGATGGGGCCCAGCGTCTCTACCCCACCCAGCTTCTGTAGCAGTTTGTAAGCGATGTTAGCGGAGCCGAGATCGGGACAGATCAGCACGTTCGCGCCGCCCTTCAGGGTGCTGAAAGGATAGATTTCCTCCAGCATCTCCGGTGAAACTGCGGCATCGGCCATGATTTCTCCATCCGCAATGAGGGCGGGATCCGCCTTGTGCAGCAGTTCCACCGCTCTGCGCACCTTCTCGCACTGCGGATGCTGCGTGCTGCCGAAGCTTGAAAAGGAGAGCATCGCAACCCGCGGCACCACCCCAAAGCGCCGCGCAGCCTCAGCCGTGCAGAGCGCAATTTCGACCAAATCTTCCGCGGTGGGGTCGATGTTGACGGTGGTGTCGGCCAAAAAGTACATGTCTCCAGTGCGGGTGATCATGGCATAGCAGCTCGAGACCTTGTGCAGTCCTTCGCGCATGCGTACGATCTGCAGCGCCGGGCGTATCACCTGCGGATAATGATGGGCTACGCCGGAGACCAGTGCATCCGCGTCTCCCATGCGTACCATCATCGAGCCGAAAACGTTGGGGTTGCTGATCAGATTGCTTGCTTCCGATAGAGTCATTCCCCGGCGCTTTCGGAGGGTGAACAGTTCCTGGATGTAGCTCACGCGTAGCTCCGACTTTGCCGGATCAACGATTCGGGCACCCGTGAGATCCAGACCAAGGTCACTGGTCTTGGCTTCGATCACTGCCGGGTTCCCTAATAAGATGGGTGACGCAATCTTCTCCTCCAGCAGCCAATGGCAGGCGCGTAGGATTTTTTCGTTTTCGCCCTCCGGAAAGACCACCAGTTTGGGTTTGAGCTGCGCTTTTTGGATCATCATGCGCGAGATCTCGTGAGCTTTGCCCAGCCGCCGCTCCAGTTGCTCCCGGTAGAGTTCGAGGTTGATTGGTTCCTGAGCTACCCCGGTGCGCATGGCTGCTTCGGCGACCGCAGATGCTTCCCATATCAACACGCGAGAATCAAACGGCTTGGGGATCAGGTACTCGCGGCCGAACTTCAGCCGCTCGACCCCGTAGGCACGGCAGACGGAATCCGGAACGTCTTCCTTGGCTAGAGCTGCCAAGGCCCGCGTGGCCGCCAGCTTCATCTCTTCATTGATGGCGGTTGCGTGCACATCCAGCGCGCCGCGGAAGATGAAAGGGAATCCCAACACGTTATTAACCTGGTTGGGATAATCGGAACGCCCAGTGGCCATGATGACATCGTCACGACAAGCCTTGGCGTCCGGGTAGGTGATCTCCGGATCGGGGTTGGCCATGGCGAATACGATGGGGTTGGGAGCCATCGACCGCACCATGTCCGGCGTCACCGCACCCTTCACGGACAGGCCGAGGAATACATCCGAACCCTCCATGGCCTCAGCCAGCGTGCGCAGCTTGGTATCCTTGGCGAAACGCTCCTTATAAGGATTCATTCCAGCGGTGCGTCCTTTGTAGACCACGCCCTTGGTATCGCAGAGGATGATGTTTTCGTGCTTGACGCCCAGGCGAACATAGTGCTCGGCGCAGGCGATCCCCGCCGCCCCGGCACCATTGACCACTAGACGAACCTGGTCGATGGACTTGCCCACAACTTCCAGAGCATTCAACAGCGCTGCTCCTGAGATGATCGCGGTACCGTGCTGGTCATCATGGAAGACCGGGATCTTCATCGTTTTCTTCAGCGTCTCCTCAATGTAGAAACACTCTGGCGCTTTGATGTCCTCCAGATTGATGCCGCCGAAAGTGGGTTCCAGCAATTGGCAGAGCTTGATAATCTCGTCCGGATCATGGGTGTTGACTTCAAGGTCGAACACGTCCACGTCGGCAAAACGTTTAAACAGGACACCCTTACCTTCCATGACGGGCTTGCCGGCGAGGGCGCCGATGTCTCCCAACCCTAGGACGGCCGTTCCGTTGCTTACAACGGCAACCAGGTTGCCCTTTGCGGTGTACTTGAAAGCATCGTGCGGGTTCTTTTCGATATCCAGGCATGGATCCGCCACTCCGGGGGTGTAAGCCAGGCTCAGGTCGCGCTGCGTCCGGCAAGGCTTGGTGGGGGTGACTTCAATTTTTCCCGGACGTCCGCTGCTGTGGTAGTCGAGTGCTTGCTGTTTCGTGATGGCCATAAATTCCCTCCCAGATCTTGGGCGTTGCAGGCGCCTGAAGCGGAAATGATGAACCGCATGGCATCGCCCCGGGTCGCCAGCCTTAGTCTCCCACCGGGGCAATATCCCATGCTGTGACCCGTATCACGGTGGTTGGCCCACTTAACGGCTTGAGGGAAAGGGAAGGGAAGGGCAAGAAAGGCGCTTTTCCTCGTCCGCTGGAGCGGAGATGGTCCAGAGCGGCACCCAAAGCCGTCATCCCACGGTAACCCCAAGCGTCATTTTGCATCCAAGTAAACAGGCGCTTTTGCATGCTATACTGCGCTCAGATGGGGTGGGCTGGACTCTGCACGTCCCTGCCCGAGGATTTCGATACATGGCCAGTAGTTCTCGTCGTTCTCTCTTCCTGATTGTGTTCGTGCTCGGTCTGTTTGGCTTGCTGGGAATGCTGTTCGCGCAGAGAATCAGCCCGGCAACCACGCCCAGCAGCGACTCCGACGTCCGTGACAGCTTCAAGCAGTTCACTGCGGTGTATGACACGATCGAGCAGAACTACGCCGATCCGGTGAATGCCGACAAAGCGATCTATAACGGCGCGATTCCGAGCATGTTGCACCAACTCGATCCCCATTCGAACTTTTTCGATCCAAAATCTTACTCCGCGCTGCGCGAAGAGCAGCGCGGCAAGTATTACGGCGTGGGCATGACGGTTGGCCCGCGCAATAATAAAGTCATCGTCATCGCCCCCTTTGTCGGCACCCCGGCCTATCGCGCCGGCATCCGGCCGGGAGACATTATCGCCGCCATTGACGGCAAGCCCACCGACAACATGAGCACCTCCGATGTTGCCGATCTGCTCAAGGGACCGAAAGGCACTACCGTCCGCATCACCATGTTGCGCGAAGGCTCCGACCATCCCCTCGAATTCGCCGTGGTCCGCGACGAGATTCCGCGCTACAGCGTGGACCTGCACTTCATGATCAAGCCCGGCATCGGTTACATGCACGTTTCCGGTTTCCAGGAAACCACCGAACATGAAGTCGCCGAAGCCTTGGATCAGATGGGAGATCTGAAGGGCCTGGTCCTGGACCTGCGGCAGAATCCTGGTGGGCTGCTGAGTGAAGGCGTAGGCGTAGCCGATAAGTTCCTGAAGAAGGGACAACTGATCGTCTCCCACCACGGCCGGTCGTCACCCGAGAAGCGATACGTGGCAGCCCACGGCAACGGTGGCAAGGAATATCCACTGGTGGTGCTGGTGAATCGCGGCACCGCTTCAGCGGCCGAGATTGTCGCCGGCGCCATTCAAGATCACGATCGCGGCCTGATCGTTGGTGAGGTCACCTTCGGCAAAGGCTTGGTGCAAACCGTGTTTCCGCTCGCCGAAAATACCGGCCTTGCCCTGACCACCGCCAAGTACTACACCCCCAGCGGACGCCTCATCCAGCGCGATTACTCGAACCTTTCTCTCTACGATTACTACTACAATCGCGAGGGCGAGGAGAATAATGCCAATCACGAAGTCAAGCTCACCGATGGTGGACGCACCGTGTATGGCGGGGGCGGCATCACTCCTGACGTGAAGCTGGCGCCTTACAAATCCAACAAGTTCCAGGACTCATTGCTGCAGCACTACGCGCTGTTTAACTTTGCCAAGCGCTACGCCATCGCGCACAAAATCGGACAGAATTTTGAAGTGGATGATGCTGTGCTGCTGGACTTCCGCAAATTCCTCGACGAAGAGAAAATACCCCACACCGAAGCCGAGATGATCGAGAGCGACGAGTGGCTGCGCTCCAACATCAAGAGCGAACTGTTCGTGGATACCTTCGGCCAGGAAGAAGGCTTGAAGGTGCGGGCGGAAACCGATCCGGACGTGATCAAGGCCCTCGAACTGATGCCGCAAGCTCGCGCTCTTGCCGACAATGCCAAGAAAGTGATTGCGGAACGAAATTCGTCGGCTCCGGTCACGCGCTAGGTTGCCCTCATTTCGATTCCGATTTCAGGCCCGGGCAACCGGGCCTTTTCCTTGGCCCAAAAGCAAGCACTTCGCGGTTCCCAAGTCTCAGCTCCAAGTGGAATTCAGGCCTGGTCTTTCTGAGAACTGAGAACTGAGAACGGGGAACTTTCTCTTGAGTGTGGCCCCGGAAAGCCCTAAAGTACAGGAAGCGAAATGCGCGCGGAGGCGCCCGTCTGCCAGCGGCAATCACGCTTCAATCTGGGCTCTGGATTTTCGCGCCGCGGATTTTCGGGCCATGGATTTTCGCGGCGCTGGTGGCGCTAGGTGCGGGAATCATCGACTGGCGCGAGCGCCGAATTCCCAACTGGCTCACGGTGTCGGGCTTCGCGGCCGGTGTCGCGGTCAACACGATTCTCCTTCAATGGCCGGGACTGGGAGCGGCGCTGCTCGGCACAGTGGTGGGCTTGGGGTTGCTGCTGCCGTTCGTGTGGGTCCGCAGCCTTGGTGCCGGAGACTGGAAACTGGCCGGTGCGCTAGGAGCTTGTCTCGGTTGGCGGCAACTTTTGCTGGTTTTATTGGTCACGATCTTTGTGGAAGGAGCGATGGCCTTGGCAGTAGTGATCTACAAACGGCGTCTGCGACAGACACTGCGGAATATCGTCCATATCCTGGCTGCCTTGTTTAGCTTGCGCATGCCGGGTTTTGAGGTATCGCTCGACAACCCGGAGTCCATTAAAATTCCTCGTGGGGTCGCGATGTCGGTTGCGGTGCTGTTGTGCTGCATTCTCAAATTCTTGGGGAAACTGTAAACGCCTATGCGAAGGTTCGCGCAAATCCTGCGACGCACGGACGGGGCGGAGATTGCCGAGGCCGCGCTGGTGCTGCCTTTGGTATTCATGCTATTGCTCGGCGTCGTGTGGTTGGGACGGGCCTTCAACATTTACTCCACCATTCAGCAGGCGGCGCAGCAGGGTGCGATCACTGCGGCGCGCGCGTCGTGCGTTACGTGCGGGAACGGTTTTCCCATCGATGGCACCGTTGACAACGCGATTTATGCGGTAATGCAGGCGTCCAGTATCGATCCGACTCAGATTCCGGCGAACTCCAATCGTCCTACCCCCACCTTCTGCGCTAATCCCCCGTCTCTTCCGCCTCTTCCGTCGGGTTGCACGACGGCCAGCAACATCACCATCTGTCGCAACGCGGTGCTGAATCCCCCGGCTTCGAGCCAGACGCCACAGTGCGGAGTCATCGTTAGTTTCCAATATCCGTTTCAGTTCTACCTGCCTTTCACTTCTCTCAACCTGCAGCAGGTTATTTTATCGGCCCAGGCGCAGAGCAGGATGGAGAACTAGATGACGCGCGTCCCAATTCCGCATCGGCGAAGAGTGGGCAGCCTGACGGCGGCACGGCTGAAGAATGAGCGCGGCTCTGCGATCCTGGAGTTTGCTATTTCCCTGCCGCTCCTGGTGGTGTTCGTTGTGGGCATCTACGATTTCAGCGGCGCTTTCAACCAGAAGCAGAAGATCGAGCAGGCCGCGCAGGAAGGCGCCATCATTGCCGGGGCTCAGCCCATGAGCGACATTGCGACAACCAACGCCAATCCGGACTCTCTGCTGCCGGTGGTGACTGCGGTTATCAACTCGCTCGCTGGCAGTGGAGTGCTGCCCAACCTCACCTGCGGACCATATGTAGTAGTCAAACCGATTCCCCTCTCGTGGAAGTACACAATTTCGGGGTGTTCCAGCGCTTATCCTGACAATCTGGTCATCACTATCAACCGCGGATGGGTACCTGCAGCCGGCTCACCCCTATCCGTCGGAACCAGCGTTCAGGTTGCATATCCCTATCATTGGCGGTTCAATAGCGTGATTCAATTGCTGGTCCCGGGTGCAAGCTACGCGGCTACTACCCAGGTGACCGAGAGCGCCACTGTTCATAATCAGATGTGAGGATACTTGCGACGGAATCGAATTAACTCGCGAACCAGTCCACGACACAGCCGTGGGCGCAAGACGGATGAGCGCGGGGTAGTGATCGTGCTGGTTGCGGTCGTCATGCTGTTTGTCATAGGAGCGATGGCCGCGCTTTCGATCGACGTGGTGACGCTTTACACCGCCCGCAGCGAAGCGCAATTGGCAGCCGATGCGGCAGCCTTGGCCGCGGCGCGAGTGCTCGCCAATTCAGGGGCGACCTCGGATGCAACGGGCACATTGCTCGCAAGCGAAGAAAGCCCCGGCGGCCCCGCCCAAACCGTCGCCATTCAGGTCGCGGAGCAGAACCAGGTGGCAGGAGCAAACCTAACCGCCGCTAATGTCCTTTCCGTTGTTTTTGGCGGACCCGATACCGACCCGACCGTCACCGTAAAGGTGCAGGTAACAACTCTGCCAACTTTCTTCGCCCGTATCTTCGGGACCCAGTTGCTCACGGTGGCTGCGTCGGCCACGGCGGAAGCCTACAATCCTTCCGGGGCAAGGGCGTTCGGGAAAACCGATCCGGTCGCACCCGCTTGTGTGAAACCGTGGCTGCTGCCAAACAAGGACCCCAGCGCTCCGGGAAATCCAATCATTCGCACATTCTCGGGCGCTATCGAGGCGACGTCGAAGCTGCTGGGCTCTACCAATACAATGAGCCTCGCATCCGCCTGCAACGGGGGTGGCTGTACCCCGCCACCACCGTCACTACCCATACCAACGACAGCGTGGACATACTATCCCGGCGATCAATCGTCATTCCCTGCTCCAACAAGCTCCCTGCCCACATGCAGCCAGGTACCGACGCCGACGCCGTATCAGGAAAGCATTGCGGGCTGTGTCCAGACGCCCATCTCATGTAACAGCAAGGTCAATATCGACACTGCCTCTTATCTCCCGAATGATCTAAATACCGACACGTTCAGCGCGGTGAACTGTCTGACCCATACCACGAATAACCACGGCGACACGGTCACTTCCGCGGCCCCTCCGCCTGCGCCTTTCGAATTCGTCGTGGGCGCTGACAATCCGGTCGCGGTCGTCAATCCAGCACTAGCGGGACAAGACGTAATGGTCAGCGATTCCCTAGTTACGGTGCCAATATTCGACGTTCAAGGGGGCAATGGGCTTCCCTGCACTGCGGCACCATGCTCGGTAAAGATCATCGGGTTTGTACAGCTGTTTCTGAACCCAGACGGCAACGCAGCACCAGTTCCCGCATCAAATCCCCCCGGAATCAACACCACCGTCGTCAACATCGCCGGTTGTGGAACCGCAGCCACTGGAACTCCCATTCTCGGCAACGGCGCGTCTCCCGTGGCGGTGCGGCTGATCTCGCCGCCGTAGTCGGAATCCCACGCTTGACTTGGAACGTCAAGGATGGAACGTCAGGCCGAAGGCGATCCTGGCAAACTGCAGATCCCTCACTTCGTTCGGGATGACAATTCTTGACGCGGGATGACAATCCTCGAGATGGCAATCCTTGAAGGTTTTGCAACCAGGTCCGCGCTAGAAGTTGCCGGGGTCGCGGCGCGTCAGGATGACGCGCTCCAGGGTGAGTTCGGTGCCGACAAAAACAAAGTTGTAGGCCGAGCCATTCAGCAGCTCTGCCAGTACCTCGCGCGCCGGAGCCGGACCCAGATCGGCAACGACTTGTTCCTGCTCGGCGCCTGCCGGAATCGCAATCTCGGCCTGCGTCTGGCGCTGCACCTCAAACAACACCTGCGCCAGCGTGGCTTTCTCGGCGCGGATGCGCAACCTTCCGTTTTCAAAAGTCACGGATACCGCTGGCTGCGGTGGTGCGTCAATGACCGCGGCGGGAAGCGGCGTGTTGGAAACTGCTGGAGAAACTCTGGCGGACGCGACCTTTGTGCCCACAGCCAGCGAGGCGTCTTGGAGCTTTGGGCCAGGCGTAACCGATGCAGCAGGAGCGTTCGCTCCAGCGGCGACCGAGCCGAGCTTTATAACGACCGCATTCTGGGTACTCGAAATCTGATACGACTGCGCCTCCGCGAGGTCGAGCACGACGCGCGTAATCGGAGGATTGTCGAAAAACAATCCTGCGCGTACTCCCTTCAGGGCGCCGCGATTCACTTTCAGCGCGCGCAAGTCGGCAGCGGGAAGCGCGCCGGGAAAATCCACCACGATGCGGTCGGGCCTAGCGAGAGCCTGGGTATCGGGCGCAACTGGCGCTCCCGAAGTCTGAATCTCCACTTCCATCGCATCGCCCGTTCCGCGCACTACGACGCGCTGGACGCGAGCGCCATTCGGCGCAACATTCTGCCCGCAAACCGGCGCACACAACATGACCACGATGCCCAGCAGGGCTCCGAAATAAAAGAGGCGCGGCATAGGGGCTCGCTCTGAGCAAAGTTTAGCAGTTATGCGGCAAGCCATCCCCACCAGAAGTCGTAGCCCCTAATTGCTGGCGGCAAGCAGCCTGACGCCTTAATTAATTCATCAGCTCGCGCCACTGCTGCCGTTGTCGTAGGTCGAACTTGGTCTGTTCCCGTAGCTTCCCTGCAAGTCAGAGTCGTACGACGAATCAGGCCTATAGGGCGGATTGTTGGACCAGTCATAATCCGGGCCATAATCCGGGTAGTAGTAGTATGCCGGCGCAGGGACATACCAAAAGGGATTGTAGAACCAGGGATCCCAGCCAAACCCCGATCCAAATCCCCAGTACGGCCATCCGAAGCCCCAACCCCAACCGCCCCAACCGTAGCCACGGCCCCAACCGCCTCGCCAACCATTACCACCCCAACCGAAGCCCGGGACCGCACGGAAGGCTCCGCCGGCTGCACCGAACTCTCCTCTTGACGGAGAAGTGCTTGAGCGGCCAAAGGAGTGCCAAGCGCCATCGGGAATTCCGGTATTACGAGCGGAGAGGCTTGAGTTCGCCACGCCTCCGGAGCTGCGTCCTTCGCTGGAACGCGCGGAAACGCCCGCACTGGAGCGCGCGGAACTGGCGGCGTTGCCGAACGAATGCCAGTGGCCATCGCTGATGGCGGCAGGAAGATTCGACGAACGATTTCCGGACGAACCGGAATTGCGTCCAGTTTCAGACCCGCCGCTGTGAGAGTAACCTCCTCGGCCAACAGAGCGCTCGCCACCGCCGAAGCCACCACCGCGACTGAATCCGCCACCCCCATGGAAGCTTCCAGTTCCGCCGCCATGGAAACCGCCGCCACCACCGGCGGCATGGGAACCACCACCGCCGCCGTGACCACCGCCACCACCACCACCGTGCTGCGCGAAGGCTGTGTTTGGGGCGAGAGCGAGACCAATAAACGTTGCGAACGTTATCAGGGATTTGAACAGAGTGGATCGGCCCATAACCTTTACCTCCCCTACGACGTGGGTGCGCGACGTTGTGCGAGGAGCCCGATGGCCAGGAGCGTGGGCTCCAATACAATTAGATTCTAACGGTTGGCACGGGGTTGCGCGGATATAAAAAGGGGCCATGGCGCTGTCCTACCATCTCAAGACTAGCTCTTAATACTTTACGATTGCCGCAAACGACTTGGGATCAAGCGACGCTCCGCCGACCAGCGCGCCGTCAATTTCCTCCTCCGACATCAAAGTGTGGGCATTGTCTGGTTTGACGGAACCGCCATACAGGATGCGGAGTTTGTCGGCGAACTCCTGGCCGAACGACTCGGCGGCTTGAGCTCGGATGATGGTGTGAGCATCGGCGGCCATCTGCGGGGTTGCAGTTTTTCCCGTGCCGATCGCCCAGACCGGTTCGTAGGCGACCACCAGGCGGACAGCTTTCTTGGCCGAAACCTTGTGAAAGGCGCGGAGACACTGGCGGCGCACGACGTCGTCGGTGAGCCCGGCTTCGCGTTCTTCGAGAACTTCCCCCACGCAGACGATGGGGATGAGACCGGCTTCGATGGCGGACTTGAGCTTGAGGTTGACCGTGTCATCGGTCTCGCCGAAGTATTGGCGGCGTTCGGAGTGTCCGATGATGACATGGGTGACGCCGACGGCCAGCAACATGCTGGTGCAGATCTCGCCGGTATAGGCGCCTTCTTTTTCCCAGTGGAGATCTTGAGCACCGATGGCGACGTTCGAGCCCTTGGCGGCGTGAACGGCTACATCAATCGCAAGGTAATTCGGGCACACGATAATTTCGTCACGGTCGTGGCCATGGACCAGGGGCAGGAAGTCGCGGAAGAAGTCGCGGGCCTGATCAGGCGTCTTGTACATCTTCCAGTTGGCGGCGATGAGTTTTTTTCTCATGAGGACCCCTCTCAATGCTAATGCTGAAGATAGAAGATAGCGGAATTTGCCAGTTGTTGCTGGGATAATTTTTCGGTGGCTCGGACGTAGGCTTTGCAGGTGGCAAGGTCGAAAAGCACGAAACGGATCTGCTCGATATGGGCACATTCTGGCAGAGCTTCGGCGATGGTGCGCACTGCGATTTCCGCAGCCTCGTGAACAGGATAGCCGAAGGCTCCGGTCGATATCGAAGGGAACGCCAGCGAGCGTATTCCGTGGTCATCGGCGATCTGAACCGAAGCCCGATAGCAACTGGCAAGGGTTTCGGCCTCGCGCTGCCCGCCTCCTCGATACACTGGGCCGACGGTATGAATGACATACTTGGCGGGCAATCGACCGCCCGTGGTAATCACAGCTTTGCCGGCGGGGAGAGTTCCAATCTTGGCGACGATGCGCCTGCACTCCTGAAGGATGGAGGGACCGCCAGCATGGTGAATCGCTCCATCCACGCCTCCGCCACCGAGCAGCGATGAGTTGGCGGCATTGACGATGGCTTCGGTCGTCTCCTTGGTGATGTCGGCCGGGCCGTGGAGTTCGAGCGTCTTGCCGTTCGAGAAAGTCAGTCGGGCTGCGAAGTCGGACATAACGACCAGACACCTATTTCTTATCCGTCAGCGCTTCTACTCCCGGTAACTTCTTGCCCTCCAGAAATTCCAGCGACGCGCCGCCGCCGGTTGAAATATGGGTGATCTTGTCGGCTACGCCGGCAGCTTTGACAGCGGCCACGGAATCTCCGCCACCTACGATGGTTACAGCTCCGGCATTTTCCGCGATAGCTTGGGCGATCTTGAACGTGCCTCTGGCAAAGGCCGGCACTTCGAAAACACCCATGGGGCCGTTCCAGACGACGGTACGGGCAGCTGCAATTTCATCGGAAAAAGTTTCAATCGATTGCGGGCCGATATCGAGTGCCATCATGTTGTCTGGGATGGGTTCGCCCTGGCCAACGATTTTCGTCAAAGCGCCGGCTTCGACGCGGTCGGCGATGAGGTGGTCGGTAGGCAGCAGAAACTTGAGCTTGTGCGTCTTTGCCTGCTGCAGAAGATCGCGGGCGAGTTCAATCTTGTCCACTTCGACCAGGCTCTTGCCGACAGATTCGCCCTGTGCCTTGAGGAACGTGTAGGCCATGCCGCCGCCGATGATAAGGACGTCGACCTTGCCGAGCAGGTTCTGGATGACTCCGATTTTGTCGCTCACTTTGGCGCCGCCGAGAATGGCGACGAAGGGGCGCTCGGGGTTCTGCAGCGCGCGGCCGAGATATACCAATTCTTTTTCCATGAGCAAACCGGCGGCCGATTTCTGTACGAACTTCGTGATGCCCACCGTGGAAGCGTGGGCACGATGAGCGGTGCCGAAGGCGTCGTTGACGTAAAACTCGGCGAGCTTGGCGAGCTGCTTGGAAAAGTTCTCGTCGTTTTTTTCTTCCTCGGCGTGGAAACGGAGGTTTTCGAGCAGCAGTGCTTGGCCTTTCTCCAGCTTGAGCGCCACTTCTTCGGCTTCCGGTCCAACACACTCGGGGCAGAAGCCAACGTTTTCACCGCGCGCCAGTTCTTTGTCGAGTAGCATGCGCAGACGCTCAGCGACGGGCTTAAGGCTCAGCTTGGGATTCGGCTTGCCCTTGGGACGGCCCAGGTGAGACGCCAGGATGAGGCGGGCACCGTGACGCAGAGCGTACTCGATGCTGGGCAGGGTTTCGCGGATGCGGGTATCGTCCATGACCCGGCCGTCGTCAAGTGGTACGTTGAAGTCCACGCGCATGAAGATGCGGTGATCGTTGAGAGGAAGATCGCGAATCGAAAGCTTAGACATGGGGCACCTGTCGTTGGTCGTCAGTCGTTCGGCGTGTGTCGCTGGGCCGCTGTTCGTCGTTAGGTGTCCGCGGTTCGCTGTACGCCACGCAGGCTTGGCCACTGGTGGACGGTAAATAGCGAACCGCGAACGCCGACGACTCACGACTAATGACGAGTTAGTTTACAGTCCTTTGGCCGCCATCAGGTTGATCAGATCACGGACACGGCAGGAGTATCCCCACTCGTTGTCATACCAGGAGATCAGCTTGACGCAGTTGCCGCCGACCACCAGGGTCATGTGCGCATCGACGATGGAGGAGCGGGAATCGCCTTTGAAATCGCACGAGACCAGTTCGTTCTCTTCGTATCCGAGATAACCCTTCAACGGTCCGGATTCGGTAGCCGCCTTCAGCGCGGCATTCACTTCTTCCTTGGTCGTCTTTTTTTCCACCCAGACGACCAGATCGACCACCGAGACGTTGGGTGTGGGCACGCGCATGGAGAAGCCGTCGATCTTGCCTGCCAGATCAGGGATGACGAGCTTCAACGCTTTGGCTGCGCCCGTTGTCGTTGGAATCATCGACAGCGCCGCGGCACGGGCCCGCCGCAAATCTTTGTGCGGGAAGTCGAGAATCACCTGGTCGTTCGTGTAGGAGTGAATCGTGGTCATGGTGCCGCTGACAATCTTGAAGTTGTCGTGAATAACCTTGGCCACGGGTGCCAAACAATTCGTGGTGCAGGAAGCGTTCGAAACGACGTGGTGCTTGGCACGATCGTACTTTTCATCGTTCACGCCCAGCACGACCGTGAAGTCTTCATTTTTAGCAGGGGCGGTGATGACGACTTTTTTCACGGTGCCGCGGAGGTGCTTCTTAGCTTCATTGGCGTCCGTGAATTTGCCGGTGGACTCGATGACCACCTGAGCGCCCACGGATTCCCAGGGCAGGGCGGAGGGATCTTTCTCTTTGAAGACCTTGATGATCTTGCCGTCGATCGAAATATTGTCGGCACCGGCGGTGATTTTGTGCGGCAGGTTGCCGAGGATCGAGTCGTACTTGAGCAGGTGAGCCAGCGTCCTGGGATCGGTGAGATCGTTTACAGCGACGAAGTCAAGATTTTTGTCCGCGAGCGCGGTGCGAAGGATGTTGCGTCCGATGCGTCCAAATCCATTAATGCCAACTTTTACGGCCATGGTGCCTCCAAAAAGGAATTTTCTTGCGTTAAGAAATACGCAGAAGTTCTAGGACAACCTTCGATGGTAACAGGGACGAGGAGCCAGCGTAAATGTCATGCGCCCAGATTCATGCTGGTGTGATCTCGAGGAAAGTGTCGGTGTTGCGCCAAAGGAATGGGACACGGGCGAGCCAGTATTTTGCGTTGATCAACCGGCGTACGCGGGAAAATTCCTCCGGCGGCAGAATCCGGACGGTAGCACGGAATTCCGGTCCGGTGATCTTTCCGCGCATGGTACAGGGGGCAATCTTAACTTGCGGGTTGTTGCGGAGGCGTTTGCATTTCCCCAGCTTGCTGTTCGTCATAAAGTAGAGTTTGTCATTGTCTTCGGCAAACCAGACGGGCGTGTACACCGCAACGCCATTCTTCCGGAACGTGGCAAGGCTGATGTAACGCTGACCGTGAATTTCTGCGGGGATGGTAGCCATTGGGCTATTGTAAACAGCGGCAGGCCATTTTCAGGTGCAGTTTCGAGGAGAGGCCCAGGAGAGTTTGCTGAGGAATAGCCCAAATGAATAATCAGTTTGACGCCAGGTCACTTACAATAGCGAACGGTTGAGGCTCCGTATATGAGCGAGACATGGAAGCAATGGGAAGGCCGCACCCTCGATGGGAGATTTCCGCTACAGAGCTATTTGGGAGGTTCCGATCACAGTGCTGTGTTCCTTACCCTTGTGCAAAGCGCCGCAGGGGGGTCCCAGAAAGCCGCCATCAAGGTGATCTCTGCCGGCGCGGCTGACGCGGAGAAGCAACTCCACCGATGGAAGGCTACCCGGGACCTGAACCATCCGAATTTGATTCGTATTTTCGAGGCGGGCCGCTGCCAACTGGACAGCACGGTTCTGCTTTATGTCGTGGAGGAGTACGCGGAAGAGAATCTTTCCCAGATTCTTCCAGAGCGGGCGCTGACGTCGGAAGAGGCGCGAGCTATGCTTCCGCCGGTTCTGCAGGCTGTGCAGTTTGTCCACGACAAGGGCCTCGTGCATGGACACATCCAACCTTCAAATATTTTGGCCATTGGGGACCAGGTGAAGCTGTCGAGCGACGCTATGAGCGTGCCGGGCGAGAGGCCTCGTCGCACACGGGCGGCAAGCGCGTACGATCCGCCAGAAGCAGCGACCGGTGCGGTTTCCACCGCCGCCGACGTTTGGCAGTTGGGGATTACTTTGGTCGAGGTGCTGACGCAGTTCTTGCCGGTTTGGGATCGTGCGAGGATGAGCCCGCCGGAAATACCGGCGACGGTCCCCGAGCCGTTCCGCCAAATCGCAGGGCGCTGCCTGCAAGTGGATCCCGCGAAGCGATGCACGATTGCGGAGATCAGCGATCGGCTGGGATCGGCGAGAGTGGAACCGGCGCTGCCGCCAGCTCCGAGGTCGGCGATCGCGAGTCCGCGGAAGGAATCTGCGAAATGGCCTTACTGGCTGGGGTTGGCGGCGCTGGTTGCGGTGGCGTTCTTTTTGATTGTGAGACAGAAACCATCGAGCCCACCGGCGGAAGTGCAATCGACGCAAGCGCCGCCGAGTACGGCGGCCGAAAGCTCACAGCCCCCCACTGTCCCAACGAACCCTGACAATCAGAGCGGCGTTGTGCAGCGGGTGATGCCGCAAGTTTCGCCGAGCGCGCGCAGCACCATCCAAGGCAAAATCAAGATTCGTGTGAAAGTCGGAGTGGATGCAGCGGGCAACGTGGCGGACGCGACCCTCGAATCCGCCGGGCCGAGCAAGTATTTTTCGCGCATTGCGCTGGAAGCTGCTCAAGGTTGGAAATTCTCTCCGGTACAGGCTGGTGAGCAGAGCGCGGCGAGGGAATGGAAGCTGCAGTTTACTTTCAGCAGAAGCGGGACGGAAGTTTCTGCGACGCGCACAGCGCGTTCGAGGGCGGTCTCTAAGTAGCGGCCTTGATAAAATAGCGCCGCTGGAAGTACAGCGCCACGCTGACCAGTGCAATCATGACGGGCACTTCGACGAGTGGGCCGATGACGGCAGCGAATGCCGCTCCGGAGTTGATGCCGAAAACGGAAACTGCAACTGCAATCGCGAGTTCAAAGTTGTTCGAGGCCGCGGTGAACGAGAGGGTGGCCGTCTGCGAGTAGTCCGCCCCAAGTTTCTTCCCCATGTAAAACGACAGCAGGAACATCACGACGAAATAAATCAGCAAAGGCACGGCGATCCGCAGCACATCCAGCGGGAGCCGAACGATGTAACCGCCCTTGAGCGAGAACATCACCACAATCGTGAACAGCAGGGCGATCAGCGTGAGCGGACTGACTCGGGGGACGAAATTACGCTCATACCACTCCTGGCCGCGAATCCGCAGCAGCACTGTGCGAGTTACAAACCCGGCCAGAAAAGGAATGCCCAGATAAACAAAAACGCTCTTTGCAATTTCGGCGATCGAGACATGGACGATCGCGCCGTGCAGGCCGAGCTTGGCCGGAAGAATCGTGATGAAGAGCCACGCGTAGGGGGAGTAGAAGAACACCTGGAAGAGGGAATTGAAGGCCACTAGGCCGGCGGCATATTCGCTGTCGCCGCTGGCCAGTTCGTTCCAGACGATGACCATCGCAATGCAGCGAGCCAGGCCAATCACGATGAGTCCAGCCATGTATTCGGGATAGCCGCGCAAGAACACGACGGCCAGAACGAACATCAAGAGCGGCCCGGCTACCCAGTTCTGGATGAGCGAGAGACCCAGCACCCGTGTGTTGCGAAAAACCTCGTGCAGTTTCTCGTACCGCACCTTGGTGAAGGGCGGATACATCATGACGATGAGGCCCACCGCAATCGGAATCGAAGTGGTGCCGATGCTGAAGCGATTTAGGAACGGCACGATTCCCGGTAACCGCCAACCCAAGGCGACCCCGACGACCATGGCGGCAAAAATCCACGCAGTGAGATAGCGGTCCAGAAAGCTGAGACGACGGGATGGCTTCGTGGGCGTCATGATCATTGTTACTGGTGCCTCATTGCTGCCCGATGCGATCGACTTCCTTCTTCAGCGCGAGGCGATCGAGCGCCGCCAGAGGAAGAGAGAGAAAGAGACCGATCCGGCGGTCGAGAATAAAAAACGCGTCGCGAAAAGCGCGTTCGATTTCAGCGGGGTCTCCCTGCACGGCAGCAGGGTCGGGAACTCCCCAGTGTGCGGTCATGGGTTGTCCCGGCCGCAGCGGGCAGGTTTCCTTGGCGGCATTGTCGCAAACCGTGAAGACGAAGTGCATTTCGGGAGCGCGAGGTCGCCCGAATTCGTCCCAGCTCTTGCTGCGCAGGCCAGCGGTCGAGATACGAGCCATTTCCAGCTGCTTCAGCGCTTCGGGACGAATCGCTCCCGAAGGATGACTTCCAGCGCTGTAGGCCGTGAATCCGCGCCTTCCTTTGTGGTTGAGGATTGCCTCCGCCATGATCGACCGAGCCGAGTTTCCCGTGCACAGAAACAGAACGTTGTAATGAGCTTCCATTGCCCCCAGTCCCCTTTTGATTTTGGGTGGCGCAGCGCTTCAGCGCTGCGATCATTTGCTTGTTCTGAGATCGGCTTTAGCTGCTGCGGTCAGCGTCCGCGTCGCTGCAGCACGACGGACCACAGCACGCCTCCTGCGCTCGCTTCGGTTTCACCGCGCGCACAAATGCGCTCATGAACTTTTCATCCACCTGCGCCGCAATGGCATCCACGTCGACGCCTGCGGAGGAAAGGAACTCGCGGGCTTCTTCGACGCGATAGATACGAGTGGGCTCAACCTCGATTTGCTCAAAACCGGCGGCGGCGAGCTTGCCGCGATATTCGTTTTCTTCCAGAGCGCCGGCGATGCACCCAACCCACAACAGCACACTTTGACGGACCTCGGGGGCAATTTCGCCGCGGGTGACCACGTCGGAAACAGCGAGCCGTCCGCCCGGCTTGAGCACGCGGAACGCTTCGCGCAGCACGCGGTCTTTGTCGGCGGATAGATTGATCACGCAGTTGGAGATGATGACGTCGACCGTGTTGTCGGGCAGAGGAATGTTTTCGATCTCGCCCTTCAGGAATTCGACGTTCTCAGCGCCCGCCTTGCGGTTGTTCTCATTGGCCAGCGCCAGCATTTCATCGGTCATGTCGAGGCCGTAAGCCTTGCCGGTCGGCCCCACACGCTGGGCGGAGAGCAACACATCAATGCCGCCCCCCGAACCCAAATCGAGCACAGTTTCTCCCGTGTGAAGCTTCGCCAGCGCGGTTGGGTTGCCGCATCCAAGCGAAGCCAGCATCGCTTCTTCCGGAATCTGCTGCGCCTGCGAGGCGTCATAGAGGTTGGAAGTGATGGGGTCGCAGGAAAGCCCGCTAGCCGGCGCCGCTCCGCAGCAACTGCTGCCGCCGGTCTTGTTCATGACCCGCAAGGCGGCTTGTCCGTATTTCTCTTTCACAACTACTTTGATATCGACGTTGGCGTCAGGCATAGTGAGTCTCTCTTACTTGCAAAGCTGTATGAGGTCCCGCGGTTTGAGCGCTTTGTTACGTGTGCAGCACTCGGCATAGAGAAATTGCAGAATTTCGCGCAGCGCTTCGGTGTTGGCGGTGTAGCGCAGAAACGTCCCCTTGCGCTCGACCTTCACCAGGTCTTCATTCTTGAGCTTGTCAAGATGGTGAGAAAGGGTGGAGCCGGGGATCTCAAGCTCGTCCTGAATCTCGCTGACGATCAGCCCCTCGGGGTGCGCGGAGAGTAACAACTGCATAATGCGCAGCCGGGGCTCGGTGCCCATGGCGGAAAACATGTCGGCATAGCGGGCGACGCGTTCACTGTTAGTGAGGAGTTTGCCGCCAGAACTGACCATAGTTCGATAATACTAGAAATATGGATCGCAGGTCAAGCCCCGTAGACGCGCCCCTTGCCGCGTCTCCTGCGATCAAGCGCCACCGAAGCGGTAGCGCGCCCCTCCCATTTAGAAATGTCGCTAGGTAACGCCCGCTACCAAACCCGGCAGGCGTTCTCCGCAATCATGGGCTGTCCCGCCTTGCATCCAAAGGCTTGCTGGAAGGCGGCTGAATTCTGCACCGCGCCATTCACACGCCAGCGTCCCGGGGAATGCGGATCGATCAGCACCAGCTTTCGCGCTTGTTGATCGGTCACGTTTTGGCACCAGATCTGTCCATACGCAAGAAAGTACCGCTGCGCAGCGGTATATCCATCGATCGGCTTCACCGGCGTGTCGCCGATGATGGACATCAGCGCCATGTACGCCAGCTTGAGTCCTCCGTTGTCGGCGGTATTTTCACCCAGCGTCAATTTGCCATTGAGTTTGACATCGCCCCTGTCGTCCTTCACAGAGACAAAGCTCGAATATTCTTTGGCGGTGCAATCGGCGCGCTGCTCAAATTCCTTGGCGTCCTCCGCCGTCCACCAATCGCGGAAATTACCCTCCGCATCGTACTTGCGACCCTGGTCATCGAAGCCGTGCGTGAGTTCATGCCCGATCACCACCCCGATGCCCCCATAGTTCACCGCGTCATCCATCAGCTTGCCGTAAAACGGCGGCTGCAAAATCCCCGCGGGAAAGTTGATATCGTTCATGGGAGGCCGGTAGTAAGCGTTAACCGTCGGCGGAGTCATCCCCCAATCCTTGCGGTCCGTCGGCTGATCGATCTTCCGGTACAGCCGCTGCACCTCGAACGCGCCGGCGCGCACCGCATTGCCGGCATAATCGTCAGGCTTGACCACCACACTGCCGTAATCGCGCCAAGTGTCGGGATAGCCAATGTTGTTGACGATGGTGTTGAGCTTCTCATAAGCCTTCGTCTTCGTAGTGTCCGACATCCAGGTCAGCTGGCCGATATCCTGGCGCATGGCATTCTCGATCGCCTGCACCATCTTCAAGGTGCGCTCTTTGCCTTCGACGCCGAAGGTGCGGTCCACATAGAGCTTGCCCAGAGCCATGCCCAGCCTCGCATCGGTAGATTTCACGCAGCGCTTCCACCGTGGCTCCATCTCTTGCTGTCCCGACATGTATTTGCCGTTGAAAAGAAAATCCTCTTCGACAAAAGCGTGGGTCAACACTGGGGAGTACTCGTTGATCGTCTTCCAGCGCAAGTAGACCTTCCAGTCTTCCAGGGGCCGAGCGCTGAGTTGCTCATTGACCTGCTTGAAGAAATCGGGATTGCCCACGTTAAGGGAACTAAACTTCGGCGAGCCATTATCGGCAAAGTAGACGGTAAGATCGAAATTGGGAGCCGCGCCCGCGATTTCCGCGACCGTCATCTTATGGTCGCGAGTTTTAGGATCGCGCCGGACTGTGCGGTCCATCGAGGCCTGCGCCAGCCCCGTTTCCACCGTTAACACAGTTTTGGCTTCAGCCGCCGCCGTTTCCGGCTTGTCCCCTGCCAGTTCGAACATCTTCTGCACGTGCTCCACATACTTCTGCCGCGTCTCGACTGACTTCGGATCGTTCTTGATGTAGTAGTCGCGATCCGGCAGCGTGATCCCGCCCTGGTCGAGATAAGCAATCGTCGCGGCCGAATCATGCATGTCGGGCTGCGGATAGAAAGCAAACAATGCCGGAGTCGAATTGCGATGCATGGCAGCGACCTGCCGAATAAGGTCCTTTTTTGTCTTCACGCCGTTAATCCGCTCCAGTTCCAGCGTCAGCGGGGCGTTCCCTTTTTTCTCGATCGCGCTCTCGTCCATGCACGAGGCATAGTAATCGTCCACCATGTTCTCTGGCGCAGTGCGCTTTCCCCCCAGAGGCGCGGTCAGTATGTCCCGCAGGATATAAAGATTATGCTCGGCAAGTTCGTCGAATCGCCCCCACCGCGACTTGTCGGGAGGAATCGGATTGTTCTTCATCCAGGTTCCACACGCGTATTGATAAAAGTCCACACAGGGATCAATGGTCTTATCCATCGCGTTCACGTCGAAGGCGGGGATTTCCCGGGGAACACTGTCAGTTGTGCCGGAAGAAGAAGGGCTGGTCTGGGCCGCACCGAGTACAGCGCTCAGCAGCAAAGAAAGAACACAAAGAATGCGAGTCATGTTGGCCTCGAATGGAGAAACAGCGGCGAGTCTCCAATCAGACACACTAGACCAAAGCAACCATCCCTTTCAAGCGTGGGTGCAACTATACTGGAAGCCGTTTCGAAGTCGCAGCTCGTGGCTCACTGTCGTAGCGAACGACTACCGGCCTACGAACAAAGCCGAACCACCCTTCATGTCCGCGCCTACCATCGTCGAAGTGCAGGGCCGTAAGCTAAAGCTCACGAATCTGGAGAAGGTCCTCTATCCCGCCGCAGCGTTCACCAAAGGGCAGGTAGTGGATTTTTACGTTCGCATTGCACCCGTGCTGGTACCACATCTGGCGGGACGCCCGCTCACCATGAAGCGCTATCCCGAAGGTGTGGACCAGGAGTATTTCTTCGAAAAAAACGCGCCCATGCATCGGCCCGACTGGGTGAAGACCGCACCCGTCTGGAGCGAGAGCAACCATCGCACCATCCATTTCATTCTCGCCAACGATTTGCCCACGCTGGTATGGATCGCGAACCTGGCTTCGATTGAACTGCACCCATCCCTCTCCCTGGGCGCCGACATTCAGACGCCAACCATGATTGTTTTTGACCTTGACCCCGGACCTCCAGCGAACATTGTGCAGTGCGCCCAGGTTGGCCTCTGGGTGCGCCAGATTTTCGATCACTTCGGGCTGCGGAGTTTTCCGAAGACCTCCGGCTCAAAGGGGTTGCAGGTCTACGTCCCGCTGAATACGAAGACCAACTACGAGCAGACCAAGTCGTTTGCCCACGCCGTCGCGCGCCTGCTCGAGCAGGAACACCCCGAATTGGTGGTCTCGGACATGAAAAAGGCGGTGCGCACGAACAAGGTCTTCGTCGACTGGAGTCAGAACGATGAGCACAAGACGACGATCTCGGTGCACTCGCTGCGCGCCCGCGAACATCCGACGGTTTCAACGCCGGTCACCTGGGATGAAGTCGAACAAGCGCTGAAGAAAAAAGACGCAGGACTCTTGGTATTCGAAGCCAAAGACGTGCTCGCGCGCGTAGAGAAGATGGGCGATCTCTTCGAGCCAGTGCTGAAACTGAAGCAGACGCTGCCGCACTTAGCGGGAGCGGTTGCCGGATCTGAAAAGGAAGAAGGCGAAGACATCAGCATCGCCGTCCATGCCGAAACTCGGCCGCGCCCTAAGGCGCCTACGAAAAAGAAAGGGAAGTCCGCCGCCGGCAAGCGTCGCAAGTTATAATCCCCGCTCATATGGCGCATCTCTACGTTGGCACTTCGGGATGGGCGTATCCGACCTGGAAGCCCGCTTTCTATCCGGAGAAACTTGCACAGAAGAAATTTTTGAATTTCTATGCCTCAAAATTGAACGCTGTCGAAGTCAACTACACCTTCCGCCAGCTGGTGAAAGAGACGACCGTCCAGAACTGGATCGCCGAAACGCCCGAACATTTTCGTTTCACCATCAAGGCGCACCAGGTGCTTACGCACATCAAGCGCTTGAAGAATGCTGAAGAATTCCTGCGCCGCTTTCTCGGCACACTGGAAGCATTGGAGCGCGCCCGGCGGCTGGGCCCGCTGCTCTTTCAACTTCCGCCAAATTTCAAGGCGGATCAGGCAGTGCTCGCCGAGTTTCTGAAAAGCTTGCCGCGAAGTGTGCGCGCCGCGTTTGAGTTCCGCCACGAGTCCTGGCTTGTGGAAGCGACTTGGGACACGCTGCGCGAGCGGAACATCGCACTCTGCGTGGCCGAAACGGAAGAACGCGACACTCCCGACGTAGTTACCGCCGACTACGCTTACTACCGCTACCGCAAGCCGACCTACACGAAGGATGAACGCAAGGCGATGGTCGGTCGTATTCGGGAGCATCTCGCCGCCGGCCGCGATGTGTTCGCCTACTTCAAGCACGAGGAGACGCCGGAAGGCGTGCTGTATGCGGTCGATGTGTTGCAAGCGGTGGGCGGAACGAGCAGTTAGATTCCGCGTCTTCGCCCCGCATCCTGCTCGTCACTTTTCTGGTTCTTCTAGGCATCCCATACTCATAGCATGGCCTCGAATGCCAACTCCCGGACGCTTTCCGCCTTCCTAGACTATCTGCGGGTGGAGCGCGGATCCGCGAAGCTGACGATTGCCGCTTACACCAGTGACCTGGCACAGTTCGCTGAGTTTCTGGGGAAGCGCCACGCGGCTCTGAGCGGAGCGCGGCGCGAGGACGTGCGGGAATACATCCAGGAATTATTTTCGAATTCGCTCGACGGCCGATCTGTGGGAAGGAAGCTTTCTGCTATCCGGCATCTCTACCGGCATTTGCTGCTCGATGGCAAGATCGACAAAGATCCGACCCTGAACATCGACTTGCCGAAGCAGTGGAAGGTGCTGCCCAAGGCGCTGAGCCGCGACGAAGTAGGCGTTATGTTAGCGGGAACGCAGCCGCAAAATGAAACGGTGCGAGGGCAGGCGCTTCGGCTCCGCGATCACGCCATGCTGGAACTTCTCTATGCAGGAGGCGTGCGCGTTTCCGAAGTTGCCGACGCGCGACTGGAAGACTTGAAGCTGGAAATGGGATACATCCTGGTGCGCGGCAAGGGCGACAAGGAGCGCATGGTGCCACTGGGAATACCAGCCCAGCAAGCATTACAGCAGTACTTGAAAGGCGGAAGGGAAGTAATTGCAAAGAATATGGGTTCTCCGCTGTTGTTTGTGGGCACTGGAGGCAGGCGCCTGACCCGTCAGCGCATCTGGCAGTTAGTTGGGAAAGCCGGGCTCGCTTCGGGTCTTCCTCCCGGACGGCACGCCAGCCCGCACATGCTGCGGCACTCCTGCGCCACGCATATGGTGGAGAACGGTGCCGATCTCCGGACCGTGCAGACCATCCTCGGCCACGCCGATATTTCCACGACGCAGATTTATACGCACGTGGCGCTGGACCGGCTGAAGAGCGTGTACGCGAAGCACCATCCGCGGGCGAAGGCGAAGGCATAAACCTACCACGGAGGCACGGAGACACGGAGAAACCCGAGTTCTGGATTTCGTTTCTTATGAAGCAATTTCGATTCAGCAATGAGCATTTGCAAAAGTCTTCCTCCGTGTCTCCGTGCTTCCGTGGTGAATTGCTCGGCAGCTATGGGAGCACGTTGTGAAACAGGCTCGTACCATTGTTGAACGCGCCACCGACGACTTCCTTCGCCACCTGCGGGAGCGCAATGCCTCGGCGCACACCATCAAGGCGTACACCGGAGATCTCGACAACTTTTCCGCCTATATCGGTTCGCGCGGATGGAAGACGATCGACCACATCGCGATCCGCGGCTTCCTCTCACATCTCTACGACAAAGGATTGAGCAAGACGTCCGTTGCCCGCGCGCTGGCCGCGGTGCGCTCGCTGTATCGCTGGCTGGCGCAGGAAGGTGTGGTCGAGCAGAATCCAGCAAAGCTGGTTTCCACGCCGCGGCTACCCAAGAAGCTGCCACGCGTTCCTACGATTGAGGAAATGAATTCCATGCTCGACGGCAATATGCCGGAGGTGGCATCGTTTCCCGAGCGCGATCGTCTGCTCTTCGAACTGCTCTACGGCTGCGGCATCCGCAACTCGGAGCTGGTCGGCATCAATCTCGACGACATCAGCCTGAGCAACGAAGCCATTCTGATTCGCGGCAAAGGCAAGAAGGAACGCTACGTTCCCTTCGGAGGCTCGGCTCTTGCGGCGCTAGCCGTCTACCTGCCGTGGCGGCAACAACTGCTCGCCACACTAAAGAAGCCAATCCCGGGGAAAGGAACGCCCGCGCTGCTGGTCAACCAGCGCGGCGGACGCCTTACCACGCGCAGCGTAGGACGCATCGTCAAGCGAATCGCCGTGGCCAAGGGACTGTCACCTGAAGTTCATCCGCATACTTTGCGTCACGCCTTCGGCACCCACATGCTGGAAGAGGGAGCAGACCTGCGCGCCATCCAGGAACTGCTCGGCCACGAGCGCCTGGCGACCACCCAACGCTACACCCAGCTTTCGGTCAAGCACGTGATGAACGTTTACGATCAAACCCACCCGCGGGCGAAGTGACGGCGCCGCAGCCTGACCCCCACCCCGTTACCCCGGTAACTTTGCACAGCCGCAATGTTGCTCCAACATGGCAGAAGTCGGTTCTTTGCTTGCGCGAACGGGTTTCATAGATCGTACTTTTTCAAGTCGAGCCTTAAAGGCTGGACGATCGGAATCATGGCGATGAACAAAACTGCCAAGGAAAGTGTCCTGCTGCTATCGCTTTTCCTGATTGCCGCGCTGGTGCAATTCTTCGCCCAGTCGCTGCCGATGGCGCTCTGCTTCTACTTCTTGCCCACTTTGTACTCGGCGTACTACTTTGGACGCCGGCACGCGACTCTGACCGCGTTCGCATGTGTGTTCCTGGTTGGCCTGCTGGACTTCCTGAACAACCTGATGCCGGCGCACCGGATGCTGGCTTTGCCTGAGGAGCGAGTATTCAACTTTGCCATCTGGGCGGGAATGTTGGTCATCGTCGGCTACGTGATGGGCACGCTCTATGAGCGCAAGGAGGCGATGACCGCCGACGTCAGGGAAAGTTTCGGCGGGCTGCTGCTGGTGCTGCAACACTTCATGGCCAACGAGAAACTCGGCGTAGGTGAGAACCAGCGGTTGGTGGAAGCGTCGACCAGAACGGCAGAGGCGATGGGGCTGGGTTCCGATCGCGTCGAACTGCTGCGGTCAGCGGTGTTGCTGCGGGATTTGAGCAAACTCGGCATCACCAACGACATTCTGTACAAAGCCGCCGATATGAGCCGTGACGAAGTGGTCGCTAGCTTCCGCAAGTCCCGCAAGACCGATTCGCGCACCCAAGCCGTCGGCAATTCACTGCGGCGCGTGATTCCGATCATCGTCGCGCAACAGATCTTGCAGGAGCAAGGCGCGCGCTCGGTCAACGTCCCGATCGAAGCGCACATTTTGGCCGTGGCGGATGCTTATCAGAAACTGATCAGCGGCGCCAGTGGTAAGGCTATGTCGCCGGACCAAGCCGAGCGCGAGATTATTGCCGGATCAGGCCAAAAGTATCACGCCGGAGTTGTGGATGCCTTTGCTAAAGCCATGGGCATACAAGCCAAGGCCGCGGGCGCCTAAAGTCGCTGGATTATAAGGTCAAAGGGTTTCCGCTAACGCCGGACTCTTCGAGTCGGATTCCGGTCCGCGCTCCTGCTTTCCCTGCAATTTTTTCTCTCTCGCCTCTTTTTCTCTCAATTTCTGCCACATCCCAACCACTCTGGATTTCAACTCGGACGTCAGCCGCTCATACGCGGCCTCGCTTGCCTCATGGAGCGGCGGAGGTTGAATCGGCTTGCCGAATACCAGTTGCAGATCGGTGAACTTCGGCAGGGCTTTGTGGCGCGGCCAGGCTTCATAGAAGCCCTCGATCGCAACTGGAATAATCGGAGCTTGCGTGTGAATCGAGAGAATCGCCGCACCCTTACGAAATACCCTCAGGTTGCCGTCGTTGGTGCGCTCGCCCTCCGGATAGAGGACCAGAATGTGTCCCTGGCTCAGGCCAAAAGCCCCGGCGCGCATGGCGGGCACCAGGTTAGCGTCCGGATCGAGGACCGCCACGCGAAGCCAGCGCGCCAGCCGCCGCATGAATCCTGTACCAAAAATGTCGCTCGTGCCCAGTGCAAAGGTATCGCGAAACAGGCGATAGGGCAGCGCCCCCGCCATCACCAGTGGATCAATATAGCTTTGGTGATTCGAACAGATCAGGTAGGGACCTTTTTCAGGCAGATTCTCGAAACCGCGCACTTTGAGGCGAAACCGGTCGAGCGCAAAAAGATAAATCAGTTTGCCCAGCAGAAAAAAAAAGACTTCCGCGAAAATATTGTGGCTTGTAAGTGCGAGGACATCGGGATCGGTCACCGGCTCGTTCAAAATTGTTGACCAAACGGGTGCTGCCGCGCTGGCTTGGCCCTCGCCGCGACTGGCGCTCGAGACCACGGCGTCGACCAGGTCGCGCACCGAATACACTTCCGCCAACTGCGCCTCGGGCACATCGCCGCCAAGTTGTTGCTCCAGGGCAGTCAGCAATTCGACGCGCTGCATGGAATCGAGTCCCAAGTCGAGCTCCAGATTGTGGCCGGAACGGATCGTGTCGAGTTGAGTGCGCAAAGATTCCCGCACGATGGCGAGGGCGCGCTTTACATCCTCCCGCTCCAACCACTGTTGCTCATCGTCGGTTAAAGGGGGCAGCGGCCTCGCTGCAGCAACGCCCGAATCGCCGTCGCAGTTTTGTTGCAGCTCGCGAACTGTCTTTTCAATCTGGAAGCGCTTCAGCTTGCGCGTAGTCGTGCGCGGCAGGTCTTCCTGCCAGATGTCATAACTGCCCAAGCGTTTGGTGGAAGCGATCTTGTGGGAGAGCGCTTCAATGTCGAAGCGGATCGCTTCCTTGGTGTTGACGATCTTGCGTTCGCGCAGCCGTTCAAAGTTCGGCACGACCACGGCATGCAGCCGCTCCGACTTCGGATCTCCCGGGCGCGCCTCCAGTGCCATCACGCAAATCTCTTTGATGTACTGCGCGTGCAGGTAGTGCGTTTCGACCTCCTCGGGATAAATATTCTTTCCGTTGGCGAGCACGATAACTTCCTTGCGTCGCCCGGTGATGAACAGGTTGCCGCGGGAATCGAAGTAGCCGAGATCGCCGGTGTAGAGCCACCCGTCGCGTAGCACTTCTGCCGTGGCCTCCGGGCGATTCCAGTATCCTTTCATCACGATCGCACCCCGAATCGCAATCTCACCCACGGGCAGCCCGCCGTCTTCCACCGGTTTCGGGTCCACAATCCTTGCTTCGACCCCGGGTAGAGGCGGTCCGACCGAGCCAAATATAATTTGGCCGGGAGGATTGAGGAAGGCGCCGCCGCTGGTTTCCGTCAGGCCGTAGGCATTGATAACATCGATGCCAAAAGAGTAAAAGTCGCGGGCGACGGCCGGATCGAATCGCGAGCCTCCGGTTACGAGATAGCGCATGCCGTGGCCGAAGGTGGCGTGAATCTTTCCAAAGAAAAGTTTGCCGGCGTTGATTCCGATTCGACGCAGCGCCCGGTTGCAAGCCATCAGCGTGCGCACCAGTGACATCGTGAACTTGCCGCGCTCGTTCAGCGCTCTGAGTATCTTTTCGTGAATCAGGTAGAAAAACTGCGGCACAACGCAAAATGCCGTGATATTGCGTTCCTGCAAGGCGCGCAACAATTCGGTGGTGTTCAGCGTCTCCAGGTAGACGACGCGCGCGCCGTTGAACAGTGGCAGGAAAAGGTTCGCCATCTGCGCGAGGACGTGAAACATGGGGAGAATCCCGAGTAGCGCATCCGCAGGGCCAATCTTGATTACCGCGAGCACCGAATTCGCCTCGCCCACGAGGTTGGCGTGGGTGAGTATGACGCCCTTCGGATCGGCGGTGGTGCCCGAGGTGTAGAGCAGCGCAGCGAGATCGTCCTCGGCGGGGACCAGGGGCTGAAAGCCAGCGGGCCCCGCTGCAAAGATGGAATCGAGATCGGCGACCAGTTGGGTGCCCCATCCATCGTGTTCTGTGCGATGAGTGGGAGTCGCCGCAGCCACTTCTGCCGCCGCCGACGTCATCACCAGTCCAACGCTGCCTCCCGCGACCGCTTCCGCCGCCATTGGAAGATGCTTGATATCGCAAAACAGCAGAGAAGCTCCGCTGTCGAGCAACAGCTTCTTCACCTGCTCAGTATGGAAAGCCGTGTCGAGCGGAACCGCAGTTCTGCCGGCGGCGATGATTCCCAGATATGCCGCTACCCACCGCGGATGGTTCGCCGCCAGAATCGCCACGCGTGCGTCCCTTGGAACCCGCGTCGAGAGCCAGTTCGCCACGCTCTCCGACATCCTGGTCAGTTCCGCGAAGGTGACGCGCTCAATCGTTTGCAGCCGTTGAATTTCAAGGGCAATGTTGTTGGGGAACTTCCGGGCCGATTCCTGGAACCGCTGATAGAAGGTGGGCATGTCCGAGGTGAATATACTAAAGACGGCTCGCGAAAACTAGGAACTGCGCCGATCTTCAGTGGAGCTGTTTTGTGGTGCCGGTCCTTCGCCATCCCTGCCGCATCTAATATGCTAGGCTTTTACTGATACTCGGGGACGCGTGTTCTTCGAAGGGTTTCCGTTTTGATCAACACATTGCTGGGCAAGATTTTCGGGACGAAGAACGAGCGCGAGGTCAAGCGCCTGCAGCCTCGTGTCGTGGCTATCAACGCGCTCGAGCCGGAGATGCAGAAGCTCACTGACGACCAACTTCGCGCCAAGACGGAAGAATTTCGGGCGCGTATTCAGGAGCGGCTCAGCTCGATCGCCGACGAGCCATTCGGGGATGATCCCGATCGACCAGATATTCCTCTACAGAACAGCGACCGCCAGAAGGAAATCGAAGCCGAGCGCAGCGAGGTGCTCAAGGCCGTTCTCGACGAACTGCTGGAGGAGGTGTTTGCTGTGGTCCGCGAAGCCGGACGGCGCGTGCTCAACATGCGGCACTTCGACGTGCAGTTGATTGGCGGCATGGTTCTGCACGAAGGCAAGATCGCCGAAATGAAGACTGGCGAAGGCAAGACGCTGGTCGCGACGCTCCCGGTATATCTGAACGCGCTGAGTGGGCGCGGCGTCCACGTGGTCACGGTCAATGACTATCTGGCCAAGCGCGACTCGGAGTGGATGGGCAAGCTTTACAGTTTTCTCGGCCTGACGGTGGGCGTGATCGTCCACGACCTCGATGACGAGCAGCGCCGCGCCGCTTACGCCGCTGACGTGACCTACGGTACCAACAACGAATTCGGCTTCGACTATCTGCGCGACAACATGAAGTTCGACCTGCACGATTGCGTGCAACGCGTGCACAATTTCGCGATCGTCGACGAAGTCGACTCCATTCTCATCGACGAAGCCCGGACGCCGCTTATCATTTCGGGCGCCAGCGAGGAGTCCACTGACAAGTACTACAAGGTGAATCGCATCATCCCCAAGCTCGAGAAGGGCGAAGAAATTGATACGCAGCCGGGCGAGCCCAAAATCATGACCGGAGACTACGTGGTGGACGAAAAGCACCGCAACGTCACGGTCAGCGACGAAGGCTGGGAAAAAGTCGAAAAGCTTCTTGGGATTGGCAACATCGCCGACCCGGAAAACTGGGCCCTGAAGCATCACGTGGAAACCGCCGTCAAAGCGCACGCGCTTTATAAGAAAGATGTTGAGTACGTTGTGAAAGACGGCGAAGTGTTGATCGTGGACGAGTTCACCGGGCGCCTGATGCCGGGCCGCCGCTGGTCCGACGGGCTGCACCAGGCAATTGAGGCGAAGGAAAACGTCAAGATCGAGCGCGAGAATCAAACCCTCGCCACCATCACCTTCCAGAATTATTTCCGCATGTATAAGAAGCTCGCGGGCATGACGGGCACGGCGGAAACCGAAGCGGCCGAATTCGACAAGATTTACCGGCTCGAAGTCCTCGTGATTCCAACCAATCGTACACTGCTGCGCCAAGAGAATCCGGACATCGTCTATCGTACAGAGAAGGAAAAATATTTTGCCGCCGCCGACGAAATTCAAAGGCTTCACGACAGCGGCCAACCGGTGCTGGTGGGCACGACTTCGATCGAAAAATCCGAGCGCCTTTCCGACCTGCTGACTAAAAAGGGATTGAAGCAGCACGTTGTGCTGAACGCGAAGTTTCACGAGCGCGAAGCGGAAATTGTGGCGCAGGCTGGGCGCAAAGGCATGGTCACCATCGCCACCAACATGGCCGGCCGCGGCACCGACATCCTGCTTGGCGGCAACCCCGAATTCATGGCCAAGCAGGAATGCGTGAAGAAGGGAATCGCGCAGCCGATCCGCGCTGCCCAAGGCAAGATCGAAGCCGAGGTCGACGATCCTAACCGCACGGTTTGGTACTACGCCGGCAATGAATACGCGGTCCCCACCGATCAGTGGACCGAGATTTTCACGCGCTACAAAGCTGACACCGACCAGGAACATCGCGAAGTGATCGAGGCTGGCGGGTTGCACATCTTCGGCACTGAACGCCACGAAGCGCGCCGCATTGACAATCAGCTTCGCGGGCGCGCGGGACGCCAGGGCGATCCCGGTTCGTCACGCTTCTATCTTTCGCTCGAAGACGACCTGATGCGCATCTTCGCCAAGGAGTGGGTTTCGAATCTGCTGCAGCGCCTCGGCATGGAAGAAGGCGTGCCCATCGAATCGCGCATGATCACGCGCCGAATCGAAGCCGCGCAGAAAGCTGTCGAAGGCCAGAACTTCGAGGCCCGCAAACATCTGCTTGAGTATGACGACGTGATGAACAAGCAGCGCGAAGCGGTTTACGGGCTGCGTCGCCGTTTGCTGGAAGGACTCGACCAGAAAGATCTCATCATTGAGGACTACGTCTCCGGGATTCTCGGCGACCTTCTCGAACGCCACTGTCCGCCGAAAGAACACGTAGACAACTGGGACCTGAAAGCTCTGAAAGACGCGATCTACGCACATTTCGGTGTCGACATCTACGCCGAAGGTCTCAAACCCGAACACATGAACCGCCAGGAACTCGGCGACGCCATCTTTGACAAACTCAAAGAGCGCTATGACGCGAAAGAGAAGCTGATTGGCGCTGACGCGATGCGCTATCACGAGCGCATGATCATGCTGAGTGTGATCGACGCGCAGTGGAAAGATCACCTGCTTTCGATGGACCACCTGAAAGAGGGCATCAACTTGCGCGGCTACGGACAGCACGATCCGCTGGTCGAGTACAAGCGCGAATCCTACGACATGTTCGAAGAGATGATGCAGCGCTTTCAGGAAGAAACAGTTCGCTACCTGTACCTGATGCAGATCATGGAACGTCCACGGGACGCGGGTGCGAGGCCGGGTGCTGGACCTGAGGCACCGTCAGGCGAGGGACTCGAAACCGGCGTGCCATCCGTCATCACAGGCGGTCGGGGCGGCAATGGACGCCCACCTCGGCAGATCGCCACCTCTGTTGACGAAATCGAAGAAGCCTTCCAGCGCAGGAAGAAAAAGGAACTGGAGCAAGCGCGTATGGCCGGAGCCGGCGACATGCAGGTCCAGCAGGTGGTGCGCTCCGGAGCGAAGGTTGGTCGCAACGATCCTTGTCCTTGTGGAAGCGGTAAGAAATATAAAAAGTGTTGCGGAGCCTGAGTCCTCGGAATTACTGTCGCAACCACAAGCGTAAAATTCTCCAGGCATTCAAACGCAAGTCTCGTTCGGAGGCGGCATGGTCCGGAACCGTGGCATAAGCAACTTAAGATGGGCAGGCAGTGTCAGCGCGGTGATCGCGCTCTTTTCGGTAGCATTTTTCTGTGCCGCGCCTCTTCATTCGCGCTCGTCTCAGCCGGACGCTTCCCACGACCCGCGGCTGCAGAAGGCTTATCGTTTCCAGCAAGGCGGCTGGACCTACGTTCATCTGGAAGGTTCGCCATCTGAGATCGGTTTCCAGCACGGGTATCTCCTGGCGCCCGAAATCGAGGACGCCTTTCATGCCATTCAGTTCCAGGACACGCATCGAACCAAGCGGGATTGGGAGTTTTTCCGCAAAGTCGCCCGGGAGATGCTGTGGCCGCACATCGATCCCGAATACCAGCAGGAACTGCAGGCCATCGCGGACGGAGCCAAAGCGCATGGAACCAACCTCGACGTCGATGACATCGTTGCCCTCAACGCCTTCGAGGAAGTTCCCGACTACTATCTCCCCTGGCTGAACAAGCGTGAACACGCCCTGAACGCACCCAAACTGGTTGCGCCCGGCAATTGCAGCGCCTTCATTGCCACGGGCAGCATGACCAAGGACCACCAGATCGTGATCGCACACAACAACTGGACGGGCTACCTGGCCGGTTCGCGCTGGGTCATGCTGTTCGACATCGTTCCAGCCCACGGCAATCGCATCCTGATGGATGGCTTTCCCGGAGTGATTACCAGCGACGACGACTTTGGCATCAATTCGGCCGGCATGATGATCGCCGAAACCACTATCAGCCAGTTCGAAGGCTGGGACCCCAACGGCAAGCCCGAGTTCATGCGCTCCCGCAAAGCCCTGCAGTACGCCAATTCGATCGACGACTATGTCCGCCTGATCAAGGAGGGTAACAACGGAGGCTATGCCAACGATTGGCTCATCGGAGATCGCAAGAGCGGCGAAATCGCCTACCTGGAACTTGGCCTGAAGAACACTCCTTTGTGGCGCACCAAAGATGGCTACTTCGTGAGCTCTAATTTCGCGCGCGATCCAAAGGTGCTCGCCGAAGAAGCTCCGGCTTTTGACACTAAGGATCTTTCGTTGTCTTCCAATGCGCGGCGCGTGCGGTGGGAGCAGTTAATGGGCCAGAACAAAGGCAAAATCGACGTCGAAATGGCGGAACAGTTTCTCGCCGACCACGCCGACAGCTACGAGAAGAAGGAGCAGGCCAACGAACGCTCACTTTGCGGTCACGTCGATGCATCGCCGCGAGGGGTGAAGGAATGGGACTGGACGCCAAACAATCCCGGCGGTGCGGTACAAGGCAAGGCCACCGACAGCAGCATGGCCGGCAAAATGAGTCTTCGCGCCCGCGCCGGCCATCCTTGCGGGGCCGACTTTCTGGCTAAGGATTTTCTCGTTCAGCATCCGGAGTATGACTGGGAGAGGCCGGTTTTGCGCGACATGAAAGCAGGTCCGTGGACAACCTTTACGTCGGGACAAAGGTCCCCCAGGTGAGCGTTCTGCGGTGAGCAGCATTCGCGCTCAAGCCCCGAACGCGGGCGTACAATAGAGGCGGCAGTAGCGAGGAGGGACCCTATGATCGCTCTGCGTCTGGTTCATCTCATTGAGTCGCACTCCGAAGAACTAGCCGAAAGTCTTCTGCAAAAATTGGAACGCTCCAACCGCGCGGCTTCCCTGCGACAAGTTCCGCCGCACGAGATCCGCGAACGGGTTCGCGACGTTTACCAGAATCTCAGCGATTGGCTGCTCACCAAAACCGACGAAGATATCGAGCGCGTGTACGTGCCTCTCGGCCGTCGCCGCGCTGAGCAGGGAGTCACCATGAGCGCCGTCTGTTGGGCGCTCTTGATGACGGAAGAGAATCTCTGGGACTTCCTGGAACTGGAGGGCATGCGCGAAAGGCCTCTGGAAATCCTCGGGGGCTTCGAACTCTTGCGCCTGCTCGACCAGTTCTTCGATCAGGCCGTCTACTTTGCCACGCTCGGATACGAAGGCTACGGGAGCGGAAAGCAGGCAGAAGAACACAAGCATCTGGTCCGCTCCGTCTGACGAAGCGGCCAAAGCTTGGCGGTGAGTTGGTGTTGCGAGCGGCGGTCCGAGGAGATGCCTATCCAGGTCCGTGTATCCGCCGTGTCGAAGGGTTCCTGACACCCACCGCTCGAAATGTCATCTCTGTGGCTGTGTTATGTGTGCGCCTCCTCCATGCAAAGAACATGGGTGCGTAGGTCTGAGTGATGTAATCGCCGCTGCCGATCCCGAGCGCGCGGGCTGTGCGGTCAATCCAGCGCGACGGTCCTTCGATTTCGCCGAAGTTTCCGATGGGAGTCTTATCCAGCACCACGTGGCCCGTGCCGTCGCTCCACTCCGCGCGGTACTTTTCATAGCGAAATGTGGGCGTGAAGCCGAGCGCGCGCAAAATGGCGTCCATTTGCGGACCGTTCTCCACGCGTGTTTCCAACTCAACGCGCATTTTATGACGGCCTGCCGCGCCTTTTGCCTTGTGCGTCAGCACCCAGGTATCGCCATACTTGCGCAGGCGCAGCATTTCTTCCCGCTTGCGCAGTTTCTGTCCGGGCAAATCGTAGAGCGAATTCATTTCGTGGGTGGAGCGGGTGAGCTGTTTGAAGCCTGCTTGTTTCAGTGCCCGGGTTAGTACGGGTAGATTCTCGATTCGAAATTTGATTTCGATTTCCTTCGGCATGCAGAAATCATAACCGCCGAGACGCCGAGCGCGCGGAGAAAAAGCTGAAGGGAATAAGTTACCGCCGATCTCGGGGGTTTTTAGCCAACGCGTTTCTCGGCGCGCTCTGCGTCTCGGTGGTTAAGTTTTTGGCTCGACCTCGGACTCTCGCTCGCGCCGATGGAACCAGCTCATGTGCGGCAGATCGCGCTCCACTTTTCGCCGTTTCGCGATCAACTCCGCCGTGATTGACACGGCAATCTCTTCCGGCGTAATGGCGCCAATATCAAGCCCGATCGGGGCATGGACGCGATCGAACAGATGCGCGGGCAGTCCTTCTGCTTGCAGCTCATTGAAAATGGCTATCGTCTTCCGCTTTGACCCAATCATCCCGACGTAGCGCGCCGGAGTCTGCACTGCCCAGCGCAACATTCGCATATCGTCGCGGTGCCCGCGGGTGACGATCACGATGTACGAAGACTCACTCGGCGTAAGCTGCGCCGCGGCCTTCTCGAAATCTTCGGCGATTATCTGCTGCGCCTCGGGAAAGCGTTCGCGGTTGGCATAAGCTTCGCGATCATCTACCACCGTTACATCGAACCCAGCAATTCGCGCAACCTTATAAAGGCTTGCGGCTACATGACCTGCACCGAAAATATAAAGATCTGCTGGAGGTAAAATCGGCTCCACGAAAATCTCCAGCGTGCCACCGCAGACCAGGCCGGTGTCGTATTTTGGATCCTGATTCAGATCAAACGTCATGGTTCGCGGCCTCTCCGATTCCATTACTGCGCGCGGCGCCTGCCAGACGTCGGCCTCAACACAGCCGCCGCCGATGGTGCCGACGATGGAACCATCATCACGTACCAGCATCTTCGCGGTCTTGAAGGACGGAATCGACCCGCGCACATTCACAATCGTTGCCACGGCGCCGCGCCGGCCTTCTTTTCGCAGGCGGACGATCTCCTCGTACAGGTCCATGGCGATGATTATGGTTCGGCGAGCGGGGAAGGTCAAACTGAGGTTGCGTAGGGGCGGCCGCTCTCGGCCGTCCAAGCGACTGCAGCAGTCCCGCGCAGAGCCTGAGCAGTTTGTGCTAGCTTGAAAGATTCAAGTCCTCGCTATCCACGCGTTAGGAGCCCCCATGAAAGCCGTTCGCATCCATCAGTTCGGTGGACCAGAAGTCCTCACCTACGAGGACATCCCTGATCCCAAGCCCCGCAAAGATCAAGTCCTCATCCGCGTGCGAGCGTGCTCGATGAACCATCTCGACCTCTGGGTGTGCAAAGGCCTGCCCGGCGTTAACCTGCCTCTTATCCTTGGCAGTGATGTTGCTGGCGAAATCGTTGAAGTCGGCGAGTACATCACCGACCTCCAGCCCGGACAGCGCGTGCTGGTCGCGCCCATGCATTTCTGTAATCACTGTGCCAAGTGTGCTGCTGGCCTGCAAAATCAGTGCCGCCAGTTCACCGTGCTCGGCAACGGCGTCGACGGCGGCAACTGTGAACTGATGGCTGTGCCCGCGGTGAACGTTATCCCGATCCCCGATTCCCTCGACTTCAACGAAGCCGCCAGCGTGCCGCTGGTTTTCCTCACCGCGTGGCACATGCTTACGGGACGAGCCGCCATCCGCCCCGGCCAAACCGTGCTCGTGCTGGGCGCGAACTCAGGCGTGGGCATTGCCGCCATCCAGATTGCGAAACTGTTCCACGCTCGCGTGATTACCACCGCGGGCGACGAGCGCAAAATGGAGCGCGCCCGCGAACTCGGCGCCGAGTTCGTCATCAACCACTATCAGCAGAAGATTTCCCAGGAAGTTCGCAAGATCACCAACTTCGAGGGTGCCGACATCGTGATCGAGCACGTCGGGCACGCCACCTGGGAGGAGAGTGTCAAGTCGCTCAAGTCCGGAGGCACGCTCGTGACTTGCGGCGCCACCACGGGACCGAAAGTCGAACTCGATCTGCGCTTCCTGTTCTCACGCCAACTCGCGTTGCTTGGGTCGTATATGGGGACTATGAGCGAACTCCACGAAGTGCTCGGACATGTCTTCGCCGGACGGCTCAAGCCCGTCATCGACCACACCTTCCCCTTGAAAGAAATCCGCACCGCCCACGAGTACATGGAGAAGAGCCAGATGTTCGGCAAGATTGTGCTGAATCCGTAGTGTATTCACCGCAGAGACGCGGAGGACGCCGAGTGTAGCGGAGGTAAGATCAAGAGTATTCTGGATCCAAAGAAGCCAACCGAGTCGCGATTTGCCGTCTGTGTGAAGAACAAGGACTATGCCGCTTCGCTTGAGTTGCGGAAGTTGTATCAAGTGGTCTCCGATGAGGCGGCCGCAAAGCTCCACCAGATTCGCGTGATCGACGAGTCCGGCGAAGACTATCTCTATCCAGATGAATACTTCGTCGCCGCGCAGCGAGCGGTTGGTGTCCGAAACTGATAGCTCGGGAGTGCCATGTGATGAAAGTTTTGTTCGGCGGATCGCGTTTCATTTTCTGGATGCTCGCGCCGATTCTTGTATTGTTTGCGTTCTCCTTCCCGTTCCTGAGCGTGGAGTGGAGCCCTATGGTAGTCGCCCTGGTGGTTGTGCTTGACGCCATTGCTTTGTTGCTTGCCGTCGGGCTTTACAATCCGCAGCGCAATGAATGGGCCTTGCGCATGATCACCAGATTGGTTTTCACGGCGTACCTAGCCTACGTGGTTGTCGAGGTCCGATCTGGGAAACCGCTACTCCTGACTGGATCGCACGGCGAGGAATCGCTTCGGAACGCATTGCTCGGCCTGCTCCTCATTGGCTGGCCGTGCATTAAGTTCACGCTGTCCGGTTTCGACGGCTGGAAAAAGGAAGATCAGGATCATCCGGTAAATCGCGATTGACGCTTCCGTATCCGAAGCTAGAATTTGTTTCCTCTGCGCACTTAGCGCCCTCTGCGGTTAAAATGGTCCCATGGCGCAAGAGCTCAGCTTCGGCCCCTACGTTGACATCGAAAACGGCAAGAAGGTAGTCAAGGAACTCGTCTACGGAGACGGTGTGCCCGAAGGCATCGTCATGACCACACTCGACGCGGTCGTCAACTGGAACCGCAAGAATTCGATTTGGCCGATGACGTTTGGACTGGCCTGCTGCGCGATTGAAATGATGTCGATGGGCGCGTCGCGCTTCGATATCGCCCGCTTCGGCGCCGAAGTGTTCCGGCCATCGCCACGGCAGTCGGACTTGATGATTATTGCCGGCCGCGTCTCGCAGAAAATGGCTCCCGTGATTCGTCAGCTATGGGAGCAGATGCCGGAGCCGAAATGGGTCATTTCGATGGGAGCGTGTGCGACTTCCGGCGGCGTGTTCAATAACTACGCGCTCGTGCAGAGCGTGAACCAGGTCATTCCCGTGGATATCTATGTCCCCGGCTGTCCACCGCGTCCCGAGCAGTTGATCTACGCGATTACGCTGCTGCAGGAAAAAATCATGATCGAACGCGGTTCAATGAAGAAGGCGTTAAACCTGGTTCCAAGCAGCGAGTAGGGATCAATCAGCTCTCAGCGTTGAAATTTCAAGTTGTCATCCTGAGCGAAGCGAAGGACCTGCTTTTTCCCCGCCGCAAGAAACAGCAGGTCCTTCGCTTCGCTCAGGATGACAATCTATTTCTGCTACTGCTTCATTCTCGTTGCCATCTGCCGTTCCGGCGGCGTCATCTGGTTCCAGACCGAGCTCAAGTCTTTTTCCAGAATCTGGTTACTAGGATCCGCACGCAGGGCCAGCGCAAACCACGAATACGATGTCGGCAGATCGCGCGGCACGCAGTGGCCAGTGGCGTACATGGCTCCGAATGCGCTCCGTGCCCTGGCATTGGATTTGGCCGAGGCGGCCTTCAAATATTTCACTGCCTCGTCACAGTTCTCGGGAACGCCCCGCCCGTAGAGATAGGCCTCGCCTTTGCGGAAGGCAGCGTCGCCAGTGTCAACCGTGGCGGACGCAGGCATCTTTGACTCCTTGGCCAAGGTCCCGTCGGGCTCGCGTTTCGCCGGATTCACCGGCTTTGCTTCGGCCGCTGGCTTTGTCGTTCGGTCCACGGTTGTTCGGGTGCTGTCGGGAGCAGCGCTCGTGGGTTCTACATGGTCCTCCGGAATACGGCCTTCTGGCACTGCAGCGGGAGGAACCGGCGTCTGTGACGAGCCCGCATCGGCCGCTGGAGCCGCCTCCTTGGCCGCTGGCTTGGCCGATGCCTGCTCGGCCGGAGCTTCCCCTGCGCTCGGAGTTACGGCCTCTGGTTTTCGGCTCTCCGTCGCGCCGAGATAATTTGTGTAGGTCCACCAGCCGGCTCCGCCCAATGCCGCAAGCAGGACCACCATCAGGAAAATCCGCCCTCGGCCGATCTTAGGTTGTTCAGGCTCGAAAAAAGAATCCAAGCCGGAGAAAGATGGTTCCCGCAGCGACTCCATACTCGGCTGAATCGGGCCCGGCTGATTCAGGCCCAGCAGCGAGGGACCGGCAATCGGTTGCGCCGGTTTGTTTGCCGGCTTAGTAGCGGTTTCTGCAACCGGAGGCCGCCGCACTTCCGGCACGGGTGCTCCCACCGGCCGCGGAGGTTCAAGTGAAGTGCCACACATTCCGCAAAAACGGAACGTGGGCGGATTGTCTTCCCTGCAGTTCGGGCAGATCACGATGGTTCTCCGGATGTCGTTTCCTACAGTCTAACTCCAGTCGGCAATGTCACTGGACTCGTCAGTTCATATTAGAATGCAAACGCCTGGATTCCGTTCATGCCGAAGACCTCTAAAGCCCAGCCCGCAACCACCGCCAGGCGCTTTCAGGCGAGGCTTGAGCGCATGCGTTCGCGCCTCAACTGGGTCATTATCCACTTGCCTTTCGACGCGGCAAAAGTCTGGGGGATGCGTGGCCAGATCAAGGTGAAAGGAGAAATCAATGGATATGCCTTCCGCACTTCTTTGTTCCCCACCCTGGAGGGACGGCACATTCTGCTGGTCAACAAGCGAATGCAAAAGGGAGCACAAGCCGCAGAAGGCAACACCGCCCGTTTCCAGATGGAACTCGACAACGAAGAACGAACGGTAGTCATCCCCGATGAACTCAAGGGCATTCTCAGCGAAGACCGCTCTTTTCGCCGGTGGTATGACAATCTGAATCACTCCACTCGCAACGATATCGCCAAGTGGATTACCGAGCCTAAGGGCGCCGAAGCTCGCGTGCGTCGGGCCGAGCAAATTGCCGAGCGTCTGCTCGCGGTCATGGAGGCGGAACGGGAACTGCCGCCGGTTTTGCAGGTCGCGTTTGCGCGTCATCCACGCGCCCGCGAAGGTTGGGATTGGATGTCCGCCTCGCGCCGGCGCGGGCACTTGTTTGGCATCTTCTATTACAGAACTCCGGATGCTCAAGCTCGCCGCATCGACAAGATGCTCGAGGACGCCACCGCTCTAGCCGAGAAAATGAGTGACAGGAAAAGTGAATGATCGTCGGAGGACGTATATGAATTCGCAAGTGAATTCGCGCCTTAGCCAGGATCTCCTCTACCTTGCCCACGCCGACGTTGCCGCGATTGGACTGGGCATGGCGGAAATCATTACGGCGCTGGAGCGCATGTTTCGCGAGAAGGGCGAAGGGCGCGTCGAGATGCCGCCCAAAATCGGCATTCACACCATGCCCGACGCGTTTCTCCATGCCATGCCGGCTGCAATTGCGGCGCAGAAGGCTGCCGGCATGAAGTGGGTCGGCGGATATCCCGACAACGGCCAGCGCGAATTGCCGTACATTACGGGACTGCTTATCCTTAACGATTTTGAAACCGGTGTCCCCATCGCGCTCATGGATTGCACATGGATTACCGCCCAGCGCACCGGCGCTGCCACGGCGGTGGCCGCAGAGTATTTGGCGCGTGCGGAGTCAGAAAGTGTCGGAATCCTCGGGTGCGGCGTGCAAGGACGCAGCAATCTGGAAGCGCTGAAGGTTCTGTTTCCCCTGAAAAAAGTCTATGCGTACGATAAACACGTTGGTCGTGCCCTGGGTTACGCGCTAGAAATGAGTGGACAACTGGGAATCGAAGTTGTTCCGGTGGGCGACCCGAAAGAAGCGGTGGTTGGGCACGACATAGTTGTCACGGCGGGCCCGATTCTCCGCGTGCCGCACGCCACCATTCAACGCGGCTGGCTTTCCGAGGGCGCGTTTGCGTCGCTGGTGGACTTCGATTCGTACTGGCATCCCAGCGCCTTGCATGAAGCCGACAAGTTCTGCACCGACGACGTGCCGCAGCTTCATCATTATCGCGACCTCGGATATTTTCAGGACATCCCAGCCATCCACGCCGACCTGGGAGAGCTGGTTACCGGGCGTAAGACGGGCCGGGAGAAGCCGGAAGAGCGCACTATGGCCTGCAATTTAGGGCTCGCCCTCGACGACATCGCCGTGGCGCCGTTAATCTACGAGCGCGCTCTAGAGAAGGGAATTGGGACCTGGCTGCCGCTTTAGGTCGTTTGACCGGCTATCGTTCTGCATAGCACAATGCACAAGCGCCGCGTGTGGGCGGCCGCTGTCTTGGGGATGCTCATGAAATTGCGTTTTGCAACTGTTGTCGCCGCTTCGATAATCGGTTTGGCATTCGTCACCGCGCTCGCCGCTCAGAATTCGAGCGCCCAGTCGGGAACTGCGAAGCGAGCCATCACCGAAAAAGACTTGTTCAATTTCGTCTGGATCGCCGACCCCCAGGTTTCACCCGACGGATCCCGTGCTTTGTTTACGCGTGTCGTCACCGACGAGAAGCGTACCGGCTATGAGACCTCTATCTGGATCGTTGCTACCTCCGGCCGCGAGGCTCCCATGCGCCTGACCAACGGCAAGCATGACGCGCATGCCCGCTGGTCGCCGGACGGCAAGCTGATCGCCTTCGTTCGCGGCGGAGAGAAAGACGATAGCGGCAAGCCTCGTCCGGCGCAGATTGCGATTCTGTCGTTGGCTGGCGGCGAAGCTCACGTGATTACCGATCTGCCGAAAGGAGCAACTGGTCAGGTCTGGTCGCCGGACGGCAAGCGCATCGCGTTCTCAAGTTCGACCACGCCCGAGGATATCGAGAAAGAACAGCACAAGAAGAATGACGCGAAGGCCGGGGCCGCGAACACCAAAGAATCCGCGACCACAAGCAGTTCGGCGGCGGAGGGCGAACACGAACCTGACATCCACATCATTACCCGCGCCGTGTACAGGAGTAATGACGAGGGGTATCTCGATTTCAAGCGGCATGAGCACATCTGGGTGATTGACGTTCCGACCACGTCCGACGAACCGGTCAAACCCCTGCAGCTTACCGGCGGTGACTATGACGAAGGCGAAATCGTCTGGGCGCACGACGGTTCTCGCATTTACTTCCTCACTCGCCGCATTGACGAGCCTTATTACGAGACGCCGAGCACTGAGATTTATTCTGTCGGTTCCACTGGCGGCACGCCCGGAAAACTGGCTGCCGTTCCCATGGGAATCGGCGATCTCACGCTCAGCCCCGATGGCCGCCGGGTCGCGTTTCATGGTTCCGTGACGCAACCCGTCCGTTCCTACTCCCAGCCTGACCTCTGGGTCATGGAGCTCGCTCCCAAGGCAGAACCCCGCAACCTCACTGCGGGCTACGACTTCGATATGGGCAGTTCCGTCTTCGGCGACAACGCGGCCCCGCGCGGCGGCGGTCGCGCTGCGCTCTGCTGGTCGCCGGACGGGAGCTGGCTCTTCGACATCGTGGCCAAACAGGGACGTACGCCGCTGGTTCGTGTGGATGCGCAAACGGGCGCGGTTACAGAGATTACTCGGGGCGATCAGGCGGTGCTGGATTTTTCCGTCACCCCCGATGCGCGCACTGCCGTTGCGCTGATCTCTACCCCCGTTATGATCGGCGACCTGTTCACGGTGACTCCGGGCGACAACCAGGCCGGCGCCCAAACCCGCATCACTGACGCGAACCAGACGCTCTGGTCGCAGCTCAACCTCACCGCGCCGGAAGAAATCAATTACAAAAGCTTCGACGGCCTGCCCATTCAAGGATGGATTCAGAAACCGCCTGACTTCGATCCGAAGAAGAAGTATCCCTTAATCCTCAACATCCACGGCGGGCCGCACGCCGCTTATGGCTGGGTCTTCGATCACGAATTTCAGTGGATGGCGGCCAAGGGCTACGTGGTGCTTTACCTCAACCCGCGCGGCTCGACCAGTTACGGGCAGGATTTCGGCAACATCATTCAGTACCACTATCCGGGCGACGATTACCGCGATCTGATGGTGGGAGTCGATGAAGTTCTCAGGCGCGGCTACGTGGATCCGAAGAAGCTTGGCGTCACGGGCGGCAGCGGCGGCGGCGTGCTTACCGACTGGACCGTCACGCAGACCGACCGCTTCGCCGCCGCGGTATCGCAGCGCGACATCTCGAATTGGGCCTCATGGTGGTACACCGCAGACTTCACGTTGTTCCAGCCACGGTGGTTCAAGGCGCCGCCCTTTCAGGATCCGAAGGATTACGCCAACCGCTCCGCCATCACCTTCGTCGAGAAAATCCACACGCCCATGATGTTCATTCTGGGGCAGTCCGACTACCGCACTCCGCAGGATTCGGGCGGAGAACAACTGTTCCGCGCGCTCAAGTTTTTGAAACGTCCGACCGCCATGGTCGTGTTTCCGCGCGAGACCCATGAACTGTCGCGCTCGGGTGAGCCCTGGCATCGGATTGAGCGGCTCGAAAATGTTGTGGGATGGTTCGACAAATGGCTGATGGGCGTGCCGCACCCGGAATATGAAGTGCGGCCGCAAACGCAGGGAGCCAAATCGGCTGACTGGTAGGGCGCTGAAAAACTCCGTTCTCGAGCAACCACTGCGACTTCCGCGCCCCGACAAGTGCTAAGCGGCCCGATCCTGAGTTTGATTTTTAGGTGGCGCAGCGGTTCACCGCTGCGATAAGTCCCTCGTTTCCAGCGCCGGCTTTAGCCGTTGAGGGCAACTGCGGTGTGCAGGTCGAGTTTTTCCGCTCGTCGTCGAGACGCATAATCCGTATAATTGAATCGTTTTAATACCAAACACCTTTGACCTGGAGGCGTGCGCGTGAAAATTTCTGTCGTCCTTCTCGCCGTCGTCACGATTCTCAGTCTTTTCTCTGCGGGGCAAACCATCACCGTGGATGTCTCGCACTCTGTCAACCACTTTGCCCCCAGTGAAACCCTGGGAGCCGGTGTTGACCGCATTCCCGCTGAGGCCATCGACAAAGATCTGCTTCCAGCCTCGCTCGAGGCAACACTCGCCTCCGGCTGGCAGCCGGTGTCTTACCGCCAGAACACTGAACTGGCGGTTGAAGCCTGGCATTGGAATCCTCAGGGGACATGGAGCGATCCGGCGGGTAAAGGCTATTTCACGGGAGCCTCTGTGCCCACCGAAAGCCTGCGCTACTCCTACGGATATGCGCTTCCTCGCCGCGGGTTTACCCGCAATGACGGCACGGAGAACGCCGGGTACTCCCGCCTCACTGACGGCGACCTCAGCACTTTCTGGAAGAGTAACCCGTATCTCACACAGCACTTCACCGGCGAAAGCGATGCCCTTCATCCGCAGTGGATCGTTCTCGATCTAGCGCAGCCTCAGCCCGTCGATAGCATGCGCATCGCGTGGGGCGAACCCTATGCGACCCACTACCTTGTTCAGTATTGGACCGGCGACGATGCCATCCGAGCGCCTACGCGAGGCGTCTGGCAAACTTTCCCGCAGGCTACCGTCATCGCTGGCAAGGGCGGTACTGAAACGGTTCGCCTCGTCACGGCTCCGCTGGCTGTGCGCTTCGTGCGCATCTGGATGACGGAGTCTTCCAACACCTGCGATGCCGACGGTCCCGCCGACATCCGTAATTGCGTCGGCTACTCCATCCGCGAGCTCTACCTCGGAACCACAACCGCCGACGGAGAGTTCCACGACTCGTTGCGCCACACCACGGATCAGGAGCAGACGACGACCTATTGTTCTTCTGTCGATCCCTGGCATGAGCCTTCGGATCTCGGCTCAACTCGCCAAGCCCAAGTGGGCTTTGACCTTTTCTTCACCAGCGGCGTTACCCGAGGACTGCCCGCCATGATCCCAGTCGCGCTGCTCTACGACACTCCGGAGAACGCGGTGGCCGAGATTGCGTACATCAAGAACCGCCATTATCCGATCTCCTACGTCGAGATGGGCGAGGAGGCCGATGGACAGTTCATGCTTCCGGAGGATTACGCCGCCCTCTATGTGCAATGGGCGACCGCGCTCCATCGGCTCGATCCGACGCTCAAGCTGGGTGGTCCTTCCTTTACTGGCGAAAACAAGGACATCGAAGTCTGGCCCGACTCCAGCGGCCGAGTCTCATGGACCGGCCGCTTCATCGACTATCTGAAGCAGCACGGGCGCATGAAAGATCTAGCTTTCTTCTCCTTCGAGCACTATCCCTACGATCCCTGCAAAACTCCGTGGGGAGTCCTTTATGACGAGCCCGAACTCATGCGCCACATCATTCAGGTGTGGCATGAAGATGGCGTCCCCGCCGACCTGCCGATGTTCGTCACCGAGGGCAATCTTTCCTCCGGCGCGAGCGAAACTTACCAGGACATTTTCTCCGGCATCTGGTTGGCGGATTACATCGGATCGCTGCTCGATGCGGGCGCCAAGGGCGTTTATTACTTCCATTATCTGCCCTTGCAGATGGAGCCCGGCTGCAACGATTCTCCGGGCACCTTTGGCATGTTCACGGTTGACGCTTCCTACAAAATTCAACAGCCCTTGGCGCAATTCTTCGTGGCGCAACTCATCAACCTGGAGTGGGCGCAGCCCGGCGGCGGAGAGCACCAGGTCTACTCGGCCAAGTCCGATATCGATGACGGCGCTGGCCGCGAGTTAGTCACCGCCTACGCTTTGAAGCGTCCGGATGGCAACTGGTCACTGCTGGTGGTCAACCGCGACCAGGAGAACGCTCATCGCGTCCGCTTTGCGTTTCGGAGGTCTCCCGGTTCGGCGGAGGTTTTTGCCGGACCGGTTGAAATCGCCACCTTCGGCAGCGCTCAATACAAGTGGAACCCGCCCCGAACTCGCTTCCTGGCTCATGCCGAAGTTGCGGCTGGGCGCACGATCGTCGCCTACACTAACGGTACGGCCGATCCCGATGGGCCTATTTTGCGCTCGAAACAGGACGGCAAAAAAGACACGGTCTACGATCTCCCTCCGGCGTCAGTGGTGGTGATTCGCGGAAAGATTGCGGCTCCTTAGCTCTCTTCGTGAAGCCGCATGTTTCCGGTGCGCAGATAACGGTTATGCCAGCCTAGCGATTCCGTCAACAGGTGAGGCGTGTGTTTGCCGTACGACAGCCGCTCTGCCCGGTTGAGATAATCGAGAAGCAGAGGCTTGTAGTCCGGACTGGAGCACTTCTCGATGATGAGGTGCGCCCGCTGACGCGGCGACAGTCCGCGTAAATCGGCCAGTCCGTGTTCGGTGACAATCACCTGCACGTCGTGTTCGGTGTGGTCAATATGCGACGCCATGGGGACGATGGTCGAGATGGTCCCCTTCTGCGCCGTCGACGGGGCCATGAAGATCGAGAGATATCCATTGCGGGCGAAGTCCCCGGACCCGCCAATGCCGTTCTGAATGCGTGACCCCATGACATGGGTCGAGTTGACGTTGCCGTAGATGTCGGCTTCGATCATGCCGTTCATGGCGATTACGCCCAGGCGGCGAATGATCTCGGGATGATTGGAGATCTCCTGCGAACGCAGAACGATGCGCTCCCGGTAGCTGGCCATGTCGGCATTCACCTCGGTCAACATCTCCGGGCTGAGCGAGAATGCCGTAGCCGAGGCGAAAGTTAACTTGCCCGACTTCAGCAGACGAATCATGCCGTCTTGAATGACTTCCGTGTAAGAAGTCAGTCCTTCAAACGGGCCTTCCTCAAGTCCAAACAGAACCGCGTTGGCAATGTTGCCGACGCCGGATTGCAGCGGTAGCAGGTTCTCCGGCATGCGGCCCTTTCTTACCTCCCAGCCGAGAAATTCGAGAATGTGTCCGGCGATGCGCTTGGAAGCTTCATCGGGCGCTTTGAAGGCGCTGTTGCGGTCGGGAGAATCCGTGAGCACGATGGCGACAACTTTCTCCACGGGACATTCAAGGTAAGGCGTACCGATGCGCTGTCCGGGCCGCACCAGTGGGATCGGTCCGCGATTCGGTGGTGGCTCCAGTCCGTAGTAGATGTCGTGCATGCCTTCGAGCGCCGCCGGTTGCCACGAGTTGACCTCGAGAATCACCCGCTCCGACTGATCGATCCAGGTCTTGTTGTTGCCGATCGAGGAACTCGGCACCAGCCGGCCGTCCTCCAGCACAGCGGTGACTTCAATCAGCGCGACATCGAGCTTGCCGAGGAATCCGTATTCGACGAACTGCGCGACGTGGCTGAGGTGAATGTCCATGTATTCCATCTCGCCCGCGTTGATGCGTTTGCGCGTTTCTGGATCCGACTGATAGGGAAGGCGCAGGTGGATGCCTCCCGCCATGGCGAGCGCTCCGTCCAGCTCAGGACCAGTGGAAGCACCTGTAAAGACGCTGACTTGAAACTTCTGCCCGCGGAAATTCGCATCGGCAATGCGGCGTGCCAGTTCAATCGGAACTGCTTTGGGATAACCAGACCCGGTAAAGCCGCTCATGCCGACCTGGTCTCCGGATTTGATCAGAGCCGCAGCGTCGTCGGCGCTCATGATCCTTTGCGCCAGAGTGGAATTCAAAACACGCGTGCTGGGGGAAACGATACTAGCCATGTACAAGGCCCCTTAATGGAAAGTGGACGATTCTCTCAAACTGTAACCGGTGCTACTTTCGACCGTCTGTGAGCTAGGTCACGGCGGGCTGGATACTCGAATGGAGCGCCCGAGGTCGCTTTGCCGAGCGCTGGCGCGCCAAGTCTCGAATACCGCCAGACGTGGGCACAGGGCGATGAGCAAGACGCTTAGAAGCCGCCAATGTCACTATTTTGCTTCTTCGCTGCAAGATTTTTCCTTACCGAAAACCCTTGTTGACAGCGGTACACCGACGGCGTAATCATTCAACCCTGATCGTTGGTGATCTCTGCAGTTGCGACGACCGTGGGATGACACTGGCCCGACGATGCGAGATCGGGCGGCGCATAACCAGAGGCCACCTATGACCCTAAGTGTGTCCCACCCCGGCTTAAGCCGAGGTACGACGGCCCGCACTGGCGGGCAAATTACCGTTCCTTCAGGAGATATCACCTTATGTCCCAAGACAGACGCAAGATTTTTCCCGCTGTGGTGTTAGCCTGCCTCGCGGTTATGCTGATAGCCGTTCCGGCGTTCCCGCAGGCAGCGAACAGTTCCCGTGCCTTACCCAACACTCAGATCCTTGGCGCCGAAGATCAATCCAAACAGATTTCCGTTACGTTCTGGCTCAATCAGCATGACAAGGCTGGCTTCGACGAACTGGTCCGCCAGATGTACGACCGAAATTCGCCGAACTACCATCACTGGCTCACGCTGAATGAGTACAAGGCCCGGTTTGCACCAACCGCTGGAGATCTGGCCATCGTCCGGCAGCATCTGGCGACGCACAATCTTCGCGTGGTTGCTTCCGACAAACTGAACCACTACGTGACCACGCGCGGAACCGTCGCTGACGTGCAACGTGCAACCGGAGTGCAACTCAGCCGGGTGTCGATCAATGGCGAGGTGCATCGCATGGCCAGCGGACAGGCCGTTATCTCCGGAGCGGTCGGCAAGGTGGTCTCCGCCGTCCAAGGCCTTTCCGATTTGAAGTACAAGAATTTTGCGAAGCGCGCGGTCGACCCTGACACCGGTAAACCCGTGATGGTACCGCTGTCAAAGGTCAGCCCCCAATCTAAGGTTGGACCGGCCGTGCAATACTTTAACGCCAACTGCCTCCGCGCCACACAGTCGCACGATTTCAAGACCGGTGGTGGTGGCCCCTACGCTCTCTACTCCGGCGCTCGCTACGGGGGCAACATCAACGCCGGTCCGCCGAGTCTCCCTCCCTGCGGCTACGATGCCCCGCAGGTGGACAAAGCGTACGGCCTCACTGCTCTATACGCAGATCAGCTCGATGGCACCGGACAAACCGTGGTCATCATCGACGCTTACGGTTCCGACACCATTACCAGCGACGCGAATATTTTCGCGGAGATCAATGGTCTGCCGGCACTCACTGCCAGCAACTTTGCCATCTACTACCCCACCGGCCCCGCGAATTGCGGAGGTAATACTTGCGGCTGGGATGTAGAGACTAGCCTGGACGTCGAGTGGTCGCACTCGGTGGCTCCGGGAGCCAATATTGCGCTCCTGCTGGCGGCCGACAACTCCTTCACCAACCTCGACCTCTCGCTTCTCTACGCCATCGATAATGAAATTGGGCCGGTGATCTCCAACAGCTACGGCCTCGAAGAATACATTCTCGAAGTCTACGACCCCTCTGAGCTCGCGGTGCAATACAGCCTCACCGAGTTGGCCGCGGCGCTCGGCATCTCAACCAACTTCTCCAGCGGCGACGACGGAGACTTCTATCTCGACGATGGAGTCGCTACGGTTATCATGCCGGCCGCTTCTCCCTACGCTACCGGCGTCGGCGGCACCAGCTTGTTTCTCAATTCGGACCACTCCGTGAAGTTGCAGACGGGTTGGGGCAACAACTTAACCCGCATCGCCTCGTATAGTCCCAATCCCCCCGTCATCCCGCCGCTCTCGCTCGGCTTTTATGCTGGATCCGGCGGCGGCACCAGCGCCGTCTGGCCCAAGCCGTCGTACCAAGCGAGCTTGTCGGGTAGCTGGCGGCTCGTCCCGGACATCGCATTCCTGGCCGATCCCTACACCGGTGCCGAGTTCATCGATACCGAAGGCGGCCAGACTTTCATCTCGGTGGTCGGCGGAACCAGCCTTGCATGTCCCATGTTTTCCGGAGTGTGGGCGATTTCCACTCAGGCTGCCGGCACTTGGCTCGGCCAGGCTGCTCCGCTCCTTTACACTCTGCCTGCAGATGCAATCACCGACGTGGTCGCCACGACCGGCCCTGATAATGTGACGGGCACCATCCACCAGCCGCCCAGTCCTCCCATCGTCGAGACTGCGGATGATCTGGCGGCTCCTTTGGAGAACACCACCGACTACGTGAGTCTGCTATACAACGGAACCTCTACCCGTTGGTACGTTCTCACCTTTGGCACCGACACTTCGCTGACGACGGGCCCAGGCTGGGACAACGTCACCGGCTTAGGGACGCCCAACGGCGCTAACTTCGTCACGGCCGTTGCCGCCGCAGTGAAGTAACTCAATCTCAAACCAGAGCGGGCCGGAACAATTCCGGCCTGCTTTTTCGCAGGGGCGTGAAGCAGAGCTGGCCTCCATCTTTCAGTCGAAGCGAGGCCAAGAGCGTCCGCGCCAGGCTTCCAGGCGCCTGATTGTTCCACGGTAATGACCGACGTAACCGCACGCCGCAGCTTCTTCTGCTATACTGCTGTTAACGCTTTTGCTACGGTTTGCTCGTCACGCGGGGATCCTGTTGGATCCGATACACTTCCGCATTTCCTGCCCGCCGTTTGGTTCCAGCGCCAATTTCAAATAGAGCGGCATGCGAACTCGGACTAGTGTGTCTGAGAAATTAAAAGTAAGCCCCTCCAGAAAGAAAACCATCGAATGACCACATTTACGGAACTGCCCTTGTCTGCTGCCTTGCAGCAGAAACTGGCGGCAGCTCAATTCATTACCCTCACACCCATCCAGGCCCGCGCCATTTCTCCTGCCCTTGAAGGCAAGGACGTGATTGGCACCGCCCAAACCGGAACCGGCAAAACTCTCGCGTTCCTGATTCCGATCATCGAGATGCTGCGCGCCGAATCGTCGAAGCCTGAAGCGACCAGGAGCGTCAAAGCTCTGGTCCTGTTGCCCACACGTGAACTCGCCATGCAGGTCCACGAGCAGTATGAACAACTACGCGACAAGAACATGCCGAAAGCGGCGCTGGTGATTGGCGGCGTGGCCGAGAAGGCGCAGATCCACAGTCTCCGCTCCGGCTGCGAATTTGTCATCGCTACTCCGGGACGCCTGCAGGATTTCATCACCCGTAAGTTCGCGGACCTGCGGCACGTCAGGATCCTCGTACTCGACGAAGCCGACCGCATGTTAGATATGGGTTTTCTTCCGGCCATCCGGCGGATTTTGCAGATTCTGCCCCAGCGCCGGCAGACGCTGTGCTTCTCAGCCACCATGGAGCAGTCCGTGGCCTCGCTGGTGAATGACTACACGCGCGAGCCGGTGCGGATAGCGCTGGGCTCAGTACTGAAGCCTGCGGAGAGCGTGTCACTTGAAGCCTATGAAGTGCGCCCGTCCGAGAAATTGGACGTGCTCCGGCAGTTGCTGTATGAGGAAAAAGGACAGACCCTGATCTTCACGCGCACGAAACGCGGCACGCAAAGGCTGGCCAAGGAACTCGAGCGGGATGGCTTCTCAGCCGCCCAGATTCATGGCGATCGCACGCAGTCCCAGCGCAACGCCGCGTTGAGCGGATTCCAGGAAGGGCGCTATCAGGTGCTGGTCGCGACCGATGTGGCATCGCGAGGCCTGCACTGCGATGACGTCGCCCACGTGATCAACTACGACCTTCCGAAAATGGCGGAGGACTTCATTCACCGCGTCGGGCGTACGGGACGGGCCGGCTCACTGGGCCGAGCCTCCACCCTGGTTACAGGCGTAGAGGTTCTGGACCTTCGCAATATCGAGCGCACCTTGAAACTGCGCATCGAACGCAAGCAGGTGAATGGGGCGGCTAGCGATCGTCCGAAGCGGTTTGTCGAAAACACCCTCGCATCACGGACATTAACTGCCTTGCCGGGTGAGGTTTTCGTTTAGCTCTTGCTGCTGGAGCGTCGGGCGTCCCCGCCCGGCGCCGCTTGCCCTTCGACTCCGGTGATTTTTATCACTGACAATTCGATGGCGGCGTGATCCAATTTCTATGGAGTTTCCAAGGCACTTTCTCTCTTGAAGGGAGGGGGCTATGCAATTCCACCTGGAACCCAGCGAGCTGAAGCTGCTCGCCAATGTCTTGTTAGAACAAGATCCCAAACAGTACAACGAACTCCTGACCAAGGTCATGGCCCACGACCTGCGATTCGACTCCGGAGAACTCGAACAAACCGGGGAGCTTCTTGCCGCCAAGAAGCGCATCCTTAAGGATGAGATTGTCCGGCAGTTGGACGCCACTCTGAAGACAGAGCTGGAGCAACAGTTGACGCTGCTGGAACGAGTACTGGAGAGGGTCAACGAGGCCTGCGTAATGTTCTGATGGCTGTCCACGGCCAGTACGAAAACGACCGGGGACCATGAATTTGTGTTGAAATGAGCCCGGATTCGCCGGAGCCTTGCGCTCCGGCGAATCTCATCGGACGTTTAGTGATCGGCTTGCTTGCCGTGCGGTGTGAGTTCGACGGTATCAGGTTCGTCGTCGCCTCCGATGCCGAACAGCGCCGCCTGTTCCGCGGCGTGCTCGCGCATCTGACGCAATTCCTCCGCTTCGTCCACCACCACGCCTCCCGGTTGATCCTGCTTGCGCTGGGTCTTGCGCTCGGTTTTGTCCCGCTGTTTCTGCTGGCGCGCTTGTTCTTTTTGACGCTTAGAAAAGGTTGATCGGCCTCGTGGCATATGAATCTCCCCGTATTTCTAATTTTATGATGGCTGGCTACATGCAGAGCCTGTAGGGTTGGCCCAGCTCGTGTCCTTGGAATAAACCGGAGGATTGTTACATCCGTCGTTTATTTCGAGTCGTGAATATATTATAACCTCGATTCGAGTTCTCAGTTCCAGTTACCAGTCCTCGGTGACCATGGACGATTCTTGGTTTTTCTGAGAACTGAGAACTGAGAACTGGCTCGGTTTGCCAGCTTCGACACCACCGTGTTACCATCGAACACGTTACGAAAACGAGAAGAGACAGGAGTGCAACAGGTTAGTGCTAGCCAGAGAGCAAAAACAGTCCGTCGTTGACACGTATCGCACGCACCCGACCGATACCGGCAGTCCCGAAGTTCAAATCGCGCTGTTGAGCGAACGCATTGGTCAGTTGACGGAACACTTCAAGACGCACCAGAAAGACCACGGCTCGCGCCGCGGACTTCTCATGATGGTCAGCAGGCGTCGTAGTCTGCTCGACTACCTGAAGAAGTACGACTCGGAACGGTACAAAACCGTTATTTCCAAGCTCGGCATCCGCAAATAACAGCGCGACTGGCTCCGTGTGGGGCCGGTTCCACCTTGAGAGCCTTAGCAAAGTGCGTTCCCAACTGCCGCCTGGCATCCGCCTGTCCACGCGAACTCCGTGCTGGCGCACATGCCCTCCTGCCCCATCTTCTGTCCGACAAAAGGATGACCTATGAAACCTGAAGCCACAAAAGTTTCCGTCGAACTCGCAGGCGGGAAACAACTCTCCATCGAAACCGGAAAACTTGCCAAGCAGGCCGGCGGCGCTGCCGTCGTCAGATTCGGCGAAAACGTTGTTCTCGCCACCGCCACCGCCAATCCCGATCCCCGCGAGGGCATCGACTTCTTTCCGCTCACCGTCGACTACCGCGAATACACCTATGCCGGTGGACGCATCCCCGGCGGTTTCATCAAGCGCGAAGGACGCATGAGCGAGCGCGAAACTCTTACCTGCCGCCAAATTGACCGGCCGGTCCGTCCGATGTTCGCCGAAGGCTTCAAGTGCGAGACCCAGGTCATCGCCCTTGTCCTGTCCGCCGACACGGAAAACGATCCCGATGTCTGTGGCATCAATGCCGCTTCGGCCGCCCTTACCCTCTCCGATATTCCTTTTCTTGGCCCGCTCGGCGCCGTGCGCGTCGGCCTGGTGGAAGGCCGCTTCATCGCCAATCCTACCTACACCGAAATGCGTGATGGCCTGCTCAACATTATGGTGGTCGGCACCGCAGATGCGATTGTGATGATCGAATCCGGCGCGAAAGAAGTGAAAGAAGAGACAGTAGTGGACGCGATTGAATTCGCGCACGCCGAAATCAAGAAGATTTGTGCTGCCATCAACGAACTGCGCAGCAAGGTCGGCAAGCCCAAGCGCCAGGTCACCCCGCCGGAATTCGACGAGGTTTACTTCAAGGCCATGGAATCGAAGATCGGCCTGCGATTGTCAGACGCTCTCGACACCGCGAAGCATCCGAAATCGGAGAGCTACGAACTGGTGCGGGTCCTGGAAAAAGAACTGCTGGCTGCCGTTCCCGAGGATGACGCAGCGGGCAGGGCAAAGGTCAAGAAATATTACGAGATCCTGCGCGAGCGCATTTTCCGCAGCCAGGTGATCGAGCACAAGCATCGTCCCGACGGACGCGCCTTCGATCAGATTCGCGAGATCTGGATCGAAGCCGGCGTTCTGCCGCGAGCCCACGGCAGCGCAGTCTTCACCCGCGGTGAAACGCAGGCGTTGGTCACCACCACGCTCGGCACCAGCGACGACATGCAGCGTCTCGAAGGCTTTGAAGGAGAAGCCAAAAAGCGCTTCATGCTGCACTACAACTTCCCGCCATTCTCCGTTGGAGAAGTCGGCTTCATGCGTGGCGCGGGACGCCGCGAGATCGGCCACGGCGCACTCGCCGAGCGCGCCGTGTCGAACGTGCTTCCGAGCCTGGACGATTGGCCTTATGTGATGCGCGTCGTCTCCGACATGCTGGAGTCGAACGGATTGTCGTCGATGGCTACGATTTGCGGCGCCTCGCTCGCGGTGCTGGATGCGGGCGTCTCGTTGAA
>Ga0074044_10000173_pt1 | contig 64870 bp, 49 predicted proteins | sample BogForMeECP23OM1_FD_94443 | JGI IMG/M metagenome (GOLD analysis project Ga0074044, IMG submission 94443) | Bog forest soil microbial communities from Calvert Island, British Columbia, Canada - Bog Forest MetaG ECP23OM1 | ecosystem: Environmental > Terrestrial > Soil > Wetlands ...
AGTTTGAAATCCTAGAGTTTTTCTTGGACGTTGATTCAAGAGCAGCTCGACCTGGTCGAGCTGCTCTTGCGTGATGGGAGCTAGGTCGGTTCCTCGCGGGAAGTATTGCCGCAGGAGCAGATTGGTGTTTTCGTTCGTGCCACGCTGCCAGGGACTTTGTGGATCGCAGAAGTAGACCTGCACATCGGTAGCAACCGTAAACGCCTTGTGCTTGGCCATCTCCAATCCGCGATCCCACGTCAACGAGCGCCGCAGGGTGGCCGGAAGTTTGCGAACGCATTTGCTCAACGCCGCCATCACCACCGCCGTGTCTTTACTCGGTACCTTGATCAGCATGAGAAAGCGAGAATGCCGCTCCACTAACGTCGCAATGTAGCTGTTCTTTCCACCGGCCAGCAGATCTCCTTCCCAATGACCAGGAATCGCTCGATCTTCCACTTCCGCAGGTCGTTCGCGGATGGAGATAGCATCGACGATCTGCCCCCGTGAATGTCCATGCTCGCTGAAATGGCGCGACCGACGCATGCGCCGCTTCGAGCGCAGATGGTCCATCAGCTCTTTTTTCAGCACTCCTCGGGCTTGAATGAACAGGCTGCGGTATATGGTCTCATGAGACACGCGCATGCTCTCGTTGTTGGGATAACGGGCCTTCAGCCACCCGCAAATCTGTTCGGGCGACCAGTCCAGGATCAGTTTACTCGCAACCACGTCCCGCAACTTGCGGTTCCGGGCTAGTAGACACTCCTGCGGTCGTAACGCCGACACCCATGCCCGGCGATCTGCATCGTGGGCACGATAAGCAGGACGACCGCCATGGCGAGCGACCTCCCGGCTCACCGTAGAGGCGGATCGTTTCAGGAGCCGAGCGATCTCACGAACCGACGAATCACAGGCAATTCCTCGTGAGATGTCTTCTCGCTCCGCGAGGGTGAGTGCCAACCGTGAGCGGCGACGAGCGGCGGGAGCTATGCCGCCACAAGGCAACAACACCTTGCGAATGGTGGGGTGTGGCCTGCCCCAAGCACGCCCGATCTCGTGCTGGGACTGCCCGCACTTCCATCGGCGCCAGATATCCTGCTTTTCCTCAAGAGAAAGTCTCGATCGCTTCCGTTGGATCATAAACACCACCTTTGAACAGATTACTTCCTAGATGGTGTTGCAACGACCTATCGAATGCACCCCTCCCTTTAGAAGCTCAGCTTCAAAGCGAGCTGAACGATTCGCGGGTTGCCGTAGGTGTTTGTGATTTGTCCAAAGGTCGGGTCACCGAGATTCGAGTCCGGATCCTGGAAAAGCGGGTGGTTGAAAATGTTGAAGAACTCGGCGCGGAACTGCAGGTTGGCGCTGTCGCGAATCTTGTGAATCGGGAAATTGCGGAACAGCGAGAAATCAAAGTTGAGTTCGCTGGGACCGCGGAGAATGCCGACACCGGAATTGCCAAAGCCGGTGGCTATGGCTGGGCAGTTTCCGTCCGGAAGAGGAACGCAGCTGGGATTGAATGGCTCTTCATCGCCAATGATTGGAGGCGTGGTGAAGCAACTCGTATTGATGTAGTTGCTCAATTTAGAGGTGACGGAGCCGGAATTCACGTACTGGCCAGGCGTGCAAGTCCCGGAGAGTTCCGCGCGATCCGTGACCGTGCCATAGACGCTTGTACCGTTGGTATATGTAACGGTGAGGTAGTGCCCGGTCTGGAAGGTGGTGACACCCTGGACGGACCAGCCTCCGACGGCTTGCTGAACGAAAGCATTATCCCAATGAGGCTTTGGCAGTTGATAGGAGTAATTAATCACCAAACGTTGAGGACGGACGAAGTTGTCCGGACCGTAGCCTGCCGCGAGATCGTTCTGGTTTCCGGTGACTTCGCCGCCGTTCGGACCGGTCGTAGAACCGTAGGTGGTAGCCAGGTCCTTAGCCCATGTGTAGGAGACTTGAGCCTGCAAGCCGTGGCTAAAACGTTTGTTCAAGCTGATGAGCATGGCGTTGTACCACGACGCGCCGTCGGATTCGATTTGGGTCATGGAATATGGGGAGAAGCCTTCATAAGGAACGCGAAGAGGCAGATTCGCGAGCGTATTTGTCGTCTGGCCGCGAACGGGGTCGGAAGGGCTGGCAAGGTCGGCCTGGTTGATAGAGCGCAAATCCAAGAGATGCAGACCGCGAGCGCCGGAGTAGCCGACTTCGAGAACCAAGGTAGGCGTCAGCTGCGCCTGCATGCCCATACTATATTCCTGGACAATGGGCGGCCGGTAGACGGGATCAAACGTGGTGATCGAGTTCGATGTGGTGGGTGAATAAGGGATGAACGTTGGAAATGCTGGGGAATTCAAGGGCAGGGGCTGTTGCTCCGTAAAAGTAGCGTTGGGCGCAAATTCGCGGAAGTCGCCATAGGGAGGAGCCGAGATCAACTGGAGAAACGGCTGGCCGGTTGAGCGGGAGTGGTAGACGCCATAGCCACCCCGAAGAACAACCTTGTCGTGCATCCGAGGCAACTGGTAGGCAAAGCCGATGCGGGGATTCCAAGTGTTCTGGCCATCGCCGTTCAATCCGAAATCGTTGTCGAGCTGCTTAACTCCTGGGGGGATGGTGCCAACATAATTGTTGGGAACTGTCGTACCGGCCAAGGTACCGGCGGCTGGCGGATTGGGAATCGCCAGCGAGGCGTCAAATCCGGAATTGCGGCCCTGTGCGTCGCCGAAATCACCAATGTGGTCGTAACGGAGGCCCAAGTTGAGGGTCAGGCGTTTAGTGACCTTGAAGTCGTCCTGGGCGTAGCTCCAGATTTCCCAATCGCGATAGGCGCGGTCAAATAAGCCGAGAAGATCGAGAGAGCCATACAAGTTGCTGATGCCAAAGGGAGATCCGTTCTGAGCAGCGGACTGCCCGAGCATGAAGTCCGCCCAGCTTAGGAAAAGCTCGCCGGCAAGGTAATGAAAGCCGACTTGGTTGTTCTGCTCGCGAGAGAGGCCGGCGCCAAAGCGAAAGTTATGTTTGCCGTGGGTCCACGAAACAGAGTCCTGAAAGGTATAGGTATTCTCCGCAATTTGCACGTTCTGGCCATTTCCTCCAAGGGACATTCCTGACGCGGAGGGGTAATCAATGGCGACAGCGGGAATATCGTTATCAAATGGCACGACGTTAACCCCGACTTGCGACCAGGTGAATCCTGGTATCGCTTGGGCAAAGGTGGCAAAGATTCTGTGGTAAGCGACTTCCGCCTCATTCAAAAGCGTGGGGCTGATGATGTAGGTGTGCGTCAGCGAGAAATTCCGGAAGTCTTGCGTGAGGTTCACGGGCGCACCTGGAGGCGAACCGCCGGCTGTGAGGTTCGTCTCGGGAAGTGTGTAGGTGATGTTGCTATTCGCGAAGAAGAAGCGAGCGCTGAGTTTGCTCTTGGAAGACATCTCGTAGTCGGCGTTAGTCATGAACTGATCTTCGGTGAAGGGGCAAGCCTCGCTAAAGGCCGAGGAACCCTGGGCGTCGAAAGCAGTGCCCGGAGCCGTATTGTAAGTCTGCGGCGTAGGGATGAGGTACTGGCCGTTGGGGAGCTTGGTGTTTAGAAGATTGAGAGCGACCGGGTTGATATTGGAGCCGTTCGCCAGGATGGCAGTTCCACCGTAAACTCCCGCTTGGCCGGCGAAGAGTGAACCGAGTGCAGCTGCCGAGCGATCATTGGTTATGGGCGCCTCGCTAAGATTGGAGGAACAGTTCACGTCAAGGCCATTGCGCTGGCGCGTGCCCTGGTAGGAGGTGAAGAACTGCAGCTTGTCCTTTTTGATGGGACCGCCAAAATCGCCGCCGAACTGGTTCTGTTTGAGAATAGCGCGCGGCTGGTCATGAGCATTGAGGAAGAAGGTGTTGGCGTTCATGTCGTTGTTGCGGAAGTATTCCCAAGCTGCGCCATGATATTCGTTGGTGCCGCCTTTGGTGATGACGTCGACGTTGGCGCCAGCGTTGCGGCCATACGAGGCGTCGTATTGGCCGGTCTGGACTTTGAATTCCTGAATAGTGTCGGGGTTGGGAATGGCCACGCCCGCGCTGAAGTAACCGCTCTGCTGGATGTCGTTGACGCCGACGCCGTTCATCTGGAAATTGTTGTCGGAAGCCCAGTTTCCAGCCGAGACGGTGGGATCCTGATTGTTGCCGCCTCCGCCGCGGCCTAATTCACCGGCGTTGGCGATTTCCGCCGATACACCGGGGTTGAGAGCGATGATCTGAGTAAAGTTGCGCATGGCGAGAGGCAGCGATTCGACCTGCTCGCTGGAGGTCACGCGACCGAGCGTGCTGGATTCGGTTTGGAGCTGCGCGACCTGAGCTTCGACGACCACTGTTTCCGCAATCTGGCCGACTTCGAGCCGCAGAGTGAGCGCGTTGGTTTCCGTGACGATGATTTGTACGTGCGGAACGGTGACGGAGCGGAAGCCAGTCTGTGAGACCTCAACGCGATATTTGCCGGGCAAAAGCAGGGGAACGATGAACGCGCCAGTGGCGTTGGTGGAGACCGTACGGATCTCGCCGGAAGCTTCGCTGGTGACTTTCACCTGCGCGCCAGCGATGCTGGAGCCAGACTGATCCGTCACCGTGCCGGAGAGTGCGCCAGTGCCCGCGGTTTGTGCGGCGGATTTTGCTGGCGCAGCGAAAAGAATAAATGCAACAAGCGTTGCACAGAGAAAGAGAGTGCAACTGCGTGAAGAGCGGTTTTCCCGAATGAGGATCGAAGAGTTGAGTGTTTCCTTTGCGGCCATGCGTCAGTCCTCCACTCGATTGGCGATTAAGACCACTTCCCCCGACTGATGCCGCGAGCGACCACCCGGCGGCTTTCGCAACATATGTTGCTGTCCGAATGGAGAGAGGCTAGTCGCATAGCGTGCCCCTGTCAAGGGGATGGTTTTCGATAGGCCGCATCGATTTTTTGGCGAGTTCCAGGCTAGTAACATTTGTTGCGCATGTAATGATTGTTGGACGTGCGGAGAAATGGATCGGGCGAATGGCGGAGGGGACCGGAGACGGGGGCAAGAGCGGGCACGGCTCGCTGTGCCCCTACGGGATGGAAGATAGCAATCGAATAGAGAGAGTTTTACACGCCGACCGAGTGGGGAAAGTCTGCGGGCGCGGAGGATGCCGATTTCACAGAGAAGAATGGACTCGCGGGCGGCGGTGGATCAGTCGCGAGGGTGCAACGCCAGCAAGGACGATGATCTAGACTTGGGCCATGCCGCCGTCGACGAAAAGCTCGATGCCGGTGATGAAGCTGGCATCGTCCGAGGCGAGGAAGGAGACGGCTTTGGCGATTTCGTCGGAGGTGCCCATGCGGCCCATGGGGACACCGCTTATAAGTCCTGCTTTGAGTTGGTCGCCGCCGGTGGTCTGCGCGAGACGATCGACGGCAGGGGTTTCGATGGGGCCGGGGCTGACGGCGTTCACGCGAATTCTGCGGTCTTTGAGATCGACGGTCCAGGTGCGGGCGAAGGAGCGGAGAGCGGCTTTTGTGGCGCTATAAACGCTGAAGGCGGGCATGCCCTTGGACGAGACTATCGAGGCGTTGAGAATGACGGAGGCGCCGTCGACGAGAAGAGGGAGGGCTTTTTGGACAGTGAAAAGAACACCCTTCACGTTTACGTCGAAAGTTTTGTCGTAGTGCGCTTCGGTGATGGAGCCGAGGGGCGCGAATTCGCCGAGGCCGGCGTTGGCGAAGAGAATGTCGATGTGGCCTTTTTGCTGTTTAACGGTGGCGTAGAGGCGATCGAGGTCGGCGAGATTGGAGACGTCGCCTTGCACGGCGGTGACGTTTTTGCCGATCAACTTGATCGCGGCGTCTAGCTCGGATTGGCGGCGGCCAGTGATAAAGACATAGGCACCTTCGCTGGCGAGGCGCTGCGCGGTGGCCAGGCCGATGCCGCTGTTGCCGCCGGTGATAACGGCTACTTTCCCTTCGTGCTTGCTCATTTTATGGCTCCTTTGTGCGGATCGATTGCGTCGCGCTCTCTGAATGTGTGGCCGGCTGGGGCGCAGCATGCTGCGCCCCTACAAGTACTCTTAGTGAGATTACGAGCTTAGCGCGCGCAGGTTTTCAGCTGCGGCGATTAGCGAGTGCCGCCGGAGATGACTAGGGTTTCGCCGGTTAGCCAGGCGGAGTCGTTGGAAGCGAGGAAGACGGCGGCTGGGGCAATGTCACTTGGCTGGCCGACGCGACCGAGAGGTGCTTTGGACTCGAAGTCCTTCTGAAAGTCGCTGCCCTCGAATCCCGCGTTCCGTACGCCTTCGGTGATGACCAAGCCCGGGTTGATGGAGTTAACGCGGATCTTGCGCGGACCGAGTTCCTTGGCGAGGGATTTGGTTACGGCGTCAACCGCACCTTTCGTGGCGCTGTAGACGGAAGCGTTCGCGGGCGTGATTGTGCTGACTACAGAGCTGATGTTGATGATGTTGCCGCCGGAGGAGCCGAACTGCTTTACGGCAGCCTGCGAGGTAAGGATGAGGCCGAGGACGTTGAGATTAAATTGCTTGTGGAAAGAGTCCTCGGTGACGGCTTCGATGGGGGCGAAATCGTAGACGCCGGCGTTGTTGACGAGGATGTCGAGGCGGCCGAAGGATTTCTTGGTTTCGGCGAAGAGGCGATTGATGTCGGCTTGCTTGGAGACGTCGCCCTGGACAGCGACGGCTTTGCCGCCTTTGCTGGTGATGTCGGCGACGACTTTATCCGCGCCTGATTTGCTGGAGGAATAATTAACGACTACGGAGGCGCCTTCGGCGGCGAGCGCTTTGGCGATGCCTGCACCGATGCCTTTGGAGGCGCCGGTTACGACGGCTACTTGATCTTTAAGCTTGGACATGTGAGTCTCCCTTTAAGGTGCGATTTCCGTACCGTTTGGTACTAAACTTGCAAGACAGTTGCGCTGGTATCGATCACTTTTGTACCAGTCGTTATGAAACGTATGATAGGATGCAGGAGTATGAGAAAGGATACAAAGAAAAAGAGGCGGGGGTCGACCCTGGTGCGCCGGCGGCCAGGGCCTCATTCGACCGTCCGTTCCACTGCTCGGCCAGCCGCGGCGCACCTCGGGCGGCCGTTGGGTTTCGATCCAGAGAAGGCGCTGGAGGCGGCGCTGCGGGTATTCTGGAGGAAGGGGTACGAGGGGACGGCGCTTTCGGATTTGACGGCGGCGATGGGGATTAACAGGCCGAGCATTTATGCTGCGTTTGGGAACAAGGAAGCATTGTTTCGGAAGGCGCTGGACCGGTATAACGCTCAGATGACGGGCTACACGGTTGAAGCGCTGAAGGAGCCTACGGCGCGGGCCGTGGCGGAACGGTTGATGGTGGGGACGGCGGACTTGCTTTCGTGCCCGGAGAATCCGAAGGGATGCTTGATGGTGCAGGGGGCGCTGGCTTGCGGAGATGAGGCTGACCCAATACGCAAAGAGCTGATTTCGCGGCGGGCTACGAGCGAGGCCGCGCTGCGGGAGCGATTTGAACGCGCGAAAATTGATGGGGATTTGTCTGCTGGGGCTGATCCTAGGGATTTGGCGCGGTATGTTATGGCGGTGATGCATGGGATGTCGGTGCAGTCGGCGGGAGGGGCTTCGCGCAAGGATTTGCAAGGTGTGATTGATTTGTCGATGCGAGCCTGGCCGCAGTGAAATAGATGCCGTTTCCCGTTCACGCAGGTTACCAAGGGTTGGAACGCAAGGGTCAGTTGGTCTCTTCTTAGCTATAAGTCCGCTCGCGGTGAAGACGCTCCATCTCCGAAATCGAGTTTAAAGTGCCACCGCACATCTTGAGTTCGTGGAGACGTGGATAGAATTCGGTGAATGGCATCGGGCGCCGAAGGATGAATTCCACGTCTGCGTCCGGCAAACAAAGAGCCGAAAAGACCACGGTTTCGCTCAATAACGCCGAACCACGTCCCAGCTTCGCTTTCGCCCGTCGGCCGATGGCCGATCACGAAAGTGTGAGCGATGCCGTCTGCTTCAAAATTAAAATACCAACCGAAATCTTCTTGGCCTGGCTCCTCGTCCGCTTCCGAACCTTGTTTGAGGAGTTCGGCGATCAGCCACTTGGCCAAATCATCGCCGAAACAACAGGGATTGATAAAATAATCCTTTGGCTCAGTCATGTTGAATGACGTGCTCTCAAACGTGACGACCGTTCTGACTTTGGATTCCATTACTGATCAGGGTAATTCTACCTCGTCGGAAGAGCGGTGGACGATTAGCTCTGAAATCGGCAGCCAAACCACTAACGAGCTTAGCGCCAGTGGGGTTCACCTTCGGTGATAGTGATGTAGCGGTTGATGGGGACGTCGGTGAAGCGTTGGACTTGGGCGCTGGGTTGGGGCCATTTGATTTCGAGCCAATCGAGTTTTTCGTGTTTGGCGAGGCCGAGGACGATGCGCGGGTCGTGGGAGGAGAGATAGCTGCCGCCGCCTACTTTGAAGCGGGTTTGCTTTAGATCGCCGGCTTGATAGGAGATGTGGGCACCGATGGCGTCGGGATTGGATTTTTTGCCGATAAGATTCAGGCCGAGCCAGTGATTTTTTGTTCCGGCGTTGTTGCGGAGTAAGACGGGTGGGCCGTCGTTTACAGCAATGAGGACATCTACGGCACCATCGTTGTCGAAATCGCCGAGGGCGAGGCCGCGCGCGCTGAGTTGGCGCGTGAAAACAGGGCCGCTTTCTGGGCTGATATTCTTCAGGCCGGAGGGCGTGTTTTGGAAAAGGAGGAGTGGCTCGCTGTAGGTTACGCCGGGATCGATTTTGTCGATGACATCGTCGGGATGGCCGTTGGCTACGAAGAGGTCTAGGAGTCCGTCGTTGTCGAAGTCGAAAAATTTGGCGCCCCAGCCGCTCATCATTTGCGTGGCGCGGGCTACGCCGGTGGGGCCAGCTTTGTCTTCAAAGGATTCGTCGTGTTTGTTTTGGTAGAGGCCGTAGAACTCGTGGTCCAGGTTTGTGACAAAGAGATCCATCCAGCCGTCTTGATTGAAGTCCGCGGAATCGACACCCATTCCTGAGCGGGCTTTTCCGCCGGGTCCATAGGCGACACCGGCGGTGAAGCCGATTTCTTCGAATTTTTTTCCTTGGCGATTCGCGAAGAGAAAATTGGCGGTGGTGTCGTTGGCGACGAAGAGGTCGAGGAAGCCGTCGTTGTTAATGTCGGTGGCCACTACGCCCCAGGACTTTCCCGGATTATCGGCGATGCCCATTTTTTGGCTGACGTCGGTGAAGGTACCATCGCCGTTGTTGTGAAAGAGCCAGCTGGGCATGGGGTTGAAAATGCGAGGGTAACAATATTCGTTGATGCCGGCGAGCGCGGGGATATTTGGCGCGTTGCAGACGTGATGGGTGAGTTTGGTGAAATCGACGAAGCGGCAGACGAAGAGATCGAGGCGGCCGTCGTTGTCGTAATCGAACCAGACGGCGCTGGAGGCCCAGCCGGGAGCGGCGACGCCAGCTTTTTGGGTGACGTCGGTGAACGTGCCGTCGCCGTTGTTGCGATAGAGAATGCTGCGGCCGTATTGCGTGACGTAGAGATCGGGGAAACCGTCGGCGTTGTAGTCGCCTACGGTGACGCCCATGCCGTAGCCGCCGCCGGGGACCCCGGCTTTTTCGGTGACGTCGGTGAACGTGCCGTCGCGATTGTTGCGATAGAGGGCGTTGCGAAGCGGAGCGGGCGGGGTCCAGAAATCGCAGGGGCCGCTGTTGACGAGATAGATGTCCATCCAGCCGTCGTTGTCGTAATCGAGGAAGGCGCAGCCGGGGCCGGTGGATTCGGGGAGATATTTTTGCGGAGAGTGGCCGCTGGAGTGGACGAAAGTTATGCCGGAAGCGGAGGCGGGGATTTCGGAGAAAGGGAAATTTTGGGCTGGCGCTGACGCTGCTTGAAGAATTGAAGGAAGAGAGACCGCTGCGGCCGAGCCTGCCAGATAGCGGAGAAAATCGCGGCGGAGATGGAGGTCGTTGCGCATGGAATTATTCGGGATAGGCGGAATTTGGATGGGCGATACGGATCCAGTGATCGGTGAAAGTGGAATGGAGATTGGGAGGCTCGACCTCGGGCATGTGGCAGCTCGCGCAATTTTTTGTGGCGACGGGACAGGCGGCACCGGGATGATTTGCCGATTTTTTCTCAGCGGGGGTTGAAGCGTGGCACGCAAGGCAATTCGCGTCGTAGGAGGCGACGTCGTGCGAGAGAGGTTTGTGGGGATCGTGACAGGCCATACAGGTGATGCGCGCGTCGCCCTCGGCCCAGCAGCGGCTGTTTTCGAGGCGATAGGGAGCGAAGCGGACGTTGAAGGTGCCAGCGCCGACCATTTGACCGGAGACGACGTCCTGCCAAGTACGGTGGCAGGCGCCACAAAAATCCACGGAATCGACGCGAGCGAGCTGGGCGGGATTGAACGTCAATCCAGAGCCGCGCTTTTCGGTCTTGGCTCTGGCAGCGGCGATATGCTGCGCGCCAGGGCCATGGCAGGCTTCGCAGGTGACGCCGAGATAGGCGGACTTGGGATCGAACTGATTATTTGTGGTGGAGGCGGTGGTGTGACAGCCGAGGCATGAGCGCGCTTCGTTGGGAGGAATGGCGCGGCCAGCGGCGTCCTCGAGAGTTGCAGGGACGGAATGGGATTGGCCGGGAGTGATGTCGAGAGATTGAGTGGAGTTGTAAAAGCTGACGTGGCTTTCGTAGAACTTGGAGTTTTGCTGGTAGATGAAGGTTTGACCCATGTGACCGGAGCCTAGTGCCCAGAGTAGATCGACGGAAAGAGAAGAAGTTGCATTGCTCACGGTGAGAGTACTTTTTTCAGCGGCGGTAAGAAGCTGATACGTGAAAGGACCAACTTGAAAGGCCAAGTTGGCATGTTCGCGAAGGCGCGTTGAGTCTGGCGCGCGGACGGCCGCGTGGAGCATGGCGCTGGATTGGGCGGTTTCGGATTTGAGTTCGTGGCACTCGGCACAGGCGTCAGGCCCCGTGTATTCCGTGCGAGCGGGGGTGCCTTTTGTGGGCCACCAGCCGGGTCCACGAACGCGCATTTCCGTGGCGAGGGAGATGCTGCTGGATTGCGGAGATTGCGCGCGACTTATGGACGAGGATGCGAGGAAGAAGAGTAGGGAAACCGAGAGAAGCAGTCCGGCGGCGGAATGAAAGATGAGGAGAGCGGTTTTCACTGCGGAGGCTTTTGATGCTCGAGGCCTTCGGCGACGCGGCGTTTGAGCTGTTCGAGGGACTTGGCGGTATCGCGCTGGAGGGCGGCTTCGCGATTGGCGTCTTCTTTGCGTCCCACGCCGTTATAGGCGAGCGCCAATTGATAATGACCCGTGGGGCTGTCGGGCGCCATTTTTTCATAGATTTCGAGCGGGGGAATGGCGTCGGCGAACTGCTTGCGCTCGACTAAGGCAGAACCGAGACCAAGATAGGCTTCTACAAAGCCGGCATCGATTTTTGTCGCGCGAGTGTAGTGGGCGATAGCGGCGGAAAAATCGCCGTCGCCCTTTGCGAGCTCTCCCAGGACGTATTCCGCGGTGGCGTTGTTGGGATCGATTTCAAGTTCATCCTCGAAGTTCTTCTTCGCTTTTGCGACGGCATCGGGAGTAGGTTGCGGTGCGGAAAGCAGAACGCGGCCCAAGCGCCCATGGATGCCGCGGAGCGTGGGATCGATGTCGATAATTTTCTGGTATTCAGCGGCGGCTTCCTGCCATCGGCCCTGGGTTTCGAGAGCTTCGGCGTTGAGCTCGTGGACCTGGTAGGAGAAGGGAGCTTCGCGAACGAGGTCCTGAGAAGCGCGCAGCGAGAGATCGGAAAAGGCGTGAGCGGCGGCGTATAGAACATCGGGATCGCGTGGAAATTCGCGATTGAGAACAATGAGGAAATCAAGCGAGTCGTAGGGGGCATTGTGAGTCATGGCGCAATTCAGGCCGAGGAGGCCAATGCGCTTTTTAAGGTCGCGATCGGTGACTTGATGGATGGATTTTTTCAGGAGCGGAAGCGCCTCGGCGCAGTGGCCGGACTCCGCGAGAGACATGGCGCGCTGGGGATTCTGCTGCGGTTGCGCGGCGACGGGAGCTTTGGGAGGCGCCTGCGCATTCGCGGCCGAGAAGAGGAGGAACGAAAGCGCAAAGGCAAAGCAGAGATGAAAGAAACGATTCATGATTCGATTGTACATCCAACTCTGGCCGGGCAGAGTAGCCCAGAAAAGGAACGGCAGGCGCCGAAGCGCCTGCCATCCCCTGGGGTGTTGAGGTGGAAACTTAGAATAGGAACTTCAGAGCGATTTGAAGCTGTCGAGCGCCTTGGGAGCCAGTGATTTGTCCGAGCGATGCGCTGCTCGAATCAAACGAGCCACCAGCAGGTCCGCCGCTGAAGGTCCAGACGGGAGTGTTGAACGCGTTGAAGGCGTCCAGACGAAGCTGCAGCGTTCTACGTTCGCCGAGACTGAACTCCTTTTGCAGGCTGGCGTCGAGGATCTTGGTCCAAGGGCCGCGAATGTTGCCAACGGAACAAGTTCCGAAGGAGCCTCCGCCTGTGGCGATGGCGCCGACGGGTGCACCCGCAACCGGATTCGTAACGGTGCCAGTGTTCGTGTAGGTCGTCAGTACATTAGCGTTGGGAATGGCCGAAATGTTGTTGGTGGCAAACCACTGGATGTGCGCTGGTACACCGCCGCTGAAGGGAACGAACTTATTTTCGATACTTATGGGACCGTTGCAGTTCGGCAAGGCGGAGAGTGTGTATGGCTCGACGGAGTTGGTACCCGAGTGGTCGCCGTAGGCGCTCCAGCCTCCGAAGTCATTCAAGGTGAGAGCAAATCCGCTGTGGAGAGTCACGATGCTGCTGATTTGCCAGTTGCCGATCAAAGCGTTGACAACCTTGTTGGCGTCACTTCCGAATTGTTTGCCGTGGCCGAACGGCAATTGATACGCATAGTAGCCGCTGAAGACGTGAGTGTCATCGTAGTAGCACGGCCCCCAATCAGCGTTCGGCTCGTATATGTTCTCCCATCCAGGCTGACCACCGGAGCTCTGCGCCGCAGTACTGCCCCAACCGGTGCCGAAGTATCCAGGCGAGTTGCTGAGGCACTTGGAATAGGTATAGGCGAGCTGACCATCGAGGCCATGGAAGCCGCGTTCCTTCAGGACGGCCTGGAGTGCGTCGTAGCGCTGGTTGGAGTTGGACATGTTTGCTCCCGCCAAGGCACCGAACGAACTGAAGCCGTTGCCACCGGAGTCGGCATTATAGAGAGAACCGGGAGTTCCGCAGTTCCAGGTACCCGCGTAGGTAACGGTGCCGGCGGTCGGGGTTCCGAAAACAGAAGCCTTGGGATTAAATGTGCAGGGCCCGCCGAGGCCACCGAGGAAAGGTCCCGCAGCTTCGGCAACAATTGGCTGTCCGGCAAGGGCGGGCGTTCCTGCGGCATTCAGGCCTTCGCGCTGGGCGACGTCTTCAAAGTTCAGCAGGTGAGTTCCCTTCTGACCGACGTAGCCGATCTGGAAGGTGAGGTTGTTGCTGAACTGCTGCTCGATAGTGGCATTCCATTGCTGAATTAGAGCAGGGCGGAAGTTCTGATCAAAGATGCGGATTCTGCTGCCATCGTAGCAGCTAAATTGCGGTGCGGGACACGGTGGAGCACTCTGCCAAGGTTGCCCCAGTGAGCCGATCCCGTTGGGATAGGTGGACTCAAAGTTTCCGTATGGAAGATTGAGCGAGAGCTCTTCGTTGCTTCCTCCACCTTCCACATAGGAAGAAGTGCCGTAGGCCGCGCGGAAGACTGTCTTCCCGTGAAGGAAACGCGGGGACCAGGCGACGCCCAGGCGGGGATTCCAATCGCCGAGGCCGGTGTAGTTGTTGTAAAGGGCGCGATCACTGTAACCCGAAGCGCCGGGAACCACGGTTTCGATGTCGCCAGATTGCAGACCGAAGTTGACGACGCGGTTGTTTACCTCGTATTGAGGCGTGTGGTCCTCAAAACGAATGCCGAGGTTCAGCGTTATCGTTGGCTTTAGCTTCCAATCGTCCTGAAAATAGCCGGCAAAAATAGAGCCACGAAGTTGTTCGAGAGTGGCCGAACCGCTGTCACGTTGGCCGCCGGAGGCGGTAATTCCCGCCCAGAAGTCGGCAACTCCGGTTTCGCAACCGCCACCGCAGGCTGTGGTGGCACCAGGCAGAATGACATTGCCCGCGTTTATGCCGGTTAAGGAGTTGATGGCGATGTTGCCCAAGACTCCTTCGTTGCCGGGATAGACGTAGTTGTTGCGTTCACGGATGAATTGGAAGCCGGTCTTAAAGGTGTGACGACCGTGCGAAATGATCACATTATCTTCAGCCTGAATCTCCGTGTCCCTGAAGATTTGCCAAAGATTGATGAGTCCGAGGCTGGCATTTCCACCTGGCCCCGTAGGTATGCTGACTTGAAGCAAGCCAGGAGCCTGAGCATTCGCTCCCTCGATCCCAAGTTGTTCGCTGATATTGCCGAGACCGGTCGTTGGCGTTTGATCCTGGTTGAACCGGAAGACGTTGACGCCCACGCGTGCCTCGTTGAGGATCGTGGGAGTGAGAGTGTGGGTCCAGTTGATGGAACCGCTCCAGCCGGGCTCGTCGGTGCCTTCCGCGGCGCCGGCATTGGCGAAGGGAAGGTTCGTGAAGACACCTTGGCTGGTATCAAATTTGGAATAACGTCCGAAGACGCTGTCCTTTTCCTCAGGCTTGTAGTCAATTCTCAGATCTCCCTGATCGCTGTTGAAGTTATTGCCCGCCTTGAAGGAATAATTACTGCCATAGGCGGTGTCGAGGGTTGGCAAAGGGTAGTACTTGGTGTTGGCGAACAGGTTCGAGGCAAAAGCGCTCTCTGTGAGGGTGGAGTTGGACATCTTGTTGAAGGGAATCGGAGCGTTGTGGTTATTGGGGTCCACGAGCTGCCCGGCGGGGTTGCTGCAAATGCCGGCGGCACTGAACGCACCTGCGCCACCTTCCTCCGCAGGCAATTGGGTGCACAGTTGCCCAAAGTCTCCGCTGCGCTCGCTCTGCGTGAAAAGCTGAGCCTGCTGGATGGAGCTCGATGGGATGCGCATACCCTGGTAGTCACCGAAGAAGAATAATTTGTCCTTGATGATCGGCCCGCCTGCAGTGCCGCCGAACATGTTATAGCGCAGGGTGGGCGTGGGCGTGGCGGTGCCGGTCGCCCAGGCAGCTGTCTTTGAGTTGGAATTCATGTAATTGTTGCGGAGAAATTCGAAAGCATCGCCGTGGTAAGAATTCGTGCCGGACTTGATGCTGACGCTAACTACGCCCCCGGCGTAATTGCCGAAATCGGCGCCGGGGTTCTGAGTAACGATGTTGAATTCCTCAATCGCGTCAACGTTTGGCGTGTAGGCAACTTCGTTGTTCTTGGCTTCCTGATTGACGATACCGTCGAGGAGAAATCCAACCGCCTGCTCGCGGTTGCCGTTAATGTCTGGGCGGCCGGAACTGGTCATCAGTTGGGGCTGCGAGAGACTCTCTGGGTTGACCGTAGTGGTACCGGGAGAAAGCAGCGACAACTGAACGTAATTGCGGGCAGCGAGCGGCAAAGTCGTGATGGTTTGGGCATCGACGACGCTGCTGACCGCGGCGCTCTCCGTCTGCAGCAGTGGCGTTTCGCCGGTAACTTCCACGGTGGCGGTGACAGACCCAACCTTCATGACAACATCAACGCGCGCTGTTTGATTGAGTACCAGCGTGAAAGCTGCATGAACAGCTGTCTCGAAGCCTTTCGCTTCTACCTTGAGATCATAAGATCCGACGGGGATGCGAATGATGTTGTAGATGCCATCCTGGTTTGTGACGGACGACCAGTTTGTGCCGCGATCCGTATCATGAGCGGTGATGGTGGCGCCGACGATGGGCGCACCGCTCGGATCGGTGATGGTTCCTGTAATTGTCGCGGTAACATCTTGAGCCCACGCGGCATTCGCGCAGCACAGAAGCACGAGCAGCGTCATACACGAAATAATCAGCCCCAAAGACTGCAGTTTTTTCATGTTAATTCCTCCGAGGCGAGGCCCCCGACTGCCTTTCCACCTCTCCTCAACTGTCGAGATCATTTGCACAGCAACGAGCACCCCAGCACCGCTATATGGCCGAATGGTTGATAGCTATATAGCACGATTTTAAACTTGTCAAGCGAAAAGTAATGATTTATAAGGATTGTAGATGCGAGGACCTATAGCACCGGACCAAGGTGATATGTAGCAGAAAAGTTCTGCGCTCTATATCACCAAGGCGTTGCGAGCGGTGGGGCGACGACCGGATTGCAAGGCGGACTCGAGCAGAGTTTCCGGGGCTGGAGCTTGGGTGTGGAAGCAGGCCAGGGCCTCGGGACTGGAATACGGAAGTTCGTTACAGGATGATGCAGGAGAAGGATTTCCCTTACTTTTCAGATTCCAGAGGCTGCGAGAGAGCGCCGATTCGTTGTAGGCTGTCTGTAAATTCCGGGAGCGAGAATGCCTCCTAAAAGTAGAAGTAACGGGTTGCCCGCGTACCAGAGAATTCAGGGAAGTCTCCGGAAGCGAATCGAGGCCGGAGACTTGCGCACGGGGGACGCTGTGCCTTCTGAGCGCGATTTAGCGAAGATTCATTCGGTTAGCCTGATGACCGCGCGTCACGCGCTGGCCTCGCTGGAGCGGGAAGGCGTCGTAGAGCGGCGGCGAGGGATCGGCACATTCGTCTCGGCGCCGAAAATTCATTTCAACAAACTGATGAGTTACACGGAACAGATGGCCAGCCGTAGCATGACGGCGGTTTCGAAAGTGCTGTTCGCAAAGATTATTGACGACGAACAAGAGGCGAACGCGCGGCTTTCTCTTTCCCCGAAGAGCGGAGTGATCAAGCTGGAGCGCTTGAGACACGCGGCGGGAGAGCCCTTTGCGCTGGAGACGTGCTACCTTTCGGCCGCGCAATTTCCCGGATTGATTTCGGCTCCGCTGCAACGAGAATCGCTATTCGGGATTCTGGAACGCGATTACAAAGTGGAAATCGGATACTCGGATGAAGAAGTGGATGCAACTGCGGCTGATCCGCGCACGGCGGATTTATTGGATGTGCCGAGGCGCGAGCCGGTGTTGCGAATCCGGCAGGTGATTTTTTCCACGAACGGTAAGGCGGTCCTGTACGTTCTGGGATTCTACCGGTCTGACCGGCACAACCTAGTGATACGGCGATTCCGGTAAAACGAAATTTCGAGTGGTAGGGAAACGCGAGGCGGTGTTAGTCTGCTTTCCAGTTGATGACGTAAAAAACTGAGTTTTACCTGACGGCCGCCCAGCCGGCATTTTGAGGATTGGTGGCTGCGCGAGGGATGAAGTGATTCTCGCCGGAGACATTGGCGGCACGAAATGCAACCTGGCCGTGTTTCAAGAGCACGGCTCTTCTTTGCAGCTTCTTTTCAAGCGCCGCTATGCCACAAATGAATTTTCCAGCCTCGAGAATTTGATCGAGAGATTTTTCCGCGAATGCGCGGCGGAAACGGGCGTAACGCCCGAGGGCAACGTTGACGCAGCGGGCTTCGGAGTTGCGGGAGCAGTCGTGGATGGCCGCCTGGTGGCGAACAATATCCCGTGGGAACTGACAGCTTCCGCCCTGGCGGGCCATCTGAACCTCGACATCGAACAACTGGCTTTGATCAATGATCTGGTGGCTACTGCGTATGGGTTGGTGCACCTAGCACCGCAAGACTTTCTGGTTTTGAATGCGGGTGCTCCACAATTCAACGGGAACCAGGCTTTGATTGCGGCGGGGACCGGGCTTGGCGAGGCTATGATCCTTTGGGACGGCAAGCAGCATCACGCGTCACCTTCGGAAGGCGGTGCGGCTGATTTTGCGCCGAGGACGGAACGCGAGATTCAGCTGCTGCACTTTTTGAAAAAACGGCTGCCCCGAGTTTCCTGCGAAGAAATATTCTCTGGCCGCGGCTTCCGGAAGCTGCATGAGTTTCTCGATCCGACAGTGGTTCATGAGACGTTTCACGAGGCGGAGGGCGCTTCGGCCAGCGAGATTACGCAGAACGCGCTGGCCGGCACATGTCCGGTTTGTGTTGAAGTACTAGATTGGTGGATCGATGCGTTTGGCGCAGAGGCTGGGAATTTGGCGCTGCGCGTTCTAGCGTATGGCGGAGTGTATTTTGCGGGCGGAATCGTTCTGAAAATACTTTCAAAACTGGAGCAGAGCAGTTTCTGCCGGGCCTTCGCGGACAAGGGAAGGCTGAGTGCCGTGCTGTCAAAGATTCCGATTTCGGTCGTTCTGAACGAAGATGCGCCGCTTCTGGGAGCAGCATATCAGGCCTTGGGCACTATAGGTGCATCGAGACGCGAGCGGCACGAAATTTTGTTTGAGCTACAGCCGCTGCGCGAAGGACAGCCGCAGTAGGGAAAGTTCTATCCAATCATTCCAAATTTGAGTTAGTGCGTGCTCTTGGCAGCGACGTGTGACGACGCCAGGTGTGCGCGAGTGTGTTTTACAATCGTGAGGAATTTTCTGGCATTTTCCGCGATGATTTCCGGTTTGTTTGCTTTCAGGGCCTCGGCTTGCACCAATTCTCCGCCGATGCCCAGCGCGACCGAACCGGCTTCTAGAAATTCAGCGGCGGTGTTTAGATTGACGCCGCCTGTCGGAACAAACGGGATTTGCGGGAATGGGCCTTTGAGAGCCTTGATATATTTCGCGCCTCCCACCTGCCCGCAGGGAAAGATTTTGATGAAGTCGGCGCCAGCTTCCCACGCGGCCATTACTTCGGTGGGAGTCAGCGCGCCGGACATGATGAGCTTCCCTTCCCTGGCGGCGAATGCGACGGTTGCAAGGTTTAACCCTGGGCTGACCAGGAATTCCGCACCTGCATCGATGCAGCGGCGCGCGGCGTCTGCGTTGAGGACGGTTCCCGCTCCGATGAGGACTTGGGAACCGCAATTTCTTACGAGTTCGCGTATCAGCTCGACAGCACCGGGGACCGTCATCGTGATCTCGACGATGGGAATTCCGCCCTGACAGACGGCCTCAGCGGCGATGCATGCTTCGCCCGCAGACGAGGCCCGCACGACCGGAACGATTCCAATTTCGATAATGCGTTCGCGGACTTTTTGTTTATCCATTGGCAGTCACTGTGTTCGGAGGATTCCTCAGCGCGCGATGCGGGCTCCGACTCCTTTCATCACTTGCGTGACTTCCTGGAGAGTGGCCATGGAAGTGTCGCCCGGGGTAGTCATGGCGAGCGCGCCGTGCGCAGCGCCACACTCGACGGCCCATTGCGGATCGTGTCCCGCCAAGAATCCGTAAATCAGTCCGGAAGCAAAGGAATCACCGCCGCCAACGCGATCGAAGATTTCGAGGTTCTCGCGGTTTCTTGCCTGGTAGAAATTTCCATCGCTATAGCAGATTGCGCCCCAATCATTTTGCGTGGCAGTTTTTGCTTTGCGCAAGGTGGTGGCGACGACTTGGTGGGGATATTGCTTAACGACCGTGGCGATCATTTGCTTGAAGCCTTCGACTTCGAATGTCGAATGATGCTCGTCCATGCCGGGGACTTCGAATCCGAGGGCCGCCGAGAAATCTTCTTCATTGCCGAGCATGACGTCCACGTGCGGGGCGACGCGGCGGCTTACGTCCTGCGCGGTTTTCTTTCCTCCATGGGATTTCCAAAGTGAGGCGCGATAATTCAGGTCGTAGGAAACGGTGGTGCCATGGCGTTTCGCTGCCTGCATGGCTTCGAGGGCCACTTCGGGAGTTGTCGCGGAGAGCGCGCAGAAAATGCCGCCAGTGTGAAACCAGCGCGCGCCGCGCTTCCCAAAGACCTCGTCCCAATCAATATCACCAGGCTTCAATTGAGAAACGGCGGTGTGGCCGCGATCGTAACTTCCCAGGGCGGCGCGCACGCCGAAGCCGCGCTCGGTGAAATTGAGGCCGTTGCGAGCGGCGTGGCCTACGCCATCATGCTCGACCCATCGGATCAGAGACTGGTCGACGCCGCCTTGGTAGATGAAATCCTGAAGGAGCCGGCCAACGGGATCATCGGCGAAGGAGGTGACGATAGCGGCGTCCAATCCGAAACAGCGCTTGAGTCCTCGAGCGACGTTGTATTCGCCGCCGCCTTCGCAGACTTCGAAGGAACGCGCCGTGGCGATACGGCGGTCGCCTGGGTCAAAACGGAGCATGATCTCGCCGAGGCTGACGATGTCCCAGCGGCAATCTTTCTTCGGTTTGATCGTCAAGCCCATGTGGTCACCTCAACTGCTCGATCCATTGGGAACGGCTGCCGGAGCATTGTCACGGTTCTCAAGCAAAATTTCCAGAATCACGTTTGTGTTTGAAAGTCGATCATAGCCGGCTTGAGCCTTGGAGCCAGAAGATGAATCGCGGCGAGCGCCAGTAAGTAGGCCGCGCTGGCGATGAGGAACGGAACTTTGTAGCTGCCCGTCCATTGAAGTACGTGGCCGACGAGTGATGCGACGAAAATACCCCCGATGGCGCCAGCCATGCCGCCGATTCCGTTCACCGAACCGACTGCTTGAACGGGAAACATGTCCGAAGACAGAGTATAGAGATTGGCGGACCACGCCTGGTGGCATGCGGCGGCTAGTCCAATCAGAAGGACGGCGGACCACGTGCTCTCGACGCGATACGCGAACGCAACCGGTATCACACAGACGGCACAGATCAGCATAGTGGTCTTGCGCGCGAAGTTGACGCTGCGCCCGCGCTTGATCAGAGAGGAGGAAAGCCAGCCTCCGGCGACACTCCCGAAGTCCGAAATTACATAAATCACCAGAATCGGAAGTCCAAGCCCGGTCAGCGCCAAGCCGTGCTTGCTTTGCAAGAAACCTGGCACCCAGAAAAGATAAAACCACCAGACAGGATCAGTCAGGAATTTTCCCGCGACGAAAGCCCACGTTTGCCGAAGCGGAAGCAGGCGCGCCCAGCTGATTTTTCCCACGGGCGCCGACGGGTCGCTGCAGATGTACTGCAATTCAGATTTGGAGACTCTCGAATGCTCTTCCGGCTTGCGGTAAATGAGCAGCCAAACCGCGAGCCAGACAAAGCCAAGCGCGCCGATGGCAATGAAAGCTGCTCGCCAACCCCAGTGCACTACGATCCAAGGGACAAGGAGCGCCGCGAGGATAGCGCCAGCGTTTGTTCCGGCGTTGAAGATGCCGGTAGCCAGAGCTCGTTCTTTCTTCGGAAACCACTCTGCAACGGCTTTGATACTGGCCGGGAAAACGGCGGCTTCGCCGAATCCCAGAGCGAACCGCGAGATCGCAAAGCCGCTGAGAGAATTTGCCAATGCGGTGCTCATCGAAGCGATGCTCCAGAAAACCATCGCCAGCGCGTAACCCAAGCGCGTGCCGAGCCGATCGATTAGCCTGCCCATCAATAACATGCCAAGTGCATAGGCAATCTGGAAAGCGGAGACCAAATTGCCGTAGTCGATTTCGGTCCAGCCGAAGTCGTGCTGCAGCGTGGTTTTGAGAACCCCGAGGACTTGCCGGTCCATGTAGTTCTTCGTGGTTCCAAGGAGGAGCAGGGCGCAGATGGCCCAGCGGAAGTAGCCGCCGCTCGCGGAAGGGATTGGTGACAACGTTTCAAGTGGACCGGGGGCACCGGCCGGTTGCGGCAAGCTTCCGGATACGGAAAGGGGGTGCGTTGGATCCATGGTGTGAATGGAAAGCTACTCGTTTTTGCGGCCAGGTTCCAGTGGGGAGGACGTTTTCGCCGAATCCGCGAAAAGTGGTCCACAGAAGATTGTCCCCGGAACGTTTTTATGACCCTTGAGAACGCGCGTCAACGCAAGTCTGATAAACGACCCGTTTAGTAAGTCTGAAGAGCCGAATTTCCGGTCTTGGCTTATGATTTGGCGTTGTTTGGCAGCAGTCGTCGTGGAAGGGGGCAGTTGGATATGCGCGCTCTTATTGCTGGTGCATCTTTTATACTTGTCGTCGTGGCTATGTCGCTGAAATCGCTGGTCTCGGCTGCGCCCGAGCGGGTGTCCGTGGTCGTAAACGAACAGGAGCGGCGGGTCGATATCATGATCGATGGAAAACCGTTTACTTCTTATATATGGCCGACTACGCTCAAGAAGCCTGTTCTTTATCCGCTGCGCACGGCTAAGGGCACTATTGTCACTCGCGGATATCCACTAGAGCAGCGGCCTGGCGAACGCGTTGATCACCCGCATCACGCCGGGCTCTGGTTCAACTACGAGAACGTGAATGGCCTGGATTTCTGGAATAATTCCGACGCCATTAAAGCGGAAAATGCGCCGAAGATGGGAACGATTTTGCAGCGCGCGATCGTTTCCGCAAAAAGCGGTGCGCAGGCGGGGGAGCTGGATGTCAAGACCGACTGGGTTACTTTCGAGAAGAAAGTTTTGTTGAACGAACACACGTACTTTGTATTTCGCGGCGGGCCGGACTTTCGCAGCGTAGACCGCAACACTACTCTGCGGGCGCTGGATGAAAAGGTTTCGTTCCCTGATGAGAAAGACGGAATGCTGGGGCTGCGGGTGATTCGCGCGCTAGAAATTCCATCCGACAAACCCGAGGTCTACACTGACGCCAGCGGGCGAGCGACCACGGTGGCCAAGCTGGACAATACGGGCGTCAACGGCACCTACCTTACGAGTGAAGGCAATAAAGGCGACGCTGCCTGGGGTACTCGCGGACGGTGGTGCAATTTGAGCGGTCTGGTCGGCGACGAACCAGTCACTATCACGATTCTCGATCATCCCGAGAATCCTGGCTTTCCTACGTACTGGCACGCGCGCGGCTATGGGCTTTTTGCCGCGAATCCGCTCGGCCAAAAAGTTTTCAGCAACGGCAAGGAGGAGCTGAATTTTTCGCTCGCTCCGCATGCAAGCGTAACTTTCCGTTATCGCATTTTGATCTCTTCGGCGATCCTCACACCTGAAGCTACGGAAGCCGCATACAAGGAGTTCATCGCGGCGTATCCTTGACTGGCTAAAGGATTCGCTGAACGATTCACTGAACCGCATGACCACTCACATCGGCCTCATTGGGGGCGGTAACATCTCGGAAACACATGCCCGTGCGGCGCGCGCCATTCGGGGTGTCGAAATCTCTGCGATCTACGGCACCAACGCTGACAAGACAGCCAAGCTTTGCCGCGAACACGGCGGCATGGCTTATCAAGATTTCGACTCGTTCCTTAAACATCGGCCGATGGATATGGTGATCATTGGCAGCCCTTCCGGACTGCACGCCGAACAAGGCATCGCCGCGGCACGACAGGGTCTTCACGTCCTCACGGAGAAACCGATCGAAATCAGCATTGCGCGTGCCGACGCGTTGATTGATGCCGCGAAACAATCGGGCGTTCAGCTCGGCGTCATTTTTCAGGACCGCATGAAGCCGCACATTCGGCAGCTCAAGAGTTGGATAGAGCAAGGCGTGCTCGGCAAAGTGTTATTCGTGGATGCTCGTGTGAAGTGGTATCGCCCTCCGGAGTACTACGCCAGTTCACGCTGGCGCGGCACGCTTGCGCTCGACGGCGGAGGCGCTTTGATCAATCAGGGCGTTCATACTGTCGATCTGCTTCTGTGGTTGCTTGGTGATGTGGTTCGCGTGCAAGCCCGCACGGCGACACTACTCCATAAGATTGAAGCGGAAGACACCGCCGTCGCCACTCTGGAATTTGCAAGCGGCGCGCTGGGTACTTTCCACGCCACCACCGCCGCCTATCCGGGCTACCCGCGCCGTGTCGAAATCTCCGGGACGGAGGGCACCGTTATCCTCGAGCACGACCGCATTCTTGCCGCTAATCTCCGAAACTTGCAATCCGCGGCCCTCAAGTCCGCTGCGGTCGATGAAAATCAGAGTGCCTCGTCAGCCGCCGTCAGCGATTTTCGCGGCCACCAGGCTGTCCTCGAAGATTTTCTTGGTGCCGTACAAGAGATACGCGCTTGCGCCTGTGACGGCGTCGAAGGCCGGCGCAGCATCGCGCTCGTCGAATCCATCTACCGTGCCGCAAAAACTCCGGATCGAATCGTTACTGTCTGAGCCGGGGAAAACTGTCTGCCAAACTCTTCCTGCTTCGCTCGCCAGCCGCCGGGCTGTACCATAGCAGCCATTTGCATGAGGGTTGGCATGCGGAATTTTCGCGGAATTCATCCAGAGGTGCTTTTGTATGCGTCGTCAAAACAGGTTCGGGCTTGCGGCTATCCTCTTTCTATTGCTTGGCGGCTCCGCATTCGCCGCGGAAAAATCGACGGCGATACAACTCATCGAACTCGCCAAAACGAATAGCCCCGCGCTGAAAGATGCGATCACCAACACGCTCGATGCCAAGGAACTAAAGGATGGGACCGCCTGGATTGCCCGCGGCCCAGATTTTTTCTTTGCCATTGAAACGACGTCGAAGCCGTCGCTTTTGATCGATGGTGCCGCAGGACCACAGATGAAGAGTTTGGCAGGCTCTGGTCTTTGGTACGCGTCCGCGCGGATCGAACCGGCGGGAAGGTTGCACTCGTTCTACTACCTGATGGATGGTGCGAAGTTCGGAGGCCGGCTGGATTTGCCTGCCTTTGGTCCTTTGTCCCATCAGCAGCCCGGAATTCCAGCGGGCACGCTTTCGCCGAAACTTTTCCACACCAGCAAAATTTACGATGGCATGAAGAGCGACTACTGGATTTACGTGCCAGCGCAATACGACCCACACACTCCCGCCGCGCTGATGGTGTTTCAAGATGGTGAGTGGTACCTCGACCGGGATGGCAAGAATCCGGCGCTCAACGTCATAGATAACTTGATTGCACAGAAGAAAATTCCGGTGATGATCTGCGTGTTCATCAACCCGGGAGATATTGAAGGCTCGCCGGGCACGCCAACCTATAATCAAGTAAAAAAATATTCGGACGAGTGGCAACGCACGCTAAAGGATTCCATGCGCAGCACGCTCTATGACACCGTGAGCGATCGGTATGTGAGGTTTCTGCATAGTGAAGTGCTGGCGGAGGTCGAGGCCAAATACAATATTCGCAAGGACGCTTATAGCCGCGCGATCACTGGTCTTTCTTCGGGCGGGATTTGCTCCTTCAATGCGGCGTGGCAGATGCCCGATCAGTTTAGCCGTGTCATCTCCTGGATTGGCAGCTTTACCAGCATTCAATGGAAGGAAGATCCCGCGGTCCCAGACGGTGGCCAGGATTATCCGGAGAAAGTTTTGCATGAGGCGCACCGCAATCTTCGCGTGTGGCTTCAAGACGGTGCCGAGGACCTGGAATTGGAACATTACGGAAGTTGGGCACTCGCGAATATTCGCCTCGCCAACGCGCTGAAAATGAAGGGCTACGACTTTCACTTTAGCTTTGGGAAGGGCACGCACAATTCCGGCCAGGGTGCGGCGGAGTTTCCCGAGCAGATGGCCTGGCTCTGGCGGGATTACGACGCCAGCAAAACGACGCAGACTTATGAGATGGAGCCGTCGGAGAAATCGAAGCCATTGTTTAGAGTGTCGATTGCCAATCGTGACGCCCAGTAAGCCAGGAAAGTGCAAGTGGTTGATGCTCATCTCCTTGGTGCAACCTGCGACCGCGGACCGATCCTAAATGAGCTCGAGCGTCGGCTTTCTCGCCCCGACTCCGTCCGCAAGGTTTGGCGCGATTTCGAGCGTTGACAAACGGGGACACGACCAAGATTCTTTGTTTCGAGTAAGTGCGGCGGTTCGCCTCGATTTGTTTGCACTCGCTTACCGACTTTGCTGCAGCAACCAAAGGAGAAACCAATGCCTCTGACGCGGCGTGACTTATGCTCTATGATTCCCGCGGTGCTGCTTCCCGCGGTCTTTCCGCTCGAGGCGTCCGCTCAGCAAGACAGCGCGATGCCCTCGGCGATGTACCCGTTCGAGAAACTGCCAGTTCAAACGACGAACGACGCACAGTTTCGCGAGGTGCTGAAGGGAAAACTCGCGACGGGAGAATCGGTCGAAGTTCATGAAACGACGCTGCCGCCCGGTGCCGCACCACATCCGCCACACCGGCATGTGCATTCCGAAATGTGGCTAATTCGCGAAGGCACGGTGGAACTGAACGTGAACGGTGCGATCTCCCATCTTGGGCCGGGTTCGGTAGGGTTCGTGCACTCCAACGACTTGCACGGAATCAAGAATACAGGCGCGGCGGCGGCAATCTATTTTGTGGTGGAGATTGGGCCAGGCGTCGACGCGTGATGAGCGGACGCCTGATCAAACGTTAGAACTGAGGATGGCATCGCAGACTGCAGAGGTGACCTCTCGTGTGGTCGCATTGCCTCCGAGGTCGGGCGTGTGAATTCCGGAAGCAGTGACGCGTTCGATGGCGCGCATCAGTCGCAGGGCCGCATCGTTTTCGCCGAGATGTTCGAGCATCATCGCGGCGGTCCAGAACGCGCCGATGGGATTGGCGATGCCTTTGCCGGTGATGTCGAATGCGGCGCCGTGAATGGGCTCGAACATGGAAGGAAAGCGGCGCTCCGGATCGATGTTGCCTGTGGGCGCGATACCGAGACTACCTGCCAGGGCGGCAGCGAGATCGGAGAGAATGTCGGCGTGAAGATTGGTAGCAACGACGGTGTCAATGCTTGCGGGTTTGGCGACCATGCGCGTCGTCATGGCGTCGACGAGCATTTTGTCCCAGGTGACGTCGGGAAACTCTTTCGAGACTTCGGCGGCGATCTCGTCCCAGAAGACCATGCCGTGACGTTGAGCATTTGACTTGGTGACAACCGTCAGCAATTTGCGCGGGCGCGCTTGGGCAAGTTGAAAAGCGAAGCGCATAATGCGTGTGACTCCGCGGCGCGTGAAAATGGAAGTTTCCGTGGCGACTTCTTCGGGAAAACCGCGATGGGCGCGGCCGCCGTGGCCGGAGTATTCGCCTTCGGTGTTTTCGCGAACAATGGCCCAGTCGAGATCGCTCGGTTTGCAATCGCGCAGCGGCGATGACAGACCTTGCAGGATGCGCGTGGGCCGCAGATTCACGTACTGGTCAAAGCCCTGGCAGATGGCGAGGCGCAAACCCCAAAGGGTGATGTGGTCCGGGACGTCGGGAGCGCCGACGGCGCCAAAATAAATCGCGCTGAAAGGGCGCAAGAGTTCGAGGCCGTTGGCAGGCATCATCTCGCCATGTTTTTTGTAATAGTCCGAGCCCCAGGGAAATTTTTCGACCTTTAGCTGAAAACCACCAATCTTTTGGACTAACGCCTGCAGAACTTTCAGGCCGGCTTCGATTACTTCAGGGCCAATGCCATCCGCGGGGATGGCGGCAATCGCGTGCTCTCGCATCTCAACTCCTGGAGCAGGCTGGCTATGAAAAGAAGCCTGGTCCATTTTCTGTGCGTCCCATGCGGCGCAAATTTTGCACCGCAAAAAACAAAAAGTGGTGCAGGATACCTCCGCCGCCCCTTGAGATCTGGCGGATCGAGGGAAGATGGACGCCACACCGACGGACCCGGCAGTCGCTGAGCGCGCACGAAAGCGAATTGCGTGGCGACTCCTTCCCTTCCTCTTCCTGCTTTATATCATCGCTTTCCTGGACCGCATGAATGTTGGCGCCGCGGCGCTCCAGATGCCTGGTGACCTGGGATTCAACGACAAAGTGGTCGGTCTCGGTGCCGGAATGTTCTTCATAGGCTACCTGGTGCTGGAAATCCCCGGCGCGTTGATTGCCGAACGGTGGAGCGCACGCCGGTGGATTGCCCGCATCATGATTTCCTGGGGAATCATAACCGCGCTGATGGCGTTTATCCACACAGCGCGCGAATTTTATTTGGTGCGCTTTCTGGTGGGCGCCGCGGAAGCTGGTTTTTTTCCAGCGGTGATTGTGTACGTTTCGCACTGGTTCCGGTACGAGGACCGCGCCAAAGCCATCGCCGTCTTTTATGCGGCGAGCCCGCTCTCCTATGTCGTGGGATCTCCTCTCGCTGGTTTATTGCTGGGAATTACTTGGTTCGGACTGCGGGGATGGCGATGGCTGTTCATACTGGAAGGAATTCCGGCAGTCGTGTTCGGCGCGATCACCGTCTTCTATCTTACCGATTGGCCGAGAACGGCAACATGGCTGAGGCCAGAAGAGCGCGATTGGATCAACACTGAGCTGGAAAAGGAGAAGCAGGCGAAAAAGAAAATTCGCTCGTACACGATTTGGCAGGCGTTTGCGCAACGCGACGTCATTTTGTTGACGCTTAGTTATTTCTGCGCGACGACGGGAGGTTATGGAGTCGCGTTTTGGCTACCGAGCATTCTGAAGCGGCTTTCCGGGCAGAGCGACCTTCGAGTAACACTGTTCGCCGCGCTGCCATATCTTGCCGGCTTCTTGGTTCAACAACTTAACGGATGGCATTCGGATCGGACCTTGGAACGGCGTTGGCACGCAGCCCTTGCGATTTTCCTTTGTGGAATTTCTCTATTGCTAGCGGTGATTTATGGTTCGAGTCTCGCGACCGCGGTCGCGATGTTCTGCCTCGTGGGAGCGGGTTATTACTCATTTCACCCCTGTTTTTGGGCCGTGCCGACGGCTTTCTTGAGTGAATCGGCTGCGGCGGCATCCATCGGATTGATTAATTCGCTCGGAAATTTAGGAGGATTCGTCGGTCCGCTGATCATGGGTTACTTGGTGAACCGAACGCATTCTTTCACTGCCGGACTTTTGTATTTGGTGGGAAGCCTATGCCTCTCCGGCATTTTGATGCTTGCGGTCGGAGCCGGACGTCGCGCATTGCCGCAGACAAATTCGGCTCCCGCGAGTTAGTGCGTCCTTTTTTGGAAATTGATCTCGCCGGTGTATGCGTTTAGGCCCTCTCAATGAATTTCCGGTTCGGGGATTGGGGCGGTGCCTTCCAGAAAATCGAAGTCGCAGCCTTCGTGGGCTTGCTTGATGTGCTGCATGAAGAGCTTGCCATAGCCGCGAGGATAAATTCCTTCTTTCGGCCGCCAGGCTGCGCGGCGGCGGGCCAGTTCCTCTTCGTTCACGCGCATGTTCAGCTGGCGGGCGGGGACATCGAGTTCGACGAGGTCGCCTTCTTTCAGCAGCGCGAGCGGCCCGCCGACAAAGGATTCGGGGGAGACGTGCAGGACACATGCACCATAACTTGTGCCGCTCATTCGCGCGTCGGAAATGCGAACCATGTCGCGGATGCCGGCTTTCAGAAGTTTTTGCGGAAGCTGTAGATTTCCCCATTCGGGCATGCCTGGAGCACCCTTCGGGCCCGCGTTGCGGAGGACGAGAACGCTGTCCGCGTCGACGTCGAGAGCGGGATCATCGAGGCGGGAGTTCATTTCGTCGAAACTGTCGAAGACAACGGCGCGTCCGGTGTGCTTGAGAAGGCGTGGTTCGGCGGCGGAGGCTTTGATGACGGCCCCGTTGGGAGCGAGATTGCCGTAGAGAATCGCCAACCCGCCGGAGGCGAGGACGGGGTTATCTAAACTGCGGATGACATCCGAATTGTAGATTTCAGCGTTGGAAATATTTTCGCCAAGCGTTTTCCCGGTGATAGTTAAGCAGGTTAGATCCAAATGGAGCGAGAGCGCTCGCAGCAACGCTGGCAAACCGCCTGCATAGTAAAAATCTTCCATGAGGTATTTGCCGCTTGGGCGGATGTTGGCGAGCATGGGAGTCTTCTTTGAAAATTGATCGAAGTGGTCGAGGCCGATTTTTATTCCGGCGCGGCCTGCCATGGCTATCAGGTGGATTACGGCGTTCGTGGAACCGCCAAGAGCAAAGACTGCGGCGATGGCGTTGTTGAAAGAAGCTTCGCGCAGGATATCGCGAGGCTTCAGGTCTTCCCAGACCATTTCGACGATGCGGCGGCCGGAGCGGTTGGCCATTTTGGGATGATTGGCATCAACGGCGGGGATGGACGTCGCGCCAGTCAGAGTGAAGCCGAGAACTTCGGTCAAGCTAGTCATGGTGGAAGCTGTGCCCATGGTCATGCACGTTCCTGCCGAACGTGCGATGCCGTTTTCAATTTCGGTCCAGGCTTGCAGATCGATGTTGCCGGCACGGCGCTCGGCCCAATATTTCCAGACGTCAGAACCGCTGCCCAAGATTTGGCCGCGCCAATTACCACGAAGCATCGGTCCCGCAGGAACATATATCGCGGGCAGATTCATGCTGATGGCGCCCATCAAAAGCGCGGGAGTCGTTTTGTCGCAACCGCCCATCAGCACGCAGCCATCGGCTGGGTAGGACCGCAAAAGTTCTTCCGTCTCCATCGCGAGGAGGTTGCGGTACATCATTGTGGTGGGCTTCTGAAACGTTTCGCCGAGAGTAAACGCGGGCATTTCAACGGGGAAGCCGCCAGCTTGCCACACGCCCTTCTTGACGTCTTCGGCGCGCTCGCGAAGATGGCTATGACAGGGGTTGATGTCGCCCCAGGTGTTGATGATCGCGATGACAGGTTTGCCAGCGTAGTCGGCCTGCGTGCAGCCCATGGAAGCGGCGCGCGAACGGTGACCGAACGAGCGCAGATCGTCCGGGCCGTACCAGCGATAACTTCTTAGAGACTTGGAATCTTTTGGCGGCACAGAATTCCTTCCGAAACTTTAGAAGTCTATGCAGACAACCGTAAAACTTTGAAATCGTTCGGTCAACTAGCAACCATTTTTGTAAAGCGGTGTATTGTAGGAGGCCGAAATTTGTTGTGTCAAATTCCAGGGTCCAAAGAGGGGATTTGATGTTTGCGAACTGCGGTTTTGGAGATGGATTACTTTGATTGTGACGGATCTTTTGCGGCTCTTCGGGCGGAGACCATGAAAAGCGACACGATCTTGGTGCTGCTTAGTGCGGCTGAGCCGGCTGAAGCGCAGCTTGTGATGCTGAGGCAGCAGCTCGCGGGCGTGAAAATTATCGCGGGAAATTCGGCCGAGGCGTTTGAGCGGGATGCAATGGCCGCCAGCGTTCTGTTTAATTGGTCGGGGCCACTTGCGTTATTCAAGGAGGTGTTTGCGATGTGCCCGAATTTGCTTTGGGTGCACTCGCGCTCCGTTGGCTTGGAGAGAACGCTGTTCCCGGAACTGAAAGCGAGTGCTGTCCCGCTCACCAATGGGGCGGGAGTGTTTAGCGCATCGCTTGGTGAGTTTGCGCTTGGCGCGATTTTGTATTTCGCGAAGGACTTCCGGCGGATGATTCGGAATCAGATGGTTGGCGTGTGGGAGGCGTTCGACGTTGAATGGGCATCGGGGAAGACCGTGGGAATTATTGGGTATGGCGACATCGGGCGCGCTGTCGCGGAGAGAGTGTGTGCGATGGGAATGACCGTGCTCGCGGTCAGACGGCATGCTTCAACCTCACAGCGCGCGGACCGGCTGGTTGCGGAGACTTTTGCGCCGGATCGGCGCCTCGAAATGATTTCGCAGTGCGAGTATGTAGTTGTGGCGGCGCCACTGACTCCCGAAACGCACGGGATGATTGGCGCGGCAGAGTTTGCGGCCATGAAGGCGACGGCGGTGGTAATCAATGTGGGGCGAGGGCCGGTGATCAACGAAGAAGCGATGGTTGACGCGCTTTCAAGCGGACGGATTCGAGGAGCGGCGCTGGACGTGTTCGACCATGAACCGCTGCCGCCGGGGCACCCCTTTTATAAGCTGGAAAATGTATTGCTTTCTCCGCATTGCGCAGACCATACACCGGATTGGTTGGACAACGCGATGAAGTTTTTCATCGAGCAGTACGAACGGTTTCGGAAGGGCGAGCCGTTGCTCAATGTCGTGGATAAAAAATTGGGTTACTGATTGGCGAGCGTCGCCCGGGGGAGTTGCAGGCGCCTTCATGATTAAGCCCGGGCAAGCTGGGGCGCAGCATGCTGCGCCCGTACAAGTGATTTGTTGCTCTGCGCTCTACCGTGCGGTGATTACTTTCCGGTGTAGCTGATGCGCCAGATGGATTTCGAGCCGTCATCGGTGACGAGCAACGAGCCATCTTGGGCGACGGTGACGCCCACAGGGCGTCCCCAAACGTGGCCATTGTCCACAACGAAGCCGGTCATGAAATCTTCGTATTCGCCGGTGGCGTGGCCGGTTTGATGCAAGGGCACGCGAATGACCTCATAGCCCACGCGAACCGAGCGATTCCACGAGCCATGTTCCGAAGCGAAAATATCGCCCTGGTATTCCTCCGGGAATTGTTTGCCATTATAAAAGGTCAGCTCCAGCGAGGCATTGTGCGGATGGAGTATTACGTCTGGCGTGATGACTTTGTCCTTAAGCTCGGGACGCTTTCCTTCGTGGCGCGGATCTTGATGGCCGCCCATGTACCACCAGGGCCAGCCGTAGAAGCCGCCTTCCTGCACGTGTGTGATGTAATCGGGAACAAGATTGTCGCCTAGCGCATCGCGTTCGTTCACCGAACACCACGGCTCGCCAGTCTTCGGATTTATGGCCAGGCCAACGCAATTGCGGATACCGTAGGCATAGATTTGCATCGCCGAGCCATCGGGATTGAACTCGAGAACATCGGCGCGATTCTTTTCAGCGGGCGTAGTGTCGGCGTCATCAACATTCGAAGCCGAGCCGACCGAAACGAACATTTTCTTGCCATCTGGCGAAAACTGAATGTCACGCGTCCAGTGGCCGCCGCCCGATGGGAGGTCGGCAATGTGTTCGGCGGGGCCGCGAGCTTTCAAATCGCCATTCTTATAAGGAAAGCGGACCACCGAGTTTGTGTTTCCAATGTAGATCCATTGTGGGTCAGGTCCCGGAGGATAAAAGTTGATACCAAACGGACGGTTGAGCCCGGTGGCGAAGGTCCCCGACTGTGCGGCCTTGCCGTCAGCAGTCACTCCACGGAAGACCAGTATGTTGCCGGCGTGGCTTTCGGCGACGAAAGAATCGCCGTTGGGCGCAGTGCGAATCAGGCGCGGTTCATCGAGTCCGGATGCATAGAGTTCGACCTTGAAACCAGGAAGAACCTGCGGCCAGGCGTCCTTGGGGCGCGGCACGAGCTTAGGTCCGTTTCCCGCCGACGACGTGGCGAGTGGCTCGGGAAGATCCTTTAACGTGATCTTGCGAATCGTTCCGGGCTTCTCGAAACGATAGTCAGTGAACGGCGCAGTGGGTGGAGGCGCGTTCGAGGCAGTCGCAACGGCCTCGTCAGCAGTTAGCTCCACGCGGGGCGAGCCGGGTTTGAGACTACCGAGGACACGGAGATAGTTGATGATCTGCCATCTCTGCTCTTCCGGAAGACTTGCCCAGGGCGGCATGCCGTTGTTCAGATCACCTTTGGTGATGTACCAAAAGAGCTCGCCATCGCTGGCGCCCTGCGCTTTGCCGGTGGCCAGGGCAGGAATGTTTCCGGTGCCTTCTCCGTTTGGCCCGTGACAGGAGGCGCAGCTGTGAAGATAGTCCGCCTTCGCGGAGGCGGGGTGCTGACCCTCGAAGGGATTCTTCTGTTGCTTGGCGGATGGCGGCGCGTTGTGGAAAGTCGAATCCTGCGCTGTCGATGAAGCAACGAGAAAAAGAGATATCAACACGCACTTTGCGATTGAAATTGTAAGAATGCAAGCGCTCGATTTAAAGGTCACCGTAATCTCCTGCGTCGTCAGTGTTCGAACAGGCCATATATTTCCGCGATCAAAATTATATTGGATTGTGCTTGCTGGGGCTAAAGGAAAACTTGTTACGCGGAGAAGTGCACAGCATATCGCCGCGCGCGCTTAGATCTGGGTTGACGCGCCGGAAACTTGGAGGCGCGGGGACGTCCATGCTTCGGCGTTCGAACGAAAGAGGCGGGTAACGTCGCGTTGAATGTCTGCGCGAGTAACCCCACGGCCATCTTGCGATAGAAGGCGATACGAATCGGAAAGCACGCGGGTCATGGTCCGGCGCGTGTTGTTCCATTTGTAGATGACTTGCTCGAGAACGCGGGCGTCAGAGTGTTGAGGGATGAAACTCGTGCCGAGCATTTCGATGCGCTCGCGAGTGATCTCCTCGACGATCGAAGGGTTGTTCAGGAACCACCAGCAGCCGAAGGGCATCAAGTTGTTGAACTTTCGCGCGTAAACGCAGAGTTCGTGCTGGTTTTCCCGGCTGAGGACGCTGACCAAGAAGCGATTTTCCGGAAACTCGCGGCAGAGATTTTCCAGGGCGCGGAGGTCCGCTCTGCCGGCTGCGTCGCCAGCCAAACGGAGCAACGGATTAACTTGCTTGCGAACTCCAATCATCAGCGAGAGCGGTAAATCCAGCTCGCGACACACAGGGAGCACTGTGTCTCTCAACAATTTGTTGCCGACGGTGTCCTGGGGGTAGGCGAAAGTGTCTGGCAGCGAGACCGCCATGTACACGGGTTGCATGCGTTTGTACCAGTCCATCAGGAAACGGCGCATTTCTGATGCGGAGTTCCCAGAGGCGTGCTCGTCAACGCGGTAACCTTGGCTGGCCAGCACTTCCCAGTGAGCGAACCAAGTGCACAGAATTCTGTCGAGCCGAAGGACGGCGCGAAATTGCGGGTGGCTTGCAACTCCCTCCAACCAAGCTGCGGCTTCCACAGGGTCAAGGGGATCATTCGTCATCACAACCGTACGCACGCCGGCCATTCCTAGCACTTTCTCGATGTGCGCTTCGATGGTTTGCGTATTGAAGTAGGACCTCGCTTCGGTCAAGTCCGGCCGATCCGTGGGCAATTGGAAAGCCTTGAGCACGGCGATTACGCCGCGCGTTGCTTCCGAAATGGGAGTGTTTTCAACGAAGAGAGTTCGCCAGATTGCATCGGCTTGCTCGCGTTTGGAAAGCGCCCAATATTGGTCCGGAGTGATTTCCGAAGAGCGAAAGAGTTCGGCTTCGAGATAGTGATAGGTCAGGAGTTCGTCGATGCCCCACAAGCCAATCTTGCCGAAGGCCGGAGAGTACAAATGGGTGTGAACGTCGACGAACTGCGTGGAGGCGAGAATGTCTTGCACCGCTGAAGTGATTTGAGCTTCTGAGAGCGGAGCTCGATCAGCGGAGACCAGATTTTGGCCCCTGGATTGGAGTGACGAAGTGCTCATGCGTTGCACCAGCTAGCGTGGCTCTTGCATCAAGTTTGGAGGCGCGGGTGGGATTCGAACCCACGGATAAAGGTTTTGCAGACCTTCCCCTTAGGCCACTTGGGTACCGCGCCAAAAGAATAAGTATACCAAAAATTCTACCTGGGCCCGGAAGCCGAGCTGCCACGGCGCGCAAACTGCGCGCTATTTTTTAGCGGGGGCCACCGGCGAAGCGATCTTAGCCTCGCGGAGGAAGCGAGCGGATTCTTCCGGCGGGGTCGGGTTGATGTAAAAGCCAGTTCCCCACTCGAAGCCGGCGACTTTCGTGAGCTTAGGAATGATCTCGATGTGCCAGTGGTAATGGTCGTTGATTTCTTCGCCGATGGGCGACGTGTGGATCATAAAGTTGTAGGGCGGGCGATCAAGGACGGCGTCGAGGCGCATCAAGGTATCCTTCAACATTCGCGCGAGGCTGGCATACATGGTGCTTTGGTTATTTTCGTACGAAGAACCGTGCACCTTAGGAAGAAGCCACATCTCGAACGGAAAGCGAGGGGCATAGGGAGCCAGAGTGATGAAGTGATCGTTTTCGCCGATGACGCGCTCGCCGGTGTCCCGCTCCTGGCGGATGACGTCGCAGAAAATGCATCGCTCTTTCTCGTCGTAATAGTGCCAGCCGCTATCCACCTCTTCGCGCACGCGGCGTGGCACGATGGGCAGCGCGATCAATTGCGAGTGGGTGTGTTCGACGGAAGCGCCCGCGGCTTCGCCGTGATTCTTGAAAATAAGCACGTACCGAAATCTTTTGTCGTTCTTGAGATCGAGCATACGATCGCGGTAGGCCCAGAGGATGTCTTCGACGGCGCGCTCCGGCAAGGAAGCCAGAGTCGCGGCGTGATCGGGGGTTTCGACGATAACTTCATGCGCACCGACGCCGTTCATCTTGTCAAAGAGGCCTTCGCCCTCACGGTCGAGATCGCCCTCAATGCCGAGCGCGGGAAATTTGTTGGGAACAACGCGAACGCTCCAGCCAGGGGTGTTCGCGCCTCCATTGCTCCGGCCGTAGACGAGAATCTCCGGCGGCGTTTTGGATTCATGACCCGGGCAGAACGGGCAATTCTTGCCATTGGGCAGAGGCGAGACGCTCTCGCGCAGAAAATCGTTTGGGCGCTTTCCACGCTCGGTGGAAATAATCACCCAGCGGCCAGTTATCGGGTCTTTTCGCAACTCCGGCAAAGCAATCCTCCTCGAACGTGGTCAACAGCCTGGGTGGTGGGAGACCGCCCATAGGCTCAGATTGTACCGCTTCTTGCGGTGCTGAGAAGATGTCCCGGAGCAACTACCCGTGGAATCTTACATCTCGGGACTAAATGCATCCTTATGCAGCCTCACGACTGGAGGCCTACCGGGGGAGTTGTCGATCGCGACGACGTCGAACCGGCAGGGGCATTCGGGGACACGGCGTTCTGCAAGGAAGTGCTGAGCGGTGCGCGCCAGGAGATGCTGCTTGCCAGGCGTTACACTTAGCTCCGGTAAGGCGGACATTTCTTCGCGCACCGTGCGAGTTCGGACCTCGACGAAAGCGAGCGTTTTGCCATCGTAGCCGACCATATCAATTTCGCCTTTTGAGGCGCGCGGAGTGAAATTCCGCGCGACGAAAATGTAGCCGAGGCGGCGGAGGTACCAGTAAGCGTAAGTTTCTCCGCGAATGCCGGTTTGCCGCGCGGCGTGCTTTTTCGCTTCAGGCGAGGGAACCTCGCTCTCACGCAAACCGTTTCGCGCGGCCCAGTGGACGGCTTGGAAAATCAATCGCGAGACGACTGGCATTGCTTCTCCGCGGGAACGAACCGGACTGCGGGCAGTATAAACAAAAATCCCGTGGCTGCCACGCAACTTTTCCGGCAACCACGGGAATCATTCGTTTGAGCTCCGCAAGCCCTGCGAGAGTGCGCTAGGCTTTCTTCTCCGCTTCGCGGATGCATTCTTCAAGAGTGCGCACCGCAAAGTCCGCCTGTTCCTCGTCGATGAGCAGAGGCGGGGACAACCGGACGGTGTTCTCACCCGCACCCAGTATGCACAGCCCTTTGTGGAAGGCGAGGTCGACGATGGCATTGCGAAGATCCGCGGCTTTTTCCTTTGTGCGCTGATCCCTGACGATTTCGATGCCAATCATCAAACCACGCCCGCGAACGTCGCCGACGATTTTGAACTTCTTCGTCCAATCGGCCAGACAAGTGAAAAGGTAATCGCCCATACGACGGGCATTCTCGAGGTACTGGCTTTCGATGAGCTCGGTCGTCGCTAAGGCCGCGGCGATGCAGACGGGATTTCCGCCGAATGTGGTTCCGTGAGATCCCGGCTTCCAGTTCATGACGCTGGCTGGCGCGAAGATTGCCCCCAGCGGCATGCCGCTGGCAATACCTTTGGCACTGCAGACGATGTCAGGCTCGACGCCAGCGAATTGATGCGCCCACCACTTGCCGGTGCGGCCCATCCCGGATTGCACTTCGTCGGCGATGAGCATGATGCCGTGCTTGCGGCAAATGCGCTGCAACTCTTGCAGGAAGAAGTTGGGCGCAACGACGTAGCCGCCTTCACCCTGAATCGGCTCGATAATGATGCCCGCGACTTCCTCGGGATCGAAGAGGCGCTTGAAAATCTGTTGCTCGAGCTGCTCGAGAATTTCCGCGCCGCAGGTTTCCGCAGTGTGCCCGTGAGCGCAGCGGTAAGCATACGGAAAAGGGATGTGCTCGACTCCCGAGAGCAGAGCGCCAAAGCCCTTGCGCTGCGTGGTTTTTGAGGCGGTCAGCGAAAGAGCGCCCATGGTTCGGCCGTGAAAACAACCGTAGAACGCGATCATTTTGTCGCGCCTGGTGGCATAACGGGCCAGCTTGATTGCGCCCTCGACGGCTTCCGCGCCCGAATTGGTGAAGAAAGCCTTTTTCGGCGTGGTACCGGACAAGGTACCCAACAGGTGCTGGGCGAGAAGCGGCATGCTCTCGTAGTAAAAATCCGTGCCGGACATATGAATGAGCTCGGCGGCCTGTTGCTGAATGGCGGCTACGACTTTGGGATGGCAGTGTCCTGTAGAACAGACGGCGATACCGGCGGCGAAATCCAAAAATGCGTTGCCGTCCACGTCTTCGACAATCGCACCGTGCCCGCGCTTCGCAACCAGCGGGTAATCCCGCGTATACGATGGCGACATGAATTTTGCATCGCTTTCCACAACGCGCTTGGCGTTGGGACCCGGCAGCGCGGTAACTAGCCTCGGTAGTTTCGTTTCCATTGTGGCAATCATCTCTTCCTCCTGGGAAAAATGGTCAGCTGTGAATGTGGATGGACCACTGCAAGGCAGGTTGTGTGCGTACACCAATACCGAGTGGGCGCCCTGCCAGGAGAGAGATTGCTTAGTCTACGCCGAAGAGGTTGGGACGCAGCTCTGCCGGTGAGAAATTGCCGGGGAACCGATAGTGGTTAGAGTGCTTCATTTGCGTTTCCAACGGACGCTGCCGTCCTTTGAATCTTCAATAAGTATACCACGATCCGCGAGTTCATTGCGGATGCGATCGGAGGCGGCGAAGTCGCGCCGTTGGCGTGCGGCCTGGCGATCGGCGACGAGTTTCTCGATATCAGCGTCGCTGGGGCCCCTGTCAGCAGCGCCAAAACCCAGCGCGCGGAGCTTCTCCGCGTCATTGTCGTCCAGAACGGCGAAGACGCGGTCGAAGTTCGCGAGAAATTCCTGGGCGGCGGCGACGTCTCCCTGGCGGAAGTCACCTTTGTCCATGGCAATATTCGTTTCGCGAAGGAGATCGAATGCGGCGGCCAGCGCACGGGCCGTGTTCAAGTCATCGGAGAGGCCTGCGTCAAATTCATCCGCTGCTTCGGCGACGCGATCGGCCGTGCCCTTCTGCTTTCCCGCCGGAAATTTCCCCTGCGCCAGGCGCGCGGCGAAGTTGCGCAGGCGCTCGACGGAACTCGCCGCCTGCTGCAACCCGTCAAACGTGAAATTGAGCTGTTTGCGGTACGGGACGCTGGCCAGCGCGAACCGCAGCGTCGAAGGCTTGTATCCCTTCGAGAATAAATCGCGCAGCGTGTAGAAATTGCCGAGCGACTTGGACATCTTCTCGCCTTCGACGAGCAGATGTTCAGCGTGCATCCAGTAGCGCACGAAGGTTTTCCCCGTCGCCCCTTCACTCTGCGCAATTTCATTCTCGTGATGCGGAAACGCGAGATCGATTCCTCCGGTGTGTATGTCCAGCGTGTCGCCGAGGTACTTCATGGCCATCGCGGAACATTCGATGTGCCAGCCAGGGCGGCCCTTGCCGATGGGCGTCTCCCAGAAATGCTCGCCTGGCTTTGGCGCTTTCCAGAGGGCAAAATCGCGAGCGCTCTCTTTTTCGTAGCGGTCGACATCCACGCGCGCGCCTGCCTGAATACCCGCGACGTCGATATTCGAGAGCCTGCCATAGTGCGGGAACTTCGCGATGCGATAGTAGATCGAACCTTCGCTGGGATAGGTGTACGTCTTCTCTTGCAATCGCTCGATTAGCTTGACCATATCGTCGATGTGGTCGGTGGCCCGGATCCAGTGTTCCGGCGCCTCGATGCTCAGAGTCTTGCAATCGTCGAAGAATGCCTGCGCGTACTTCTCCGTGTAGTCGCGAATGCTCACGCCGGCTGCTGCTGAGTTGGCGATGATGCGGTCGTCCACGTCGGTCAAATTCATGACGTGGTTCATGTTGTAGCCACGAAGCTTCAGGAACCGCCGCAGAATGTCCTGAAACACGAACGTGCGGTAATTTCCGATGTGCGCGTAGTCGTACACCGTCGGCCCGCAGGTGTACATGCGGACTTCATTGCTCTTTTGCGGAGCGAAAGCTTCAATCTTTCCGCCCAGAGTGTTATGAAAGCGTATTTCGTGCATCACGGCCCGAGAGGCGTTTTGCGCCAGGGATAAACGTCAGATTGTATCCGAGCCTTCCAGACAGCCGCAATGAAGAAGGACTCGCGACGTCTTGGAGTGCGCATGTCATGTGCGACCCAGCTAGTCCTAATTGACGCTCTTCACATCCGTGGATAGAGTCCTAGGTTCTTATTAAAGAGGTACAACGATGAACCGCTTCATGCTTGGCAGTGGCCTTGTCGGAATTCTGGCGATTGCAGGGGTTGACGTTGCACAAGAAAAGACCGCCGCAGATGCGGTCAAGTTGCTGACGCCGGAAGCATCTCTCCACTTGCGCTCGCTTTCCGATCTGCAATTCTCTCCGGACGGCTCGCGGGTCGCCTTTGTCGTCGCGGAACCACCCAAAGCAGAACGGCGTCCGCGCCATATCTGGCTGTATGAAAAAGGGTCCACCGCTGTCCGGCAATTCACTTATTCAGCGAAGGACGAAACTTCACCGCGCTGGTCTCCTGATGGAAAGCAACTTGCATTTCTTTCGAACCGCGAGGATCAGCAGCAGATTTACATTATGCGCACGGATGGCGGAGAAGCCGCAGCTCTAACCAAGGGTAAGCGCAGCGTGGGAAGTTTTGCGTGGTCTCCCGACGGCAAGCAGATCGCGTTTCTTGCTCCCGATCCGAAAAGCGACGCCGAGGAAAAGAAGGATAAGGACAAGGATGACGCGCGAGTCGTGGACAAAGACGACAAGCAACCGCGGCTGTGGTTGCTCACTTTGGCTACAAGCGAGACCAAATCGCTTAGCGACTCCAAATGGGAAATCAGCGATCTTGTGTGGCTGCCAGGTGGAGACCGCATCATCGTCAGCGCCACGGATCATCCGGAATCCGACCAAGAGACTCACCGCATTTTTTCCGTTGCGGTCTCGGACGGCTCGCGGAAGCTTGTTCTCGCCCCTCACGGCCCCTTCCACGACCTGCAGATATCTCCTGACGGAATGACCGTCAGTTACGTCGGTTGCCGTGTGGATGGCCCTTCGCCGCACGACCTCATGCTTTTGGACATTGGCAAGCGCGCTACTCGCAACCTGACCGGGGCGAGTCTCGATCGCGCCATCTCCGAGCATCGCTGGACCAAGGATGGGTCCATGCTTGCTCTCTACGCAGATGGCTTCCGAAACAAACTCGTTGGTTTTTCTCCCGAGGGTATGAGCAAAAATCCGGCGAATCCGCCTGCGGGCAACGTTAATGCCTTCGCTGTTTCCGACGCCGGCGACGTTGTGTTCGCCGGACAGTCCGCCACGGCACCTCCCGAACTCTGGCTGTGGGATCAGAAGAATTCCCCCCAACAAGTTTCTCATCTCAACGATTCCTGGAAACAGTTCACGCTTAGCACGCCAGAATTTTACAAATACAAATCGTTCGACGGTCTCGAGATTGAGGCTGCGTTACTGAAACCCGCAGGGGCCGATCCAAGAGCCAAGCTACCGCTCATCGCATTGATTCACGGAGGACCGACCGGCAACTGGCAAGACTCGATCGAAGTCTGGGGCCAGCTCCTAGCGGCGCGCGGCTACGCGGTCTTTTATCCCAACATTCGCGGCTCGGTCGGCTACGGCGAAGAATTTATCGAAATGAATCGCGGCGACTGGGGCGGGGCGGACTTCAAGGACGTAATGTGGGGCGTCAAGGATCTCATCGACCGCGGCATCGCCGATCCCGCGAAGCTTGGCATTGGCGGATGGTCTTACGGCGGCTATATGGCCGAGTGGGCCATCACGCAAACGAACGATTTCAAGGCGGCCGTCTCGGGCGCGGGCCTCTCCAATTTGATCTCCGAGTACGGAAGCGAGGAACATCCTGCCTACGATGAGTGGTTCTACGGCGTGCCGTACGAATCAGAGAGCCTGGTAAAATTCTTGAACAGCTCCCCGTTCACGCAGCTCAAGAACGCGAAGACGCCGACACTCATTCTTCAGGGCGAAACCGACACGACGGATCCGCCTGACCAGAGCCTGGAGCTCTATCGCGGCCTAAAGCACTATGGCGTGCAGACCGAACTTGTCATGTATCCGAGAGAACCACACGGTTTCCGCGAGGAGAAACATCTGCTCGATCGTCTCAATCGCATCCTCGCCTGGTACGACACACACTTGAAGTAGCTGTGATCCGAATTTCCGGCTTTCTTGTCTGTAAGGATGGCCCCTGTTTCGGGCTTGAAGCCTTTACCGCTGGCCCCCAACAGCTTTGAGTCTCGAGAGTTTCGCGATGGCTGGAAAGGATTCCAGCAGGGTCACCGTGCGTTCCGGGACGCTTGCCCCGGTGCGGAGCGCGTGGGCCATGAGTTGCGCGGCCTGTCCGACCATGGGCGGCGTGATCACCGTTGCTGCCAACGACCCGGAACGTACCCAGGCTTGCCCTGTCATCGGCAAGCCGTCAATGCCCATGAATGGCAGGCTCATCCATTTTTCCCGTTCCTGTGGATTGCTTATTTCCTTGAGGGCTTTTCTCGCGCCCATGGCCATCGCATCATTTTGTGCGGCGACGGCAACAATGCTCATTTTGCTCGATCCGCCCAATTTCAGCCAAGTCGCCAAACTGCGGTAGCCGCTCTCTTCCGTCCATTTGCCTCGCAGAACCGTGACGCGCAAATTTTTCGGACATACCGCGTCGAACCCCGCTTTGCGGTCCTTCACTGTGGCGCTTTCCGTGGGACCAATGACATACAAGACGGCCCCGCCCTCAGGAACCAACGCTGCAAGTTGCCGCGCCTGAATCCTCCCAATCTCGGTGTGATCGCTGGTCACAATAAAGATGGGGATCTTGGTGGTTCGTCGCAACTCCGCGACATATCCCGCGTCGTGATTGACGAGTCCCCAGGCAATTCCCGCCTCAATCGCTGCCTTGGCCACTTGCGGGAGCCCAGTTCCGCCCGCCGGTTCGACGATGATACCGTCCGGCCGCAAGGTAGGTTGAGCTTGTATGGCCTTGAGAACCTGCGTGCTCTGGGTGATCGTGTCGCCGTCGGCATACACAATCTGGAGCTCAATTCCCAGTTCTCGCGCAGCCGTCTCCGCCGAGGCCGCCTGCTGGAGTTGATAGTCGTTGTCTTTGGTAATCAGTGAAACAAGGAATCGCAGCTTTTTCACGTGGCAGCGCCCCCAAGTTGCGCCTTGCCGTTCTCTTTCTGCTTATGTGCATCATACGATGATTGCTAGCCTCCGGGCTCAAGAATCACGGCTTTTGGTTACAACTTGGATAGCCTTTGAGGGCGGTTCGCTGCCGCCAGGGCCGATATTTCGAAGGGACGCGGATTGTGGTGCGCCTCAATCGAACACAATCTGTTGCGTAGCCCTTTACACTCCATAATGCTCGTGGTAATCTTTTTTCCCGTACCGCCATCCACGCGCCAGGCGGCTGGGCCTCTGACTGAGAACCTGCCACACGTTTGTCTAAGCGATCGCAAAGCGGTCGACTTGTCGCTCGAAAGCCCCTCCCCTCGAGGAACAATGCGTCGTCTCTTTACGCGTGTTTTGCCCTCGGTCCCTGTTGTGCAGCGGATATTTGCAGTCTGCGTCGAACTATTAGAGGGTCAGCAAATGCGATTGACGACAAAAAGAGGACATCTTGCTTAAGCTACGAAAAGTGGAAATTGTTGGCTTTAAGTCGTTTTCTGACCGCACCGTAGTCACCTTCAGCGGCTCCGGCACAACGTGCATCGTCGGACCCAACGGCTGCGGCAAATCCAACGTGGTCGATGCCATCTCCTGGGTGCTCGGCGAACAGAGTCACAAGTCCCTCCGCGCCGGACGCATGTCCGATTGCATATTCAACGGCACGACCAAACGGCCTCCCCTAGGTATGGCAGAAGTTACCATCACCATGGAAGACCCCGAGTTGGCGGAAGCCGCGCGGTTCGTTCTCGAAAGCGCCATGATCGAAGGCGCTGGCGAAGACTCGGCCGTAGTCTACTCTCCCATGAATGGCGATGCAGTCCCTACGGATGGCTCGAACATACAAATTCTCTCGCTTGACCCCGCGTCGGCCCCTGAATCGCAACAAGAAGTGACTGGAGCGTTGGAACTCGCATCCCAGCCCGACGAGCCAGCAGCGGCAACTCCCGAATTCCTGAAAGGCAAACGTCGCAAAAAGGGCGGCGACAAGCCGGTCCTCGCTACCAAGCCTGGCGAAGTGGTAGTCACACGCCGCCTGTATCGCTCTGGCCAGAGCGAATACCTGATCAATGGCCGCATCGCCCGCCTCCGCGATATTCAAGAAATGTTCATGGGTGTGGGACTCGGCCCCGATTCCTACGCGATCATCGAACAGGGCCGCATCGGCCTCATTCTTTCCACGAAGCCGATGGAGCGCCGCGCCATCATTGAAGAGGCCGCGGGAGTCACAAAATTCAAGACCAAGAAGCGCCTTGCCGAAGCTAAGCTGGAATCGTCAAAACTCAATCTGGCGCGTGTGAACGATATCGTCGTCGAAGTGGAAAAGCAGCTCGGCTCGCTGAAGCGCCAGGCCTCAAAGGCCCGCCGTTTCGCCGAAATTCGCGACCAAATGCGCGGTATCGTTCGCCAGATGCTCGCAGGAAAAGCGAGAGAGCTTGACGCGGAAGCGGAGCGAATCGCCAAGCAACTCGCCGAGCTCACCGCAGCGGAAACGCAGCATGCCCAGACTATTCAGCAACAAGAAGGCGAACAGGACCGCCTCAACCAACGAATCTATGAGTTGGACGCCGAAATTCGCCAGAACCAGAATGTGCTGAATCTCACGACCCTGGAAGTCGATCGCACCGAGAACCGCATCAGTTTCAACCAGCAGCGCGCCAGGGAGCTCGGCTCGCGGCGCACGCAAATCTCCGCCGAAATGGCCGAAGCTGCCGCGCAAGCAACAGAATGGGAAGCCCGCAGTACCGCGCAACAGCTTGCGGTGACTTCGCTCCGTGACGAGTCCGGCGTCCTCTCCGCGCGCGTGGATGATCTCGCCGCGCGAGCGGAATCGCGCGCCAATCAGATTCAGGAATCCGAAGCGCGCATCGAAGCTTTGCGTCGCTCAGCATCGGAAGCCGGCGAAAGTCTGCTTCGTCTGCACGGCGAAGAGAAGCAGGCGGAAGAAGCGCTCGTCCATCACCTCGAAGCGCTCCGCAAACGCGAAACAAGTGAGCACGACCTTCTCGAAACTTCCATTCGCATTCGCGACGAAGCCGATCAGGCCGCCTACGACTGGGAAGCCGCCAGCGGTCAGCTCAATGCACTGACCAAAAATGCCGCGGCTCTACAAGCCCGTATCGCGGCCCTGCGCCAGCTGCGCGAGGCAACTACGGAGAAGGCGGATGTCCTTCGCGATTCTCTCTCCGGCGTTCGCGCACGCCATGAAACGCTCACGCAAATTCTCAACGATCGCTCCTATACTGCTGACGCCGTGCAAAAACTGTTCGCTGCCAATGAACGTGGAGGCGGCCACAACTTCCACGCTGTCGGCGTTCTCGCAGATTACGCCGAAGTCGAGGAACAGCACGAAGCCGCCATCGAGCAATATCTTCGCGATGAACTCGAGTACGTCGTGGTCGAAACCTATGACCACGCTCGCGCGGGCGTTTCCCTCCTCCGCGATGAAGTCGGCGGCCGCGCCACGTTCTTCGTCGATTCCCTGCGCAATTTGCGTCTGGCCGAATACGAACCGATTATCAACTTCCATATCGAAGACGGCGTGATCTCCCGCCTGGACAAACTCGTCGGATTCCGCGATCCCCTGGGCCCCGCCGCCAAGCAATTTCTTCCGCGCCTGCGTTCGGCCTATTTGACGAACAGCGCGACGGCCGCCGAGAAGCTCGCGCGCGACAATCCTCAGTTTGCTTTCGTCGCGCCGGACGGCACTTGCTACCAGGGCCGGATGGTCACGGGTGGCCGGGCCGATGAAGCTGGTCCGCTCGGCATGAAGCGCGAACTCCGCGCTCTCGACGCTGACGTTTTGCGGCTCGAACATGAAATGAGCGAAGCGCAAGCCGCGCTGGCGCAAGTAAACACGGAATTGCGCGAAGCCGAGCTATCACTCGAACAGATTACGCTCCAGCAACGCGATGCCGAACGCAGCGTCTTCTCTGCCACGCATCGTCACGAACACATGCAAAGCGAACTGGCGCGGCTCGGTCTCGAACTCACCGTTTGCCAAAACGAGCTTTTGCGCATTCGCAAAGACTCCGAAGACGCAAGAATGCGCGCCGAACGCGCGAAGCATCAACACGCCGCCGCGGCCATCAGCCGCGCGGAAGCGGAAACGGAGAGCACGCGGCTCGTCGAACAACTCGCGCAGCTTCGCGGTTCGGTGCAGACCGAGCAGCACGAACTCGGCACCGCCCGCGCCGATCTAGCCGCCCTCAATGAACGGCTTTCCGCTGCCGAAGCTCTTGCGACGCGCTTGCAGGAAGAGCGCGCGGAACTCGATCGGCGCGAGACCCTCCTACTGCAGCAAGAATCTTCGATTTGGGATGAAACCGCCGCTCTCACGAAGCAGAGCGAAGAACTCGCGCAACAACTCGAAGGCCTCCGCGGCGAAAAACTCCGGCTCGAAGTCCGCCAGCGCCAGCTCGAACAAGAGTGGGACAGTGGCCGCACGCGCGTCACGCAAATGGAAGATCAACTACGCGCTGGCCGCCAGTCGCTTCAGGAGCTCCGCGAACAGCGCAGCCACGCCGAGGTGGATCACGCCCGCAACGATTCCGACCGCCAGCATCTCCGCGAGACTTGCATGACGGAAGTCAATGCTCAGCCCGAGGACTTGATCGCCACGGAAGCCGCGTTCATGACCGGCGAAGAACTCGCTCTCGCGGAAACGAATTACCGCGAAATGAAGCAGCGTATCGAAGCCATGGGCCCTGTCAACATGATGGCGCTCGAAGAGTTTAATGAGTGCGAGCAGCGCTTCACGTTCTTGACGCGCGAACGCGACGACCTCCTCAAATCCATCGCCGACACACAACAAGCCATCGCCGAACTCGATCAAGTCTCCCGCGAAAAATTTGAACAAGCCTTCAACGCCATCAACCACAATTTTTCCGAAGCGTTCCACACCATCTTTGGTGGCGGCATGGCCGAAATGCGCCTGACCGAGATCGACAGCTCCGGCGACGCGGGCATCGACGTGGTCGCCTCGCCTCCCGGCAAGCGCATGCAAAATGTCCTCCTGCTCTCCGGCGGCGAAAAAGCCATGACCGCGCTCGCCCTGCTCATCGCCATCTTCCGCTATCAACCCAGCCCATTCTGCATTCTGGACGAAGTGGACGCGCCGCTCGATGAAGCAAACGTCGGCCGCTTCACCCGCCTCGTAGGCGACATGAGCGGCCAAACGCAATTCATCATCGTCACGCACAATCGCAAAACCATGGAGACTGGCTCCGTTCTTTATGGCGTCACCATGCAAGAACCGGGCGTCTCGAAGCTCGTCAGCGTCCGCTGGGAAGGTGACGAAGCTCCTGCTCCCAAGCAGAAAGCAGCTTCAGCCGCCTAAGCACAAAACAGCGCACCTTCAGATGCGCCGCGGCAGCGTTTGCGCTAGAATTCCACAGCGCGGCGGAGAAATCGAGACCAGTCCATGCACTCTGCAGTTCTGCGGACTTGCGCCGCTTTTGTATTCCTTTCTTTCGCCGTCATTTTTCACACGTCCCAAAATGCATCACGAGACCCACACGCCGGTGAACCGCCCGCCAGTGAACGTGTTTGGCTCGCGGTCGAGGAACAACCTCGCGGCCAACTGCGCATCGAGCCAATCGCTACAGTAGAAGAATCCGTCTTGACACCGGTGCAGACCAGTTGCCTCTCCGGCGAGCAAACTCCCGAGGACTTCTCGGCAGACTTCCTGCAGCTGGGCAGAAAGTATTCTCTGCTCTTCGGCGGAGCTTCCGTCGGAGAAGGTCAGGTGGGCGAAGAAATCCACAACGCCGCTATCGCGAGTCTGATCTACACTGGCCCCCTGAAAATTCGCGGCCAGGTGCGTGCTCTCGCCACCAACGCACAGCCCGGCGATTTTCGCGTGGCTTCCCGCGAACCTGCCACAACTGAGCAGCGGGGTCAGGCGCTCGCTCTCGCCCATGACGTCTTCAGCCAGCACGGCATTCCCGAAGCACTTCTGCCCAAAGTGCGGGCCGAGTATGTCACTCGCACCTATCTTGCGCCTTCCCCGCAGCCCAGCCTGGTCGGTTCCTTCTCTCTCGATACCGGCGACAACGAAGGGTCTGTTCACACCCTATTCTTGGTCGCAAACCAGCCCGGCGAAAAGCTCGTTCCGGAACTCCTCTGGGTGCACATCTCCGAGAACGAAACTGACGAGGAGCATCTTCGCTTCGTGGATCACGCCGACCTCTTCGGAAACGGTCAGGATGAACTCGTCACCAAGCTCGTCTCCCTCGAAACGCAGACTCATCGCTACTTAATTTTTCGCAGAACGAAAGACGGCGCCCATTGGGAACAGATTTTCAAAACGGAGCCGCTGGGCTGTTCGTCGTGAACGCGCGCAAAAATAATCCCTTCGTCGAACTTCTTTAAATTGAAAATTTCCTCAACGCGCGCCTTTCCCTCGACGAAGCACTGCGCTAGAATGCTCGGCACCTTCGGGGAGAAACATTTCTGTGGCTGCAAGTCCAGTGAGTCGCATCATTCAAGAAACGCACTTCGCCGGTCTCACGCCTGCCGCGCGCGGAAAGGTCCGCGATATCTACGATCTCGGCGACAAGCTACTCATCGTTGCCACCGACCGGCTCTCCGCATTCGACGTCATTCTCCCAACTCCCATTCCCGACAAAGGCCGCGTCCTAACCCAGCTTTCCCTGTTCTGGTTTGATCTGCTAAAAGACGTCATCCCCAACCACGTCCTCAGCTCCACGGAATTCCCTGCGGCTTTCAATGCCTTCCGTGAAGAACTCGATGGCCGCTCCATGGTCGTCCGCAAAACGCAGCCTCTTCCCATTGAGTGCGTCGTGCGCGGCTACGTTTCCGGCTCCGGATGGAAAGACTACAAGGCCAACGGAAAAATCTGCGGCATCGCGCTTCCGGCTGGTTTGCGCGAATCCGATCGCCTGCCCGAACCCATCTTCACCCCCGCCACCAAAGCCACCACCGGACACGACGAGAATATTTCTTTTGAGCAAGCCGCATCACTCATCGGCATGGAGCTCGCCGCCCGCGTCCGTTCCATCAGCCTCGAAATCTACCGCCGCGCCGCTGCCTACGCCGAGCCTCGCGGCGTTATCCTCGCCGACACGAAATTCGAATTCGGCCTCCTCAACGCCACTCTCGGCTCCCGCGACGCAGTCAATTCCTTGATGTGGATCGATGAAGCCCTCACTCCAGACTCCTCCCGCTTCTGGCCTGCGGCGCAATACCATCCCGGCGGCCCTCAACCCTCTTTCGACAAACAGTTTGTGCGCGATTACCTCGAGCAAATCCGCTGGCCCAAAACCCCGCCTGGCCCGGAACTTCCGCCCGATGTGGTCGCCGCCACGCGTGCCAAATACCGGGAGGCGTATCGCATCCTGGCTGGCCGCGAGCTCGAGCAATAGCTGCAAACCGGCCCGAAACAAACTGGAACAAATTCTGCGGAGCGTGCGATCGTGAAAGATCAACTAGAGGGGCTTGTCACTCAAATGGTGGACCGGGGCATCTTGTTCGACGAAGCCGTGGGCGAGTTCGAAAAACGCTTCATCAAGCGCGTGCTGGACCGCGCCAACGGCAACCAATCCCGTGCCGCGCAAGTCCTCGGCATTCACCGCAACACGCTAAGCCGCAAAATTGACGAGTACAAGCTCGCTTCAAGAAACCATCACTCCCGCTAAACGAGTTTTCCTATATCCCTTGTAGGGGCGGGGCTTGTTTACCCTGCAAGGGCCCGGCCCTCTTTTCGTCGGCGAACTGTTTAACGAGAGAACCCTGTCACCCAAAAGAAAAACGGCTCCCCGGCCAAGCCGGAGAGCCGTTCATAATCCATCGTCTGTCCAACCGTTCGACTAGCTCGAAGGCTTCTTCTTCACCGTCTTCTTAGGTGCAGCCTTCTCCTTCGGAATGTCCTCGTCGTTCACTTTGCCTTTTTCCCAGTGCAACATGAACGCCGGGTCCGGATCGTAGGAAACAAGTGTCCCGGTAAAGTGAATCGCGCTGTCCTTCTCCACGCGCGACACTTCCGGCTGCCCGGCGATTTTCACTTCCATGTTTGGCACCGTCGCAGCGTCAAACTCCGCATCGCTGGTCACAAAGGCTACCTTGAGCACGATGACGTCACCGGGAACATTCTCAATCACTTTGCCAGGAACGCCAGGGAATTCCAGACCGCACGCCGCGAGCCAGGTGACTTTGGACTTATCTCCGCCTGCCTTCAAATCCTCAACAACAGATTTGATGGTCATGTCTTTCCGCACCGCATCCAGGTCCGCACTGCTCGGGATGTTGTAGCTGGCCGGGCGGTCCGCCGAGCTGCCCGCCAGTTGCAGCAGTTCCGCCAGCTCGGCATCGGTCAAGTTTTCGCAGGCGGCCTGCTGATAGTTCACGATCAATTTTCGCAGATAGTCTTTTACCTTCTTTGACTGCGCTTCCGTCGCGCCCTTCGCCGAGACGGCTCGCGCAATCGACCAGAAGGCATCCATATGCTGTGGCGGCGTCAACGCCTCGTATGCCAGCCCCAGCCTGTAACTCGTAACTCCATCGTCCGGATTCAGCCCCAACATCGCTTTATAGAATGGTATGGCTGACGCGTAGTCCTTCATGGCCGCCGAAGCCTGAGCAGCAGTCCCATTGAAATAAATCTGAATCTGTTTTTTTTGCGCCGCAAACGCATCATCCGTCATGCTGTCAGGCTTCTTCACTCCATCCAAAGCCTTCAGCCCTGCCACGGCTGCGTCTCTCGCCGCTTTTGCGTTGGCGGGGTCTGCGGCCCAAGCCGCCTGCGTTGCGCTCAAGGCGTTGTATGCAAAGCAGTGCGCGTACAGCGCCTGGTATTGCCCGCCGGCGTCAATCTTGTCTCCCAGCCCGACGACCTTGTCCGCGTACTCAATCACCTTCTGATAGTTCTTCAGCTGCCCGTAACCCTGGACGTAGAGCGGGTAAACGTAAATCAGCAATGCGGAATTAGGGTACTTCGAGACGAAATCATCGAGGCACTTCAGCTGCGTGGCTGGAACCTTCTCGCTTGCGCAAGCCTGATACGAGTTGTACTCCGCCATGGTATACGGCTGCTTTCCTGCCCCGGCGTCCTGCCCTCCCGCCGCCGGCGCCTGGGCTTGCGCCGTCGCGCTTAGCCCATTCCCCAGAATCAGACAAAGCGCCGCGACAATCGCGAGGCCTGCCACTTTGCGTGTTCCACTCATTCCCACTCTCCTCGCCCAAACTTCAACTCTGGATTTTCGTTGCCGGTTTTTCTCGCACTGCCTCTGCCAATGATTGCATCGGTTCCAAGATTGCGTTGGTTCCAAAACTTGGGAATTATAGGAAAAGCTCCGGTCTATCCGCAAGCTGTCATCTCAGGAAAGTTCAAAAAGCTTGTGGAAACACTCCATTCGTCTGGAAGCTTATTTCTGTCTTCCCATCGCACCTTCGAGGATCCCAAGCCCTGCGGGAACTGCTTAGACTCCTGAATGCTAAGATGAGTTTCGCACAAAAAAGGTGGCAAGCGAGAGGAAGAATTCAAATGGTTCAAAAAGTATCTATAAATTTACCGCCCCCGCAGACCGCCCCGCTTCTCGGAGCCGTCGCTCTCATCACGGGTGGCAATCGCGGTATTGGCCGCGCCATCGCGCTCCGGCTCGCCAAACTCGGCGCGGGCGTGGCCATCTGCGGGCGCGATGCGCAAGCACTTGCTTCCGTTGAGGCTCAGTTGAAGAAATCAGGTTCGCCGGTCCATTCGCAGACCGCTGACGTCTCGCGGTCCGCCGATGTAGCCGCCCTCTTGGAGAAAACCCAGTCCACGCTCGGCCCAATCTCTATTCTCGTCAATAATGCCGGCATCGGCCTCTTTGGCCCAGCCCATGAAAAAACCGAGGCAGATTGGGATCGCGTCCTCGACACGAACCTCAAGAGCGTCTTCCTCGTTTCTCGCGCCGTCGCCCCTGCCATGATCCAGCGCGGCGCCGGCGACATCATTAACATCAGTTCTCTGGCTGGCCGCAACGCCTTCGCCGGCGGCGGCATCTATTGCGCCTCCAAGTGGGGCCTCCAGGGCCTTTCCGCGTGCATGGCCGAGGATCTCCGGGAGCACGGCATCCGCGTTAGTGTGATCTGCCCAGGCAGCGTCGCCACCGAGTTTTCCACGCGCGGCTCGAAAGACCCTTCCAAGGTCCTTTCACCTGAAGATGTAGCCCATGCCGTCGAGATGATTGTCACCCAAAGCTCGCAAAGCTTTCTCAGCGAGATCCACCTCAGGCCAGTTCGCAAGCCCTAGTCCCGGTTTCTCACCGCCCATGATCGATGCATGGCGATCCTTTGTAGGGGCGCAGCATGCTGCGCCCAAGCTTGCCCGGACGTACTGGTCAACCTCCTCTCCGCCCTCTTCCTCGTATTTTCCCCTTACCCGCAGCAATTATTACCTCTTGACATTAGTCGTCATAACGACTATCGTACCTCCATGAGTCGCCGCCCTGTCTCTCATCGAGCCCTTCCCGTTGAGGACCATATCTTTATTTCTCTCCAGAGGACCGCGGATTGCCTCGGCCTCGAAGCCGAACAGCTCCTCAAGCCTCACGGCCTGACCGGCACGCAGTACAATGTCCTGCGCATTCTCCGTGGCGCCGAGCCAGCAGGCCTCGCCTGCCGCGGCATCGGCGAACGCATGATCTCTCACGACCCGGACATGACCCGCCTCCTCGACCGCATGGAGAAGCGCGGTCTCATCTGTCGTCAACGACAGACCGATGACCGCCGCGTCATCAAAACCCGCATCACCCCCGCGGGACTCGCTCTTTTGAAAAGTCTCGATCAGCCTGTTCGCGAGCTGCACAAGCGCCAGTTCCACCACATCCCCGCTGCGCGCCTGAAAACACTCGCCGAGCTGTTGGAGGAAGTCCGCGCTCGCGGACCGGTATAAGCGCAGCAAAATCAAAATCTGCTTAAACGCAGCATTCGGTTAAGGAGGCAACACCTATGGGCCAAGTTTTCGCTCGCATTGCAGTCACCGCCGGCATGGCAGCAGCTCTTGCTTTGCCCGCCGCCGCGGCAACTTCCACCTGGCAAATTGATCCAGCGCATTCGTCAGCACAATTCGCCGTCAAGCACCTGGCGATCTCGACCGTTCGCGGCGCTTTCACCAGCGTAAAAGGCACAGTCCAGTTCGATGACAAGGACATCACAAAATCTACCGTCGAAGTCACCATTGATGTGAATTCTGTGGATACGCGCCAGCCCGACCGCGACAAGGATCTCCGCAGCGATCACTTCTTCGACGCCGAGCACTTCGCCACCATCACGTTCAAATCCAAGAAGGTTGAACAAGTAGCTCCCGGCAAGCTAAAAGTCACCGGTGACCTCACCATTCGTGGCACCACCAAGGAAGTCGTCTTGGATGTGGATGGTCCGACCGCTCCTATCAAGGATCCCTGGGGCAATCAGCGCATCGGCGTTAACGGAAGTTCTAAAATCATTCGCCAGGACTTTGGCATCACGTACGGCCCGGGTATCATCGGCGATGAAATCTCCATCACCATCGACGCCGAAATGATTCCTGCGAAAAAGTAAATCGGCCCAGTCCCGATTTGGCTTAGCACGAAAAACACTGTAGCGCTGGCTTCGCCGGCATAAGACTCCGTGGCCTGCTGGAGCGAAGAAACGATTGTCTTCGCTCCGGTTCGCAGCGGCCTGTGAAAATAAATTCCGGATATCGTTGGGAAACGCGCACCCTCCACGCGCTCTGTTTCATCCAATTCTCTGCGTCAACGTAAAGGACTCCACCTATGCACAAACCTGCAACGACAGATTTTCCGGTTCACGATCTCATTCGCAATCGCTGGAGTCCGCGCGCCTTCTCCGACAAGCCGGTCGAGCCCGCGGTCCTTGCAAGTCTGTTCGAAGCCGCGCGCTGGGCTCCCTCCAGCAGCAACGAACAGCCCTGGGCTTACCTAGTCGCTACAAAAGACAATCCAGAAGACTTTGCGAAAATGCTCAGCGTCCTGGTGGAGTTCAATGCCGGCTGGGCCAAAAGCGCTCCCGTGCTCGTTCTTGCCATGTCGCGGCTCAAGTTCCCAAACGGCAATCCCAACCGCAACGCTTTCTACGACACCGGGGCCGCAACCATTCTGCTCAGCCTCGAAGCCACCGCCAGAGGCCTGGGCGTACACCAAATGGCAGGTTTTGATCCCGCTAAAGCCAAACAAGTCTTCGAAATCCCCGAAGACTGCGAGGCTATCGCAGCTATCGCCCTCGGCTATCCTGGCGATCCAAAGTCGCTCTCGCCACCATTGCACGACCGCGAAGTTGCTCCGCGCTCACGCAAGCCCTTAAGCGAATTTGTCATGTCGGGGCGCTGGGGGCATACTTCTCCAATCGTCTCTCGATAACCGGTTACATTAATTACAGAGGATCCAACCCCGCCAAATGCATCGCACGCTAGAATTCTTGCTGCATCACGGATACGTCGTCTTGCTCGCCTGGGTCTTCGCCGAGCAGGCTGGGGTGCCCGTTCCTTCGCTTCCGCTCTTGCTCGCGGCGGGCGCCCTGGCGGGCTCTCACCAGCTAAATATATTTGCGTCGCTCCTCATCGTCGGGCTGGCCGCAGTCTGCGCTGATACGCTCTGGTATGAACTGGGCCGCCGCAGGGGCATTCGCATACTTCAACTTCTGTGCAAAATTTCCATCGAGCCCGATTCCTGCGTTCGCCGCACGGAAGGCGTTTTCTCCAAGCAGGGCGCGCGTTCCCTGCTCTTCGCCAAATTCCTTCCCGGCCTTAGCACTATCGCGCCGCCCCTCGCTGGCATTTTTCACATGCGCCCGCACCGCTTCCTTGTTTTCGACGCCGCTGGCTCGCTTCTCTGGGGCGCCACTTTCCTCGGGTTGGGTTATGTTTTCAGCGGCCAGATCGAGCGCATCGCGGAAAGCGCAGCCTCCCTTGGCGGATGGCTCGTCGTCATACTTCTTGGCGCGTTCGCTTCCTATATCGGCTACAAATACATTGGCCGCCGCCGCTTCCTTCACGAACTGCGCATTTCGCGCATCACCGTCGAGGAACTAAAAGTAAAGATCGACGCCGGCGAAGATCTGGTCATCGTCGACCTCCGTCATTCCATCGAACTCGAAGCCGATCCAGAAACGATTCCCGGCGCCATCCGCGTCGACGCCAAAGAGCTGGAGGACAAGACCGATCTCTTACCCCGAGATCGCGAAATCATTCTCTACTGTACTTGTCCGAACGAAGCCACCAGTGCCCGCTTGGCCCTGCTCCTCAGAAAGCACGGCATCACCCGCATTCGCCCGCTGCAGGGTGGTCTCGAAGCATGGCGCGAACGCAGGTATCCCGTCGCCAACGCGAGGCTCACTCAAATTTCTGCTCACATTTAAACTGGATTTCTCATCAGCACAGTTTTAAGCGCAGCCAATCCTTTGTAGGGACGCAGCGTGCTGCGCCCCAGCTTGCCCAGGCGCACTGATCGACTTACTTCTTCTCCGCTTCCCTCCGCGTTCCTCAAAAAATGCCGCTACAATCGCGGCAAAACGATCCCGCTCTGTGCTTGATACTTTCCCTTCTTATCTTTGTAACTCACTTCGCAATCTTCATCCGACTCGAAGAAAAGCACCTGGCACAATCCCTCATTGGCATAAATCTTCGCTGGCAGCGGCGTGGTGTTGCTGATCTCGAGCGTCACAAAACCTTCCCACTCCGGCTCGAAAGGCGTCACGTTCACAATAATGCCGCAGCGCGCGTAGGTCGACTTCCCCAAACATATCGTCAATACATTTCGCGGAATTCGGAAATATTCCACCGACCTTGCCAGCGCAAAGGAATTCGGCGGAATCAGGCACGCTTCGCCTTTGAATGGCACCAGCGACCTCGGATCAAAATGTTTGGGATCGACAATTGTCGAATTCACATTCGTAAAAATCTGAAACTCGTCCGCCACGCGGATGTCATAGCCATACGACGAAACTCCATAGCTGATCACGCCTTCCCGCACCTGCCTGTCGGTAAACGGCTCGATCATTTTGTGCTCCAGCGCCATTTTGCGGATCCAGCGGTCTGGCTTAACGGACATCCATGCCTCCCCACTTCACCTTTGAATTTTTAACTCTTGAACTCTTTCCTCACGCCACTGCTCCCGGTGTAAATCGAACTATCGACTCCCGAACTCTCCTAATTCCACTTCTCTTCCTTTAACTATTGAACTTTGAACTCTTGAACCGTTCCGCCAATCCCCTTCGCTCTTCCCTAAACTGTAGGCTGTGAGCTGCCGGCTTTAATCCGCGAAAGCGCATCAGTGTAGTTTACCCATCTCGTCTTGACAACCTGCGGCGCACCCTCTAGCATTTGCCTCTGAAGCTGGAGGCGCGTGTGATCAAGCTGGACATCGTGAATGCGGTTGTCGCCAAGACTCTCATCAGCCGCACCAAAGCCGAGCAGGCCGTCGAAACCGTTTTCGATTCTCTCAAGCAAGCTCTCGGCCGCGGCCAGCGCATCGAACTCCGCCGCTTCGGCGTCTTCAGCGTCAAGCCGCGCAAAACCGGCATTGGGCGCAATCCCCGCACCGGCGAAGAAGTCAGCATCCCCCCCGGCAAGGCCGTCCGCTTTAAGCCCGGCAAAGAACTCCAAGGCATCGAAGCCGCAAAGAAAGCGTAACTCCTCTCAGCATTTCCGCCAAAGTTCGCAGTAGAACATGTGTAAGCGGCCAAACCGAAGAGGTGTCAGATTCTAGGCCTTGTTTCTGAAAAGAAGGATGACGAACCAGTAGTCCTGTACTCCGTGCAGGCCCAGGAACGACTTCCATTGCCTCTTTTTGTGGAATCCTTACTCACGGCAGAGGTACGGCTGTGCGAGCCGTTTTCGCGAGAGTCGCATATCGTAAGTGTGCCGAGTTCACCGTAAGCACACGAAATGCTCCATCGCGACGTGCGACAAAGAAAAAATCAGATATCGCCTGATTCAGACCGCTCCAATTATAATTGCGCGGATCGCCCATACGGCCGAATCCGCGACGCAGAAAGGCAGTCAGGATGAATGAAAAGCAAAGCACAGAAGCCCGCCTAACTCCCGCGGAGCAATCGCTCACGGAGCTTTGGGAGAAGCACCTCGGCGAAGAATTCACGACCCGGGACACGGATGCCACACTTGAGACCATGGTGGCGGATGCTTATGTGAACCACATCCCGGTGTTGACCGGCGGTGTGGGCCTCGAACAATTACGAGTGTTCTATTCGCAGCACTTCATCCCCAAGATGCCTCCCGACACGGAGATCGTTCCCGTCTCCCGAACGATCGGCGCGGAGCGGCTCGTGGACGAAATGATTTTTAAGTTTACCCACACCATCGAAATGGACTGGATGCTTCCTGGCATTGCGCCCACAGGCAGGCGGGTGGAGTGCCCGCTGGTCGTAATCGTTCACTTTCGCGATGGAAAACTAGCCAATGAACATATCTACTGGGATCAAGCTACGGTGCTGGTGCAGATTGGGCTTCTCGATCCATCCACGCTGCCTGTCGTCGGCGTGGAAACCGCAAGAAAGGTTGCTAACCCCCGCTTGCCTGCCAACCACTTAATTGAGCGGGCTAAGGTTGAACGCAGATCGTAAGCATTCGGATATATTCGGTCAAACTGCTCCTCGCCCCCGTAAGTGAAGTGTCAGTTCAAAAGTATGGTTGCGTAACTAATCTGGAGCGGGACGCGCGCTAGAGCAAATCGCTGCGACTGCTGCTCTCAGCTACCTCCAACCCGCCCAGAACCTAATCTTTACACTTCCCAGAACCCCGTTCGCGCAGGTATCGTAGGCCGGTTCGCGCTCTTCTCGGTAGGAGGATGGGATGCTTTTTCTAAGACGCCAACTGCTTCAAACTCTGTCATTTGCTTTCGGGTCGAGCTTCATCTTGGGGCGGAACCAACTCGGCATAGCCGCGCAGACAGCCACACAGCCAAAGGTCTCTCCTCCCCCCGCAGGGGCTGCTGTTCGCAATGGGATCGCTGGAGCATCCGAAATGGAAAAAGTGACCGGAATCGGAGGATTCTTCTTCCGAGCCAAAGATCCGAAAGCGCTTGGGCTTTGGTACCAGCAACACCTGGGAATCTCTCTCATACCAACGAGCTACGGGGAATCTCCTTGGCAGCAAGAGGCCGGACCCACCGCTTTCGCTCCATTCAAGGAGACGAGCGGCTATTTCGGGGATCCCCAGAAGGTCTGGATGCTGAACTTTCGAGTCCGGGATCTCGACAAAATGGCGGCCCAGCTACAAGCCGCTGGAATCGAGGTCAAGATAGACCCGCAGTCTTATCCCAACGGCCGGTTTGCACGCGTGCATGACCCTGAGGGAAATCCGATCGAATTGTGGCAACCTGCAAAGTGAGACCGCCGCACTAGCTTGTTAAACAGTCCAGGACTGTTTCCGGATTTCTCCCGGGCGACGGGTCACTGCGGGGTCGGCGTGGCGGCGGCTAGCTCAGCTGTCCTTACAGCAACGAGAGTTGCAAGCAACTCTTCTGGCGATATGCCTATCGGCGCTCGTGCGTGCATTAGCTGGAAATCGAAAGTTCGTTCTTACAACCCGGCGAGGGAGCCAGAATGAAAATCAATTCGAGGACCGGAAGCCTATTCATTGGCTTCGTGCTTTTCCTGGGAATAACAGCAGCCTTTCGCCCGCATGTCGCCGTTCAGGAAGAAGAAGCCTCGTCCCTGGAGATTGTCCATGCGGCCGCGCCTCCCGAGAGAATCCCTGCGGCTCCCGCATCTGCGCTGTTGGCGGCTACCCCGCCTCTCGGCTGGAACAGTTGGGACGGGTATGGGACGACGATCAATGAAGAGCAAGTGAAAGCTAACTCCAAGTGGTTCGCCGAACACTTGAAGCCAGCTGGATGGCAATACGTCGTCGTCGACATGGAATGGTTTGTCACCAACCCCACACCCGAAGGCAATTCAAAAACTTCGCTTTATAGTCTGGACGCGAATGGCCGGTACACGCCCGCGTTGAACCGATTCCCCAGCGCCGCCAATCAGAAGGGTTTCAAACCATTGGGAGATTACGTTCACTCGCTCGGATTGAAATTCGGCATCCACATTTTGCGAGGCATTCCCAAGAAGGCGGTCGAAGCCAATCTACCGATTGCGGGCTCCAGCTTACATGCCACTGACGCCGCCGATACTTCGGAAACCTGCCCGTGGAATCCCGACAATTATGGAATCGACGCCGCGAAATCCGGAGCCCAACCCTACTACGATTCGATTTTTTCCCTGTACGCCAGTTGGGGCGTTGATCTCGTCAAAGTAGATTGCATCAGCAGCCGTCCTTATCGTGGAGATGAAATTCAACTCATCAGCAATTCCATCGCAAAAACGGGCTGGCCGATTGCCCTGAGCCTTTCACCTGGACCCGCTCCCATCGAAAAAATCGAAGAGATGCGCAAGTACGCACAAATGTGGCGCGTCTCAAACGACGTCTGGGACATTTGGCACAGCGAAGTGGAATATCCCCAAGGTCTGGGCGATCAATTTGCCAACGCGATCCGATGGGGCGGGCTCTCGCAACCCGGACATTGGCCCGACCTCGACATGCTGCCGCTGGGCAATCTTGGCCCCGCGCCTGGTTGGGGGCAGCCACGGATCACCAGGCTGTCCCGCGGAGAGCAACGCACGCTCATGACGCTCTGGTCCATTTTCCCCTCGCCGCTCATGATCGGTGGCGACCTGACGAAGGCCGATGATTGGACGCTCTCTCTGCTCACAAATCGCGAAGTGCTTGAAGTGGATCAACACTCTATGACCAATCACGTGGCAGTCGCCTCGGATAAACGCGCGATCTGGCTGGCCGAGTCTTCCAGCGAGCATTCCTACTACCTGGCTGTCTTTAATCGTGGAGAAGCCAAGGACGAGTTCCGATATTCCTGGAAGGAACTTGGATTATCACAAAATTCCTACGCCACAAGAGATCTCTGGGGGCAGAAGGACTTGGGTATCGCCAAGGAATTGCTCGTTACTCTGCAACCGCATGAAAGCGTTCTGTATAAGCTCCAACCGCAAGCTGGCAAGCCATAAGGAGCGGAATTTCGGCCTCTAAACTGCCATTCAGAATTGAGCGTCAATAAATCAACTAGAGTGTGAGCAAATCGCATCAAGGGTTAGACGCGTGCCGGCACCAGCCCTTCCACCAAGCCAGCTATTTATCAAGGACCACAGGAGGGCCGCTTACTCTCCTGGCTTTGAGGTCGACGGTCACTTCGACCCTGTCAGCAATCCTAATGAATGGAATACCGCTGTCCATCCCATAATCCTTGCGATCGAAGAACATCGTCCCTTTTATATCACCAGAGCCCGCACCCTCCGTGTAAATCTTTAGCGCCAGCGTCACCGCCTTGGAGACTCCCCGTATCGTAAAGTCACCCTGCACGTCGAAGATGTCGGGTCCGGTCCGAACAATCTTCTTTGACAGAAACGTGATCAACGGATCCCGTTTCACGTCGAAGAAGTCCGCGCTCTTCAGCTTGCCGTTCTTCATGCCGCTTCCGGTGTTCACACTGGCTGCCTGGATTTTGATGTCCAAGACACCGGTCGCCAGATTGGCAGATTTAAACGTAAGCGTGGCGTCCCACTTGTCGAACTTTCCCTCTAAATCCATAGACGCTTTCACATAAAATTTAATTGAACTTTCTTCCTGCGCTATCACGAAAACCGGAGCTTGTGCCCGGCTTGGTGACGGGAGCGCGGCGGACGCTACGAGGCAGAGCAAAACTAATCGCATAGACTCCTTCCGGAATACAGCAGCCGTATTGTGAAAGAAATTGGTCTCGCAGTATAAGCCAAGGAGCTCAAGGAGATTTCGCGGTAGTGCAGATTTCTATGCCCCTCTGGTGTGATGTGAAGCGCGTGATTGACACGCTGCCGGGAAGCTGCCGCTGATCTCGCAGAACGCCAGCTATGCTAAAAGGCGGATTCCCCCAACTGAGTCTTTACCGTTGCTCGAGCCGCTGGTGCAAAGTCCTTTAACTATGCTGTACTGCTATTTTCAAATCTTCTCTGCGCCTCCGAACTCTCTACAACTCATCTCATAAACGCTTTTTAGGAGGGCACGGCTTCAGCCGTGCCGAAAACGACTCGGAAAAGGAGGGGCTTTAGCCCCTGAAGAATCGCGGTATTTCCGGGGCTCTGATTTATGAGATGAGTTCTAACTACTGCGGCGGTGAAGAGCTCTTCTTTTTTGAGAACCAGTGGTGAATATCCGGCCAGAACTCTTTCAGCTCATTCCCGAAGGCGTCGATCCCCATCTGCACTCCCCAATTGTTCAAGCCTGACGTAAACCCTCGGTCCGCCGCGGGATAGTACACGTTGGAGATGGTAATTGCCGCAGCATTCCCCACAAACTCCGGAAAGTTGAACAGGCTGCCCCCGGAGTCTCTCCGCGTGACGAATATCCGGCTGATCGCATACCCAAACCGCCGAACGAATCCGCCCTTCCCCATCTGAAAGTAGCGAGGATCCGTTTTCAAAAAAGTAGGAAAGACCGCCCCCACCATGATGTTGCCATCCACCTGATCGGCAAGCGCCGCTCCATACCGCTTCCCATATCCCGACATTCCCTGCCCAAACGCCGGGTACGCATTCTCCGCCTGCCGAATCCCCGCCAGAGCGCCCACAATCGTGAACTCGTATGGATCGAAGGCGCCCTTCGCCGTGATGGCGAACTTCTCTTTCCAGTTGATGGGTGGCACGTGCGCCTGATTCGCTACAGTCAAATAATTCGGCATCACGTAAAACATCCGGCCGTTCTTGGCCTCTTTTTGGTTCGGGCTGTTTTGCTCCTGGGAATTATTTTGGCTAGCCGGCTGGTCCGCGGGTTTGTCTTGCATCGCAAAAGCTTCCGCGTCCAACGAATAACATTCTTGTGAGTCTTGCGCGAACGCGGGATTCACAAAAAACAAAAAGGCCGCCGCCATCGCAGTGAAGTAACAGAAACATCGCAGCAAAGCGCTCCGTCCAGGGATCATTATCTGTGATTTCCAATTTGGAACTTTCTCACGCGCATCTCACCCTTGCCACTCCCTCTACATGATGTATTTGCCGCCAATACAGGCCCCGGCGACATCAATGGGATGCCAAAAGCCTGTTCGGCGTCGTATGGCCAGTCTCGCTTGGTGCTGAGAATTCGATGCTACACGGCCTCCCACCTCTAAACACACCCCCAATTGCAATCGGAGCCGTAGTCTTACCCGCTATATCCCCTAGCAGAGCACGCCTGAAAAACCCTCCAGAGACTGGCGGCCTGTGAACCAGGCCCACTGGACTCATCCGAGCCTAAACCTGCAGGAGTGCCGTTTCACCTGCAACTAATCCCTTTAGCACGATACTTTGTGCAAGTACCGCGGATTTATCCGCTGATTCAAAATGGGCTTATAACCACGGTTTTGAGCCGCTGGCGCAAAGTCCTTCATCTATGCTGTACTGTTCTCGGTGAAAGTTCTTTGATCTTCCGAACTCCGTGAGCACGCCACCCTCAGATTCCACAATGGACAACCTCCCAGTTCCTGTCGATTGGAGCACTGCGCCACCGCGCGCGCAATATTACGTTCCGGTCCTCCCCCGCCCGTCTCTAAAGTCGTTCCTCCTTGCCGTGGTGCTGTTTCTCCTGACGCTCTGCAGCTGCTTGGCCGCCGGCACGCAATTCGCCATTGCCTACGCCCACAACCAAGCCGCGTCTCTCGACGAGTTCCTCCGCGCCTTGACTCTCTTCTACAAAAATCCTGCAGCCCTGCTCGCTGGGCTGCCCTTCGCCGCCACTTTGCTCACTATCCTTCTCGCTCACGAACTGGGCCATTTCTTCGCCTGCCGCCATCATCACATTCGCTCAACCTATCCGTTTTTCATTCCCTTCCCCAACCTCATCGGCACCTTCGGCGCGTTCATCCTAATTCGTTCTCCTATTCGCACCACACGCTCTCTCTTTGACGTCGGCGCCTCCGGCCCTCTGGCCGGTCTTGTCTTCGCGGTTCCCGCTCTAGTTTACGGCGTACTCCATTCCAGCATCGCTCCCGCGATCGCAAATTCCGACCCTAATCAAATCACTGTTATCTTCGGCACTCCACTTCTTCTACGCTTGCTCGACGCCGTCTTTCATCCCGGTGTCAATCCGCACATCCTCCTGCTTCCCCCAGTCGGCCGCGCCGCCTGGGTCGGCCTATTCGTGACCTCGCTCAATCTCCTGCCTGCAGGACAACTCGACGGCGGCCACATCCTTCGCTCCATTAGCGCTCGCCTTCATCGCATAACCAGCATCCTCGTTCCTCTTGTCCTTCTTCCACTCGGCCGAACCTGGTTTGTTTGGTATGTTTGGGCTGTCCTCCTGTTGGCTATGCGTTTCCTCCGCACCGCTCCGATCTACGATCCCGTCCCGCTAGACCCGCCCCGCCGTCTAGCCGCGTTCCTAACACTCGCCGTCTTCGTCCTCTGCTTCATGCCCGTCCCCGTCATCGGCCTCTGACTCCCAAATCTGGCCTCGACCCGAAAATCTGGCCTCGACCCGAAAAACTATTGTAGGGGCGGGGCTTGCTCAGCCCCTACCGCTGACACAAAAAATGTCCGTCGACCTGGACGTGATACGCCCGTTTTTTTCCATTTGCCAGCAAGTGGAGATATTCACCTGAAGATATTTATTGACAAAGTTATGTCGCCGGTGGTAATATCTTTGTTGGAGAATTAGACCCAGTCGACCTTTGCCGCCGCCTTCCGGGCGGCCATTTTTTTGCCCGCTCGAACCTTAACGCACACCCGAACGTTAAAGCCCGATAGGTCAGGACTGATCTCCCGTCGGCTCTCCGAGACGAATCCCCCTTTGGAATGCGGCAGCCCCGCTGCCGCTTTTCCCAGCAACTCGCACGACTCTATATATTTGGCGAAACTCAATAACTCAAATCCACTTCCCAGAGGCTTCCATGACGAACGAGAATCCCAGCACGAGTGTCTCCCCGCGTTGCCTGTTTCAATTCTCCGACGGCCGCCGCTGCAGCATGTTGCGCAACCCGGCCCATTCTTCTTTCTGCGCCTTCCACGCCAGACAAGAACTCCAACTCCTCGAGTCCCAGCGCCTCGGCGGCGAAATTTCCACTTCCCTGAATGGCAATTTCCTCACCGCCACTGACATCAACCACGTCCTCGGCAAACTCTTCATCGCCGTCGCCCAGAACCGCGTCTCCCTTCGCAAAGCCGCCAACCTCACCTACCTCGGCCAAGTCATGCTCTCCTCGATCCCCCTCGTGAAGCAGGAGTTTCGCTTCGAGTACAAATTTAACCAATGGAGAGAAGCGGTTGCCAACGCCGCCCCCCTCTCCACTCCTCCGCCCCTCACCGACTCCAACTCCTCCATCGAATGCCCCGCTGAGCTACGCGAACCAGGCTCCCCCGAAGAAGACTAACCGTCGATCCGCATCAGGATGCCTGGCCGGTTCTTTAACTCCTTACGAGTTGTCACGGACACGGAGCCCGCCATATGAGATGGATCAGATCCAGATCCATATCGCTAGCTCCTTCTTACGAGTACATGTTATGGGGGTGCTTTGACTCTGATTTATTCTTTCGGTTTTGTTTGCAAATTCACTAACCCCTTTGGAATCCGCACTTCCAGAAATACGTCTGTAAACTCTCTGGAATGAGCACTTCCAAAACATTGGACTTAAAACTCTTTAGAATGAACACTTGCAGAAAAAGGGGGAGGGGGGAGGGGGATCCCTGCAGTGGTACGGACCGGGGGGATGCTTGACAAAATAGACCGGGAGGATCCCTGACACTGCGAAAATGGCGGGCGCTAGGAGGAAGGAGCGCCGATGCCGTGGAAAGAGAGCAGTGTTATGGAGGAAAA
>Ga0074044_10000174_pt1 | contig 64814 bp, 50 predicted proteins | sample BogForMeECP23OM1_FD_94443 | JGI IMG/M metagenome (GOLD analysis project Ga0074044, IMG submission 94443) | Bog forest soil microbial communities from Calvert Island, British Columbia, Canada - Bog Forest MetaG ECP23OM1 | ecosystem: Environmental > Terrestrial > Soil > Wetlands ...
TCGGCGGGATCGCCGGCGTCGCGGAGATTCACGAATTGCACGCCTTTTACCACGCGGTCGTTGTCGACATCGAGACAGGCGATGATACGCTTGGTCAGCAATTTTCCACCTCACTGCTCGGATTATCCATCGGCGGTGCTGTCCAGTTCGCAGAAATTCTTGAGAATCAGCAGGCCCACGTTCCAGGATTTTTCGGGATGGAATTGAACTCCGAAGATGTTGCCTTGTTCGACGACGGCGGAAAATTCAGTTCCGTAGCTGGTTGCGGCAGCGGTTGCCGCCACGACCGGAGCATAAAAAGAGTGCGTGAAGTAGACAAAGGAATCAGGCGCAACGTTTCGGAGCAGGCGCGATTCCTGGCGCACGGCAAGCGAGTTCCATCCAACATGAGGTGATTTCACCGATGAAGGAAAGTGGCAACAGCGACCTTGAAGAAGTCCGGCTCCTGCCAATTCAGGCGCCTCGTCGCTGCCCTCGAACAGCCACTGCATTCCGAGGCAAATACCGAGGAATGGCTTGCCAGCGCTGGCAGATTGCAGCACGGCGTCTCGCAACCCGGTATTGTTCAGTGCTGCTAGAGCGGTAAAGTGGCCGACTCCTGGGAGAACGACCTTTTCGGCACTGGCGACGATGGCAGGCTCGGTGGTGACGATGACCCTGGCACCCAGGTAGTCGAAAGCCTTCTTCACCGAATTCAGGTTGCCGGCGCCGTAATCGACGATGGCGATGGCTGGTCGGTTTGGAGCGAAAGAGTTCAGAGAAGCCCCTTGGTGCTGGGGAGCATGCGGCGGAGTCGCCGGTCGCGCGAGCAGGCGACGCGGAGAGCACGCGCAAAGGCTTTGAAGAGCGCTTCGATCTTGTGATGACTGGAGCGTCCGTACATGACACGCGCATGGATATTGGCGCGGGCTCCACGGGCAAAGCCCTCGAAGAAATCGGGTACCAGCTCCGCTTGCAGATCGCCGACCCTCGTTGCGCGAACCTTGGTTTGTATCACGGAGACGGCGCGGCCGCCAAAGTCTACTGCCGCGAGTCCGAGAGTTTCATCCATGGTCATGAGAAAATAGCCGGCACGCAAAATGCCGCGGCGGTCGCCCAATGCGCGGTCGAATGCCTCGCCTAAGGCGATGCCGACATCTTCCACGGTGTGATGCTGGTCAACGTCGAGGTCGCCCGCGGCGACGAGTTTCAAATCAAATCCACCGTGACGCGCGAACAACTCCAGCATGTGATCGAGAAAACGAATGCCGGTGGAAATTTCATACTTTCCGCGGCCTTCGATGGTGAGAGCGATTTTAATTTCGGTCTCCGCGGTTTTGCGATGGAGCATGGCTTTTCTCACGACCGCACCTCGCGTCGCGATGGGGTGCGCAATCCTAACGTTTCGACCACATCGCGCAGTGCTGCGATGAGAATTTGCGTATGCTCGTCCGTCCCGACGGTCAGGCGGACGCAACCTTCGCAGCCGGAATCGGTGTGCCGGTCGCGCACGAGAATTCCACGATCGCGCAGGGCTTGGACAAATTCGGCATGGGCCGCGCCGATACGGACCAGCACAAAGTTGGCGTGGCTTGGCCAGTAATGCAATCCGAGGGTGCTGAGTTCCTGCTGCAGCCTTTCGCGATTGCTCCGCACCTCCGCTACATAGCTGCTGAGGTGCTCCTGATCTTGCAGGGCCTCGGGCAGGACGGCGAGGGCAACGGCGTTCACGCTGTAGGGCGAGGCCACGCGTCGTAACATCGCTATCTGGCGCGATTCCCCGGCAAGGATGCCGATGCGCAATCCGGCCAGGCCGTATGCCTTGGAGAAGGTCCGCGCTATGAAAAGATTGTCGAGCGGGCGTGCGCGGTCGCCACGAATGTCGTCAAGGAGGGTTTCGCCGTGAAATTCGAAATACGCTTCATCGACAAGCAGAGCCGCTTGCGGGGCTGATTGGGCAATCTTAAGGAGAAGATCGCGTGCTACTGCCGCTCCCGTCGGATTGTTGGGGTTGGCTACCGCGATCAGACGTGTGCTGGGGCTGAGTCTTGCCATTACATCCTGGGCCGGGAAAGCAAAATCGTCGGCGGCTCGCACTTCGACCACGCGTGCGCCTTCGGCCTTCGCGAAGATAGCGTACATGGCAAAGGTCGGGACGACGATGAGGGCCTCGTCCCCGGGATCGAGATAGGTGGAACAAAGAAGGTGAATGGCTTCGTCGACGCCGTTCGTTAACAGAACCTGCGCGGGATCAAGTCTAAGAAAACCTGCCACCTCTTTTTCCAACGGATCGCGCTCGGGATAACGGGCCAGCGACTCGGCATCGAGCGAGCGCAAGCGGGCCAATACGCGCGGCGAGCATCCAATCGTGCTTTCGTTGAAATCGAGACGAAGCCCTTTCCGATCCGCCAAGGGCGGTTTGTAGGAATGCAGGTTTCTTACCGCGGCGCGGGCCTCAAGCATGGGGAAACCTCGCTTGGAATGCGGCGGCGTGTCCTTTTAGGCCTTCGGCTGTGGCAAGTGTGATGCCTGGTGGCGCGATGCGGTTGATTCCTTCAGCGGTGACCTCCTGGCAGCCGATGATGCGAACGAAATCCAGAACGCTGAGGCCGCCACGAACGCGCGCCATACCGCCGGTGGGTAAAGTGTGGTTCGGCCCGGAGATGTAGTCTCCCGCAGCTTGGGGCGTGAACTCGTTGATGAAAACTGCGCCTGCGTGCTCGACGGCCGCAACCAGTGACTCCGGCAGGGTGAGATGTTCGGGTGCGATGCAATTCGACATCTCTGCTGCCTGCTGCAAGGAGGCTGCCAAGAGGATGGCTCCGCGACGGGAAAGTGATTGGGCAGCGGTCTGGTTGGCGCGCGTGCGCTTCTGAACTTCTCGCTGAACTTTCTTAGCCAGGGCTCGCGAGGTAGTAATGAATACACATAACGCATCGGGATCGTGTTCCGCCTGCGCCACCAGGTCGGAAGCGATGCAGGCGGGATCGCCGTGTTCGCTGATGATTACGGCCTCGGTCGGCCCCGCGAGAAAATCGATGGCGCAATCGAAAGCTACCATTTTCTTGGCGGCGGTTACATAGCGGTTGCCGGGACCTACGATCTTGTCGACGCGCGGTACCTGGTCGGTCCCATAGGCCAGAGCGGCGATCGCTTGCGCTCCGCCAATGCGATAGAACTCGTGCACACCGAGGAAAGCGGCAGCCGCCAAAGTCGCCTGTGCCGGGCGGGGAGATACTACTCGAATCTTTGCGACTCCGGCTACCTGCGCTGGAATCACTGTCATTAAGACGGTGGAAGGCAATGGATAGCGGCCACCGGGCACGTAGCATCCCACCGATTCCAGGGGACGTATCAACTGCCCCACGCTGACGCCCGGTTCGATCTCGCGTCGCCATTGCTGAAGGTCCGGGCCCGGTGCTGCGCCGGCTTGCCACTCCGCATAGCGGCGGATGTTGCCTGCCGCATGTTCGATTGCGTTTTGCAGCTCGAGATCGGCAGTCTCCCATGCCTGCTGGAGATCATCTTCCGAAACGCGCAGCGCTTCATCTTTGGCCAACCCGTCCCAAAGCATGGCATAGCGGCGCAGGGCGCGATCGCCATTGCGGCGGACGGCAGAAACGATGCGGCGGACGGCAGGCTCAATCGGCGCCAGGTCGGTTGCGCCGCGCGCGGCGAGCGCGTTCAAGCGGTTCGTCTGCTCTGCCCCTTCGAGGATGCGCATCCCTACATTTTTCGCCCTCTTTCTGCTAATCCGCTTAGCCTTGATCCGTTTCACAGGACCACCTTGTTCAGCGGATATTCAACGATGCCCTGCGCGTTGGCTTGCTTAAGCTTGGGAATCAGGGTCCAGGCAGTGTTTTCCTCGATTACGGTATTGACAGCGACCCATTCGCCGTCGGCGAGTGGGGCAACGGTGGGATTTTTCAGCGCGGTCAGAAGGCGCAGAACAGCCGGTAAGTCCACCTTCCGAACGTTGAGCATAAGGCCGACGCGCCCCAGGGCAGCGATTGCACCACTCAACATGACGGAGAGGTTCTCGATTTTCTGCCGGCGCGCGGGATCATCCCAGGCCGCTTTGTTCGCGACCAGTTGGGTGTTCGACTCCAGCACGGTCTCGAGGATTCTTAGATGATTGGCGCGGAGAGAACTGCCGGTCTCGGTCACTTCGACAATGGCATCGGCCAGCAAAGGCGGCTTAACTTCGGTTGCACCCCAGGAAAATTCGACTCTCACGTCAACCTTGCGGGCGGCAAAATAATTGCGGGTGAAGCTGACCAATTCTGTGGCAATAATTCGACCGTCAAGGTCTTCAAGTTTCTGGAAGTTCGAATCTTCGGGGACAGCCAACACCCACTTGACCCTGCCCATGCTCTGTTTGGAGTAGACCAAGTCGGTGACCTTGACGACGTCAAGACCGCTTTCCAGGACCCAATCGAGGCCAGTCAAGCCGGCGTCGAGTGCGCCGTGCTCGACGTAGCGCGACATTTCCTGCGCGCGAATGAGCAGGCATTCAATTTCGGGGTCATCGGTGGCGGCGAAATAAGATCGCGCGTTCGTATAGACGCGAAGTCCGGCCCGGGTAAAGAGGCTCAGGGTCGCTTCCTGTAAACTTCCTTTGGGAATGCCTAGTCTCAGCTTCATGACTTCGCCTTGTCTGCCTGGGGCTTGTCCGGGCGAAGATTCTTTTGCTCGAAAAGTGCCCGGCCAAGCGCAGCGGTTCCGAGCGGCAGTGGCTCGGTAAAACATGAGCGTGTGCCGTTATGGCAAACCACGCCCTCGCCCAGCACGCGAACGCGCAGCAGCACTGTATCCCGATCGCAGTCGGTGGACGCAGTAATCACCTGGAGACGGTTGCCGGAGCTTTCGCCTTTGGTCCAGAGTTTCTGCCGGGTGCGGCTGTAGAAGGTCACGAATCCGGTGCTCAGCGTCATTTCCAGCGCCTTCCGGTTCATGAAGCCCAGCATCAGCAACTCCCCGCCACTCTCGTCCTGAATGACGGCAGGGACCAGACCTTGCATCTTGTCGAAGTCGATTTCCACCGATTCTCCTAATCTCTGCAACAAATTTCGAGGTTTCGCCAAAAGCAAAAGCCCGCTGGGGCGAGTTCTGCGCCAGCGGGCTCGGATCCTATAAGTGCCTTGTTATCCGTGTTCCCCCGCCGACACGCTCATCGCATGTGAATGATGGTGATGAAGATGGATCAGCGAGGTCACTTCAGAGCGATGGTAGGGCAGTGGAGATACCGTTGTCAATCGATTTATGGACGAAGTGGATTGCGGCGGAAGATAAAAACATCTTCGCTCACGGATCATGGTGCATCCTGCGGGGCGGCTTGTTATTCTACAGGCCGGGGCAGACGGAGCGACGCGAGGCTCCTCGCGGAAGTTCGGGTGAGTGAATACCAACCGACAGCCACTATTGGCCCCGCCAGTTATCAACCGATGCTGATGGTGTTCGACGGATTCGCACAGATACTCAGCACCCTCTGGGCGCATAAACTTCGTTCATTGCTGACCATGTTCGGCATCGCATGGGGCGTGGGTTCCCTGTTGCTTCTGGTCGGCTTGGGGGAGGGGTTTCGAACCGGCAATCAGCGCGGCCTTTCAGAGTTGGGCGAAAACATCATGATGATCTTCCCCGGACGAGCGCCGGTGGTTGCGGGCAGCGTCAACTCTGCGCGCCAGTACCGGCTTACGTACCAGGACTATCTCGATATCCGCAAGGAATCGCCTCATATCAAGTCGATTACTCCAGTACTTACCACCAACGAGGTGCATGCGGTGAGCGAATTTGCCAGCGCGAGTGGACAACTCACCGGCGCTGAACCGCAGTACAGCGGTATCCGGTTTCTGCCGCTCAAAGAGGGACGCTGGCTTAACGACTTCGACGATACACAGAAGCGCGACGTGGTCGTTCTCGGCGATGAGATGACGCGCAACCTGTTTCCGGGGCGACCTGCTATCGGGTCCTATATTCTGCTCAATGGGCATCGCTTCGAGGTCATCGGCACCTTGAAACGGGTAGGCCGGGGCGACGACAATTTCACCAACATGCGCGCCTATATTCCCTTCCAGGTGATGCGCAGCGACTTTCCGATGGTGGGCGAGCAGGCATTCGACGCCGTTTCATTCCTCAATTTTCAGCCGAGTACGGCCGACGAGCACCTTCTCGCCCTCGAGGAAGCGCACCGCGTTATCGCCCGCAATCACCACTTCGATTATCGGGATGAAGATGCGTTCGAAGGGTGGGACACGGTGCAACAGGCAAAGATGATGGGATCTGTGTTCGATGCCATGAACGAATTTCTGGGCACGGTAGGGCTGGTGACGCTCGCGCTGGGCGCGATCGGCGTGGTCAACATCATGCTAATAGCGGTGACCGAGCGCACGCGCGAAATCGGACTTCGCAAAGCCGTGGGCGCCACGAACCGCAGTATCATGTTGCAATTTTTCGCCGAAGGTATCCTGCTGACTTTGGTCAGCGGGCTGATTGGCATGGCTCTGGCCGGGGGGTTCATGGCCTTGCTTGCCAAGTACAACGGGCCGGGAGGCTTTGACCCGCCGCGCCTCGTTCCTAAGACAGCCATCCTCGCCATCTGTAGTTTGACGATCGCGGGGGTCGCGGCCGGACTCTATCCGGCGCGCAAGGCCGCCCGCCTGGAACCGGTGGAAGCCCTGAGACAGGAGTAATGTCCTTACTGGACACAATTTGTTGTTTGTAAATTCACGTTTCAGCGGCACAATCACTACTCATAATGCTGCGTGATCTTTTCCAGGAGTCCTACAACGCGATGCGCCACAACCGGCGCCGCACCGCGCTCACCATGCTGGGCATGGCGTGGGGGATCGCTACGGTGGTTATGCTCCTGGCTTACGGGGATGGTTTCAGCCGCGCCTGCGCCAATATTTTCGCCAACTGGGGAACCAAGCTGTTCATTATCTTTCCCGGGCGGTCGTCGATGCAGGCCGGTGGACAGAAGGCGGGCGTGCCGGTCAGGCTGACGCTCGACGACATCGATCTTCTGTCCACTAATATTCCACAAATCGCTCATATCACCCCCAATTGCAACAAGCAGGCAACCCTGCAGTATGACGCTCGGTCTTTCACGATGAGCGTCAACGGAGAATACCCTAACGCATTTGACATTAACGCTCTGAGCCTGGGGCAGGGACGTTTTTACAACCCCGAGGATCAAGTCCAGCACGCCCGTGTCGCGGTCATCGGTTCCGAGGCCAAAGAGAAACTTTTCTCTGGACGCAATGCGCTCGGCGAGCACATCCGTATTGACGGCATCAGTTTTGAGGTCATTGGGATCCTCAGCCCGAAAATGCAGCAGGGCGACGACAATGTGAATCGCGTGGTGTATGTGCCCTTTACCACCATGAGCGACCTCAAGGATACCCACTACCTTGATTCCATCTGGTTCAACTATGAAACCAACGACTATGAACGGATCGAGCAATCCGTGCGCTACATTCTGGCTGCACAGCACAGATTCAATCCGGCTGACCGACGGGCTGTGTTTATCGAAAACCTGATGGTGATGGTGCATGAGATCGAGGTGCTCACGATCGGCCTCAGGATTCTGCTCGCTATGATCGGCGCACTCACTCTGGGGATCGGCGGGGTCGGTCTGATGAATATCATGCTGGTCTCGGTGACCCAGCGCACCCGCGAAATCGGAGTGGAGAAGGCGCTAGGTGCGCGGCGGCGCCACATCTTCCTGCAGTTTCTGGCCGAAGCGATGACCATCACGTTTATCGGGGGACTCTTCGGAATCGTGATGGCGTATGCCGTTGCTTTTTCTGTGGGGCGGCTCACGCTTTACAGCGCTGTGGCGAAACATGCAGAAGGTGGCGACATTCGTCTCGTGATCAACCCTCTGACGATCCTGGTTGCCGTTGTCATTCTGGGTGCGGTTGGACTCATCAGCGGAATGGTTCCCGCGATTCGCGCGTCTCGCCTGGATCCGATCGAAGCGCTACGCTACGAATAGCGTACCGTTCAGGAAGATGACGCTTCTGTGTTGTCCGCGGAAAGTAAGTGGAGAGCAAATACCGGCAGGTTTTAGTCAGGTGCAAGGAGAGACGGGAGCACGCCCGTCTCTCCATTGGCCACACGTCTATTGTTTCTGGTCTTGATCCTTGCTCTCGTCTTTCTTTTCGTCCTTGCCCTTATCGTCTTTACTCTTGTCGTCCTTATTCTTATCGGCGTTCTTGTCGACAATAGAAATCAGTTCGACTTCAAAAACCAGCGTCGAATTGGGGCCTATCTCAGCGCCTGCGCCCCGTTCGCCATAGGCGAGGTTTGCGGGGATGACAAGCTGCCACTTCGATCCCACCGGCATAAGCTGCAGAGCTTCCGTCCACCCTTTGATGACCTGACTAACGCCAAACGTGGCAGGCTGGCCGCGCTTATAAGAGCTGTCAAATTCCGTACCGTCGATCAATGTGCCCCTATAGTTGCACACAACCGAGTCGGTCGCGGCGGGCTTGGGTCCGGTACCCTCTTTCTCAATCTTGTATTGAAGACCGTCGGGCAAGGTGACGATGCCTTCTTTTGTTTTGTTAGCCGCGAGAAAGGCTTCGCCTTCGGCCTTGTTCTTCGCGCCGGCTTTTTCTGTTTTTTCCTGCTGCTCTTTGCGCACGTCGTTCTGCACTTGAGTTAGGATCGCTTTTGCTTCCTCGTCGCTCAGACGTGTCTTGCCGCCGGTCATTGCATCTTTCAATCCCTGGGCAACGAGGGCCGGATCGACTTCTACCGATTGCTTCTTCAGGTTCGTGCCGATACTATTACCGATGTTCATGCCCAGAGCGTAGCTGAATTTGTCTTTCTTCGTTGTGAGAGCGGTGGTTGTCGTAGTTCCTGTCTTTTTAACCGGAGCCTTTGCCGTGGAGGCCTTCGGAGTTGTGGCTGCTGGAGCCGCTGGGGTCGTGGCCGAAGGGCTTGCTGCTGGAGTCTGCTGGGCATAGCCATCTCCGGCAAGCATCATCGTCGCGGCCAATAATGATAGCGCTGTCGTTAGCAATCTTTGCATTTCTCTATTGTCCCATTAGCCTGCATTCTGCGCCAGACCGGGGGCACTCCGAAAAGGGTCGAAGTGGAGTGCGAATGAGTGCATGAGTTTCGCTTCGCTCAGAATGACATTCCTTGAACGAATACCTCACCTTGGTGAGGAGGAATAGAGAAATTCGAGAGCTTCGGGGAACCGCGCCGCCCAGGCCGATTCAGTGTGGGACGCGCGCTCATCGATACGAACTTTGAGGCGCTGTTCGTTCAAGCCAGCTTCGCGCAAAATCGTTTCCAATGTGCGGACCTCGGCAACAATTTCTGCGTCTTTCTCCCGGTTTCCGGTTTCGTGTGTTCCCATCGCAAGATAGGTGCGCTCGGGCCAGGTTGGCGAGCGGCGGCACTCCTCCAGAATTCTTCCCTTTCCCACGGATAAGGAGGGGCTCTCGATCAACGCTCGTCCGAAGACTCCGGGCGCTGCCAGTTGCGTGTACAGACTGATCAGACCTCCCAGCGAAGAACCGCCTAATCCGGTATTGTGAGGTCCCTTCAAAACCGGATAACGTTCTTCAATCAGCGGCATCACCTCCCGGCGCAGGAAGTCTGGATAACAACTGCCTTTCGGATTCAGGACCCTGGGCTCCGTGGATTTGTAGGGAATGTATTCGCTGGCGCGGTTTTTCGTGTTATCGATGCCGACGATGATCAGAGGCAGAATCTTCTTTTCGGCAATCAACCGCATTGCCGTCTCGCCTGCCTGCCAATGCACTCCAGCAAAGGCCGTTGCCGGGTCGAATAAGTTCTGGCCATCGTTGAGGTACAGCACCGGATACCGCTTTTCGCCCCATCCGTCGTAATCGGGCGGTAACCAAACCCGCAGTAGTCTGGTATTGCCAAAAACCCGGCTGCGCAGTTCGTGCAACCATAGCTGACCCGATGGAACGGGAACGGCAACGGGAGTTGCAGCATTCACTCTTCGTCTTCGAATCATGGGACGCGGCATGGGGTAAGGAGTAAGTCGAGTTCCAGCACTTAGAAGCCAGGACAATCTCTGAACCTGGCCCGTTGTGTAACAGGTACTAGCTCCCGCGGGTATGGTTTGTTTTCCACCAGATCACGGCCGCGAGGATCGTCGCCGCCGTTATCAGAGCCAGCGAACTCAGACACAAGAGGCACCAGACTCCAAGTACTCGTCCCTCCACGTAAGTCAGGTACAAGGCAAAAAACAGGCCCAGAGCCGCTGCGCCAAAAAGCATTCGGGGAGCATCAGGTCTGCGGCGATAGACGGTGGCCAACCCGGCCAGAGCCGCGTAACCGAGCATGCCAACCAGGGCGACCGGTATTCCCATAATTGTGGAATATTCGCTGCGATTCACAATGTCGCAGTTGAAGGTTTCGCCGATATCGCAGAACGACGTCTTGGAAGTCGCATAATGATGCTGGAGTGAGACGGATGACACCACGATTCCGCAGAGGGCGAGAACGGCGACCGCAAGCATCAAACGATCGGCTAATCCGGTCACTGTAGCGGGCACCCGGTACGGTCGCTCAGTTCTTCGAGACTGAAGATACGTTCGACTCGTTCGCCCATCGGAGGAAACTGCCACGTAGGATAATGCTTGACGTTTTCGTCTTTGCAAACCTGCGACTGGCCGGTTGTCTGGCCTTTGATGCCGCACTCCACGTAAGGAACATATTCGAACGACGCACCAAACTTTCCTTTTTGCTCGACGCAATGTGGACACCACCACGCGCCGTACATTTTGACGCCGCGATCGGTTAGACAGCGCGCGAAGGCATCGTGCTGATGCTGGCCGCGATAGTAAGCATAGCTACCGGCGCCGAACACGACCACGATCAGCGCCGCATAGCTCGCGAAGCGGGTCCAATTCAGCCGCGGAGTCTTAGTTCCCTGTCTTTCTTTTTGCCGTTCTCTTCGTTCTTGCGACATGAAGTTTTTATACCATGGATGGCGATGTGAATCGCTCTATTCCTCCGCACGGCGATCACGCGGCTAACCGCGTCTCTCCTGCGAAGAGCGTCACACGGCAACGCGCAACGCCGAGGGCAGGACGTCGATGGTGCGGCACTCCAGCGTTAGCACCTCTCCGTCCACCATCAGATCCACGGGGCGGTCGAGTTGGAACTCTACCCGTCGAACCGCGAGCCGTTCCGCGAGTGGATGCCGGGTGTGGCTGCCATCGTAAAGCGTCGCCAAATTCCGGATTAAACCCAAGCGCCCGATCGGGCCCCAGCGTATGTATTCGATCAATCCGTCATCGGTAACCGCATCGGGGGCGATCATCATCGTTCCGCCGGTAAACTTGCTGTTGTTGAAGGTGAGGAACAGGCAGGGGCGTGCGTCAAAGTCCTGTTGGCCGTCCACCCGAACAGGAAACGGCCTTCTCTGCAACCTTGCCAGGCAAAGAAAAATAGACAGCAGATATCCGAACTGTCCCAGGTTCTGAAACCTACGGTGCCGCAGCGCCGCCACATCGGCAGCGAATCCTACGCTGAGCAGATTAATGTAATAGACTTCGCCATCCTTATGAACCATTCGTAAGACATCGCAGGGCCGTGAACGCCGCCTTTCGAGCGCACGCACGGCATGCTCCAAACCGTCGCTGCCCGGAGAGGCATCGATGAAATCGCGCAAAAAGGAATTGCCTGTACCGAGGGGCAGGAATCCGAGTGTAGGAACGGTGTCTTCCGCCGAACTTGTTCCTTCAAGCATTTCTTGGACCAGCGAATCGGGAAACAACCCGTTGACGATCTCGCAGGAAGTTCCATCGCCCCCGACCGCCAAGAACTTTCTAAACCCGCGCCGATAGGCTTCACGCGCGATGTTCGTGGCCTCGCCCCCGGCGCGGGTCTCGGCCGTTTCGAGCGCAATTCCTGCTGCTCGCAGCCGATCCAGGGCCGCTCCCACACGCGCTCCGCAACGCCCTCCGCCAGCCGCCGGATTGATAATGGCAAGAAAAGTTTCGTTCACGTAGGGTTGCCGGTTGCGTGGCTTCTACAAATTGCCTGGTAAGTTCTTTGGAGCACCAGAAGTTAAATCCCGACCAGTTGGGCCTGGGTCGCACCTGACCCCACCTCTGCCGCCAATTCTGAGCGTTTGATCTTCAGCGATGCCGTCCGGGGAAAATCCTTTTCCCAAAGCAAGTATCCGCCCACTCGCTTGAAGTCCGGCAGTCGCCTGTTTCGCGCCAGAATCTCATCGCGCAGGCGATCGTCAAATTGCTGATTCGATTCCAGCCGGAGAGTCAGCACCAGCATCTCGTCCCCGAGTGATTTCTGGGGCCAGAGGTAGTTCGCCGCAAAAACACAGAACTCTTTCACGGCCAAACCATCGAAAACCGCCTCAATGTCTTCGGGATAGATATTTTTCCCGCCGGCGGTGACGATCATATTTTTCTTGCGCCCGACCAGTTGCAAGTGGCCGTTTCCATCAAAGCGTCCCTGATCGCCTGTCAGGAGCCAGCCTTCGACGATTGTCTGCGCCGTTTGTTCCGGATCATCGAGATAATGGGACATCACGGCGCGGCTCTGCACCGCTACTTCCCCTATGCCCTCGCCATCCGGATTCAGCACCCTTACTTCGGTGCCGGGCAATGGCTTGCCCACCGTGTCGGCGCGAAACGGCTTCAAATCATTGAGGGTCACGGCAGTGCAAGCTTCGGTCAGGCCGTATCCGCAGGTTACCGGAATTCCCAGGTCGTAGAAAAACTGCAAGGTTGCGGGATCGGTGAATGCCCCGCCGACGATGAGTGCCCGGAGTTCACCGCCAAATGCCTTGTGCACTTGCGGCAGCAGACGCCGGCTTAGTTCCACTCGGGGTTGTCCGCGGGTCAGAAGTTTATTCAGGGCGATCAAGCGATCAAGCGTCCAACGTTTGCGAGGAGGTAACTCATCAAATTTCGCGCGAAGGCCGCGCTCCAGGTTCTTCAGCACCATCGGCACCAGGCTGACATAAGTGATGCGATAGCGCACAAACGCGTCGCGAACAAACTCCGGACGCAAGGTTCGCAGATGAACCACACAAGCTCCGCAGACGAAGGGGCCGATAAATCCGACCATGAAATCGATCGCGTGATTGGTCGGGAGAATGCTCAGATAACGAACACCCGGCCAGAATGGATACCACGCCGTCAGCGAAGCACACTGCTCCAGATAGCTGTCGTGGGTAAGCACACAACCCTTGGGACGCCCGCCCGTACCTGACGAATACACAATGCAAGCGGTGTCTTCGCGCTGGCGTGGAACGAACCTAGGTTCGCCCTTTCTTTGGAACTCTTCCCAACGGTAAGCGCCGCGCAAATCCGCGCCCAGAGGCGCTTCCGTCACCAATACGATCTCGGCTGCAAGTTCCGAAAACTCTGGCGATTGCATGATCGCGCGCCACAAATAGTATTCGACTACAAGAAACCGGGCTTTCGAGTGGGCTAGCAGTTGCAGATGCTCGGATGCGGTCAACTTGAAATCCAGGGGAACCAGAACGCCGCCGCAGAAGAGAATCGAATATGCCGAAATCAACCATTTCGACTGATTCGTCATAATGATCGCGGTACGGTCACCCGCTTTGAAATCGGCGTCTTCGAGGGCGCGACAAAGCGGGCGGGCCATGGCCTTGAAATCCGAGTAGGTAAGGCGCACTTTTTCGCGATCGCGATCGGCTTCAATTAAACACGTTTCGTTGGGCCAGCGCTCCAGCGCGTCCTTGAGCGCTGCACCCAGGCTGGCATATTGGCGGAGATCAAGCATTCAAGGTTTTCAATTCGTAGAGTCTTCTTATCGATAGCAATCAATCCTACAGCCGCGCCTGAATCCTGTTGGCCAACGTCCGAAAATCCGACACGCCCTGAAGTTCATAATCCGGCAACTCGATATGGAAGTGATGTTCGAGCCGCGTCAGTAAATCGAGCGCCTGCAGGCTGTCGATGCCGAGAGTCTTGAAGAAGTCGTCGTCGGGTGTCAGTTTTTCCCGCGGCACCTTGAAGTGCAGGGCCGCGAGATTCAGAATTTCGTCGAGCGTGTGCTCGGGAGCAGATCCTGACGTAGGCATGAAGTCCCTCAAAACCCGGTTACAAGTCTTAAAATCACTGATTTCACGGCAAGTACGGCTGCACAGCATCGTTCTGCACAAACTTGCGCAGCCCTTCTTCGACAGCGGGGCGGGCATAGAGGTCGCAGAAAATATCGATCTCGCGCTTTAACTCATCGTACGGAATCGGTTTCACAAACTCTTTCGCCGCCGCCGCCGTCCGCCGGTCGAATTTTCCCACCTGGCTGGCGGTGGCGCGAGCCAATCGCAGCGCCTCACCTTCTGCAGCAATCTGACTGACCAGGCCGATCTGCTGGGCTTTCATGACGTTGAAACTTCGTCCTGTCAACAACAGATCGCGCACGACGGCGTTGCCTAAATCGCGCTTCAGACGTGGAATTCCGCCGAAGCCCGGAATCAGCCCCAGGCGCAGTTCCGGGAAGCAGAATCGCGCCATGCGGTCGGCAATGATGATGTCGCAAACGAGAGCCAACTCGAAGCCACCGCCGAATGTTACTCCATGCACTGCCGCAATGGTGGTCAACGGGGTAGTGTCGAGGGCATTCATGACCGCATGGATCCGTTCCAGAAATTGGCGCACTCCGCGCAAGGCTTCCAGCTTTTCCATTTCTTGGCCGCGTTGAAACAACTCGCGCAGATCCGCGCCCGCTGAAAATCCCGCCTTCTGGGTCGAGTGGACGATCAGAGCGTACGCCTCATTTGCAAGTATGGGTAGCGCTGCCGAGAATCTTTCCAACTCCTCAAGAGTCAGGGATCCGATCTCGTTGCAAGGATCGCGATGCAGCGCAAGTTCGATCGCGCCGTTGACTACCTGCCATGAAAGCGTCTGCCCTTTGAACTCGTTCATGCCGTTGTAGCCGCCTCGTTGTTCGAGGCCTGATTCTTCGGAGTTCCATACAACGCATCAATTTCGCTTCGAAAGCGCTCCGCAATCAGATCGCGCTTGAGCTTTCCGTTTGCGGTCAGCAGGCCGCTCTCGACAGTGAAAGCTTCCTCCACCCGATGAAACGCACGCACCTGCTTGTAATGCGGAAGAGAACTATTTACGAGATCAAGCGCCGACTGCGTCCTATCATGATTCGACTTGCCGGTAACTAGCGCAGAAAGGTAGCCGCGGCCATTGCCGACCAGCACCACCTGAGTCGCCTCCGGCAATTCTTGCAGAATTCTGTCTTCAATCGGCTCGGGAGCTATGTTGTGACCGGACCCCAGAATAATCAAATTCTTGATGCGTCCGACAATTTTCCAGTTTCCGTTCGCGTCCACCTCACCCTGATCGCCGGTGTGGAACCAGCCGTCGCGCAGCACCTTCGCAGTTTCCTCGGGACGACCCCAATATCCCGGGAAAATATTGGGACCGCGCACGACGATTTCCGCATTCTCGGCAAGTTTCATCTCCAACCCATCAATCGCCGGTCCGGCGCGTCCCGGGATCACCGGTCCTTCGGGATTATCCATGGTACAGATGGCGGTTGTTTCGGTGAGACCGTAGACCTGAAGCACGGGGATGCCGAGCATCATAAAAAAAAGCTGGGTGTCCAAATTGAGTGGAGCTGAACCGCAGATAAGCGCTCGGAGATTACCACCAATCATTTTCCTGCGGATGGTAGGAAATACAAGTCGACTCGCGAGCCCAAGCCAGAGCCGGTCGGCGGCACGTGACTTGCCTTCGTGTCGACGGGCCCAGGCGCCCTTGGCTTTGGTGTATACCTTCAGCGGAAACCCACCCGTCTTCCAGAGTTGCTCGTCCACAGCTTTCCGCATGCGTTCGAGAAGCGCGGGAACATTTAAGAAATAATCCGGCGCCGTTTGCCGCATCTCCGGCGCAATCTTAGCGAGATCGGTGTTCAGAGTCAGCTTGCTTCCGCGCAAAAGGCAAGTCAGCATCATGATCCATGATCCGGCAAAGCAAAGCGGGAGGTAATGGAACACGGCATCCTGCCCGGGACGTTTCTTCATCAGTTGATCGAGGCGCCCTGAAGTGCGTCCCAACATGCATCCAATGTTGTCCGCACTCAGCATCACACCTTTGGCCTCGCCCGAAGTGCCGGATGTGTAGATGACCGTCACTACATCTCTTGCCGCAACCGTTGTCGCAGGACTCTCGGCCGTTTCCCGGCCAGCGGTGAAGACATTTTCGAAGCAGAAATGGGGCGGGGCATCGGGCCAGGCTTCCAGGATTGCGTCTGCGAGCGAGCGCTCGCCGCAGGCAATCACAGCGGGCCAGCAGTCCTTCATCATGGCGACGAGTTCCGCAGGCGCCTGACGCGCATATAGAGGAACCACGGTCAATCCTTCAGCCATGATCGCCAGATCCATTGCCACCCATTGAACGGAGTTCTGTGCCAGCAGCGCGCACCGCTCGCCCTTCTTCAGCCGTAAACGCCGTAGATACGCACGCGCCTGTTGCACTTGCGCCAGCAACTGCGGTGCGGTGAGCGGAATCGTCTCTTCGCCGCGCAACTCCTGCAGCACAACGGAATCGCCGCTGCACTCCAAACTGCCAAAGATCTGGTCGAGAAACGTCATATTTACGGTTTGCTATTCCGGCGTCATTCGGCACCGCTAACCATACGCTGCGACGAGTTGCTTCAATCCTTCGTTCATCGGGGGCAAGTAATCTTCCCAGCTCCACTCCCCGCGGCGCGTCGGAAACTCGGGATACCTGCGCTGCACTTCCTCTTCGAAATACACGCCCATCCTCGCCATCAGTTTCAAATTGCGGACCGTGGTCTTGGCGATTCCGTGGGCTATGCGCTCGCCCTCGCGATCCAGAATTTCGATGGCCGAGAGAGTACGCGCCTCCAGGTCCGGATCATCCACCTGCATCAGCAACTCCGGGTGGCCGCGCTCGTTCATGAGATTGCGAATGCGCTCATCCATGGTGATTCCCGCCGAAGCTACGAGCGCCGGCATGGAAGTCACAATACCGTGATAGCGCGAGGAGACCATCATGCGGCAGGCACGGAGAATGCTGACCAACTGATACATGTTGTACTCGTCGGAGGTGATGATCGGAACGCCGCCCAGTTTTTCTGAGATACGCCGGCAGGGCCGTGCATCCATGCGCTCGGTTGCGGCCATGATGACGAACACGTTTTTCTTCTGCCGGAAGGCGTTGACCGCTTTCGCAATGGAGTTAAGGTAATGCTCGTAGGCACGATCCGCCTCCGGGCCGGCATTATGGAAATAGGGTCCGCGGTAGTGGCTCTCTTGATAAGCCCCGGTCAGGCTATGCAGCGCAGCCTTCGCCACCGAAGCCTTCACCGGCCATTCAAACGGATTGATGGGACAGACGACGAGCACCGGTGTCTTGCCATCCCAACCTACGTCACGAAGCGCTTTCTGTCCGTATTCCGCGCCTAGGGGCTCGAATGTCCAGGCTGTATCGGTACCCAATTCTGTGGGAACTCCGAGGTCGCGCAGAATGGTTCGCGACTCGTCGTTGCGGGTGATCACCAGGGAATTCCGGCAATAACGCCCACACATCCTGGCGACCAGCGGGTCCATGTGTCCCGCTTCTGCGCCGTACCCGATCGATAATTTGTTCTCGGCAGCGGCGATGCCGAGCGACCCGATCATCATGGTGGCCAGGGCATTCGCAAATTTAGACTTAAACATCGATCCTTCGCAGGCGACCACGCCGTGATGCCTGGGAACTTCGTTGGCGAGGAAAGGGGGAAAAATATCGGGGAGCCGAACCTGGGACGTGCCTTCGAAGTAGCCGCGTGACCGGTCAAAATTGAAAGTCATCATGCTGAGGTCGACATTCTGCGGGCCAAGAATCCGCCGAATCTGGCGTAGCATCTCTTCGACGCGCACGTCCGACCCCGTATTGCGGGTTCCGTTATATCCGGCAAACAGCAGTTTTAATTTCTCCCCCGGCTGCCAGGGCTCTCCTTTACCCATCATCCACTGAATTTTCTTGCCCTCGATGATGCTGGACACCCAGGCCTGCAGAACGAAATCCATCATGCGGCAGACCCTCCCGCCCTGGTGCTTTCAGGCCAAGGCTGATAGGGATAGGCAAAATTATGTTCGCGGCTGAACCGGAGCAGGGGAAAACTGTATTGCGAAAACGGCACCGGCTTGCGGCCCATTTCGGTTGTGACCCGGGTATTGTCGAAGACCGTATTCCAGGTCAAATACGGCAGAAAGACCTTCATGAGCGCGGCGCCATGTCCGACGGGCCCTTGGCGGTTGGCCAGAATGTTGACGACTGAGTCGAAGGGCTTTTCGAGGACCGGGACAAATAGTGGGCTGCGCTTGTTTTGTGCGGCCGCCAGTGCCCGGGTCAACTCTCGAAATGTCTGCGAACCGGTGCCGGAAGAAAGATGATAGGTATCGTGCGCGGGATTGGCCTTCAAGTGCAAAGTCGAAATCGCGTCGGCAACGAAATCCACATTCACGATGTCAATTTTGTCATTCGGACGGAACGGCAGCACGGGCAATCCGGCGAGGAACACGAAGGACCGCACCATATCGAATTGGGTGGTCTGCGGATAGCGGCTGTCCCCGAGGACGATGCTAGGACGGAAAATCGTCAAGGGCACTTCGGGCAGCAACTCGCGAACCATGTGTTCACAGAACTTCTTGGTGCGGGCATAGGGATCGTAATCGGAACGATCCCACTCGATGGATCGGTCTTCTACAACAACTTCGTCTTTGCGCTTCCCTGCCACCGCTACGGTGCTTACATTGGAAAAACGGCGCAGGCCGTGATAATACTGCGAGCGCCGAGCCAGTTGAACGACTTCGAGCGTTCCGCGCAGATTGACGTTCAAACAGCTCTTCTCTGACTTCCGGTTCAGCGAAGCCGCGCAGTGAATGACCGAATCGGTGGTGTGCACGAGACGATCGTAATCGTCGGGGGCCAGACCGAAATGGGGGGAAGTGAGATCTCCGAGAAAGACGCGTATTTTCGCCTGCAGGTATTCGTAGAATTCAGGGAACGGCAGATGCAACTGAAAGGCCTGCCAAAGACGCAACTCAGCATCTCGCGGATCGCGGGCGCGCACCAGTAAATTCAGGGTCGCGTCATGCTGCTCCAGTAGATTGGCGGCGACGTGCGCGCCGATGAAGCCGGTTGCACCGGTCAGGAATATCGCCACGTTGCTCCGTTCGTTCCGGTCTTGACCGCGTCGTTGTTCTGGGTGATTGCGATAGCCGTAGTTTTTGTATCGGGCGGCACACTGGGCGGCGGCGACGGCATCTGCAGCACGCGCGGCGCGCGCGCTTCCAGAGGACGCCCCTCAATCAGCGGATAGGTCCACCGCCGCAAGGCCGGAATATGGATGTCAATCCAATACTCCCACCAGTCGAGTCCCGCGGTGTCGTAGCCAAAGATTTCTTTTTCCTCTGCCGTCAGCGCCTGAGACAGTTTCTCTACGTTATCGGCAACAAAGTCATGCTCGTTGTGCAAAATAAACGGCTCGAATAGTCCTACCAATTTCTCCACGCGCTCGAGATTGCGTTCGGTCCTAGCCAGAGGCTTCTTCATTGCCGAAGGCAATGGAGCCATTACTTTCTGGATCGACTTGATGATCGCTTTCTGCGCTGGCGCCGACATGCGGTTGTAGCGCTGTTTCGAAACAGGAATGGCGTCCATGCGCAAGCGCAGCCAATATTCCAGGCCTTCCTGGGCGCGATAGTGGCGGCGGTGGCCCAGGCTCGTCAGTTCGATGGACCGTCCCATGTCGCAGGGATTAGTGACGGAGGTCGCCAACTGATAGAGCGGATCATGGCGGCGATCCACAAGCGCGGCGCCGATCAAAGTCATCCCGGCGCAAACCGCGTCCACCGGAATAATGTCCAGCCGCTTGCGCTCGTTGGAAGGTAATTGCCGGAAAGTTGTGCCGAGCAGATAAGATAGCGAGGCTGAAGTGTTAATCCCCTCATTCCAGCCGCGGAACGGCTTCGTCACCGAAGTCTCAACGATCGCCGGACGGACGATAGCAATCGGAAGACCTTCGCCGTGTTTCGCAATCAGCGATTCCGCCAGGCTTTTCGTAAACGTGTATGTATTCGGCCAGCCCAATTCGTTCGCTCGTCGCGTGCCTTCTTCCGTAAGATAATTCTTCAACCAACGGACCCGATTCTTGCGGATCTGATTCTCCAGCGCTTGCCCGCTGAGCCCCTTAGCGGCGTGTTCTTTCTCGAGCGCCTGTTTTCTTAACTCTTCAGTCACTTCGGGACCTTCGGAGCGGGTTTCGGCTGCTTCGACAAGATCATGCAGGCGATACCATTCTTTTTCCGAATCGAAATCCGCCACACGGGCGGGAGAGTAATTCAAACGCACAGACTCGCTGACGCGCCCATCCCGCTGACCGGCTACATAGCAAGTGGAAAGATGCAACAGGGCGGCGTGTTGGGAACCACGAATGAATTCGATCAGATGGTAAGTAGAATCCACGTTGACGGCCAGAGCGTCCCGCAGATCCGGATTGAAATCGGTCAGCCCGGAGCTGTTGATGATCAGATCCAAATCTTTGCCGAGTCGCGCGGCGGTTTCAGGATCCAGTCCCATGCCGGGCTGGGAAACATCGCCTTCCACGACCTCAATTTTCTCGGCTAAGAGCTCGCCCAAACCGTCGCCATATTTCGCAAATACAGGATCGAAAACGGGCGAATCTTCCATCATCTTCTCGAACCGCTTCTGCGCCGGGCTCGATTTCTGGCGCCGGATCAGGAGATAAAGCTTCCCAATCTCGGGCAGGTCGATCAGCGTGTTTGCGAGCCAGACTTTGCCGATGAATCCGGTAACGCCGATCAGCAGCACGCGTTTGCCGCGCAACGCATTGCGCACCGAAAACTTTGCCGGATAACGTTTTTCGTCGAAATAAACAATGGGACGAACCCGCGGCGCTTCCACGCGGACCGCCGGAACAATGGCTGAAGCGAGAGCCTTCGGACCGCGCAAGCCGAGGGCCCGGACCCAGCGCGCCGGACTCTGCTGCCCATCCGGACCACTTTCACGGATGCGCGCGAACAATCCCCGCGGACGAATGATGGGGCTGAGCAATCGCCCGGTGGCTACTCCATCGCGGAAGTCGAGGCGGTTAGCAATGATCCAGCGCACACCCAGATGGCGTGCCAACGGGCGCATGACATGCTCCAAACCCTGGCTCACCAGCACGATTTCTACCCCGGTAGCCTGAAGCGCTTTAAGTTGCCTCACTCCAGCCTCTTTGAGAAGAGGCTTCAACTTATACTCGAACTCCTCTTCCCCTAGTAGATCGAGGCGGTCGCGGGTAATTCCGCGCAGCACCGCGTGCACAACGCGAGTGGCTGCTACACGGTTTGCAGCGTACAAGAAGGGCCGCAGGAGCGCCATCAGAAGCACCAGACTGCGCCGGACCGCTCGAGCAATGAAGGTCTGGCTGTTCCAGGTGAAAAAAGCGATAGGACGAACTGTGGTCAGCTCCAGTAGGCTCCCCTCGACCCGCCAATAAACCGGCGAAGAAGGACGCGGACGAGGGGGAATGCCGTTGGAGGGGAACCGGCCGCAGGCGTCCAGCGACGTTCCCATCGATCGATCTTCGAGTTTGCTCACAGGTTCCACGACTCAGTTCCTGGCGTCAGTTTGCGCTCATGGCAGAGCATTGGCTCAAACCGCGCTATTCCCAAACAATCTTCAAACTATCTTCAAACTATCTCCAATTCACAGCGCGCTCAGCAGATCGGCCGGATCATCTATTTTAACCTCTCCCCGATAAAGGGCGAAGGATAACTGCATTCGGGGCTCATGCTCTTCCGGGAAGCGGAATATCGGGCGAGTTTCCGTCATTCGATGCGCTGGGCGACAAATCTTCTCCTTGACTTGTGACGATGGCACGCGACCGAGATGGCGAATCTACGCCCGCCGCTCAACCCAGCATACATCCCAGTATTTTCCGAATTTCCTGCCGTTCTCGCTGAAAACGCCGATTACTTTGAATCCAAATCGCCGATGCAACGCCTCGGTAGCAGGATTGGGCAATACGTATCCAGCCACGAAGCGGTGGATATCCTCGTCCCTCAAACTGGCGAAGAGTTCCGCATATAACCTGCGCCCGATTCCCCTTCCCACTGCTTGAGCCGCACAATAGACCGTAGTCTCCACCGTAGTCTCATATGCGGCCTTGGGGCGAAACCGCGTAGTCCCTGCGTATCCCATGACCGCTCCGCACTCCACCGCAACCAGCAGCCGATGCCTGCCGGTCGCGGCGAACTGGGCAAACCAACTCTGGCGCTGGGGGACGGTGTAACTCTCGACATCAAAGGTCACGGGAGTGTTCAGAACGTAGTAGTTATAGAGTTCCGTAATCTGCGGTAGGTCACCCGGTTCCGCCAGCCGAATTCGTATCTCGCTCATGGCTCACCTCATTTTCCGATTTCAGGGTAAGGCATTGCACGGTGAGCCGTTATTTTCCGTCCATTCCTTTTCTTCCTTGCAAAGCGTTCGCGGTCTAGCGCATTCCCCATCCCACAACCGCCGCTGCTGCGATCAGCCAAGCCGAATTCACCCGAAATCGCAGCAGGGCAACCAAGCTCACGCCAAAAATCAGAGCAGTCTTCCAGTCGACTATCGATGCCTGTCCTAACTGCCACGCTACCACCGCCATCAACGCCAGCGAACCAGCGACGACTCCATCGAGAGTTGCCGCCAACACCGCCGATCGTCGCAGTCGCGGAAGCAGTGGCCCGCTCAAGGCCACGAGCACAAATCCGGGCAAGAAAATCCCGACCGTGGCCACGACTGCGCCTTTCCACCCTGCCACTATATATCCGATAAAAGTCGCGGTCGCTGACAACGGACCGGGAGTGAACTGACCGACTGCGACCGAATCCAGCAGTTGCTTCTCCGTCAGCCAGTGCAGGCGCTCCACAAACTCGGTCTGAAGAAATGCCAGCAGCACATAGCCGCTGCCAAACATTACCGCCCCAATTTTCAGAAACGACAGGAATAGCCGGGTGAGGCTGACCGGGAAAGCCAAGGCCGCAACTGCCACTGCCGTCAAAGCGCTAGAGGCTTTCGTGATCCCAAAACTCTTGTGTAGCCCAGCCATGGCTGGAGGAATCCCGATTCCAGTCCCAAGGCCCCGCGCTCGTCCCCTGCGAGTTTTTGCTGCCCATACGCTGGCCGATGCGAATCCGGCTACCGCCAGGACCAGCACTGGCCCCATTCTCATCAGGCTCAGCGAAGCGGCCAACACGGCAATTAGCGCCAACGGAATCGTCTTTACTCCCGTCCTTCCCAGTTTCAGCAAAGCCTGAATCACAATCGCGACCACGGCTGGTTTAATCGCGGCGAGTATGCCTTCGACTTGCGGCAAGGAACCAAAGCGCACGTAAGCCCAAGCGATCGCCAATACTATGCTTGCCGCCGGGATGATGAAGCAGCATCCCGCCACAAGCAGTCCGCGCCAGCCTCGCTTCAGATGGCCAACGAAAATTGCGACTTCCGTCGAGTTGGGACCCGGAATCAGATTCGCCGTCGCGAGCCGGTCGAGAAAGTCAGCCTCCGTGATCCAACGCCGGCGGCGCACGAATTCTTCTTCCATCATCGCCAGGTGTGCTGGAGGCCCTCCGAACGCAATCGTCCCGAGTTTGAGAAAGACCAGGGCTATCTCCGCAAGCGTAGCCTCGCGGATTTCCGTAGACTCAGTCATATATTTGTAACGCGCGGCGTACCCCGGTACGCGAACCTCTGAAGACGAGATGCACAAAGAGGGTATCGCAAAGTTTACCCCTCAAAGAATTGGTAGGATGATTCATCGCGCGGTGGTCACGGGGCCAACGCAGGAAAAAAGCAATGAATACGCTGACGCTCTTCGGGCTTTTCGCGGTAACTGCAATGCTCGTCACGTATGCGCTGGAGCGTCGAAGCAACTGGTTCATCCTGGCATTTGCCGGCTCGTGCGCACTCGGCTCGGTTTATGGCTTCCTGCAAGGGGCATGGCCCTTTGGAGTGGTAGAGGCGATCTGGTCGGTGGTGGCGGTTTGCCGCTGGTATAACGTCACGACGAAGCGCCCGTAGAAAACTGCTGGCGGCAAAAGTCACTTTAAACAAAACGCAACCGTCGTCTGTCCGCGCCGACCTGAGATCTTTTCGATCTTCTTCAGCAGCTTGGCCTCCAGCCCGTCTGGATCAACGATCATCTCGCAGGCTGCAACCTCCTCATCGCTAACCCCGTGAAAACACAACTCGCAGACTCCCAACCCACCGTCCGATCGGAGGGGAGGGCCGAAGGTGCGGCATGGTATTGGACGGGAGTCGTACAGCTCGCACAGTCCGCTTTCCGGGTCGAGCACCGGACAAACTTCGTCATTGGCGAATTCCGCGAAGCGCAGCGCAAGCGTTGAGCCTTCTTCGAATACCTCTTCGTCGAGCACGCCGGTTAAAGCGTCGCCTGGGAAATCCGAAGACAATCGCAAAACCGAGGCCTGGGCACGATCGCGAATGCGTGAGGCCCGCTCGGGGTCCAGTTTTTCAAGCTGACCCAAACCCGCCCGCAGTCGCCCGGCGTCCAGTTGATTGATAGCGAACACGCCCACGCAGCACTGTGTGCATCCAGGACGACACGCCAGCCAATGGCCGCTTCGGCGCGAAGCATCGGCAAGAGCGGCATCCACAATCTGGATCAACGCGGAATCTCCAGCCGACATTCGTCGCCATGACATTTCTGAAGAATACGGCAGGAATGGATCCGACCGCCAAGCTTCAAAGAAGCCTTCCGTGTAGAGCAGACAGTCCGCTTAAGCCCTGCGACTCGGCGAGCAACCTGCCCCAGGGCCGGCTTAGCGGGTATAGAGCAGCGGGCTAAGAACGCATGCAATACGATGGAATGGTTCGCTCGTCCGTTATACGGCCGGGATCCAATTCCGGCGCTCCAGGAACGTAGGCGGCTCATAAGTACGACCCCGGGCCAGCCGTTTTTCTTCGCGCCGGGTCGTCCACAACAGGATCGGGCCGAGCGCGGCGGCCGAGAGACGGGCAACGACCGGAAACTCCTTCTCTACTTCACGACGCAGCTTGTGAATCTGCTCACTCACGTTGCGATTGACCTTCTTGAACTCCCGTTCCATTGCCCACAGCGCTCCGTTGTAAGCGCTGTGCAGCTTTTTCGCCTCCCGCGCAAAGCGCTCGCGGACCCGCGGATCGGGATAGTCCTTATAGCGTTGCCAGCCATTCAGCACGGTCCGGCACATGCGGTAGAGGCTGGGCCCGTTGCTCTCGAAGTCGCGCCAGAATGCCCAATCCAGGAAACGTTTCGAATCTTCGCGTGAGATGGCGGCGTGCCGAAAGTTGAACTTAAACTGACCGTGGATGTCGGCGGGGTCCATGTCGGAGAGCATGCGTCCCTGCTCCTCCATTTCGCGATAAAGCGGCGTCCCCGGAACCGGGGTGTACAGCATGAACTGGTGGAAATCAGTCTGATAGGCCACTGCCGATTCGATCTCTCCAACGATGTTGTCCGGGGTGTGGTGCTCGAGCCCGATGATGGTTGAGCCCTGCACGCGTATCCCGTGTTCGTGGAGTTCCCGGGTAAGATCAGAAACATTCTTGCCTTGCAGCTTGCTATAACTCGACCGGGGAGACTCCAATCCCATCCACACCCAGGAAACGCCGAGCTCGACCAGTTCCACCATGGTGTATTTTCGAATCGCGTTGGCGGAAGCGAACACGGAAAGCTCCCAGCTCTTGCCAGCCTCTTTCATGCGTTCCAGCAAGCGCATGGCGCGGGGGCGGTGCAGCAGAAAATTTTCGTCCATCACGAAAAAAGAATGAACTTCCAGTTCGGCCTCGATGCGACACATCACCTCAAACAATTCGTCGCCCGACTCGTAGAAGTTGAAGAACTTTCCCTTGCCGCCAAAGAATGCCGAGGTGGTGCAGAAGTTGCAACCCAGCGGGCAGCCGACCGAGGGAATGATGGTAGCTGCCGTACCGCCTTTGCGGTTCGGCAGGCGGATTCCCATGATGCGGGTTTCCAGACCGGAAACAATGTTGGGATGCCGAATCGGGGCCTGCTCGTTCTCTCCAAGATAGCGGCGCATCCATGAGATTCCTTCCCCGCGCACGATGTGGTCGGCATCGATCATCTGTTCAATTCCTGGGATGGCCGCGACATGGCCGCCGACGACGATCACGGAATCAGGCGATATCTCGCGCGCGATGCGACACATCTCGCGCACCTTGCCGACATTTACGATGATGGAGGAGATGCCGACAACGTCGTACCTGTTGGTGGCTAATTCCCGAGCAAAGTCCTCGCGCGTGGGAAAATCCAGCACGCTGCACGGCGCCGAAATATTTTCCTGAATCATCATGATGCCCCAGGAGCGATGGAACATGCGTAGCGAGAAGCTGCCCTGTGCCCGCGTGACCTGGTTGTGATAGAGCTCCATCGGATTGATGGCGCGGCTGCCAAACTCGTCATCCTGGGCATAAGGCCCAAACACCGAACTGAGTAGAATGCGCGCGTCTGTTCCTTTAGGATGAGTTTCCCTCTGTTTGATTGTCATGGGTTCGTTACTTGAAGAATAGTGACAGGCAGAGAGAGGTACTGTGATTCTGGTTACATTACAAAACTATTACGTTTACATAATGGTTACTATCGCTGAACGAAAATGGTTTCTCTGTCGCACTTCTCGTGGAACCAGGTGGGAGCTTTTCACCGACAGAGAGCCGCGAGGTTCACGGCGATTCACGGGGCTTAATGCACTAGAGCGACCCGTTACTTGGTTTGGACTTCGACGGCGTCTGGCAATTTGATGGGGGTTGTGCGGTTTCCGACTTCCAATGGTTGCCCGCGCTTTAGATACGGTCCCAGCGCGGCGGGCTTGCCCCACTCCAGGTCCCAACCTTCTATGGCAACGACGGTATAAGAGCCCGGAATAACGTTGCGGAAAGTGAAACTTCCATCGAGATCGCTCTCGTCACATCGAACGCGGTCGTCATCAGCTTCAGAGTTTTTAGGCAGCAGAACCATCATCGCGCCCGGGGCCGGTTTTCCATCTCGTTCGGCAAGACCTTCGACAGCGACTGACCCGCCAACCAGTGAGAGCGCGATGGTAAGCGAAGTGCCCGGCGGCACACTCATGGTGTGCCCGGAAATGGTCGCGGTGTCGCTTGCGACGCGAACCACAGAAAAGCGTTCGGTGGCAGCTTGTGCCAGGATGTCATACGTGCCGGCCATCACGTCACCAAAATCGGCTTCGCCTTTGGCATCCACTCGCGCACGATTCAGTTTGCCCCTGCTGTCGCGCAGCAGAAGCTGAAGTCCCGCGGGAAGACTCCCTCCGCCCGCAATCTGAACCGCGACCTTGAGTTGGCTGGCTGATTTCGCCGAGGAGGCGTCGAGGTCGCCGGAACTACTTAAATTTAAGTCAGAGGCCTCGGTGTTGTGACCATTCCCGTCGGGCATGCGAACCGTATAGCGGCCAGCCGGCAGGCCGCTCAATTCATAGACTCCTGAAGAAATGCTCTGAACGTCGTGGGCCTCGACCTGTTCAGCGCCGTCGAAGCCGGGCTTGAGAAACACGGGGAAATTGCCGCCTTGAGGAACGTGAACGAGAAGATGCACGGCGGGAACAGGATTCAAGTGAATATCGGCTTCGAGCCGATCACCGGCGCGAACCGGTATGGGAGTTGCATCATCGGGATCGCTCGCGTCTCCGTAATATGTGATGGAATAGGCGACATCGAGAGACGAATCGACCTGGATATTCTGATTGGTTGAGCCATCGGCGTTAAGAGCGGGATGCACAGCGTACCAGGGCGAAGCCTTGGCTGAAATAAAGTACGTGCCCTCCGGGAGGGGAGTCACCTCGTACTGACCTTGATCGTCAGTCGTAGCGCTGCGATAGACAGAGGTGCGGCTTAGTCCTAACTGGCGTTCCTCACGATAGACCGTGACCTGTGCGTTGCGGACGGGTTCGCTAAATTCGTCGAGCACTCGGCCGGACAGCACCGCATTCGGAGGGAGCCGCAAAATGAGATTTTCGGTGTCGACATCGGCGCCGGTAACGATGGCGGTGGAGAACTGCTCATGCTGATTGTAGGAGGCCGTAACAAATCCACGCTTCGCACCTTCGAGCGAATACTTGCCGGCAGGTACATGGAACTCAAAGCGGCCGTCTTCCCCGGTGATCAACGATTGCATGCTCTGCCGATTCCTGGCGCTAATAATGGTGACGCGGCAATGGGTCAGTGCGTTACCGGCCTTGGCATTGACCACCGTGCCAGCGATGCGAAATGGACCCGAAGGAACCGGTGTAGCCTGAGCCATCGCCATCCGCGGCAGCGTCCCACAGAAGAGTATTCCGGCCGCCAACGCGATCAGCAGCCACCATCGGTTTGTCCGACGGCCCAGTTGTCGCCTCTCGGGGAAAACAACGATCGCTATCATTCTTGGCTGCTCGGTCCGCTGCTGGTTTCATTGCTCGTTTCATCGCTCGGTTCGCTGCTTCCGATGCCGGTTGTCATCAACGGCACCGTAACACTTTCTTTTTGTCCAGGCGTAACCCGAATCACGGGTCCCTTTGCATCGAAGGCCTGTAGCGCCTCCGGATTGCGGTATTCGATCTCCGCCTGCGGATGATCGAACGCGACGACCCGGTACGCGCCCGGAGCCAGGCCCTGAGACTCGAAACTCCCATCGGAATGGACCCATATGTCGGTGAAATGCCCCGGGCTATCCGCTAATGGAATGCAATAGACGTGCGGCCGGCTCTGGCTGCCTCCGCGCGTACCGCTGGCGCTTCCCGGGGGCGGGGGCGTAACGCCCTGCACCGTTCCGCTAATTTCGCCAGTATCGTCGCGCATTGTGATCTCGATGGGAGACGCCGCGCCGCCCATGCCCGCCACCAGTGGTTGATGCTGCAGGTCTAGATTTCCTGATCGGATGGAGGCCGGGTATCCGCGCGATGACAGCACCTGGACCCAGTATTTTCCAGCGGGTGCGCCCTCGATAAACAAGGCTTCATCCTGAGGGCCGGTTGGATCACGCAACGAGACGGTCCTGCCAGTGCCAAAGTCATCGGCAGGCTCCAGGGTCACGTGCAAATAACGCCTCGGCCCATTCAACACTGACGTCTTACCATTGCGGGAAAATGTATACATACCGGTGTGATCGGCGGAGGTGAATTCTTCCTTCACATTGATTGGAATCAAACCATTCGGCGCCAGCACGATGCCAGGCCCCTCCACTGGCGCGCCTTTGACCGTGATGGTCTGCATGCCGGTCAAACCGTTCGCCCGGAAGCTGGTGACTTCGATCGTATAAGTACCGTTCGGGAGCATTCCTGCCACCGCGTGATGCAGCTGGTTGTAGCCAAGGGAAAATCCGGGACCCTTATGTCCGGCATAAACTTCCACGGAGAGGCCACCCGAATCATCAGCGCCGGGCACGATCACCGGCACTTTGACTCGGTAATACGTCTGCTTCACCAGGGATAGGTTTACGATCTGAGTCTGCCCCGCAGACAACTGAATCGGGCTCGCGGTTTCAAAGTCGAGGGCACTCTGGTAGTAAACGGGTGGATATCCAAAGAGAGGGCCGCGCGCACCCTCAGCGAATGGGTCGCTGCGCAGTCCCGAAACAACCGGATCGAAATAGATCGGATCAGTGTCCAGGAGTTCGGCCGTCAAGAGCTTGTAGGTACCGGCTGAAAGGTCCGCGAAACGAAATTGACCGTCCGACCTGGATCGAGCGCCTCCAGCCAGAACCCAGCGAGCGCGTCCGTCCTGGACTTGCCGCCGGAAAAGCTGCAGGGTAATGCTGTCGGGCGCCTCTGCAGTGGGTAGAGCAACCGTCCCGGCAATGACCGCTTCGGGTATGAGCGAGAGCGTCACGTCTTTCGATGAGTTGATCTGGACGTTGTTTCCCTGCCGGTTGGGATCGCTAAGATACCCTGGCTTCCGCGCCACAAACGAGTAAGAACGACGCAGAACACCACTTTGACCGCCGGAGGCGGCGTTCGAATCGAAAGCGCCTTCGCTATCACTCTCTTTCGCAATCGTGAATTCAAAGCGTCCTTCACTGTTGGTCAAAGTTGCCATGCGGTTGTCAGGAGAAGAAACCAGCGCGTGATCGATCGGCGTTTGGGTAACGCTGTTGACGACGATGCCGCGGATGCTGCCGCCATCACCGGACGCAGACTGCCCGAAGGTCCAGCCGGCGAGCCAGATGAAGCCGAACAAGACCAAAAGTGGCACGCGCATTCGAGGAGAAGTCTGCAGCCAACGACGAACGCTCTTTTTCATTGGACTCACTGTAACCTGCAACCATTGTCGACCATAGACAAACAGATGCACAACGCCCGGAAGCAGGTGCCTCGGGTGTTGCGGATTGAGAGACCTGGAAGGTCTGGGTCTAGTCTAGAAAATGAATTTCGCGCCCAACTGAATCAGACGGGGAGGATCGGCGCTCACGACATGGCCAAAGGTGGTATCGAGATTGGCGATATTGCCATCGACAGTTTGGGGACCAAAGAACTGGGTGTGATTGAAGATGTTGAAGGCTTCCACCCGGAACTGCAGCGACTTCTGTTCCGTCAGAGCAAGGTTCTTGAGGAGTGCCATGTCGTAATTGTCCATCCCCGGTCCATGAAAAAAACGCCGCCTGGCGGTGCCGGGCGTGCCGAGGACGTTATCGCTGAATTGGGACGCGTTGAAATAAGAGCCATGACGGGGGTTTCCGTTGAGGTCAAGAGGACCGCCCGTATAATCCGGCTCATCAATGCCATAGTTGTTAATGCCATTCGGCTCGGCGCCCAGCAGAGAATTGTCGCCATAATTAACGAGCGTCACCGGCAGTCCGGAGCTGAAATGTGTGATGCCGGAAAGTTCCCAGCCTTCGCTCCAACGTTTCGAGGCGCGAAGTACGCTCTCCAAGGGAATCCTGTAGTTGTAACTCATGACAAAGTTATGGGTGACGTCAAACGACGACAGCGCGTAGCTCAGCGCCGGATTGACCGGATTCACCTCTTCGCCCAGATTGGAAGAGTTATCCATCGACTTGCTGTAGGTATAGCCGGCTGAGAAGTCGAGGCGTCCGCTGGTATGACGCAGACTCACTTGAAGCGCGTTGTAATTTGACTTACCGATGGTCGCCTGATTCGTGTCGCTGCCGAAGGCGGGACCGAGTGGTCCGCGCGTGCCGTGAATCACATGGAGTGACGGCGCTGTGAATACATTGTTTTCGCCAAAGGGACCGCAGGTCGGGGATCCCGGCGCAACCTGGCTCGGCTGGCTCAGGCTGAGGCAAAGCGCAGGAGAACCAGGATTGGCCTCCTCCATCACCAGGAGTCGGTGGGATTGCGTACCAACAAAGCTGGCGCTGAGCACCGTGTTGACTCCGAATTGCCGCTGCAGCGACAGCATGTATTCTTCGACATAGGGAATTCTGTTGGTCGACGCGTATCCGGGGATACCGCTGATGGGCAGGTATTGTGACCAGTTCACGTTCGCATCCGGGTGGCCGCTGGATGCCTTCTGGGTTACCAGGGACACTGGAAACGGCTGGCCAGGAAATTGCCCTGATGACGCGGTGATGAACGGCGTGGCAAATAACGGCGGCGCGGGACTCGAGTAAGTAATTCCGAACGGCGCATTTCCCGCCAGTATCCCTACACTCAGGGCTTCGATCGCCGTGTAGTACATTCCGAAACCTGCCCGCACGCTCGACTTCCCGGGTCCACCCAGAATCTTGCCCAGAAGAGTGTCCTCGGCGGCGTCGGGCGAGTAGGCCAAGCCGAGGCGTGGAGCGAAGTCCAGGTTTCCGGATGGCGCCAGGGTGCGCCGCACACCCGGGTCAGTAGGAAAAAGAATTCCCGCCGGCGCACCAGGAAAAACCACCGATTGTCTGCCCACTGCAAAGGTAGAAATCGCGTTGTTTTTTTCATACCACGGCTCGATGCGATCCCACCGCAACCCGTAGTTCAGCGTCAAGTTCGAACGCACGCGCCAGGCGTCCTGGGCAAACAGCCCCCAATAGTGGTTGCGTCCATAGAACGGCTGCAATTGGCTCTGGTTGTATTGAGTAGGAAACCCCAGTAGAAAATCCGCAAAGTCTGAGCCGGTGTTGTATCCCGTGAACAGAAAGTTGCCGTTAAATTGGGCGATCGGATTTGTGTTGATCTGGTCGTAGTGGATCTCAGCTCCAAATTTCGCGGTATGGCGACCCATCACCTTAGAGAAGTTATCGATCGCTTGAAAAGTATTGTTGGCCTGCTTTAGTTCGTTCGCATTGGTCCCGATGGAAAACGCGTTGAAGACGATATTTTCAACCCCTTCCCCCGCGGGATTGAGCGGAACAATGCCCGGAGTTCCGACGCCTGTCCCAAATCCCTGCGATGCCAGGCTCACGCCCACCCCGCCAAGCGGTTTCCCGAGGTTATTGGAATCGCGCATATAGGTGAGGTGCGACTCGTTGACAGTGGTTGACCCCAGCGTCTTGGTATCGCCCAGGCTGAATAACTGGGCGCGGCCTAGGTACAGGGCGTTAAAACCGGGCACGCTCGCGCCGCTCTGCGCCACGGGATAGGGATTATTGAGAGTGTAGTCATCAAGAAAATAGTAAGCCGAAAGAAAGCCCCAATGGCTATTGTCATCCAAACGGTAGGCTCCCTTATCGTCGCGCAACGTTTGGTTGTAAGAAGAGGTGGCGAAGGTGCCGTTCGGCTGATTTGGTGAAGGAATGTATTGCAGCAAATTCTTAGCCGGGGCGGACCATTCGCTCTCGGGGATCATGTCGCCGTTGGGAAAAATACCGTTGCGCTCGGAGATAGAGGGCACAGAAATCTGGCCCGTGTCCACCCCCTGCGTCAGCCGCGTCCCTTGATAATCCGCGAAGAAGAAGGCCTTGTTCTTTCGTACGGGACCGCCGAAGGTTCCGCCAAACTGGTTCTGGTCAAACGTGCCGCGTGCTGGAGAGAAATAATTGCGGGCATCGAGATTGGTGTTGCGAAGGAACTCGAAGCCGTCGCCGTGAAAGCTGTTGGTGCCCGATTTCGTAACAACGTTGATTTGTCCGCCGCTGTGGCCTCCGTATTCGGCGTCGAAATTGCTGGTCAGGATGCGAAACTCGGCAACCGAGTCAAGATTTGGAATGATTGCCGTGCCAGAATTCACGTCTTCCTCGGCGTCGCTTCCGTTGACCGTGAACCCGTTGGCGAACTCCCGCTGTCCGTTGATCGAAATCGTTCCGGGGTTGAGGCCTCCTGACGGTAAGAGGGCGCTTACACCGACGTCCTGCGCTGTGTTCGATGTCAGAGAGGTTGCCGGCACAACGCCCGGTTGCAGCGCCAGAAGATCGGTGTAACTGCGTCCATTCAGTGGCACGGCCGCAAGTTTTCCTGCGCTGATCACTTCACCCATCTGGGTATCTGAAGTTTCCGCATGGACTGCCGTGTCCTCTACGGTTACGGTGTCGTGCATCTCTCCCACATCGAGAAGTGCGTCGACGGTCGATATTTGGTTAGTCTCAACGACGATCCCAGTACGCTGGTAGATTTTGAAACCAGCCTTCTTAACGGCGATGGTGTAGCGGCCCACGGGCAGTTCGGGAAAGGAATAGAAACCTCGGGCGTTGGTTGCGACGCGCTGTTGGAGCCCTGTATTGAGTTCGCTGGCACTTACGCTGGCGTCGGCGATCACCGCGCCACTGATATCCTTTACCGTTCCGGATACGCTTCCACCCGCGCCGGCGAACAGGTTGCCGGTGATCATTATGAAAACAGCGAGGATGCCGGCGAAGGGGTGAGTCGTCGCTCCCGCTTCAGTATGCCTCAAGAAAACCATCGCCATTGGCCATCTGTTTCTAGTTGCGACTGAGTCGCACATCAATAAGAAAAAATAATCTTCAATTTGCCGATTTCTGACAGACCTTGCAGACTCCGCCCACTTCGAGACGCACCACCCGTATCTGAAAGCCGCTTTGGGCGCACATCTCCGCCTTAAGCCTTTCTAAGGAAGCACTGGTGTACTCCATGATTGCGCCGCACTGGAAGCAGGCGAGATGGCAATGATCACGAGTTGTCTTGGCCTCGTAATAGTGCTTTTCGCCTTCCATGTGCATGAGGTCAAGCTCATCGATCAGACCGTGTTCCTTGAGCAAGGCGATCGTCCGGTAGACAGTGGCGCGGTCGATCGCGGCATCGCGCTTTCTCGCCATTTCCAGAAGTGCCGCGGCGTCGAGGTGTCGGCGTGCGTCCTGGATAATGGTGACGAGGAGGCGGCGTTGAGCGGTCATGCGAACGCCTCGCGCCGTAAGCTCCTTCATCAGGAGCCGGCGAGGCATGGGGTTTACGCCAGAGGATTGTTCCGCTTGCGAACCGGTCGCAACTAAATTGCCTCGCATAGCCTGTCCTCTCCTAAGTTGGTATTACCCTGTCGATGGGAAAACTGGGACCACGGTTACAAGCGACTGCGAAGCTTTGCGTATGCCCGGACCGAGAGCCTGAGAAGTCAATGCCGCGTGAGGCCATTCACCGCGCACGATATCGACACTCTCCAGATCGCATTCGACATCGGACTCCGAAACGGACGACCTTACCGGAATCTTAGTCCCCGGCAACCGGTTCGCCGACTTCCTCACTCGTTCTCGTCGTACCACAGGACGCGCCGTTCCCATTCGCCGGGGCGATCGCACCGGTGAGCGCGCCCAAAGGAATAAATCCGCCTTCGTTCGAAGTCGCCGGCTTCTCTTTGAGTACAACCTCCCGATAGAGTTGCGCCATGCGAGCATCGTAGGCCGCGTCATTCTTGACCCTATTGTCCTGAGCCTTTTTGTCGCGGGCCCGCGCCTTTTCTTCGCGTGCCGTCTTCGCAATCCCCAGCTTGTCGAGATCGTGTTGGACCTCATTGGTCACGATTGCGTCGCGCAGGTAGAGCGCGTGAGTTTGGTCTTCCATCTTAACCTTCTTGCCGCCCGCGAAAATTTCGTGACGTCCATGCTCTTCATACCACTTCGTGAGTGTGGAAGTCATGTGCATCTTCTCGATGATGTTGCGCCAGCCCACGCCCGTGTTGTAAGCGCAAAAGCTGATCTCGCCCTCCTGTGTGGCATAAGGGATGATGCACTGTTCGGTGCGACGGAAGTCGTAGTTGAACAGATCCTGGAACCACATACCCGCGATGAACAGGAAGTTCCACCGGTCCTGCCGGCGCTTCATCACGTCGTCAATCGTCCGGTCGGGACCGACCTTGCCGTAGTTCTTGCCCGTAGCGTTGAAGTTCTTGTCGAACTTTTTCAGCAGGTCCATCATCTTGAAGTGCGTCGGCGACTGGAACGGATCGTAGTTCTTCATCAAACACAGAGCCATGCCAAACGCTGTCCAGAACTTCGAACGGGCCGCATCGTTGACCTTGGCAATGTCCTTGGCCAACTGATCGCCTTTAAGGAACGCTGTCACCGGGACGGCCTCCTTGGTTTCCTTGTCAATCATCATCGCCATGCCGGTTCCGCAGTTGGGATGGCATCCGCAGGAAAGCTGGCCCCAGTCATTATTTGCATCCTGGGAGTGGAGCACATCTGCCCAGTCGGAGAACGTGCTCATGAAACTGATGGGGAACCAGTCGCGGGTAGGTTCGCCGAAACCGGTTTGATTTTTTACGTCGTGCGCGAGATGCGCGAGCGTATAACGCTGCGCCTGGCGTCGATCGTCGGTGATCGCCTCGTCGCGGCCGGTGAACGACACTGGCTGGAAGCTGAGGAAGCCAATCTTCTTCGGATTGTCGAGCGCGAACTGAATGATGCGTCCGACCTGCTCGTTATTGATCCCGTTGATGATGGTAACTACCGGTACGATTTCGCAGCCGGCGCGATGCAGGTTGTCGATGGCTTTCAGTTTCACATCGAAGAGGTTGCCTACGGCTCGGTGATCGTTGGCGGCATTTCCGATTCCGTCGAACTGGAGATACGCGTAACGCATTCCGGCTTCTACGGCTTGCTGGCAGAATTCAAAACTCTTGGCAAACTCGATGCCGTTGGTTGCGGCCTGCACGCTGTTGTATCCGACTTTGCGGGCGTAACGAACCGCGTCGAGGAAGTACGGCGACAAGGTTGGCTCACCGCCGGAGAATTGCACTGACATTTGCCGACGCGGCTTGATGGTAATCGCGTTGTCCAGCACGGTCTTGATTTCTTCCCACGTCAGTTCGTGGACATATCCCACCTGGTTGGCGTCCATGAAACAGGGATCGCACATCATGTTGCAGCGGTTGGTCAGATCGACCGTAAGCACCGAACCGCGTCCGTATTTCACGGTGGAAGAACCGTGGTGATGCAACTTCTCGTCGTTGTGGGCCTTGATGTCGCGGCCGGGGAAGACGTCTTCAAGGTGTTTAGAGAATTCCGTATCGATCGACATCAGGTCTTCGAAGTGGCCATGCTTGAGGCAGTCCTTGACCATCCAGATTTTGCCATCGCGTTCGATGATCTGGGCCTTGATCTCTCCCACTTTTTCGTTCATCAGAACGTCCACGGGGAGATGGCCATCAAGAATCTGCTGTCGGATTTCGGGGACGCACTTGGGGCAAAGCGAATCGGTCGAGCGCGGCCAACCCAGAGGCGGCTTCGACTTCTCCCAGGATTTAAGCAGGGGCTTTTCCGACCATTTCGGAGTCGGCGATGCATTCGGAGCGATGCGGTTGAGGCGTTGAAACACTGCCCAGGCGCCGGTGGCGGCGACTGTGACGGCCTTCTCGACATACTTAATCGGCTTGTGCATTCTGCTCTCGCTTTCCTCCACTTGGGAGTAGAACTGTCCCCGCGTGCCCGCGAACGGGTGCGTAAAAGGACGTCATCCACGTGAAACCTGGAAGGTTCGATGCGTGGAGTGGGTCAGGCTGATGCTATTGAATCAGTGACATTTAGGCACGAAGAAGGCAACGAAGGGGAGAAAAATAGGGTTGAGCGGGGAAATGCGGGATTGTTTGGAGTTAAGTTATTGAAAAGACAAGGCGGATCCCTGCCGGGCCTTTGCCTTTCATCCCCGAGTTTTATGGCTACGTCCCTGACTTCGGCACAGGCTGTCGGCCTGTCCATTACCGAAACCGTCGGAGAACCCGCGCGCACGGCGACTACGCTTCTTGGCTCTGCCAATCGGTCAATTGTCGCAGCATGATCTTGTAACAATCACAGCATGCTTCTTCCAGTTTTTCCCGATCGATAATTTTCACGTCGCCGCGGCTGTAGGTGATCATTCCCGCTTTTTGCAGCACTCCTGCCGATACGGTCACGCTGGAGCGGCGAGTTCCCAGCATTTGGCCCAGAAACTCCTGGGTCAAGGGCACGGCATTCGAGCCGATCCGGTCGGCACACATCAATAACCATCGGGCCAGTCTTTCATTCACCTCGTGCAGCCGATTGCAGGCGGCGACCTGGGTTACGAGCATGGACATGATCTGCGAGAACTGCTGTAATTTGCGCTCCAGTTTCGGGCATTCAAGAAGAAGTCGCGCGAGTTTCGAGCCGTCGATGCGAAATGCCGATGCGTCGATCTGGACGATCGCCCGAGTGGGTGCGGTGCGAAATCCGGCGACCAGGGGCACTCCGATAAAGCCTTCCTTGCCGACGAGGCCGACTTCTACACTCTTACCGTCCGGAAAAACGCTCAAAATGGAAATCATCCCGCTGTTGCAGAACCAGCCAGACTTCAAGGTGTCGCCCGGTTCATGCAATACGTGATGAAGTCGCAAACGGGTGAATTCCAGCTCCGGCAGCACACGTTCAAATTCCGCGCGGGGCAGGCTGAGTAATATTTCGTTATGAATCGGGTTACCGTCATCGTCAACCAACGGTGGCGAAGACAAGGGTTTGCTGGGGAGTCGAGATTTATTGGCCATAAGTGGCTGGCTCCTTGCGCAGCGCTTACGCTGTCAGTTTTCGCAAGGGACCGTCACTCGTTTGTACGGCGGAAAGATGCTAGAAGAGACAACTCAACAGTACTCTCTTTTCGTCATTAAGTATGTGCGATTACAAATGATTGGCCGTCCATTGGCGCTTCCGGCGAAGAACGAGGATGACGACGGTGTCGGAGTGACGTGACACGGGTCACAGCCTCAGGCCCCCGGTTTCGCTACAGTAGAGTACGCATGAGCGGATTCTCGATTCTTACGAACCGCAAACGCGCTGTCGTCGCGCTGGTGCATTCCGTTGTCTTTCTGCTGATTGCGGTCCGGCAGATGGTAGCGGCTAATCCGGCCGCCGGCGTTTGGATACCCTCGAGGGTGGAGGCTGGCACGTGGATTCTGTGCGGAATTTTCGCCGTCGTCTCCTCTATTCTGCTGTGGCTCCTCATCATCTCGCGCGGATGGATGGAGAAATTCTATTTTCTGTTCTGCACCGTCAGCGCCACTTCGGGATTGCTCCGAACAGCGGCCGGTGATCAGGCGTTCCACGCCGGCCTCTATATTCGTGTGGTAATGCTGATAAGTGCCGTCCTGGTGGGACTTCTGATCGTTCGATTGCACTCTTGCAGGACTTCCAGCGTGGCAGCGAAGTACGCTGAAGAAACTTAGCTTCGTCTGACCCGAAACCCTCGTCTTCCTAACTTTGCTTCAAACCGGCATCCAGTTCCGATTGCGCGAACACCTGATTCGCTCCCATATGCGCCGGAGCCGGAGCCAGCATCTGTTCTTTTCTATAAACCAGACTGCTGGCGTTGAAAGTGGCCAACTCGAATCCGTGTCCGTGCGTGATCGCATCGGTTGGACAAGCTTCCACGCAATATCCGCAAAATATGCAGCGGTTGTAGTCGATGTTGTAGACACGCGCGTAACGTTCCGCGCCTGAAACTCTTTTTTCTTCGGTGTTTTCCGCTGCTTCTATGTAGATGCAGTTCGCCGGACACGCGGCGGCGCAGAGAAAACAAGCTACGCATTTTTCCAGTCCGTTTTCGTCGCGCTGCAGGACGTGCATCCCGCGAAATCTTTCCTGGAACTTGGCGCCCTTCAGGGGGCCGGGACCGTCGGGATAATTCTCGACGATCGATGGCTGAAACATCTCTTTCAGGGTGATGGTCATTCCCTGCGCGATTGCGCCGATGTTCTTGATCACGGACATAGGCTAGTAGTATAGCGGATGTTTCGGGCGGATAAGGATTCGCGGCAACTTTGGGGCGGTGCTGGTTTCGTCTGCCCCGCCCCCCACTTTAGTGGGGGTTCCAAAAAAAGACTAACCGGTTAAACTGAGGTGACGAACAAGCGCAAGACAATTTCTTACTAAATAGAAACTGAGTTTTTGCAGAAGCCTTGGGATAAGAAACCGCATTTGTATAGTGGCTCTGCATCCGCCTTCCCCGCTATTTTCGGCTAGAAAGCTGCCGTTCAGAAAACTGGCATCAGTCGCCCTTTCTCGAATTGGAGTCATCCATGGAAACGATGGGCTGTATACCGTCCATGCGGATCGAAGGGAACTCAATCTCCCTTCGCGGTTTTTTCTCGATCATGCTCATGGTGATGGGAATCGTTTCGATCGGTTCCGGGCAGCCGACGGTTTTTACCGGCCGCATGGACAACCAGCGCTCAGGCGCGAATCTTAACGAAACCATGCTCACGCCCAGCAACGTGAACTCAAATCAATTCGGGGCTATATTCAATTACCAGATTGACTATCTGGCACTGGCACAGCCGCTGTACGTTCCGAATGTCAACATCAACGGAACTTTGCACAACGTCGTCTATGTCGCGACTATGGCTGATTCCGTTTATGCCTTCGATGCCGACAGCAATACGGGATCGAATGCATCTCCTTTGTGGTGGGTAAATTTCACAAATCCTGCCATCTATGGCCCCGGTATTACCACGGCCAACACGATTGCGACCCTGCCCTGCTCGGGCGGGAATACCACCGGCTTCACCCAGGAAGGCATTGCGGGAACGCCGGTCATTGATACGTCGACGGGAACACTCTACGCGGTAGCAAAGACCGTAGAAAATGGCGCGGTGGTCCACCGATTGCATGCGCTCGACATCACCAACGGTACGGAAAAGTTTAGCGGCCCGGTTGTGATTAGCGCCAGCAGTTCGTATCTGTCTCCGGTCAACGGTAAGACCTACAACACCACCTTCAACAGCCTGCACCAGTTAAACCGGCCTGGTCTGCTGCTGATGAACGGCGCGATCTACATTGGCTTTGGCTCGAATGGATGTAACGACGGCAACACCGGTTGGCTCCTTTCCTACAGTGCCGCGAGCCTGACGCCAATCTCGGTGTTTAATACCTCGCCTGAGCACGGACTGGTTTCAATCTGGCAAACCGGCAACGGTATCGCCGCCGATGAAAATAACAATATTTTTGTTGAAACCGCAGAAGCCTGCACTACTTGTTATGACGTCTACCTGGGCGGCGCGACCTACAGCAATAGCGTGGTCGAACTGGACCCTAACAGCCTTACCGTGACCGACTATTTCACCCCGTATGACGTGCAATTTCTCAACCGGAACGATCAGGACTTGAGTTCCACCGGAGTGCTCATCCTTCCCGATCTTGAAGGAGGGACGACCCCCCATGAACTGGTCGCGGGGGGCAAACAGGGATTCGTTTACGTGATTAATCGTGACGCTATGGGAGGGTATGACACGGGGGTGAATTGCAGTACCGATCCGTCATGCGACGATGTTTTGCAGGAGTTCCCACTGATTCCAGGGGCGCAGCAAACAAAAGCTTCCAACATCTTGTTCAGTTCTCCCGCCTACTGGAACAACACGGTCTACTTCGCGCCCGATGATTCTCCGTTGTTGGCGTATCCGGTATCGAGCGGAACGGTTCCGCTGGGCCCAGCGATCACGACTACCCAGAAGTATGTGGGATCCCACTCACCATCGATATCCGCGAACGGCAGCAGCAACGGAATTCTGTGGGTGCTGAGCGGAGGCAATCTCTATGCCCTTAACGCGTTGAACATGCAATTGCTTTACGCCTCGAACCAGATCAAGTCGCGCGATGCGCTGCCTCCAGTCGCTCACTTCGTAACCCAGACCGTTGTTAACGGCAAGGCCTATGTCGTAACGCAGACAACGCTATCGGTTTACGGACTGCTCCCGACTGCGACCGTGGTCAGCGGAGCGAATCAGAGTGCCCAGGTGCTCACCGCCCTCCCTGCGCCGATTCAAGTGCAGGTGGTTGACCCTTACCTCGGAATTGGAGTTCCCGGGATGACGGTCACCTTCAGCGACGGTGGCAAGAACGGCAGCTTCAATCCTGCCAGCACCGTTTCCGACAGCAACGGCAACGTTTCGACCACCTATACTCTGGGTAAGACCGCAGCCGTTTACACGATCACGGCGACCTTATCGAACAACACGACCACAAACTTTGCTGAAACCTCGCTTCCTGGCCCCGCCAAGAAATTAGTGCTTTACGCAGGAACCAAGCAGACGGGGCAGGCAGGCTCAATATTGCCCAGCCAATTGCGCGTCCGGGTTGAGGACGCCTACAACAACGGCGTTCCGGGCGTCACCGGGACCTTTGTGGACAAAAGCGGGGCCGGTACTCTCAATCCGAGCAGTGCCCTGTCCAACAGCACGGGATTTGTGATGGCGAGCTACCAGCTTCCGAATGCGGACGGAACCTACAAGATTTCGGCCAACGCCTCGGGAGTTGTCACAACGGTGCAATTTGTCGAATCTGCGACGGGAGATGCTCCGGCAAGCCTTAGCGTGGTTTCTGGAAGCAACCAACTAGCGCCGGCGAATACCGTTTTGCCGCAGCCGCTGGTGGCGCTGGTGAGCGATGAAAGTGGAAACCCTGTTTCGGGGGTGTCGGTTGTCTTCTCGGCATCCTCGGGCACTTTTACAGGCAATCCAGCGTTAACCGGGGCTAACGGACAGGCATCGGTGGGATACACGACGGGAGCCAACCCGGGTTCTTTCACCATTACAGCTAACGTGAATGGGTTGACTACGCAGTTTGCCGAAAACGTGACCACTTACGGAGCGCCCGCCTCGGTGACCGTGAGCGGGGGAAATAGCCAAACCGGGGCCGCGGGAACGGCGCTTCCGCTACCGTTGACGGTGGTGGTCGCCGACCAATATGGCAATCCGGTTCCGAATATTAGTGTCCTGTATAGCGACAATGGCAGCGGAGGCACTTTTTCGAGCCCGAATCCGGCCAATACTGACAACACTGGAACGGCCAGCGTGTCATATACCCTGTCTCGGGCGGTGGGCGCGGTTTCGATTAGCGCTACGGCCGCCGGTGTGAACAACGCGGCAATGTTTAGCGAGACTTCAGTCAGTGGGTCGGCAAACTACATTTCTGTTACGGGCGGCAACAATCAAACCGCCCCGGCTGGAACTCAATTGCCCCAGGCTCTTACCATTCTCGTGACCGACCAGTACGGTAATCCCGTTTCCGGCGCCAGTGTCAATTTCAGCGACGGCGGCGCAGGAGGAGTCTTTTCCAACCCGAATCCCGTGGTAACTAACGGTTCCGGGATAGCCAGCCAGATGTACACACTGCCTCAAAATCCAGGAACTATCTCCATCTCTGCGTCGGCCGCTGGAGTTACGATCCCGGGAGCTTTCACCGAGACCGGGCAGTAGAAGGATCGTGTTAGGCTACTAGCGGCGGGGTCCCGTGAGGCGGCTATGCCGTCGGAATCCATCTGGCGAGGAAAGCTCGATTGAGAGTGCTCTGGGTCAAGGGAGGAAAGCTCCTTCCAGTCGATACCGGCGGCAAAATTCGCTCGTTCAACATCCTGCGGCGGCTCTCGAACAAGCACGAAGTCACGCTGATTTCCTACCATGGTGGACGGCGTGATCCCGGATATACGGCGGCTTTATCACAGCAGTTTCACGGGTCGCAGGTGGTTTACACGGGCGCTCCCGAGTCCGACGGATTTCGCGGCCTCCTGGACTACGCTTACCGTTTGCCGCGTCTGGCGCCGTATTCAGTCTCCAAGTTTACCGATCCGGCGGTTCGCAATCTGGTGGCACGCCAATTGTCGAGCCAAGAGTTCGATGTGGCTGTCTGCGATTTTCTCGCTCCCTCTTTGAATTTTCCGCATAGGCTGCCTTTACCCTGCCTGCTTTTTCAGCACAATGTCGAGAGCTCGCTGTGGCGGCGCATGGCGACGACCGAATCGCATCCGCTGCGCAAGCTGTCTTATACGCTCGAAGCGGCGCGAATGACGCGCTATGAAAGGCAGACGCTGGGCCGCTTCCATCACATCGTCGCGGTTTCCGAAAACGACCGACATCAGATGTTGGAGATGAACCCAGCGTGCGAGATCACGGTGGTGCCGACGGGCGTCGATACACAGCAATTTCAGGTTGCGCCTCCATCGACGGCCACGCCTCCGCGCATCGTGTTCACGGGATCGATGGACTGGGAGCCGAACGTCGATGCCATGGAATATTTCTGTGGGCAAATCTGGCCCCGAATCGTAGCGGAGTTTCCCGACGCACTCTTTCAGATTGTCGGGCGAAATCCCTTTCCCAGAGTGGAGCGTCTGGCTTCGAAATCGGTGCAGGTGACTGGGACCGTGCCCTCCGTGACAGACTATCTTCGCGACGCAACGGTGGTCGTGGTGCCATTGCGCATCGGTGGTGGAACGCGGCTTAAGATCTATGAGGCGATGGCCATGGGCAAGGCGCTGATCTCGACTTCCATCGGGGCCGAAGGGCTCACTTTTCAAGACGGTCGCGATCTTTTTCTGGCGGATGACGCTCCGTCGTTCGCCAAGGCCATTCTCTTGCTGCTGCGCGATGCCCAGACGCGCCGGAGGTTGGAGCAGGCCGCGGTGCAACTGGCAGCACAGTTTGATTGGTCGCTGGTGGCGGAGCAGTTTGCCGACGTGCTCCGGAAGATGACGTCGGGTAGCTCTTCCAGGCCGCGGTCTCAAACTCCCGAGGCCGTCAACCGCTAGATGGTCTCACGTGGAAAATGTGCAATGCGTTCATTGGCACGTGGAGGAAGGCCGAAAATTGACGGCATGAATATGGAGAACTATCTGGCCTGCAATCTGGAGAAGAGAAAACCCGTGGCAGTAGGTCGAGTTCGTGAGTCGGGAATGCGGCGATGACGACAGAACTTCTCGAATATGGGATTGGGGTCGCGGTGGTGTGGTTGGCGGCGATGCGGCTGCGGTCCGTCATCGCACGACAATGGCTCTACCTAGCGGCCAGTTGGCTTTTCTACTTCAGCTGGGGCGGGTGGCTGATTGTCATTTTGCTGTTCAGCTCGGTGATGAACTATGCGCTTGGCGAGTGGCTGAAAAAGCGGATTACGACGGGACGACTTTGGACGGGGATCCTTTTTAATCTCACCCTGCTTAGCGTTTTTAAATACTTGCCCCTGCTCGGCACGGTCGCGCCCACCGGGTCGCCGCTGGCGGTGCTCAAACGAATGATTTTCCCCTTGGGCGTTTCTTTCTGGACGTTCCAAGCTCTGAGTTATCTGCTGGAACTGTATCGCGAAGAAGAACTGGACCCGACGTTGCTGGAGTTCTGCCTGTACATGTCGTTCTGGCCGACTGTTTTGCAGGGGCCGATCTGCCGGATGTCGAGCATGCTGCCGCAATTCCGCCAGGAGTGGTCGGTGAGCGACGACGATCTCAGAATCGGGGTGCGGAGAGTTGCTATTGGAATCCTGATGTCGGTACTGGCTGCCGTCATGAGCGGCGGGCTGTATGCGGGAGCGGGCGTGGACGCAATTTTCGATCACGCAACATTCACCAATCCTGCGTCGCGATTGAGTGGAATCGATGTCTGGTTTCTGATTATCGGCTACGGATTTCAGTTGTACTTCAGCTTCTGCGGGTTCTGTCATATTGTCATCGGGGCCGCTCGTCTGTTCGCGATTCGGGTGCAGGAAAACTTCAACCGGCCCTATCTTTCGACAACCATTTCTGTTTTCTGGACGCGGTGGCATATGTCGCTATCTTTCTGGATACGCGACTTTCTTTTTCTGCCGCTGGCAACCATCCGGCGGGAAGTCTGGTGGCGCAACCTGTCACTGGTGATCGCGATGTTCGTTTTTGGACTGTGGCACGGTGGCACGTTTCTCTTCATGATGTGGGGGACTTACCACGGTCTTTTGATGGTCTTTCACCGGCAATGGCAGGAATTCCGCAAGCGGATGGGATTTGAATGGACGGGGAGGCTGGCGAGTCTCATCTCGTGGTGGCTGACGTTTTGCGCGGTCTGCGTCGGCTACATTTTCTTTCGCTCGGAGAGCATCAGGCAGGCATTCGGCATGCTGAAGGCTCTGGCTTCGCTGCATAGCTACCGGCACTTCTCTCTCGACCACAGCTTTTGCGTAATGACTTTGCTGGCGGCGGTGGGATATTTCGTGGTCATCGGCTTCGGCGAGCTTCTTGATTGGCTGAGTGAAAGTGCACAACGCAAGTTCGGGAATCGATTCGGCAAGGTATTTGGCATCTTGGCCCGCGAACGCTGGGTTTGGATTACACCGGTGGTGGTGGTGCTGGCGATTTACCTGAGCGTCGTGTTCCATCCAGGACAAGCTGAGACTGGGCCCGTGATGTATGCGCTGTTTTAGAGTGAGTCTCAAGATTGACGACGCGCGTTCTGCATCGCCAGAATTACCTTGGTGATTGCCGTTACCGATAAAGATGTAACGGCGCTATGCTAGCATTCAATCAGACTTGAAAGCAGTCGCGAGGTGCAGCTGTTTGTGGCATTAGCAGAAAATGACCCGATCGTGGAAACTCGACCGACAGCCACCACCCAGTACAAATCCCTTTTGAGAAACTTTGCTGTCCGCTTGTGCGTGGCCGTAACGCTCGGTGTAATTGTGCTCGCCGGTGTTGAATTTTATTCGTACGAGCGATATCTTCCCGCGGCTCGAGACGTCATGGAACCGGCCGTGAAGTTGGACTTGTCGCAGGGTGGCAGCGCAGCCGAGCGCGAATACTGGAAAGAGTTCGAGCAAGCGAACAAGGTGACGTATCACCAGTACGTGCTGTGGCGGAGAGCTCCTTATCAGGGCGACGTTTTGTCCATCGATCAGGATGGAGTGCGCCGCACACCGCACACGCAATGCAATAAGGATGACAAGACCTTCACAATATGGATGTTTGGCGATTCCGTGATGTGGGGAGCAGGCTCGCCCGACGAAGAGACCATTCCGTCGTATATAGCACGCAACTACGAGAAAGCTGGCCGGCCGGTATGCATTGTGAACTACGCCGAAAAGGGCTGGGCAAACTCCCAGGAGATGATCGGCCTCATTGAAGAACTCAAACATGCCTCCCGCAAGCCCGATGTCGTGCTTTTTTACGACGGAGGCACCGAAGCTTTTGCTGCGTACCAGAGCGGGCGCGCCGACGTGCACAGCAATTACAACTCTTTCAAGAAGTTTCTCGATAAATGGGGCGCCTCGCAGAAAGCTGGTTTTGCATACCTGGAACAGACGAATACCTATCGCTTTCTGGAAAAGATCGCTATCCGAGAACCTTTCCATAATCAGAAGGGTGACGCACCCAAGGCGACGCGCGACGCGGAGGCGCTTTCTTCCGCGGTAGTTTCCAATTATGTTCAGAACATGGACATCGTGGGTTTGCTGGCCAAGCAGTTTGGTTTCCGCGCAATTTTTGCGTGGTACCCAAACATGGCGGTCGGGCATAAGGAACTTACGCCTTATGAGCAACAAGTCCTGAACATGGAGTATCAGAAGTTTCCCGGTCTGGGAGCGATGTATGCGGCCACGTATCAACGCGGACACGACGAGATCAAGAACCCGGATTTCTATTATCTCGGCAACCTTCTTGATGACCAGAAGGCTTCGCTCTATGTTGGCATTTCGCACCTGAGGCCCGAGGGCAACGAAATTGTCGCCAATCGGCTATTCGATATTTTGGAACATCCTGTGACTCGTTGAATTCGAGACACAGGTTTCCGTCACCCTGAGCGCAGCGAAGGACTCCACATTGCGACGTAGATAACGATTCATAAATCCTTCGCTTCGCTCTTCATAGGTCCTTCGCGTCGCTCCGGGTGACAAAGTAGAATCAAGGTGACTGATGGCTCCGCCGCAACAATCGAGAAGCTTGATCAGCGGGTTTTTCCGTTCCCTCCGGGCCGATCCCGGCAGGCCGGCGCTTGAAATCGGCGTACTATCGCTGAGTTACGAGCAACTCTGGAATTATGCGGGCGGAATCGCGGGCTGCTTGCTCGAAACTCTAGAACCTTCCGAGAAGGTAGTTGCGGTCCTGGCCAGTCGAAGCGTTGCCGCCTATGGAGGGATCCTGGGAGTGCTCGGCAGCGGACGAGGCTATGTTCCACTCAATCCCAAATTTCCCCTGGAGCGGACGCTGGTCATGCTGCGCGCGTCCGGATGCAAGACTCTGATCGTCGGACAAGAGTGCGCTGGCACGCTGGAGTCGTTGCTTCCCCGCCTGAACGAGTCGTTGAAGCTGATCTTTCCCGATCCCGGTTCGAAGCCGCAGTTTTCTTCGGTCCACCGTGTCATCACAACGGAAGAGTTGTCTACCATTGCCGATCCGCGCCCTCCCATTATCGGTCCGGGCGATACGGCGTATCTGCTGTTTACCTCCGGGAGCACAGGAGTTCCGAAGGGTGTGGCCGTCAGCCAGTCCAACGCGGTCGCATACATGGAGTATGCAGCCAAGCGCTTCGGCATGCATAACCGGGATCGTTGTTCGCAGAACTTCGATCTGACCTTTGACCTCAGCGTGCATGATCTCTTTACCTGTTGGGATGCCGGGGCTACGCTTTGTCCCTATGCCGAGCAGACACTCACTCCAGCCACTCTGATCGAGGAAAAGGAGCTGACGTGCTGGTTCTCCGTGCCGTCGGTAGCGATGTTCGCGTCGAAGTTGGGCCTGCTCGAGCCGGGTGCATTTCCCTCTCTACGCTGGAGCCTGTTTTGTGGCGAAGCGCTTTCTGCCAGCCTCGCCGCGGCATGGCAGGGAGCGGCGAACAAGTCCATCCTGGAAAACCTGTATGGACCGACAGAGGCGACGATTGCCATCACTTACTATCGCTGGGATTCGGATACTTCCCCGGCGGAGTGCGTTCGCGGCTTGGTTCCGATCGGCTGGCCTTTTGACGGGCAGCAGGTATGCGCGGTGAACGACGACCTTGCACCCGTGCCGGTCGGCGAAAGTGGCGAACTCTGCCTGGGCGGATCACAGGTCACACGCGGCTACTTAAATGATCCTGAAAAAACTGCGAAAAGTTTTGTGCGGCTGCAACACACCGGGGACCAGGTGTGGTACCGCACCGGCGATCTCGTCCGGCAAGATGAACGGGGGTGTCTGTTCTATCTCGGAAGGCGCGATTTTCAGGTCAAGGTCAATGGCTATCGCGTGGAACTGCAGGAGATCGACCTGGTGCTGCGTGAGGCCGCCCGGACCGAACTGGCGGTGGCGATTCCGTGGCCGCTATCGGATGGTTCCGCATCCGGGATTGTAGGAGTGATTTCGGGATCGGATCCGGCGCACGATCAGCAAATCATCGCCGCGTGTGAAACCCGGCTGCCGCGCTACATGGTGCCCAGCCGCATCTACCATTTCCCGCAGATTCCGCTGAATGTCAACGGCAAGATTGACCGCGGCAAAATCACCGAGATGTTGGGGAGTTGGGGCCGATGACCGCTGGGCGAAAGCTGTCGTCGCTTCTAATCGCCGTCCTCTAATCGTCGTCCGGAGCGATGTCCGGCTCCGTGCTTTTGATGAAATGGTCCGCGCCGTATTGTGCCGGAATGGTGGCGAAGGCGCGGGGCGCACCGGGCAGGAAGAACTCCATTAGATCGTCGGCATAGCTGTCGGCCCAGGTGCCGGGGCCGATCAGACCCAGGTCGAAATTCGTTTCTGCGAATTTGAGCAGGCTGCCAAAATCTTCATCTGTGTTGCTGACGTAGCCCGCCGGCGTATAGGCCGACACGACTAAGAGCGGGACGCGAAAACCGTACACGTAACTCTGGCCCCATCCGTCGGGCTGCCCAATCAGATAGGGAGGCACGTGGTCGTACCACCCTCCCCAGTCATCCCAAGTAATGAGGATTGCAGTGTTCTGCCAGTAGCCGCAGCTGGAATTGCCGATCGCGTTCACGATGGACGCAACCCATGATGGTCCGCCGCCTGTATTGCCGGCGGGATGATCGGAGTTCTGAGCGGTCGGCGTGACCCAGACCATATTTGCCAGATTGCAACTCTGGATGTCGGTCAGCACCTTTTTCGGGTTCAGGATCACATTCGCCCACTCGCTGCCCGTGCAGGACAGTTTTCCGTCGACCTCCTGTGCCTGGCAGATCGAACTGATAGCGTTCGGAGACGTCAGGATCGTCTTACTGTTGGCGGCGTAGTATCGCCAAGTCAAGCCAGCGTTTTCGAGGAGGTCTATGAGCGTGGCATGATCGAAGCAAGGGTACATCGTGCTGTATTGACCCTGCGGATTGATCATTTCCACCTTCGTACCGGGCGCGGATGAGCATCCGGTGGAAACGCCGGATGGGTTTTCGGCGGCGAACAACGTACTGTCGGTGGATGGAGCGGATGTTCCGGAGATGAGAAACAGGTGAGAAGGAAAGCTCGCTCCCTGATTGGTCTGGAACATTCGGTTAGAAAATCCATACTGCGTGGCTAGATCAAAGTAGGGTTGAATGGTTCCGCTGGAGTTGTCCACGTAGCGAAACTGCGCGTTCGCCCCCGGCACGCAACCCGGCAGCGGCTTAACCGGCACTTTGTCGGAGCCGTTCATGGCGCCTTCGTTATAAGCCTTTTGAAACGACAGGTGGCTGTGACCAAGGTCGTAGCAATCCACCAGTTCCACGGGAGTAAAAGGCACGGTCTCATTCACGGAGTTGATGCCCGTGGTCTGAATGTCAACGCCGGTCTCGAAGTTTGGATTGCTTCCGAACAGGTTGTCGGGAGTGCGGTTTTCCTGATCAATGACAACGATGTGATCGAACTGCACCTGGGCGCTGGCCGACGCAACCGACATCATGAAAAGTAACGCAAAGAAGTGAGCCTGTGATCGACCTCTCATACAATCCCCCACACTTGTGATGGAAACATCTCGTCCCACAGACCTACGTTTTCCTTCCTTAAAAAAAACGATTTCAATTCTTGACCGGCTTACCGAACCTCTCCGCGGTGGCGAACATCAGGCGCACCGTGTCCATGTCTTTCGCTTGCACCTTACTTGCGGGAACCTTGCGGCCAGCGATTCTTTGCAGCTCCAGAAAAATATCGATCAGAGCAAAAGAATCGACCAGGCCGGAAGAGACAAGGGGAGTGTCCTCGGTGATTTCACTCTTGCCCTTAGTCACCTTTTCGGCAATATATCCGATTAGCTCCTTCATCATCTCGCTGCTGCCAGCTAACTGCTCAACTCCCATGATTGACTTCCCCAAGCTTCGGTTTGTTCTCGACTGCCATTATCTCTTGTTTACGGAATTGAATTCGAATGCGCGTCACCAGATCCGCACGTTGGGCACGGGTGAGCGGCAAAGAAGAGCCAGCGCGCGGCGTCGTATTGCTCCTGGTAGGAGTGCGCGATACCCGGCTCCCAAATGAACTGGACTTCGGTATTTTGGCCTCCCGCTACGGTTCCAAACTCTGTTCCAGGGCCAACCCCACTCACCGGGTTGGTGTACTGAAAAGCCGTAGGCGTGGACGCCGTGACAATCCAGGCCCCATTGTATTCAGACGGGGTCATTCCCGTAATTATGGCTACACCTGCCACGCCGGGATTCAGTGTGCTGATGATGGTGACCGTAGTGCCCGATTCGCTCGCGGCTGTGATGGAAGCGCTGGGCCACCCCCCGGCGGGGGGCACGGTGCTCACCGCAATGTTACCCGATAGAGTCGTGGGCATTATTGGAACGACTGGATAGGGTGGAGTGGGCGCATCATTCGCGTTGTTAGGGACCCCGGACGTACTCTCAGGCGGTAAACATAGAGTGGTGGCAGTTTGAAAAACAGCGTTCTGATCGGTAAAAGCATTGGCTTGCGGTCCTGTCCAGTAGTTGAAAGTGTCATCAACCGTATCCAGGTAATACCAAACCCCAGAATAATTGGTCTTGCCGTAGTTGCAGGGCCACAAGTTGGTATCGAGAGTGCCGTGCCACTCCTGAACAGAAATGGGCGCGAGCGCGTTCGGGAGCGTGTCCTCTGGCGGAGGAGCAGCCTGCTGACCTTCAATCTGGCCAGAAGCAGGAATAATCGCCGCCACCAAATCGGAGATTTCGACGCCGACACGCTCGGTCATTTGCGCACCGGAGGAGAAGCCGCTAACGTAAACCATTTTGGGATTCACGCTGTACTGCGCCGTAAGATTCTTCATCAACTGTCGGAGGAAGCCAGAATCGTCCGGTGCCGGAGCGGGGAACGATGCATCCATGAAATAGGCGTTCCAGTTCCACTGGTGCGACGTCGGATCGTAGGTGGAAGCAGGCTTCACGAGGATAAAGCAATATTGGTCGGCGACCGGTTGCCAGCCCCAATTCAAAGTAATGACGGGCTCAGGGTCAGAGCCAGTGGCTTTCGTGTTCTGGGTTCCATGCAGCATCAGAACCATGGGCGGATTCGGGGGCAGATTTGCAGGCAGGTAAACCTCGTAATAACGCGTGATGCCATTCTCGAGGGGCCATGTCATCGACGAATCGACGAAGGTTCCGACACCGCAGTTGGCTGATCCGCTGCCATTCACCGTCTGGTTCAGAACGGCAGAGGTGCTGGTGAGGAAGGAATTACTGCCGCTGTAGACCGCTGTTATCGGGTCGGTGCCGCCGGGTAAACTTGAGGTTGTGAAGCTGGCAACACCGCCCGACAGCGATATCAGTCCAAGCTTCGCGGTCCCGTTGTTGAACTGTATTTTGCCTGTGGGCGTGCCCCCGTACTGCGGGGTCACCGTCGCCGTAAAGGTCACAGGCTGCCCGCCATCAGACGGATTCAACGAAGATACCAACGTCGTCGTGGTCGTGGCTTCGTCTACCACCTGTTTCACCGCGTTCGACGTACTATTGTCGAAGTTCCCGTCGCCGCTGTAAAACGCCTTGATCGTGTCCGTGCCGCCTGTTGTCAGGGTCGAGATCGTGAAGGTAGCCGTTCCGCCGCTCAGCAGCCCGGTTCCCAGTTCGTTGTGCCCTTCCAGGAATGTAATTGTCTCCCCATCGGGCGGCGCAGGACTCACCACGGCGGTAAAAGTCACGGCCTGCCCGTACGTGGATGGATTCAGGGAAGACGACAGCGCGGTCGTGGTCGGCCCACCGCTTGAGCCATTCACGGTTTGGTTCAAGACGGGCGAGGTGCTGGTGAGAAACGAATTGCTGCCTTTGTAGACCGCTGTGATCGGATCCGTCCCTCCGGGTAAAGTTGAGGTCGTGTAACTGGCCGCGCCGCCCGACAGCGCAACTTGTCCGAGCTTCGTGGTTCCGTTATAGAATTCCACGTTGCCGGCGGGCGTACCTCCGTACTGCGGGGCCACGGTCGCTGTGAAAGTCACAGCCTGCCCGCCATTGGACGGATTCAACGAGGACACCAACGCTGTCATAGTGGTGGCTGCAGTTACCATCTGCTTCACGATGTTCGAGGTGCTGCTGGCAAAGCTGGCGTCGCCTGGGTACTCGGCCTTGATGTTGTCCGTGCCACCGGTCGTCAGTGTCGAGGTCGTGAAGGTCGCCGAACCGCCGCTCAACACTCCAGTTCCTAATTCGTTCTTTCCCTCCTGGAAAGTAATGGTCTCGCCATCGGGCGGCGCGGGATTCACCACTGCCGTGAAGGTCACGGCCTGTCCGTAAGTCGACGGATTCAGCGAAGACGACAGCGTCGTCGTGGTCGTGGTCAAGGCTGCGTAGAGAAGCGAAGCTGGGGCCAGCAGTAGCGCAGACAGTACTTGAGCGATCCTCCAACCGATTCTGGACCTCGCTCTGTTTCGCTTGGAATTATCGGCAGGAAGCGCCAGTAACCCTCCGGACGTGGACTCTGTGATTTTTCTGCGGTCTGCTACAGGTTGAGCTAACATGATTCGGTTTCCCCGGGGTTCAGTTTTGCTTTTGCTTTTGCTTTTGCTTTCATCGTCCACATCTGATTATCTGCAAATTCGAGTTTGGACGATTTCCCTACCTTAAGGTTGTATCTATTCAATCGATTGCATCGGATTTACCAGGAAGAGCCATCGTGCGAGATCGTTCTTGGGTTCGTTGGAGTGGCCAACCCCCGGTTCCCAGATGAATTGAACCACCACGTCGTTGTTGCAGCCGGTCGCGATATTTCCGGTCATGCCCGGCATGCCCGGAGTGGGCGCATCGTTCGCGTTGTTCGGCACGCCGTTCAAACACAGCGGCTGCGTGGTTTGCAGCTTGGTGCAGCCATTCTGTTGCACCCAGTAATTGAAAGTGTCATCGACGGTATCGAGCGTGAAAGTGATGCCGGAGTACACGGTCTTGCCGTAGCCGCATGGCCACAAGTTTTCGTCGAGCGTGCCGGCCCACTCCTGCACTGAAATGGGCGGGAACGGAGACGGAGCGTATGCGGAGGGCAGCGTCGGAGGAGGAACCTGCTGACCGACGAGTTGGCCTGAAGTGGGCGCAATCGCCGTCACCAGGCCGGGAAGTTCGTTGCCGACGCGTTCCGCCATCTGAGCGCCCGAAGAGAAGCCAACCACGTAGACCTGGTTCGGATTGACGTTGTACTGACTTTTCAGGGTCGTGATCAAACTCCCAAGGAAACCAATGTCGTCCGGACAGCCAGTGGCAGGCGGTTCGGTACACGTTCCGGGCGCAGGCGGGGGAAATGCGACATCCATGAAGTACGCATTCCAATTCCACTGCGTCGTTGGCGGATCATAGGTGGAGGCGGGCTGAACCAGAATAAAACCATACTGCGACGCCAGTGCTGCGTAGCCCCAATCCAGCGAGATGACGGCCTGTGGATCGAAAGTAAGGGTATACCTCGTCCCATGGAGCATCACCAGCATGGGCGGGTTTACCGGCAGCGCCGCTGGTACGAAGACCTCGTAATAGCGCGTGATTCCATCCCAAGTCAGGGTGGAATCGATATAGGTTCCGCTAGCCACGACCTGGCTGAGAGGGGCCGACGAGCTGCCGGTAAACGAAGTGTTTCCGGAATAAACCGCCGTAATTGAATCGGTGCCGGCAGGCAACTTAGTGTTTGAATAGCTGGCTACACCGCCATAGAGCGATGCTGATCCCAGCTTGTTGCTGCCCTTGTAAAATGTCACGCTGCCGGCCGGGGTGCCACTGAACTCCGGTGCCACGGTTGCCGTAAAGGTCACAGACTGCCCGAGGTTGGAGGGGTTCTGAGAGGATGCCAGGGTGGTACCCGTTGTGGCCTTGCTGACCACCTGGCCCACCGTGTTTGACGTGCTCTTAGCTAAGTTCGAATCTCCGGGATACACGGCTTTGACGGAATCTGCGCTACCCGTCTTCAGGGTCGAGATCGTGAAAGTTGCCGTGCCACCGCTCAACGCCCCCGTTCCCAGCGAGTTCGTTCCCTGCTCGAAGGTGACGATTTCTCCATCTGGCGGCGCACCCGATGCGGAACTAACCACCGCCGTAAAAGTCACCGCCTGACCGTAAGTCGACGGGTTCAGCGAAGACATCAGTGCGGTCGTAGTCGTGATCGTGGCGCTCGAGCTTAACACTGTCCCCAAAACGAGGGCGCTCAGGATTCCGGCAACTCTCATGTAGATCCTTGCCTCAATTTTTGGGCAAAACAGCTGGGGAAAAACCGGGGCGCGCTCGCTTGAAGAATTGGCTTCCATGCATGACTACCCTTCGGGAAAATTAGCCGCTCAACCGGTTCGGAACCCAAGCGTGATCTGGGGGGAATATATGAACTTGCTTGACCGAAGAATATCACGGCGAAGGGCCTTGTCAATACCACCGATGCTTAGTGAAGTTATTCCCGTAAACCATTGATAACATGAGTATACTTTCCATGAACTTCTTTCCGTGAAGACGGAGTTGCGGCCTTATGGCGACGCCGGCTGGGGAGACTCCGAAAACGGCTACGCGCCATATAAAGAATCGGATTCAACGGGCTTGACAGATGGCATGAACTTGCGATTCGTTCTTTGCTTCAGGATCGGCTCCTCGCCGAGCATCAGGCAAACACATTTTCAAGGTCCAACCAACGAACAAACTATTGGCATCAAATTCTCAGGATTCGCCTACAATCTCCGGAAGTAGTCGATCGAATCAATAACGCGCATCCACGAAACCGGGGACCAGGCTTGGCTACAAGGTTGATGCTACTTTGCGGGTGCCGCGCTTTGAAAATCGAGTCCATTCCATTGTGTTTTCGAAAAAAAGAATTCGCATGCACCGCCTGAGATTCGACCCGCAACTGGCTTTGTTCATTGGTCTTGCTGCGATCCTGGCGGGCTGCGGCGGGACCGGTGGCAGTGGTCCCGGTTCTCACCAGAATTTCGCACTGGCGGCCACGCCAGTGATCATCGTGCAGGGCCTGACTCAGAGCAGTACGATCACCATCACGCCGCAAAATGGCTTCAGCGGTAGCGTTGCGCTTTCCGCATCGAATCTGCCTGCGGGAGTGACCGGAGTCTTCAATCCAAGTTCAGCAACAACTACCAGCACGCTGACTTTGACGGCTACGGCCACAGCGACTCTGGGCGCGACTACGGTCACGATTAGCGGCGTGTCGGGCACGTTGATGAATACCACGAACTTTAACCTCAGCGTGATCAAGTTGGGACAGATCGATCACGTAGTGATTATCTTTCAGGAAAACCGTACGACGGATAACCTGTTTCAGGACCCGGTGCTGATTGGTCGCGGTGCAGACATCCAAAATTACGGTTACACGAGCGACGGAACTAAGATTACCCTCACTCCCGTCTCATTAGAAACGACGTACGATCTGGGCCATAGCCACGATGCATTCTTACAGGCTTGCCAGTGGACTGGGACCGCCTGCGCGATGAATGGCTCTGATCTTGTTCCTTGTGCTGGAACAGGATGCCCGCAATATGCGTCGCTCCAGTATGTGGAGGCGTCGGACGTCCAACCGTACTACACAATCGCCGAGACGTACGCGTTCGGCGACCGGATGTTCCAGACCAACGAGGGGCCCAGTTTCCCGGCGCACCAATACATCCTCTCCGGGACTTCGGCAATCTCAGCGGCCAGCACCACGTATGTATCGGACAATCCAAACAACAACGCGCGCGCTGATGGAACACCGGGAGCCGGTTGCCTCGCGCCCCCGGCCGCATCGGTGAATACGCTTGATACCAGCCAGCCTTTCCCCAACCACACCTATGGAACGATCAACGGCCAGGAGTGTTTTGACCATCCTACGCTGCCAGACGTGCTCGCTAACTATGGTCTGAGTTGGAAATACTATGCTGCGCAAGACGGGTATATTTGGACTGCACCCGATGCCATCCAGCAGATCTGCACGCCCACCTCGGGTCCACCCGATCAGCTGACATGCAACGGAACCGAATGGAACGACAACGTAGTGATCGAAGGATCTGGAACGCAGATCACCACGGATATCAACAACGGGCTCCTCGCCAACGTCACCTGGGTTATTCCTGCCGGCCAGAATTCCGATCATGCCGGTGGTAACCAGGGAGGTGGGCCGTCCTGGGTGGCATCCATCGTGAACGCGATCGGTCAAAGTCCATTCTGGGCTGACACTGCCATCATCGTTACCTGGGACGATTGGGGAGGTTGGTACGACCACGTGGCGCCGCCGATTCGCAATTCTGAACCGTATTTTAACTCTTACGAGTATGGCTTTCGTGTGCCGTTGATTGTCGTCTCGCCCTACGCGAAGCAAGCTTATATATCGCACCAGGTCAATGACTTTGGCAGCATTCTTAAATTCATTGAGGAGATATTTGTGCTGCCGCCGATCGACCAGTCCGTCGGCTACGCGGACTCGTATACACCCGGCGATTTACAGGATTCCTTCGACTTCAACCAATTCAACGGATTTACCCAGATCGACGCTCCGTTGAAGACGGATTATTTCCGGAACGACAAATCTCCGCCGCTGCCGCCGGATGACGATTAGGTAAAGACGATTGGGCAGATGGGCAACGCGGCGCTATACGTCCTGCTGGTAGGCCTCGGCAGGAGGGGAAACGACGACGCTCCCCGGCGACTTGCCATGCAGGGACTTCTCGTCGACGCGAAGCGCGGTGTCGGTCCATGCCGCCCAGAGGATTCCGGAACCATACACGGCCAGTGCGATGAAGAGTTGCAAGCCCAGCCCACGATAGTTGTGCGGAATAAACCACCAGCGTTGCATCAGCAACAGCACTGAGGCGAGGGGGACACACAAAACGAAAGGCAATGTGTAGGACTCGCGAAGATAGGTCAGCAGCGGAATATCGAGCTTCTTACAGAGATGACGCGGCATGAAAAACAGCACGCTGCAGGTTAGAGGGATCGCAGTTCCTAACGCGTCTCCGATGATGCCGTAGGGCCGGACGAGGATGATGCTGAGGATGAGGTTAGAGACGCCCTCGATCATCGTAACCACCGCCCAGGTTCCGTGCTTTGACATGCCGAAGAGAATTCGTCCTGATGCTCCTTGGGCCCACCACAAGGTGCTGCAGAGAATCATAATGACCAGCACGGGATAGCTGGTCGCAACATACTTCTTACCCACCCATACCTCGATCACCGACTTACCGAGCATCAGCAGGATGACGCATACCGGAAAAATTGTGAGTCCGCAAACCCGGTTGCCCACGAGGAATATTTTCCGCAGACGCGTCATGTCACTACGTGCGTCGGACTGGCTGGCCATGGGGACGAAGATCTGCGAAAGGGCCGTCACCACCTGTCCGGCATAATCGACAATGCGGGCGCCGATATTGAAATAGGTGATAGCCGCCGCCGACATGAACGTGCCAATGACGATCTCGTCGGTCTTAAACTTAAGCCGGCCCGCCACCATAATCATGAAGGTGACGCCACTGTAGTTCCTGATCTGGCGGAATGTGCCGCGGTCGACATATTTGACTCCGAACGGCACCGGACACAACCGTAGCGCGAGGATGCCGTTCATGATGGACCCCAATAGGGGCAACGTAATCGTGATCAGGGCAACGGTCAGCAATCCGTATCCGTGAGTGAGAGCGGTTACGATCAAACCAGCTCGCAGCAAAGTCGAAACCACATTGGTCCAACTGAGAATATAAAAACTTTGCAGGCCTTCGAGAAATCCGCCAAAAACCCCTGCCGGAAACCCGATCGCTACCGAGGCGCCCACCATGAGCAGAAGGCTCCGGGCAGTGGGAAGAAACTCGGGCGGGATGTGGAACATCCGGTCGATATGATAGGCGACAAAAACCGTCACCACCATGCTGGCGACGCCGATGCAGGTGTAGGTGAAGAGGCTGGTGTTGATCAGCTTGGCTAATTCTTCGCGGTCGCCCGTGGCGGTAAACTTCGACACATAACGAACGACGGAGGAACGGATGCCGAGATCGAACATCCCGTAATAGCCGGTGATGGAAAAGATCAGAACCCAGAGCCCAAAGGCCGTGTCTCCAAGACGATGCAAGATAAAGGGCGAAAGAAGAAGGCCTACGACAACATTGATTCCAAGAGCGAACCAATTGGAACTGACATTCTTGACGATCTGCCGTTTTTCGACTTTACGCATTGACCTTCCGCGAACTGACAGAGACAGTCTCTCTTGAAAATTGACTCTTGCAGCGACTGATTTGTAGGCAATTCATCTCGAAGCAGCTCAGGCGACTAAAGTGGCTGACCCGTCCTGATCCACGGGGGCATCGTCTTGTTTTCCAATTCAGGTGTCAGCAGCGGGTAGCCCAGAAAATTCAAGAGGGGGGCCCAGGCTACTTCGATCTCTTCGGCCGAACGCCGGGGCAGAGATTCCTTCCATCCGCCGGACTTGGCGGAGCGGACAAACGGAATTTCCTGGCGCGTATTCTTGGTCCCGGTCCACTGGTCGGCTTGCTGTTTTTCGAGCTTGCGCATGCGATCCGCGGAACTCCTCTGCACCGCCGCCTGGAGACGTTCCGGTCCGGCCTGAATACCGAGGAACTCGGCGATTTTTCCGGTCTCGCCGACCGGTTCCGCCAGCAAGTCTTCGTAACGAACCAGCAGAAATGCAGGATTGCCATGACGAGCAGCAATCCAGCCAGCCGCATGCTCCCACCACGAACCGTAGGATGAGGTTTCACCCGCGATGAAGCGCTTGACAAACTGTTCGAGGGTGACGTCAGGCTCAATGTAGCGCTTCTTCAAATCGAAGTGATACTCAGACACGGCCACATCGCGCGGATCGCGGACAAGATAGATGATTTTTCGAAAGCGCGGGTCGAAGGTCTCGTGGCTCTTCAAAATGCGCGGTCGCGGCAGCCTCCGCAGGAAGCGCTTGGACAAGACTCCGGGTGCTGGAAGCAAGCGGTTGATGTTGGCAAAACCCACTGTCTCGTTCGGGTACAGTAGATTCGCCAGCAGGAAGCGGACCCAGGTATTTCCGGATTTCGGATAGGACACCAGAAACGTGTCGTCGGGAAAAACGGTATAGTGCCGCCCGGCCTGATCGCGTCCGAGGATGTACTTTACTGCGTATTTGAGCTGGCCAAGCATTGACTCGATATCTACGGATCCGGTGTCGTTGAAGTCGCTGGTCGTTGGTCGCCAGTCGTTAGCAATCTTTTGCGCCGCGAACTTATCCGAATAGCGAACGACCACCGGCAAACGACCAAAGACAATTTCTCCGCAGTCATCGCGGAGCGCTGCCACTGAGCATCGCCAGAGTTTCGAAATCTCGCGCTTGCGCCGCAGGCTGCGTACTCAGTTCATAACCAAGATGCTGCATCAGCGGTCCCCAAGCGGCTTCAATTTTGGCGACCATGGGAGCGGGCAATCCGGCACGCCATCCACCGGAACCGGCGGCACGCACAAAGGAGAGATCTTTGCGCGATCCTCGCATCAGGCCGTTTTTGTCAGGCTGCATTTTTTCGAGTTTTCGCATTTGATCGGCCGAGCTTCGTTCCACGGCTTGTGCAATTTTCTCGGGACCGGCCGGCCAGTGCAGAAAATCCGCAACTTTGGCCAGTTCGCGGGAGGGATCCGCGACCATATCTTCGTACCGCAACAGGAGGAAGCGAGGATCACCCTCGCTCGTGTAGAGCCAAGTGCCTATATTTTGCCCCCAGGATCCGTGCGGGCAGGTTTCGCCGGCGAGGAAGCGGTCGACAAATCTCTCAATCGGCGAATCGTCCTCGATTTTCCTGATTTTGCGATGATAATGGTACTGCGAAACGACGACGTCCCGCGGATCGCGAACGATGTAAACGACGCGTGGATAACGGGGATCGAAGCACTCATGGCTTTTGATGATGCGCGGCCGGGGCATCCGGTCGAAGTCCTTTTTCGTGGTGCCCGTCGGATCGGGAATCAACCGATCGATGTTCGCCCAGGTTGCGGGTTCGTCAGGAAATCTCAGGTTGGCGAGGAGAAACCGGGTCCAGGTGTTTCCGGATTTCGGAAATGAAACGAGAAAAATGTCATCCGGAAGAAGGAGCAGGCTGCGGCCGGGCCGGTGCAAGCCCAGTCCACGCTGGATTCCGGCAATTAAATGTTTGATCATTTCGCTGCCTGGGTTCCTTATCCTCTTTCCATCTCGGCATTCACCATCGCGGTATGTACTGACTCCGACGTGGCCAATTCGTATCCAATCTCATGCATCAGCACGCCCCAGGCCGCCTCGATTTCGGCGATGCTGGACTCCGGCAATTCCACTTTCCAACCTCCCGCTTTAGCGGACCGCACAAACGGCTTGTCTTGCCGGGTGTCTTTTGTCGATGACCACAGGTGCCCCTGCTTCTTCTCCAGTTCGCGCATCCGGTCCGCGGAGCTCTGCTGGATGGCGAAACGCAACCGCTCCGGATGGGTCGAGATTCCCATGAAACGGGCAATCTTCGCCATCTCCCCCACGGCCTGCGACTGCAGCGATTCGTAGGTCACCAGCAGAAATCGCGGGTCGCCGCGCCGGGTGTAGAGCCAGGTAGCTACGTTTTCCGCCCATGTTCCGTAGGGATGATTCAATTCACCACGTACAAAACGCGAAACGAATTGCGCGAGCGGAAAACCTTCGGGGATAGCGCGCCGCTTGATATCGAAGTGATATTCCGAGAGCACGACATCCCGAGGATCGCGAACGACATAAATCACTTTGGGATAACGGGGGTCGAAATACTGATGACTCTTGAGAACGCGCGGCCGCGGCGCCTGAGCCAGATCCCGCTTCGACATCCCTTCCACGTCAGGCAATAGATCGTTGATATTCGAGAAATCGGGATTCTTTTCCGGATACACGAGATTGGCAATCAGGAACCTGGTCCAAGTGTTGCCCGACTTGGGATAAGAGACGAGAAAGATGTCGTCGGGAAAGACCGCGATCCGGCGCCCGGGCGGATAGAGACCGCGAAATTGCTTCCAGCCAGCGATCAGTTGTTTCATCATTCGATCATTCCAAACCCAGGCAAATTGTCCCGCAGCCGCTACGTCGTCACGCCGTTCCGCATTCGTCTCCAAAAAGACATGAATTTCACAGTCGCTCCAGGTGCAATTTTCAAGCCTACAAGCGCTGCGCTCAAGGAGGGCTGGTGTAAATAATCGTTGGCTTCTGCAAGCAGCTGCCGGCCCTGATCGAACTGGTGCTCCTCCAGCTTGGACTTCCCTTCTTCGAGCAGATATCTGGCTCTGATTTGGGCGGCCCGTTTCTCCACCACTTCGCGATCCGCATCGCTCAGGGGCAGAGTGCGCTTGAACTTCTCAAGAATATTCCAGTAGCCCTCAATCATCCTGGCTTTGGATTGGCTGAGGGAACCGGCGCGCCCAACAAAGAATCTAGCCCCAACCTCGCGACTGTAGCCAATCTTAGCACCGTGGAAAGCCGCCCGGACCCACATATCGTAATCGTCGCAGCGTGGCAGCGTTTCATCGAATAATCCGGCCTTCATCAACGCTTGCTTGCGGGCCACCACCGATGAAATCGGAATCTGGCAGCGCTCCACAATCAAGTTTGCGAATGTCGCCTCGCCGTGCGACGGATTTTTATCCATGAACTTACATTCCGGCGCCGACTCATACGCCAGGATGCCGTCGCAGTAAACCAGATCGAGCTTCGGATCTTCCGCGAACAACCGCATTTGTGAGGCGAGATGCTCAGGCATCCAGGTATCGTCGCTGTCGAGGAACGCCACAAACTCGCCGCGCGCGCTTCGAATTGCATTGTTTCGCGCCCCCGCGCAACGCTTGTTTTCCTGCTTGATGTAAACGATCCGGTCGATGTACGGCGCGAGCGCTTTTTCGAGTTCTAGCGTGTCGGGCGAGCCGTCGTTGACCACGATCGCCTCGAAATCCGAGTAGCTCTGTGCGAAGGCGGAGTCCAAGCAGGCCGCAATCAGTCCCGCGGTCTTGTAGCTCGGAATGATAATGCTGACCTTCGGCGTCGGATTGGACTGCGTTCCCTGCATACTTGTAGTGGTTCGAAACTCTTCCCCGGAAAACACTAGACGCAGTTCTTCGTAACCAGATTCCTCGCGCTGCGCTGATACCGTCAAGTTACGTCGGATTCCGCATTGTCGGACACGTGTGATCTACCCGTTCACCCCAGAAACGCGCGCTCCATTTTCCACATCATCTGATCGGAATCCTTGCCGGCTGCGAGACGCTTGAGGCTGAGCGGATGATCTCCAGCCAGAACCGTGCCGGGCGTGGTTAAGACCGCCGATCGGAAACCAGCTTCCCGCGTCATCTCGAAAGTTTGCTTGCTCCAGTGGGGATTCAGTGCCGGGTGGGGATAAGAAAAATGCTGGATGGGTTCACCTGTTTTCTCTTCCAGCCGCTGCTTGCATCCGTGAATTTCGGCGCGCGCCTCAGCCTCGCTGACCTGGGCAAGATTTGGATGCGAAAGCGTATGCCCTCCAACGATATGGCCGGCCTTTCTTAAGGCGCGCACCTGGTCCCAGTTCATCATCAATCCACTGCGGGCATCGAGTGGAGCAACTTGTAGCGATTCTTCAATTTGGCGGATCAGCTTTTCCTGCGCTGCGCCTGATCGTGCCGCGCCCATATCCCAGACGACATTCAACGCCGCGTTCCTGCCTTGGGCGCTTGCGATTTCGAAGGCTCGCCCGTTCTCCGGGTGCTTCCACACCGGCAAGGTAGTGGTGTTGAAAGCGTAATTCAGCCGGACATACCAGGGAGGTGTCCCGGTCTCAACCGCATTCACCATGATGTAGAAAGCGGCGGGAATGCCGTACCGACGTAAGATCGGCATCGCCACATCATGATTGTCGACGAAGCCATCATCAAAGGTCACGGCGACAGACCAGCGAGGAAGTGTCCGGCCCTCGGCCGCGAATTCCGTAACCTGATCCATGGTCACCAGATTGAAACGGCGGGCCAGAGCGCCCATCTGGGCATCGAAAGCGGCCCGGGAGTGGGAAATACGGACGGTCTTGGCGGTTTCCTCGGGATTTTCAACAACAGAATGGTAACCGAGGACAACAACACGCGGCGGAGCGAAACGGCCTGCGGCCCTCAGAATCCCGCTGTGGACCGTCGCGTTCTTTACCCACAGCTTGGGTCTGAATGGCGACAAAACGGCTCCCACGCTGGATCTTTTGGTGACCAGCGTGCTATTGCTATAGTGAAATAGTATCGTAAGATGAGAACCTCTGGCCAGCATTTGGGGTGCGGTCGGAGTAACCTCGGGCATTCAACCTAAGGCGTTAAAAATAAACATACCACCACGGCAGGAGGATGAGAATGACCTCGAAAGATCAGGTCAAAGAGCGCGTTGACGAGGTGCGGGTCGACGAAGTCAAGGAACAGGTAGATGAGCTCTTCGAGAAAACCGTAGACGACTGGGCGAGTTTTTATAACGACCCGAAGCCCGCCACCTTGACCTCGCAGAACCTGATTTCCCGGCGGCGGTTCACGCTAGAAATGATTGAGGGGCGGGTTTCCCCTGGAGCCAAAATTCTGGATGTTGGCTGCGGTACCGGCCACCTCGCTGGAGAACTGATGCGCCGCGGATACCAGGCTTGGGGCGTCGATTTCTCCGAGGGAATGGTGCGCTACGCTCAGGAACACTACGGCGCCGACCGCTTTCAGGTTGGTGACATCGAACGGATCCCTTTCCCTGACAATACCTTCGACGGAATTGTCTGCCTTGGGGTGATGGAATACCTCAGCAGTGATAAACCCGGCCTGCGCGAGATGTGGCGTGTGTTGAAACCAGGCGGAGTGGCCGTGATCACAACGCCAAGCGGCGTTTGTCCCTTCTATTACTTCGACCGTAGTCTGCTCAAGGCGCGGGTTCTTGCTCGCCCGCTGGTGCGCATGGTTCGAAAGCCTTTGACGGATCTGAGGGACTTGCCGTCGGTTACTCATCGCCGCTACGTCAAGGGTCCTTGGGTGAAATTAATGCGTTCAGTGGGTCTGGAGCTTGAAGATTGGGTCTGCCATTCGTGGGGTAGTTACGGTATGCAGCGCTTTTTTGAACAAGGTGCGTTCTGCCGCTTTAGCGACCAGTTTGCCCGCAATTCCATGATCAACTGGTTGGCCTCAGATCAGCTTTCGTGCGTGCGCGCCGTCAAGTAGCCCCTCCTTCGCTTAGCGCCAAGCCACAATAAGGCCTAAGCCGATAGCGGCCGTTCTTGGCTAGCAGTGCACGATCTTGTCGCTCTTGATGCCGCGGGTGGCGTTGCGGGAGTCGACTACGAGCTGCGCTTCGCTGACGATCTTCTTGTAATCGTAGTCGGAGTGATTGGTGACGATGAGCA
>Ga0074044_10000175_pt1 | contig 64708 bp, 57 predicted proteins | sample BogForMeECP23OM1_FD_94443 | JGI IMG/M metagenome (GOLD analysis project Ga0074044, IMG submission 94443) | Bog forest soil microbial communities from Calvert Island, British Columbia, Canada - Bog Forest MetaG ECP23OM1 | ecosystem: Environmental > Terrestrial > Soil > Wetlands ...
CACTCTCTTGTCGGGTGAGATATAGCTGAACATCCCGTCCTGTTGCTGATCGTCTCCTCGCATTCGCAACTACTACCATGTCACCCTGTGGATTGGGAGTAGTTTTTCAGCAGCCTGCTAGGGGCAGCGCATCGAAATCCGACACGACCTAGTTACCATATCTTTCTTTTAACTTGCTCGTCATTTCTTCCTGCAGTTGGCGGTAGTCGGAGTGGACGGTGGCCCGCAGAGCGGCTTCAGTGGAGCTGCCTTGGGATAGGCGTTCCAGGATATGCGCGATTTCGCTCATGCCATAGGCGTCGCGCATGTATTCGGCGGCGGCCAGGGATTCGGCGTAGGCCACGGTAGCTTCGCGAGCGGAGAAGCGTATGAAACTGCCTTCGAGCATGTTGAAGGGGATCTCATTGCCGGCGGCGAATAGTTGCGCGAGTTGGCGTCCGTTGGAGGCGGACGACTTCCCTTCTTCGATCTGTGCGATGCCTTCGTTGAGCCAGGTGGGGCAGCGGTTGCTGGACATCTGGGAGACGAAGGAGTGAGTTAGTTCATGTTTCAGGACTCGAGCTAACTCAGGAGTAACGCTCTGGACGCCACTGATCGGGATGCGCAGCTTGCCATCGTTGATGGCGCCGCTCCAGGAAGGGGCGCGGGTCACGTCGAAGAAGGCCTGCTGCGTGTAGAGGGTGACCGCGATGTTGGTGTGCGGCGAGTATCCGAGGTCGCGGACCAGGTCGTCATACTCCGAGTCAAGCGTGGCGAGCAGGTCGCGGCGGAAGGTCTCGGAAGTGTCTTTTCCTTCGAAGTGAAGATTGAAGTGGCTGCTTTCCCGTTGCGAAAAATCGGATTCGGCCGTAGATTCGCGCTCGGCGCGAGCCAGGTACTGGCTGACCGTGGCATCGGGACGCAGCGCCAGCGACTTCTTCCAGGAGCGAATCGCATCAGGCGTATGATCGCTGGCGAATTGAACGAAGCCCAGCATGGCAATGGCATCGGGTGAGTCGGGAGCGATGCTGGCCGCGTGTTGCGCGTAGGACAGAGCTTCCGCGGCATGGCCCGTGCGCAGGAGGGTGGCGACGTAGTAGATCAGCAAGGTGGAGTTATCCGGCTGGAAGCGGAGCGCGGATTCGTAATAGCGCTTGGCCTGCGGGAAGTTACCGTGATCGGACTCGTGCTTGCCAGCGAGGAAGTATGCGGTGGCAGCGAGTTCGGAATTGGCGGTTTGCGCGACGCTGGCGAGGGCGTCGGTATCCACTTTGCCGTCGTGGATGACTTTTCCGGCAACATCGGCTTCGTGGTTGAACGAGGGCGCGGGTGGAGTGATGTCGGGTGCACTAATATTGCCCGATGTTCCGGCGTGAACGGGGGCAACGCCTCCGGCTTCGATGCGCTCGACGGAGGACTTCGGGATGGCGTAGGTGTCTTCGCCGAGGTCGTATTCGACGCGGTCTTTATTTTCGCGGACCTGGTCGGCCCAGATGGTGCGTCCATTCTTGAGATGGATGACGTCGGCGGGCGCTGGCAGCGCCGGAAGAAGCACTAGAATGAGGACGAGGGCTCGCACTCGGCTGATTCTAGCAATGGGGTGGAGAGTCGGTAAGGTGACGATGGTGCTGGGGCTCGGCTCCCCGACCGGACAACGAGACAATTGTCAAGAAGTTCCCAGTTCTCAACTTTCGGTGGGAACCGGATGGTCCGTGGGTTTTTCTGAGAACTGAGAACTGGGAACTGAGAACTGTTTATGAGGCCACGGTCGGTTCGGTGGCGTTGGATGGTCGGATTGGCGTGCTGCTGCCTTGGCGCCCTCACCGCGTGGGCGCACGCTGCGGGGTCGGGCCCCGACTGTCCGCAAACCACCAGCGGGCTTTATGCCCGGATCCGTTCGGTCGGCCTCGATCCGCAACGCGTCTACCGCATTCGGGACGCCTCGATCGACCGGCCCAGTCTTCATCTTGATTTCGACGACGGCACGCTGGCCTTCACGGAAGACATTTGCGGGCGGATCACGGGGGCATTCTTCGAGGGTGAGGGCGAGATTCGGTTGCGGCCCCCGAACCGTGTGGAGCGCGGGTCGCTGGCGCTGTTTACCGGGATGGCGATCCTCGAAGAGCAGTTCACCTCGGGATATCTGCGCTTTAACGACGACACGGCGGCGGTCCTGCAGCCGTTTCTGAAACCAGAACCGGAGGGCTCGGAATTCACAAAAAATTGGAGCGAGACGAGCCGCAGCCTGGCGGAATTTGACGCTCTGCGCTTGCTGCTGGACTTCAGTCATTTTCTTCCGGCGTCCGGTGGAAATGAGGGGGGAAGCGAGTTGGCTCGCAAATTTCCGCCTTTGCTGCACGCTCATTTGCTGGGCAAGAAACTGGGCGGCTTTGAAGTGTTCTGGGATGCGGCGGGCGCCGAGCCTTTGTGGGCGGGACAGCCGCGCGTAGAAGACGGCATCCCTTTCTTCGATATCTGGACTTCGTTTGCGCCCACTGGAGCGGGCAGCCTAATTTCCGCTCCACCGGCCAGTGGCGCCTCGATCACGGGTCTCCGGATTCGGGCCTCGGTCGAGCCTCCGACCATGTTGCGAGCATCGACGGAGGTAAAAGTCCGCATGCGCAGCGGCGGGGAAAGGACGCTGCTGTTTGAGTTGTCGCGTTATCTGAAGGTTGATGTCGTCGAGGCGGATGGGCGGCCGTTGGACTTCATCCAGAATCCGGCAATTGAAGGAACGCAGCTGCAGCGCAAAGGGAACGATCTGGTGGCGGTGGTGTTCCCTGCCCCGCTCGGAGCCGGACAGGAATTGAAACTGCGGTTCAGCTATGCGGGCGAGGTTCTGTCGGAGGCGGGAAGCGGACTGCTGTATGTGGGTGAGCGTGGCACCTGGTATCCGAATTTCGGTTTGAGCCCGGCGCAGTTCGAGATGGAATTTCACTATCCGGCGAACTGGACGCTGGTGGCAACCGGGAAACAGTTATCACCAGCGGCGGGCGAGGAAGCGGAAACGAACGGGGAAGCAGGGGCGGAAAAAGTCTCGCGGTGGACCTCGGAGCGGCCAATCCCGGTAGCCGGCTTTAACCTGGGCAAATACGTTCGGGCCGAGGCGAAGGCAGGCAACATTCTCGTGGAAGCGTATGGCACGAAGGGAGTCGAGAAATCCTTTCCCAAGGCGCAGCCGGAAGTGATCGAACAGCCGACTTTCCCCAGCGCTCGCGGGCCGAAATCGCGGTCGCTGGGCCCGATCGTGGTGACTCCGCCGCCTCCGTCGCCGGCGCATGACGTGCAGGCGGTGGCGGACAAGGCGGCAAAGGCCATCGCAAGTTTCTCGCAGTGGTTTGGGCCGTATCCGTATGGTTCGCTGGCGCTGACGCAGATGCCGGGGGAGTTGAGCCAGGGATGGCCGGGGCTGGTGTTCCTGTCGAGCTTCGCGTTTCTCAGCCCACAGGAGCAGACCGATCTGCGTCTTGACCCGGTGAATCGCGCGCTTGACAGCCAGGTCTTGGTCCACGAGACGGCGCATCAATGGTGGGGCGATCTGGTGCTGTGGAAGAGCTATCGGGATCAGTGGCTGGCGGAGGGTCTGGCGAACTACGCGTCGCTGATGTTGCTGGAGCAGCAGAAACCAGCGCAATTCCGCCAGGTTCTCGAAAAGTATCGCCGCGATCTTCTGAGCAGGAACAAGGATGGAGAGCGGCTGCGCGACGCGGGACCGGTGACGCTGGGGCCGCGGCTGGAGTCGTCGCATTTTCCGCGAGGATACGACGCGATCAGCTACGAAAGAGGGACGTGGCTGTTTCACATGCTGCGCATGATGTTGCGCGATTCCGAAATGGCATCCCGTTCTCGGAAAGGACACGCCGATCCAGACGAGCCGTTCTTCCGCGCCCTGCGGAAAGCCCGCGATCGGTATGCGGGAAAGAGCATGAGCACTGAGGACTTGGTAAAAGTCTTCGAAGAGGAACTGCCGCGACCACTTTGGTACGAGAATCGTCGCAAGCTCGACTGGTTCCTGGAAGGTTGGATCGAAGGGACGGCGATACCGGAGCTGGAAGCGCGAGAGATCCGCATCACGGAGAAAACTGGCGTAACCACGGTTACAGGCATGATCGTACAAAAGGACGCACCCGACGATCTGGTGACGGCGGTTCCGGTGTACGCCACGATGGAAGGAAACGCGCTGGTCTTTCTCGGTGAAGTGTTGGCAGATGGCGCGGAGACCGCGTTTCGGCTGACCGCGCCGAGCGCTGTGCGGAAGATCGTGCTCGATCCCAGGCAGACGATTCTCAGCGCGCCCAAGTAGATTCCAAACATATTTTCGAATGGCAGGGACCTTTGGTGCCGAGCGCCACGCGGCGAGGTCATGTTATTGCTGAAGAGAATATGTGAATTGGAGCATGTCATGACTCTTCAGCCCTATGCATACGCCAAGGAAAAGGAAAACGACCGGCCGCGGCGGCGCACGATTCTTCTGGTGGAAGACGAACCTTTTGTGCGCGAGGCGACTTGCAGCATTCTGGAGCATGCGGGCTTTGAGGTTCTGCCCACCGAGGATGCGCGCGAGGCAACCAAGGTCTATGAAGAGTGCAAGCGCGGAATCGATCTGGTGATGACCGACATGGTGCTTCCGGGACGATCGGGCCAGCAACTGGGGCAAGATCTGCGGGAACATTCACCGGAGGTTGTGGTGCTGGTGACGTCCGGTTACGGCAACGCGGAGTACGAGACGGAAGCGCCCGAGTCCCGCACCTATTTTCTGGCGAAGCCCTATTCACGGCGGACGCTGCTGGAGAAAATTGAAAAGATTCTTGCGACGGTCTCGCTGGCGCGCGCTGCGACGCAAGCGGGCTAGTGTGGAAGCGGGGCTTCGCTCCGCTTGGACGGGGCAAAGCGCCGTCACCACACAGGATGCGTTCCCCTTTAGCCTTTACCAACCGCCGATCTTCCACTGCGTTTATAATCCTCCGTTCCTGACTTCGATTCCTGAGTTTGATTCCTAAGTCCCGGTTCCTAAGGAGCACGCATGAAACTCGACGGACGAGTTGCGCTGGTTACGGGAGCGTCGCAAGGCATCGGTCATGCCTGCGCGCTGGCCTTGGCGCGGGAGGGCGCAAGCGTTGCGGCAGCGGCGCGCAATCGGCAGAAACTCGACGAACTGGTCACCGAGATCACGGCAGCGGGCGGCAAAGCCGCGGCTTTCGTCATCGACGTGGCTGACGAAGAGCAGGTGAAGTCCGGGATCAAGTCGGCGCTCGCGCAATTTGGCAAGATCGACATCCTGGTGAACAACGCCGGCATCACGCGCGACCAACTCGTAATGCGCATGAAGCGCGCCGATTGGGACGCGGTGCTGAATACGAATCTGACTTCCGCGTATTTGTGCATCCAGCAGGTGATCGGTTCGATGCTCAAGCAGCGCTGGGGACGGATCATCAACATCACCAGCGTCTTCGGACAGATGGGACAGGCAGGACAAACGAATTATGCCGCTTCGAAAGCCGGGCTGATCGGGCTGACTCTGGCAATGGCTCGCGAGGTGGCTTCGCGCAATATTACTTGTAATGCGATCGCTCCGGGATTTATTGAGACCAGCATGACCGCAGCGCTCAGCGAAGAATTCAAGCAGAGTGCGGTGAAGCAAATTCCACTGGGTCGAGTCGGCTCTCCGGAGGACGTTTCCAGCGCGGTGTGCTTTCTGGCCTCCGACGATGCGTCCTACATCACGGGACACGTGCTCAACGTGAATGGTGGGATGTTGATGGGATAGTTGAGTCAGTGCTGATGTTGTCGCCAAAGAGCTGCGGTCCTCAAAGACCCCCCTAATCGCGGTCTTTTAAAGTCAAAGACTTAGCGGAGATTGTGGTACTGTTTCTCGCCAGGTCTTTGAGAAATAAGGACTTACTTGTAAGGTATTTTGGAATCAAGGAGTTAGCTTGGTGCCCCACCTTTCGCGTTTTTCGATAATGTGGGATTCCAGAGTCGTGGCGAGCTTAGGACTCTTACCACCGTGCGGAAATCACTCAGGGAGCAAGAACACGCGCCTATTTCCACCTCGAACTTTAAGTTCGCGATCTCGAGCCGTCCACTCCGATTCGATCTCGACAGCGCCAATTTCCCTCAGCGCGTAGTGCCGGTAGCTGCTCCACTTCCACTGTTCGGGTGTTTGCACCAGTCCGCGTTTCACCGGATTCCTGTGCAAGTACCGCAGCTTCACCTTGAATTCATCGTAGTCCCGCACATTGCGATCATAGTAGCGTTTCTCCCAGAAAGACCCCAGAGGGTGCCCCAGGTTCGCGCCCGCCTTTTGGGCGCTAACCTGGGAGTCGGATGACCATAGACTCCGCCGTTTAGTGAAAGACAACTTCAGGTAGTGAATAGCTTCGGCCAGTGTTACGGAGGCATGGTGCCCCAGGTTCGCGCCCGTCCTTTGGGCGCTAACCTGGGAGCAGTCACCTCGGGAAGACTGATGTAATTCGAGGCCGCCCGGTTCACTCAGCAGCAGATGAACGTGTTCCGGCATGACCACATACCCATACACGCAAATGTCGAACCGGATCCGCATATTCTCCAGGCACCGAACGAACAAATCGAAGACCTCGGCAGTTGCGAAATAAGCGTGTCGGCGGCGGCAGCTAAAAGTTACAAAATGCGATTGCCCGGATTCGTGAAAGCGTCGGAGACCGCGCGGCACACGACCAACCTACATCGCACTGTCGGAGGAGGAAAGTCCACTCAAGTAGACTCTCCGAGTCGGGTTCGCCTTCGCCCAGGTTAGCGCCCAAAGGGCGGGCGCGAACCTGGGGCACCGTGCCATTAAAAATGCGGGCTTTAGCCCCTGAGGGCCGGACAGCCTGCTCGGAGAACCATTGATGAGACCAGTTGTAGTTCTCGGTCCTCTCCCAGTTTTGGACGCAGTTACTGAGAACCGGGAACTGAGAACTGGGCTCAGAGGCCTGTGATGGCTCTCACTGGTTGGGTGTGATGAAAAAGGTCGGGGCGGATGGGAATCATGTGGGCGCGTCCAGCCGCATTGAGCCCAGCCCTGCGGGGCGCAATGAGGGACACCCGACTTTTCAAGGGGCTGGTGCCTACTGGCCGCGGCTTGCCGCTATGGAAGTGCAATAAAGGCAGCAATTACTCTGTTGACTCGGTATTCGCTGAAACGCTGAAAGCGCTTGTACAGTCCCCAAGCTCCTAGAGCCGAGATCAGCAGCACGACACTAAGTTCACACCGTGACGGGGCAAATACGGTGTCCCCGACAAGCAGCCGCAGCTTCCCGGTGAAGATGCAGACCACAAGTCCGGCGCAAAACAAGACTGAAGCGACAGTGCTGCCGCGATAGAACCCCTCCCGGTAGGTGAATATTTCCCGGTCTCCTTGCTGGCCTACCCGTATGCACCGCTCATCCATCACACGTTCTAGCCAGGTATCGCAGATCTCGCTGATATTTACCGTCGTTCCTTGAAACAGTTTCGCGGCGCGCTGTTTCGCTACGAGGATCGCCGGGTCATTGTCAGACATGATGCGTTTGTCGGCCCCCTTAAGCACCGGGTTCGCCAAGGCCTGAACAAGGTGTCCGATCACGTATGCGACGAAGAGCACCGCCAAGACTCCGGTCGGGCTGAGGCGCCAAAGGCTAAGCGGCAGGACGGAATCACCGCGAAAAATGGTCCACAGGGAGATCGTCAGAGCCGCGGCGGCGATCAAGCCCGGCATTAGATAGCCGAGAATCTCGTAGAGAGTAAACCTCAAGCTTTCTTTCATTGCAGCCTCCGTCCTTTCTCAAAACGTCCACTTCCATGAGCCGTCAACATCAGTTCTCCTGACATCATGGGCGGTGTTGTCTTCGTACCTCTTCAGTGCTGTCGGATGAGGTACATTCTCGTGCCTACCGCTCGCGGTGGAGATCAGTGTGTATTGTGCCCCGCACTTCTTTATGAACTCCAGGTTCGCGCCGTCTAGGCTCGCGTGGTGGCTAGCGTGCAGAATGTCGTCGCAAATATGGTTGATCGTGGCGACGCCCGAGAGGTTCGCATCCGAGGCGTCACCCGTGAACGTGCATTTCCGCTTACCCATGTCGGCTCGAAAGACCAGGCAGGCGTCATGCAGTTCGCGAGTCTGGCTCGTCGCTGTGTTTTTCTCAGGTCCGAGCATCCAGAACTTCAGGCCGTCAACGCTCCAGTATGGCTTGTCCCAGCTATCCTGCTTGTACGGCGCGTACAGTTTCGTCCCGTTCCCCTTGAAATGGTCTCGGACGGTGTTGAATTCGTCCCACTCCTCGACTGTAACGCTTCCGTCGCCGTACCTGCGGTCGTACGGGCTATAGATTAGATACTCAATGGCGTAGCCCTCATCTCTCAGGTATTCCAATCCAGAATAATGATCGAAATGCTGGTGCGTGATGAAGACGGCCCGAAGCCTTTTGCTGGACGGGAGAAGGTGGCTGTGGTCACTAATGTTGTGGCAGTCAACGAGAAAGGTCGCGGTGTCCGTGATGATGACACTGGCGTCAGCGCAACCCACGTTGAGGCAATGCAGGCTACCCATTTGCCACCTCCCGTCGAACTCGAGCGTGTTTTCTAGAACGCACTCTGCCTTGCCATGAGAAAAGGGCCATGGGTTTCCCCATGGCCCCCTCGGTCGGGATCATTATCTACCAGTCTCGACTAACGGTGCAAAGGGCAATTTGGTGATGGTTGGGTTGGGGGTGCGCCCCCTCAAAACAGAGTCAACGGACAAGAAATCCCATACGGCACACTTTTGTGGAATCCCACCTTTCGAAAGGCGCGAAAGGTGGGGCACCCGGCATCCGAAGCCGATACGCGGCCAGATGCATAGGTCCTTCGCTTCGCTCAGGATGACAGATTTAAATTAACTCTTAGCGGGGATTGTGAACTATCAGAATCATGCCTGGGCGCAGCGCCGCGAGGTTGCGGTTGTCGTGCTTTAGAGCGGTCACCGTGGTGTTGTAGGAGTTGGCTATCGAATAGAGCGTTTCGCCGGGCTTGACTTTGTGATGAACCACTCCGCTGGGCTTTGCAGTGGACATTGCGGTTTGGGTTGCGGCGGGGTGCTTTGATCGGCTGGAATGTTTTGCGGCTACCTGGGTTTCGCCTGCGCGCGGAGTGACGGGCAGGTGGAGATACAAGACTTTTCTTCCGGCGAGGCTGTTGCCTTTGAGGCGGTTCCATCCGCGAACCATTTTGGCGGAGACTCCGAAATTCTCGGCTACCGATTCGACCGTATCGCCTTTGCGCACGTGGTAACGCGTGGTGGCGTGGGCGTAGGTGCTGGTGTCGCTCTGCTTGCCGGGAGCGATGGGGATGATTAGACGGCTCTCGGGGGCGACCGCTCCGTTGTTGAAGCCGTCGTTCAGGTCGTTAGCTTCGGCTATGGCTTTTGGATTCGTGTGGTAGGTGCGGGCTATGGAGGCTAGGGTTTCTCCGGATTGGACCTTGTGATAGCGCCACCAGACACGCTTGTCGGTGGGAATCGAGGCTACGGCGGTTTGAAACTTGGCGGCGGTTCCGGCGGGCAGGTGGAGCTCGAAGGCCTGATCTTTTCCAGTCGCTCCGCCCGGATTTCTCGGCGTGGTCATGCGGAGCAGGCTGGGATTTAGGTCGAGCAAGTCTTGGGCGGTCGCGTCCACGCACTCGGCGGCTAACCTAAGATCGATGGGATAGGCGATCTTTACGGTGTCGTAGGGAACTGGCTTTTCCTTCACGACCTCATCCAGTCCGTACTGGGCGGGATTCTTGGCCATGATGGTTACGGCGAGGATGATGGGAACGTAGTTGCGGGTTTCCTTGGGTAGCGCGTTGCGGCGGTAGAGTTCCCAGAAATCGGCGTAGCCGGTGCGCTTGACGGCGCTCTGGACGGTGCCGGGGCCGGAGTTGTAGGCGGCCATGGCGAGGTACCAGTCTCCGAATTCGTTGTAGAGGTCTTTTAGGTGGTGGGCGGCGGCTCGGGTGGCTTTTTCGGGATCCTGGCGGTCATCTACCCACCAGCTGCGCTCTAGTCCGTAGCCTTTGGCTCGGCTGCCCATGAATTGCCACATGCCTCTTGCCCCGGCTCTTGAAACTGCCAGGGGATGAAAGCCGGACTCAGCCTGGGCGAGGTAGATCAGGTCTTGCGGCACTCCTTCTTCTTGCAGGGTGCGGCGGATCATGTCTTCGTAGCGGCCGGAGCGGGCTAGGGCGCGCTCTACGGTGCCTCGGCCTCGGTTGGAGAAATAATTGATGAAGCCGGCCACCTGGTCGGTCATCATCAGGGGCAGGTCGGAATGCGTGGATTTGATTTCGGCTTCGGCTTTGGCTTTGACGGTTTGGTCAACCGCGGGAGTGAGTTCGTTGGCTTCGTCGATGGGCGCGGGTTCCGACTTTTGCTCGGCGAAACCGTCACCCTGCTGCAGGGCGGCTAGCTCGAGGCCGTTGACGCCATCGAGAATGCGGTCTAGTTCTTGCTCCAGGCGGTCGTCTGATTGGAGGTCGAATCCGCTGCCGAGGAGCTGGTTGAAGGCGGAATCGAAATTCTGCTTTGCGGCTTCGAGGTGGCCGGCTTGATAGTTGTTCTGGCCGGAGCGGTATTCCTTTTCGACACGGGCGATCAGGTCGGCTACGGGATCGGCCTGGAGGGCCAGCGGAACCTGCGGCTTCGATTGGGGTTCAGCGACGGCGGGCCGTTGCCTTTGCGGATCTGGTTGGCGGGTGGCCGCGATCAGGGCTGGCGCTTGCGCCTGGGCAGGAGGCATGAAAGACGTCTTTTGGGAACTCTGGCAGGCGAGGGTCGCTGCCAACGTCGCGGTCAATGCGGCGGAGAGCAGGTTCGCCAGATACGGTTTAGAAGAAAACCTCATATTTTCAAAAAGTTATCGGAACCATCCCTGGACGCAATCGTGCGTCTCTCCAGTATGAGATGGTACTACCGCAAAATTCGTTGGGTCAACGCTACCGAAGGACCGTGACCCATGTTACTTTGGGGACCGGCTGGGCATATTACCTCAGGCCGGCGGAAGATGGCAACGAGTCTTTCGCCGGTTCGGAATCATCGAAAGCGCATATGAAAGCTATACAGATCAGGCAAACAGGCGGGCCGGAAGTGATGGAGTTGGTGGACTTGCCGGTTCCGCAGGCGAAGGCTAACGAAGCGGTCGTGAAAATACAGGCGGCGGGCGTCAACTTTATTGACGTCTATAACCGCGAAGGGCGGTATAAGGCTCCGCTGCCGTTGGTCTTGGGACAGGAAGCGGCGGGCGTGGTTTCGGCGGTTGGAACCGACGTGCGGGCGGTAGCGGTCGGCGACCGGGTGGCTTACACCATGACGCTTGGGAGCTATGCCGAATATGCAGCGGTGCCGGCCGAGCGTCTGGTGAAGATTCCGGCGGGAGTGGGAGAGCGCGAGGCTGCGGCCGCGATTTTGCAGGGGATGACGGCGCACTATCTGGCTTATGACACTTATCCGCTGAAAAAGGTCGAGACGGCGCTGATTCATGCGGCTGCCGGCGGAGTGGGGTTGCTGCTGGTGCAGATGGCGCACAACATTGGGGCGCGCGTGATTGCTACAGTTTCGACGGAGGAAAAAGCCAAGCTGGCACGAGCGGCGGGAGCGGACGACGTCATTCTTTATACGCAGGCGGATTTCGAGGTGGAGACGAAGCGGTTGACCGGCGGCAAGGGTGTCGATGTAGTGTATGACTCGGTGGGTAAGACTACGTTCGACAAGGGGCTGAATCTGCTGCGTCCGCGGGGCATGATGGCGCTGTTTGGAGGGTCGAGCGGGGCGGTCGCGCCGATTGACCCTTTGGTGCTGACGCAGAAGGGATCGATTTTTTTGACTCGGCCTTCGCTGGGGAATTACGTTGCTACCTCGCAGGAGTTGCAGGCGCGTGCCGGGGCCGTGTTCGGCATGATTCGCGATGGCAAACTCAAGCTGCGGATTGAGCATGTCTATCCGCTGGCCGAAGTGCAGCAGGCGCACCGGGATCTGGAAGGGCGGAAGACTACGGGGAAGCTGCTGCTGCTGCCGTGAGTTGATCCGCCGTGGTGACGAAGATTGCCGACTCTGCCGGACTTCGTCCGGCTGGACAGCCGGGGGCGGCTGTCCCTACGCGGATATCGGATGCACGCAGTTCAACAGCTGAATCCTTTGAGCGCACATGCCATTTGTGGAATTGAAAAACTCGCCACATGCGCCTGGGGTTCGGCCGGTTCGGATTCACTACAGGGATGTGGGTAGCGGACAGCCGGTGGTGTTCCTGCATGGCGGGTGGGGTTATGGGGTGTATCCGATTGACCGGCAGATCGAGGCCTTGGGAGACCGCGTCCGCTTTGTAATTCCGGACCGGTCCGGCTACGGCCGCTCCTCGCGATTGCCGAGGCAGATGCCGACGGACTTTCATCGCCGGGCAGCGAAGGAAACTCTTCTGGTATTGGATGCGCTCGGGATCGAGCGCGCGGTTCTTTGGGGACACAGCGATGGAGCGGTCATTGCCGCGATGATCGGGCTGTTGGCACCGCAGCGCTGCGTGCGTTTGATTCTGGAAGCATTTCATTTCTATCGGAACAAGCCGGGGTCGCACAGTTTCTTCGAGCGGTTTGCCAGCCATCCGAAAGAGGTTAGTGAAAAAGTGCAGGAGCTGTTGGTGGCGGATCATGGCGCGGCGCACTGGAGGAAAGCGATACAGCGGAATTGCCGCGTCTGGCTGAAACTTGCGGCGCAGTGCGCTCGTCCGGATCAGGATCTGTATGACGGGCGGTTAAGCGAATTGAAAGTGCCCGTGACGTTTGTGCATGGGAGACGGGATCCGCGAACTGAGCCGGGAGAGATGGAACGAGTGCAGGCATCGTTACCATCTGCGGAAATGCGCTTTATCGAAGATGGGCGGCATAGTCCTCACAGCGAAAGGGCGGCTTGGCGGGAATGCAATGGGATTCTTCGCGCGATTGTGGCCGGGAAATAGTCCGGCTGGGCGGACGAATGCGTCCGCCCCTACGCGAGCATTTTCAGGCTACCGATTTTTTCTTGCGTGAGTAGTTCTTCAAGTATGCAGGGAGTTGCTGCTTACAACGTTCATCACGAATCGCGGCTGCTACCTTCATCTCCAGCGGCATCACTCCTGCCCAGGTCGGAAACTCGTAATCTTCCTCGTCGTCCACGGGGGGGCCAACTCGCACTTTGGCTGAGAATTCAGTGATGGGCAGGCGCAGGACCGACGTGGCTTTCAGTTCTTTTTCGTTAGGCTGACGGGAGTCGTCCCACCGATGAGGGATGATGTGCTCGCTCAGCGCGCGCAGGGCTGCGAGTTTTTCTGCCGGGTCATCAACCAGTGTTGCCGTGCCGAGAATTACCACGGAGCGGTAGTTCATCGAGTGATTGAAGACGGAGCGGGCGAGAACTAACCCATCGACCAGTGTGACCGTGACGCAGACCGGGACGCCCTGATCGAGATTGCGTAGCATGCGGCTGGCGGCTGATCCGTGGATGTAGAGTACGTCTCCGTCGCGGCCGTAGGAAGTGGGGATGACGAAGGGCTGTGAGTCGGAATTGGCAACGAAGCCGACGTGGCAGAGGAAGGCTTCGTCGAGGATCTGGTTGACGGTGTCGCGATCGTACACCGCCCGCTGCGGTTCCCGCACTACGCGCGTGCGAGGAGTTGGAGCGGGATCGCTGAAGTTTGAATTGCCGGGCTCTGAATTGTTAGACATGGAGCTGACTTCCCAGGCAGGCGCCAAGAGTGGTGACGGAGAATTCTAGCAGGTCGGGAGCAACGTGCCCGAGGCGATGGGCATCTTGAATGGCAGTGTGGCCCCGACACTTAGTGAAGTACCGTGGGCAGACTGGCGTCTAGTAAAATTGCGGCGCGAGGTCCGATAAGGTTTATCGTCACTGAGAAAAAACTATGCCTTCAGGATTCGGGTTGTTGTTGATATTTGGTATTGGCGTAACCACGGGGTTGCGATGTATGACGGCGCCCGCGGTTGTGGCTTGGGCGGCGCACGTGGGCTGGATCAATCTTTCCGGATCTCCCCTGGCTTTCATGGGTTCTGTCTGGGCGGTTGCGCTTTTCACTTTGCTCGCTTTAACCGAATACGTTGTCGACCAGCTTCCGTCGACTGCAGCGCGTACGACCGCTGGGCCACTCACTATCCGAATTGTCATGGGCCTGCTTACGGGTGCGTGTCTTGCTACTGGCGAAGGCGCGTCGGTTTGGGTTGGAGCTTTGATTGGCGCTCTCGGAGCGATCGCCGGAGCGTTCGGTGGTTACCAGGCTCGCGTCCGACTGGTTCGAGGGCTTCACGTTCCGGATGCTGCGGTCGCTATTCCGGAAGACCTGGTTGCTGTGGGACTCGGGCTGCTGTGTTGCTTCCAAGTTTTAAAATTCCACGCAGCATTAGCCAACGTTTTAGCACACATGCAATTGCGAGCTTGATTGTGACCTCTCAGCAATACGATGCCATCATCATCGGCTCGGGGCAGGCAGGGACGCCGCTGTCGACCACACTCGCCGAGGCGGGGATGCGCACCGCTCTCATCGAGCGGAAACATGTGGGCGGGACGTGCGTCAACGAGGGATGCACTCCGACCAAGACGATGGTGGCGAGCGGGCGAGTCGCCTACCTGGCGCGGCGCGGCGCCGACTATGGCGTGCATAGCGGCTCGGGCGCCGTTAGTGTCGATCTTCGACGGGTTCGCCAACGCAAGCGCAATATCGTGGACAGCTTTCGCAATGGCAGCCAGACGCGCATTGAAAAGACTGCGAACCTTGAATTGATTTTTGGCGATGCCAGGTTCACGGAGCCGAGGGTGGTTGAAGTCCGATTAAACGATGGCGCACTGCGATTACTCTCGGCCAAATATGTCTTCATCAATGCCGGAACCCGTGCTTCGCGTCCCCGGCTAGATGGCCTGGATGACGTTGAGGCTCTGGACAATGTCTCCATCATGGAGCTTGATGCCGTTCCCGAGCACTTATTGATTCTGGGCGGCGGTTACATTGGATTGGAGTTTGGACAACTTTTCCGGCGCTTCGGCAGTGGCGTGACGATTATTCAGTCGCGAGGCCAACTGCTCACTGGCGAGGATCCCGACGTAGCGGAAGAAGTCGCCAAGATTCTTCAGCAGGACGGGGTTGAGGTTTTGCTGAACGCGAAAGCGGCTCGCGTCGGACAGACCGACGGGAAAATTCGGCTGGAGGTAGTGCAGCAAGATCATTCGACGACTCTAGGTGGTTCCCATCTGTTGGTGGCCACGGGGCGAGTGCCGAATTCGGACACGCTGAACCTGACGGCGGCCGGGATTCAAACGGATGACCGCGGCTTTATCAGAGTGAACGATCGCCTCGAAACTAGGGCGGGCGGAGTTTACGCGCTCGGCGACATTAAGGGTGGGCCGGCGTTCACGCATATTTCTTATGATGATTTTCGTATCATCCGCGCCAACCTTCTCGAGAAGAAGAATGCCACGACTAACGATCGTCAAATTCCTTACACGGTCTTCATCGATCCGCAGTTGGGGAGGGTCGGGCTAACCGAGACGGCGGCTCGCGCGCAGGGCCGTAATATTCGCGTGGCGAAGCTGCCGATGACTTCGGTGGCGCGGGCGCTTGAGGTGGACGAGACTCGCGGTTTCATGAAAGCTGTCGTGGATGCCGAGACAAATCAGATACTGGGCGCCGCCGTGCTTGGCATTGAGGGTGGCGAGGTTATGTCGGTGCTTGAGATTGCGATGATGGGGAAGCTGCCATACACGGCATTGCGTGATGGCATCTTTGCACATCCCACTCTCGCGGAATCGCTGAACAATTTGTTCACGGCGATGGATAAGGGCAAGTAAAGCGGAGTTCGTCTCGCCGCTACAGCAACCCGCCGGTTTTTATTGCCAAAGTGTTGAGCGCCATCTCCAGTTTGGTTATGGCTTCGCCGAGCTCGGGATGATTGCCGACCTTCTGCTGTAGTTCCTTGAGAATCTTGTGAGCACTGGCAACATGCTCTGCAGCCTCGGTTGAATTTTGCTCGGGCTTGGGTTGGCTCGGTGTTGGCATGGTTGTTCGCTCCCCGGTACAACTTAATTCTATACAGGATGGCTCGGGACAGGAGAATCCTCCGGCGCTAATAGAGATGGAAGTTGACTTCGACGTTGATCGCGACGGGTACGGGATTGCCGTCTCTTTCCGCGGGTCTAAACTTCCAGGCACTGACGGCTTTGACAGCCATCTCGTCCAAACCCAGGCCGAGGGGCCTCTGGATTTGCAGTTCTGCCGGCGCTCCCGATGAATCGACGACCAGGGAGAGAACGATGGTTCCCATGTATTTGGCTTTTCGCGCCTCTTCCGAGTACTCCGGGTCAGGGGTGTATGTTGCACGCGGCGCTGAAACTCCTCCCTTTGGCTTGATGTAATAAACGATTCCTTTCTTCGGATCGGGCGCGGCTTGCGGTTTGCCCTCCAGCTTGGCGAAATAGGACTGCCAGTAGCTGGGCACTATGTCGATCATCGATTCAGAGCCGGTTAAGAAGGCGGCGTGAATCGCGGCGGAGACGTCTTTTTCATCGGGATTCTGGCTGGGCAGTTCAATCTGGATCTCCACTTTCAAATGTTGAAGAGCTTTCTCCAGATCTTTTTGCTGTTTCCCGGGTTGATTTTTTGCAGTGGTCAGTTGATCGAGCGGTTTGCCTTGGGCGTCGAAAATCCGGTGGATTCGTCTTCCTTTAATCGTTAATTGCGCGCCGCGCAGATGGACGTCCTCGACTTCGATTTGCCCATCAAGCGTCCATGGACCGGCCGGGGCATCCCCGGCGAGGGTGCCGTCGGAGTGGAATCGAAGACGGTCGCCGGAATAGAAATGACGCAGCGTCAGCACCTTCTCCAAGTAGTCGAACTTGACCTTTCCCTCGAGACCTCCGCCTGCCCAGGCGGATTGCGTGGGCAACAACATTAGTGCCAGCAGTGCGGATATGCTGCATCTCGAGAAGAAACACAGAAGACTCCGCAGCGTTTTGACGTCTGTTTTCAATCTGTCCTCCGACTTTATTTGCGGCGGTGTTTCGCCGGTGACTTTGGCTGCTCTTCGAGCACTGCGAACTGAATCTTCTTCTCCACCGGATCGATGCGGTCCACCAATACGCGGATGCGATCTCCCAGGCTGTAGGTCTGGCGCGAGCGCTGACCGATGATTTGGCGGGTGTTTTCATGGTAGGTGTAGCGGTCATTCTTATCGCCGCTGTCGAGCGTGTTGAGCGGGACCAGGCCTTCGACGAATAAATCGGTTAGTTCCACGAAGAATCCGAACTTGGTTACGCTGATGATTAGGCCGTCGAAGTCCTCTCCGATGCGGCGCTCCATGAATTTCATTTTCTTCCATTCCATCAGGCCGCGTTCGGCTTCGTCGGCGCGGCGTTCGGACTGGCTGGATTCTTCGGCAATGCTGTGGAGTTCCTCGAGCGTGATGGGGCCGCCGAGAGGTTCGAGCGCGTGCTGATGCGCGGCGTGGTCGCGGCGCTTGGACCACGGGGATGGCGGCGGCGTTGATACCTCCGCGTCACGATTTTTCTTTCGTCCCTCCGGGGCTCGCTCTTGATCCGTCGCAAACCCACGGCTTGCGCCGTGGGCTGCATTCTCGCGCCGCTCAGCGGCTGTTTCAGAGCGACCTGTCGCAGCGGAGATACCTACAGGGACATCCCCATCCATCTTTTCGGGCGAGGTGCGCAGCACTTCTTTCAGGATGCGGTGCACGATCAGGTCGGGATAGCGGCGGATGGGCGAGGTGAAATGGGTGTAGGTGGTGGCAGCTAAGGCGAAGTGTCCGCGATTTTCTTCGGAGTAGCGGGCTTGCTTTAGTGAGCGCAACATCAGGAAACTCAGGATCCGCTCTTCCGGCTTGCCTGCGATCTTCTCTGTGAGTTTCTGATACATGCGGGGGGTGATGTGGATTTCTTTGGGCACTTCGATTTCGCGTACGCGCTTGCCGGTGCCGCGGGCGTCGCGGCGGTCGGCTCTTAGTTGCACGCGCTGAATGGGCAACGCGCCTACTCCCAGCGAGTATCCGAAGGTGGCGGCTATGACCTCGAAGTCGTAGACGCGTTTGGCGTCGGGCTTTTCGTGGATGCGGTAGAGCGAGGCTATGCGTTTATTTTCCAAATAGTGGGCTACGCACTCGTTGGCCGAGAGCATGAATTCTTCGATGAGGCGGTGGGCGACGTTGCGCTCGGATCTGGTGATGCTCTTCATCATGCCGAATTCGTCAAACTCGATGACTGGTTCGGGGAGATCGAAGTCGATCGATCCTCGGCGTTTGCGTTTGCGGTTCAGGATCATGGCCAGATCGCGCATGCGTTCGAAGTGCTCGATTTGAGTTGCGTATTCGTGGCGGGCAGCGGCTTCTCCTTCGATTACGGCATTTACTGCCGTGTAGGTCATGCGGTTCGCCGAACGGATCACGCCTTCGTTGATTTCGTAGGCAACGATCTCGCCATGGTGGTCGATCTCCATGGTGCAGGAGAGGACGAGGCGGTCGAGCTGCGGGCGCAGGCTGCAAATATCAGTCGAGAGCTCCAACGGCAGCATGGGGACGGCGCGGTCGGGAAAATAGACGCTGGTGCCGCGCAGACAGGCTTCCTGATCGAGCGGCGAATTGGGCGTTACGTATTGGGCTACGTCGGCGATGTGCACCTGCAGTTCGTAGTCGCCGTTTTCCAGCTGGCGGACGTGGACGGCGTCGTCGAAATCGCGCGCGGTCTCGCCGTCGATGGTGACGATGGGAAGGTCGCGGTAGTCGCGGCGGTGATGCAAGGCTTTGGCGGGGATTTCGGAGGCGTTGCCAGTTTCCAGGGCCTGCGCTTCTGCGATCACTTCGGGCGGGAAACGGTGGGGCAGATGAAATTTGCGGATCATGATCTCGACGTCGACTCCGAAGTCGTTTTCTTCGCCGAGAATTTCTATGACGCGGCCGCGCGGCTGCTGCGTGGCGCTGGGCCAGTCGGTGATTTCTACGTCGACTACCACGCCTTCCAGATCCTGCCGGTCGGTGTGGACTGCGGCTTCGTTGCCAATTACGCGGTCGACAGATTGCTTGTGAGGGCGAGACGCCCTCAAAACAGCCGCCGAGGACGGCGGCGCTACATTCTTGGACGGGTTCTCCATCCCCGGCGGGATTGCGATTTCCTGCGTCACTTTTTCGTCGATGGGCTTGACGTAGTTGTGGCGGTGTCCGTAGTGGAAGATACCGACCACGGTCGGATGGGCGCGCGACAAGGAGCGGAGGATGCGGCCTTCGGCGCGTCCATCGGTGCGGACGGCGCTCACTTCGACCAGAACGCGGTCGCCATGCATCGAGGATCCGATGGCATGGGGCGGAATGAAGACGTCGCCGGCGAGGCGGGCCTTCAGACTGGCATCGAGCGCAGTGGCTTCGGGAATCACGAAGCCGAAGCCGTCGCGATGCATGGTCAGGCGGCCGACTAGCTGGTTGCGTCCTTTGGACATCAGAATCAGCGCAGGTATTTCTCTTCGAGAATCCGCCGATGATGCAAATCGTGGCCGGCAATGATGTAGGCGAGAGCGCGCACACTGATCTCATTTTCATTGGCCACGCCGCGGCGGGTCCAGGCGGGCTCATCCAGATTGCGAAACAGGGAAACGGTGGCGCGGCGCACGGCAATGTAGTCTTCGATCAAGTCCTCCAAGGGACGGCGCGCGAAGGGGCCATTGCGGACGTAGTCGTCCTGCTCGAAGCCTTCGATGGGAGTGGCGTCGGCGCGCGCAATGCGCAGGGCGCGGTAGCTCATGATGCGCTCGGTATCGTTGATGTGGCCGAGTACTTCCTTCACGCTCCACTTCTCAGGCGCGTAGCGGAGATCGCCGTCGGCCTCGGTGCGTCCGGAGAGCAGCAAGAGCATCTGGCGCCGCTGTTCGTCGAGCGCGGCCAGAATGTCGTTGCCCGAGACCAGGGAGAGGTAGCGGTCGTAGTAGGGAGCGTATTCTCCGGGCTGGGGCCGGAGGTAGGCGTTCGCGGTTGAAGTCGTGTCGGTCAAAGGCATGGATTCCTTGTCAGGGATGGCGGCGGTTTGATGGTGCCCCACGGCTCCATATTAACGCGATAGAAGAATTACCGCAGGCTGGGCAGGGGTTACACGATGAGAGGCACGGCCGATGGTGCGGGTGGGGCGGGGGAATCACGAGGGGAACTATGGAAAGCAATAAGAAAGCTGGATTTCCACAGGGCGCGGGGTGAACTGAGGCGTACAATTCGTTTTGGCCCCCGAAATGCGGCGGTGATTCAGAATCCCTTAATTTAATAAAAGGAAAGGATTTCGACGACAATGTGGAAGCCCACGAATCAACCTGCGACACCTGGCCGGCCGGCGGAGGCGGAGCGCCCGAGCGCGTCCACGGCGACTACGGCACCGATGATGAGCCCGAGCGAGCCTGCGGCTGTGCCCCGCCCGGTTACTACCACTACCTCGGACCAAGCCACGATTGGCAAGTCGCTGGTGATCAAAGGTGAAGTGACCGGTTCCGAGTCTTTGTATATTGACGGCCGGGTGGAGGGATCGATCAACCTCTCTGGCAATCGCGTCACCATCGGACGCAATGGCGTGGTCGCGGCCAACATCAGCGCGCGGGAAATTGTGGTACTCGGCAAGGTGCGAGGCAACCTCACTGCCAGCGACCGGGTGGATATCCGCAGTGACGGTTCGCTGACGGGCGATGTGGTGGCGGCGCGCATCTCGATTGAAGACGGCGCGTTCTTCAAGGGCGGCATCGACATTCGCAAAGTGGGATCGGCAGGAGCCTCGAAGCCGGAAGAAGCGGCGAAGAGCGTTTCGAGTGCGACGCCGGAACCGGCGATGTCGGCAAGAGCGTAGAAGCGCTCTGTTCGTCGTTCGCCAATAGGCGACAAGATGGTTAGGAGACGGGCCCCGCAGGGGGCCCGTTTGTTTTGTGCTTTGCTCAGACAGCTGCCGAGCCGGCTCGGCTTGGACGGGGCAAAGCCCCGTCACCACACATTCTTCCCCACACAAGCACCCTTACGGCTCCTTGCCAGTGGCCATGGTCTCGGCGGCTTGGCCTTCGGCCACGTCCGGGAATGCGGCCGATTTTTTCCTCCGAAGATCTCCGGGTAGTTCCGAACGCAACAACCAGAGTCCTGCGGCTACGGCAGCAGCCCAGGTCACGGACCCGAGCGCGAGGGCGAGGAGATCAGCGCGGCGGCTGCCGTCGAGCGCGATGGTGCGCATGACTTCATAACTCAATCCGCCGGAAACAGCGCCTACCAACGCGGACTTGCCTAATTCCTTCCAGTTCAACCCGGTAAACGACACCATGCCACGAAGATGCAGGAGTGCGGCGATGACGAGGGCGTTGGCGGTGATGCCAACGTCCGAGGCAATGGCCAGTCCGGTGACCGACAGCGTACGAAAGAACAGCGCGTACATGGGTAGAGAAGCGAGAGTGATGATCGTGGTGGCGATCATCGGAGTCAAGGTGTTGCCGGAGGCGTAGAACGCGCGGGCATAGAGCGCCTGACTGGACCACAAAGCGAGTGAGAGCGAAAACCAGAAAAAATAAATGGCCGTCGATTCGGAATCAGTAAAAGTGAAGCGGCCGCGGCGGTAGACGAGATCGATCAGAGGGACGGCAATGGCCATCATCCATCCGGTGATCAGGAGCGAAGCGGCCGTGATGCGGTAGACGGAAGCATTCACGGTGGCGGCGAACTCCTCGAATTTTTTTTCTCCGAAGAGACGCGAGAAAAAGGGGAGCGACGCCTGGCCTACGGCCTGTCCGAGGATGGCGATGGGCACGGCGAAGAGACGCTTGGCATAGTTCAGGCGTGCGATGTCGCCGATTCCACTTGAGGCGAAGTAGCGGAGGATCCAGTCGTCGGCGGTGACCAGCGAAACGCCGAGCATCAGCGGGATGGAGAGACGCACCCACTCGCGGAAGGCGGGATTCTTCACGTTGAACGAGGGGCGGTATCCGGTGCCGATTTTGGCTGCTCCCAGCGCGTTGATCAGAAATGGTCCGGCAATGCTGCCGGCGAGCGCGCCGAAGGCCAGGGACGCGATCCCCATTTGGCGCCCGGCAATGACTCCTCCGGCGATGATGAATACGTTGTAGATCAGCGGACCAAACGCCGGCAGCAGAAACAGCCGGTGCGAGAGCAAGACCGCCGAAACGACTCCGCCTACATAAAAGAAGATCTGTGCCGGCAGAAGGATGCGGGTGAGATGCACGCAGAGTTGCATCTGTTCGGGCGTGAAGCCGTGGAACATCCAGCCGGCGAACTGCGGGGTGAAGATCTCGGCCATGATGGTGCCAGCGACGAGCACCGTGGTCATCACGGTGATGATGATCGAGAATGTTTTCTGCGCGTCGTGCTCGCGCTTCTCCGCCAGAAACCGGGTGTAGATGGAGATGAAGGTAATCGAAGCAGTGCCGCCGGCGACGATGTAGTTGAGCCAGTCGGGCAGGGTGAAGGCGGCGACGTAGGCGTCGGTCTGCTGTCCGGCACCGAAGGCGTAGGCGATGTAGGCCTCGCGGATGTATCCGATTACGCGCGAGAGCATGATGGCCGTCATCAACAGCAGCGTCGCGGAAAACGCCGTGTGCTGGTGCGATGGCCGGAAGAAACGCAGCAGACGCATCGTTTGCAGATTAAACCATCTGGCGGCTGGCGGGAGAGTTATCGCGGGTGCGGAATCGGGAATGGCAATCTCGGCTTCGGGCCACACGAAACCCGTTGCTATAATCCGCCTGTGACCGGACCTGTTCCTACCCAGCAACTATTTCGCACGCCCGTGCTGCGGCGGTCGTTTCGCAAATCGTATCCCGTGGCTGTGCGGGGCGAGGGTGTTTATGTTTGTGATAGCGACGGCAATCGCTACCTGGATTTCTCGGGATCGGCGGCGGTGAATTTTATTGGTCATGGCGTCCGCGAAATCTCAGATGCCATGGCGGAACAGGCTCGGCAGTTGGAGTTTGTCCATAGCAGCCAGTTCACGACTCCGGTCGCCGAAGAATTTGCTCAGGAGCTGCTGGATTTTGCCGGCGAAGCATTTGCCGTTGGAGCGGTCTACTTCACCTGCGGCGGGTCGGAGTCGGTCGAGACGGCACTGAAACTGGCGCACCAGTATCAGGTGGAGATCGGCCAGCGGAATCGGCATCAGATTCTGAGCCGCCAGCAGAGCTATCACGGAGCGACCCTCGGAGCGCTTGCGGTCTCAGGCAACCGGAAACGGCGCGAGATCTATCTGCCCATGGTGCGCGAGTTCGAGCACATCGGTGTGCCCTATTGCTATCGCTGCGCGTTTGACTGCACGGACAGTTGCTACAACTGCGGACAGCAGTATGCCGCGGAATTGGAGCGCGCGATTGAGGCGGCGAAGGGCGCGGCGTCGCAGAGTAACAGTAATGTCGCGGGCTTCATCTTTGAACCGATGAGCGGCGCCACGCTGGGCGCGGTCACGCCTCCGCCGGGATACTTGCAGGCGGTTGTGGATATCTGCCAGCGCCACGGTGTGTTGCTGATTGCCGATGAAGTCATAACCGGCATGGGGCGCACCGGACGAAATTTTGCCTGTGAACATTTTGCGGTCGGACACGGGGGAATTGCGCCCGACATCCTGGTTACCGCCAAGGGCCTTTCATCGGGATACGCTCCGCTGGGGGCGGTGATTGCGAGCAAGAAAGTTGTCGATGCGATCGCTGTGGGCTCGGGAGCTTTTCTGCACGGCTTTACTTACAACGCGCACCCGGTTTCGGTGGCTGCGGGACGCGCGGTGCTCCGGCGTATCCAGGCGTTGAATCTGGTGCAGGCTGCGGATTCTGAGGTTGAGGGGACTGCCGCGGCTAATCTGAAGATTGCTCTGGAAAGCTTGCGCGATCTGGATGCGGTTGGGGATGTCCGCGGGCTGGGGCTGTTGTGGGGCGTTGAGTTTGTGGCTGACAAAAAGACTAAGGCTCCTTTCGCTCCGGAGAAGAATTTTGCTGGGTCGGTGGGGCAGGCTTGTCTGCGGCGCGGAGTGTTGGTCTATCCCATGCAGGGATGCGTAGACGGGGTCGCGGGCGATCACCTGCTGATTGCGCCTCCGGCGGTGATTTCGGCCGAAGAAATTCGGTGGGCGGTGGAGCAGATCGGGGCTGCGGTTTTGGAGTCTGCCGCTCAGGCTGGTTGAATGCCGAGGAGTCGGCCGATTAGGCGATCGGTGCAGTCGCTGGTCAGGCTGGTGAAGTTCAATGCCAGCAACGGGGCGGTGTCTATTGCCGGGAACCTCGTGCTGATGCGGTTGCTGGTTGGGGAGCTGAAGGTCAACTATGTTGCGTCTAACCTTATTGCGATCGTCGTTTGCTCGCTGGTGAATTTCCTGCTTGGCGATCGGTTTGTGTTTGGCAACGAGGAGAACTCGGCCGCGATTTCGACCTAGCAGTTGCCGAGCTTCGCTCGGCTGGACAGCCGAGGGCGGCTGTCCCTAAGTGGTTCGTGGTGCTTCGGCAGCTTTTGGTCGTGGCCTTTGGGGTGCTTCTTTGGGGGTTACGCCGCGATCAAACAGGGGATATACTGTTGGTAGCTGCTATGCGCTCGAACGGCTACATTTCGCCTCTCCAGACGTGCTGGATCGAGGGACGCGCTTGTCCCCGACGGTATCTGTCCGTTCTGCCTTCGCATGTGCGCGCCAATCTCTTTGGCAGCGACTAATTCCCTTCCCGTTTCGTTGCGCCGCTAATCGCTTTTAGCTTCTGGCTCCTGGCTTTTAGCTCTTGGCCCACGCAGCGTAATCTCTTCGGACGCTGCTTAAGACTGGCCTGAACGAACCACCGAAAACTACGGACTCATCTGGAGGATCTCATGACTACCAAAACTTTGACCGCCGGCCCCAAGCTGAGGACTGCGCTTCCCGGCCCTAATGCGAAGCGCATTCTCGCGGGCGACGAGAAGTACATTTCACCTTCCTACACCCGTTCTTATCCGATGGTTGCCAAGCGCGGCCGCGGCATTGTCGTCGAAGATGTGGATGGCAACGAGTTCTTCGATTTTTCCGCTGGAATTGCCGTGACCTCCACCGGACACTGCCATCCGGAGGTAGTGGCTGCAATTCAGAAGCAGGCGGGCGAGCTGATTCACATGTCGGGCACCGACTTCTACTATGAGGCGCTGGTCACATTGGCCGAACGGCTCTCCAAGATCGCGCCGATGCCGGGGCCGCACAAGATTTATTACGGAAACTCAGGGGCCGAAGCCATCGAGGGCGCTTTGAAGCTGGCGCGCTATCACACGAAACGGCAGCAGGTGATCGCCTTCCTCGGAGCTTTCCACGGGCGGACGATGGGCGCGCTGTCGCTGACGGCCTCGAAGCCGCAGCAGAAGCGGCGTTTTTCACCGCTCGTGCCGGGAGTTACGCATGTGCGCTATCCCGACGTGTATCGCGGCTGTGCGGGCGGTTCGCAAGATGCGGAGAACTTTGCGCTGGGCTGCGCGCGCTACATCGAAGACAAGCTGTTTAAGACGGTTCTCGCTCCGGAAGAAGTTGCCGCCATTTTTGTCGAGCCGATTCAGGGTGAGGGCGGATACGTTGTCGCGCCTACAATTTTTATGCAGGAACTGCGGCGCATCTGCGACAAGCACGGCATCCTGCTGGTGGTGGACGAAGTGCAGAGTGGCATCGGACGCACGGGCAAGTGGTGGGCGGTCGAACACACGGGCGTGCATCCTGACATCGTTTGCATCGCGAAGGGCATTGCCTCGGGCATGCCGCTCGGCATCACCATGAGCAAGGCCGATATCATGGACTGGGTCCCCGGTTCGCACGCGTCGACCTTCGGCGGGAACCCCGTCTGCATTGCCGCCGCGCTGGCCACGCTCGATGTGATCGAGAAAGAAGGACTGCTGCGGAATTCGCAGGAGGTCGGCGACCACATGCTGAGGCGCATGGTTGACTGGCCGAAGAAGCACAAGATCGTCGGCGACGTCCGCGGACGTGGGCTGATGATCGGCGTCGAAATCGTGAAAGACCAGACGACCCGCGAGTATGGCAACGTTGAGCGCGATCGGATCGTGGAGGGGGCGTTCGAGCGCGGCATTCTGTTCTTGGGCTGCGGCCCGAGCACGATTCGCATTGCGCCGCCGCTCATCGTTACCAAGGACGAAGCTGACGTCGCCATGGACGCGTTGGAAGAGTCGATCACGAGCGTCGAAAGGAAAACCTAGGCGCAGGAGGTGCGTAATGTGGAACGGAACCGTGGAATCGATTCATATCGCATCCGCTGCCCAGGAGCCGCCGCAAGCGGTTGGTCAGGTCGTGGCGATTCCGGGCGCGGGGCTTGAGGGCGACCGATACGCCCTGAAGCTGGGCACGTTCTACCAGCCCACGCCGGATCGCGAACTGACGCTGATTGAGGCAGAGGCGATCGAGGCGCTGCAGCGGGACTATCACATTGAGCTTGCAGCCGGCGATGCTCGCCGCAACATTGTGACTCGTAACGTGCCGCTGAATCATCTGGTGGGTAAGGAGTTTGCCATTGGCGAGGTACGGATTCGCGGCATCCGTTTGTGTGAGCCCTGCGATCACTTGCAGAGAGTGACGGGAAAAACGGTGATCAAGGGGCTGCTGCATCGCGGGGGATTGCGGGCTCAGATTTTGACGCCAGGCACGATTCGGGTGGGGGACACGGTTAGTTTCAAGCCGTAGAGATGCGGCTTGGCGCGTCTCCGATTACCGATAAACTTGGATTGTGCGGCGCCGTCAGCGCCTTAGCTGTCCTTTATTCAATGGCGAAATTCATCAACAGAAATTCTTACTGGAAGGAGGCTCTTCATGCCACGCTTGACGTCTCGCACTCTTGTCGTTCTGGCGTTCGCGCTGGTGGTTTGGGCCTCCGCCTTCGCCGGCATTCGCGCCGGGCTGCGTGCTTATTCGCCGGCGAATCTTGCCATCCTGCGTTTTCTGGTCGCGTCGCTGGTGCTCGCCATCTATGCCGGGATCGCGCACTTTCGCCGTCCCGAATTGCGCGACGTCCCAGGGCTGGTTCTGACCGGCGTTATCGGAATCACGTTCTATAACCTGGCGCTTAATTACGGAGAGACGCGCGTGACCGCGGGCGCGGCCAGTCTGCTGATAGCCTCCGTGCCGATCTGGACCGCGCTGGCGGCGCGATTCTGGCTGCACGAGAAACTGACTGCGATCGGATGGTGCGGGGTGTTCGTGAGCTTCGGGGGAGTGGCGTTGATTGCGAGCGGAGAGGGCGAAGGCATCCGGCTCTCGCCGCAAGCGCTGATCATTCTGGCCGCGGCGGTCACATCCGCGCTCTACATGATTCTGCAGAAGCACTATCTGGGCAGGTACAGCGCTCTGGAGTTTACGGCTTACTCGATCTGGTTCGGGACCGCGTTCATGCTGCCTTTTGGCAGTGGCCTGGCGCACACTTTGCGCACCGCTCCTGCCTCGGCGACGCTTGCGGTCATTTATCTGGGCATTTTTCCGGGAGCGCTCGCTTATGTTGCGTGGGCCTACGTGCTTTCGCACGGAGCCGCCGGACGCACCACGACGTTGCTCTACGTGATTCCGATCGTGGCCATCGGCATTGCATGGATCTGGCTGGGTGAAGTGCCGAAGCTGATCTCGCTGGCTGGGGGCGCGGTCGCGCTTGGCGGTGTGGTGCTGGTGAATACCGTGGGAAAGAGAGGGGGCGAGAAAGGAAAGCTGGTAGAGGTTGACAATTCATCTATCATGAAGGAATGCGTGTGATATTGCAGGCGCAATTCCACCTCTTCGGCGTCCTGAAGAAAGAGAACGGCTTGTACATAGCCCATTGCCCTCCACTGGACATTACTACTCAGGGAAAGACCGAGGCTGAAGCCAAGAGAAATCTTGCCGAGGCATCCGAACTTTTTGTTGTGAGCTGCTTCGAGCGAGGCACTTTCGAGCAAGCACTTCGCGAACTGGGATGGAGTGTTGTGGCGGGTCGCCCTGCGGCACGACAGGGGAAACGTTCTGTGATTCCCCGTAAAGGCTCGTTTCGTTTCCCAGTTCCAGTTCCCTTTGGCTTTGAGAAGGCCGATGTCACGCCTAAATCCGCTTCCTTGGCACAAACTAGTTTGCGTGTTTGAGCAGATCGGCTATCGCCTGGCAGGCCAGAAGGGTAGTCATCTCAAGCTGGAAAAACCTGGCGTCGCTCGGCCGTTGATTGTCCCCAAGTATGCTGAAGTTGGGCGAGATATTATTACGAACCTGATTCGAACGGCTGGAATCACGCGAGATGCGTTCTTGTCTCTATTGGAGAATTGTTAGGGGGCAAGCGAACGGCGAAATTGTACCGGATGCGCGGTGAGCCCCATCACATAAGGCGTTGTGGGCCTAAGCTAGGGTGAAAGTGGAGTTCCCATGTTTGCCGGACGCTTGACGCAAGGCACCCTTCGCGCACTGGATTGGCTGGCGGCAAAGACGCTTGCGCCGGAGGACGCGCCTGCGCACCAGCGTACGGGCCGGCACGGCGAGGAAGACGCTTATTTCTACCTTCGCCGGCAGGGCTACACGATCGTCGCGCGCAACTACCGCTCCCCGCATTATCGCGGCGAACTGGATCTTATCGGCTGGGAGGGTGACGTCCTGTGTTTTATCGAGGTGAAGACTCGAACCAAGCGTGACCTCAAGCCTGCCGAGGCAGCTGTGGATCGCGATAAGCAACGGGAGTTGTCGAGAGTTGCCCGCGACTTCTTGCGCCACATGCCCCCTTCGTGCCAGTGGCGGTTTGACGTGCTCGCCGTATACTATGACCGCGGATACAGCCAACCCTCATTCGAGCTGTTTCAAAATGCGTTCCCTGTGTCGTACAATCGTGGTTTTGCGAACTCCTCCTGAAAGGATTTAGTACGTGCCTGAACTAAGAAAAGACCCCATCGTGGGCCGGTGGGTGATCATTTCCACGGATCGCGCCAAGCGGCCTACCGATTTTGTACGCGAAGCGGTGAAGATCAAGGGCGGATTTTGTCCCTTCTGTTATGGCAATGAAAACAAGACCCCGCCGGAGATCCTGGCGTACCGGCCCAGCGCCAACGGCAATACTCCTCAGAAAGACAGCCCTGGTTGGACGGTCCGCGTGGTTCCGAACAAGTTTCCCGCACTTGGCATTGAAGGCAGTTTGAATAAGCAGGCCGAGGGCATGTTTGACAAGATGAATGGCATCGGCGCGCACGAAGTCGTCATCGAAACGCCCGACCACAACGCCACTCTGGCCTCGCTTCCGGCGAAAAGAATCGAAGACGTTCTTTGGGCGTTCCGCGATCGCATTCTCGATCTCAAGAAGGACCGGCGCTTCAAATACATTCTGCTCTTCAAGAACCACGGAGAAGCAGCCGGCGCTTCGCTCGAGCACTCGCACTCGCAGCTGATCGCGTTGCCGATCGTGCCCATTTACGTGGTGGAGGAACTGCAGGGCGCCAAGCAGTATTACATCTACAAAGAGCGCTGCGTCTTCTGCGACGGCATCCGGCAGGAAATTGAGAGCGGCATCCGGGTCGTGGCTGAGAACGAAGATTTTCTGACTCTTGCCCCGTACGCTCCGCGGTTTCCTTTTGAAACCTGGATCCTCCCCAAGCGCCACGAATCTGCCTTCGAGAACTCGTCGTCGCACATGTTCGAAAATCTCGCGAGAGCGCTCAAGCTGCTGCTGATGAAAGCGGACCGCGTGCTCGACAATCCGCCCTACAACCTGGTCGTGCACACCTCGCCGGCGCAGGATCCGTCCAATGAGTATTACCACTGGCACATCGAATTTATGCCGAAGCTGACCAAGACGGCGGGATTCGAGTGGGGGACGGGGTTCTACATCAATCCCACACCGCCCGAGGAGGCAGCGAAGTTTTTGCGCGAGGCGAGTGTCGAAGATACGGCTCCCAACGCGGTGAGTGTGAGCTGAGCTCTTGCGTCGCCAAGCTTAGCCTTGGGTTCGGTCGAGAACTTCTGCATGCCATGCCATCTGGATGGCTTCCAGCTTGGCCTCGTTCGACTTTGCGGGATCGTCTTTGAAGCCGGGGAGCGCGATCACATATTTGTGCAGGTCGGTGAAACGAACCGCGAGCGGGTCGAGTTTCGGATGAGTCTCAGAGAGCAGAATCCCGATATCTTCAGAATCGCTCCAGGTGAGTTCTTTTGGCATCAGTGGGCTCCAAGGCAAAGTTTCAGAGTTTCAGAGGATTCGCTATCGCAGTATTGTCGCTGGTTTCATTGAAACCTTGCAACTTCGAAACCTTGAAACCTGGCTCTTAATGCTCTTCCGAAACGTAATTCCGGTTCCACGCCGGGATTTCCACGACCACCTTGCCCGGCTTCTTGATCACGGTCTGACATCCGAGGCGCGAGTTTAACTGAAGATCGGCGGCCATGTCGAGCTTGTCGGCTTCGTCGTCTTCCATTTCCGAGATCAGGTCGGCGCCTTCTTTCACCCAAACGTGGCAGGTGGTGCAGGCGCAATTTCCTCCGCAGGCATGATCGAGATGGATGCCAAAGTTCAATGCTACATCGAGCAGCGACTCTTCCTTGCCATGGTCTTTATAAGGCAGCTTGCCGTGCTCGAAGGTCACCGTCTTGCCCTCAGGAAGAAAAGTAACCTCAACCGTGTTTTCACTGGGAGCGTCCATTGTGGTGGTTCCTGTTCCCTGCATTTTCTCTTCAGACATAGAAAATAATCCCCTATTCAAAATCTGCCTTCGCCACCGGGTGGCCGGCCTGCGGGCCTTCCCCGAGATCGGTATCAGCTTCGTCCATGGCCTTTCCCTTGAGCGCGGTGGAGACCGCTGAATCCATCATTAATTCCGCCAGACGCATGGTGGCCTGGTTCAGCGCGTCGATGGCGGCACGGATCGCGTGATAGTCGTCGCCATCCTTTACCGCGACTAGAGCTTTCCCCAGTTTTTCGACGTTGCGGCGTTCGTCGTTGGTGAGCTCCAGCCAGGCTGGATTACTTTTTCCCTTTGCGAGCGCCGTCAGGATCGTGTCGGCCTCGCGCCGCGCCTCGATAACCTGCCGCTGGCGGAAATCTTCTTCTGCATAGTCAAATGACTCGAGCAGCATGTTTTCAACCTGTTCGTCGGTGAGGCCGTAACTGGGCTGGACGTCGATTTCAGCTTCTTTCCCGCTGCGCTGTTCGCGCGCCGACACGCGCAAAATGCCGTTGGCATCAATCAGAAACTTCACTTCAATGCGCGGCATACCGGCGGGCATGGGTGGAACGCCCTTCAGATCGAATCGCGCCAGCGACCGGCAATCGCGTGCCAATTCGCGTTCGCCTTGCAGCACGTGAATCGCGATGTTGGTTTGGCCATCGACCTGGGTGGTGTAGTACTGCGTTGCTGAAGCCGGTACCGTCGAGTTGCGCAGGATGATTTTATCGGTCACGCCGCCTGCTACTTCAATTCCGAGAGACAGCGGGGTTACGTCGAGCAAGAGCATCTCTTTCGTAATTTCGGAGCCGCCGCCCAGAATATTCGCCTGCACGGCCGCGCCGAGCGCAACCACTTCGTCGGGATTCAAATCTGTGTGCGGCACCCGTTCAAACAGATTTCGCACCAAACGCCGCACCTTCGGAATGCGAGTGGAACCGCCGACCAGCACGACCTCGTCGATTTGTTCGGGCTTCAGGCCTGCGTCTTTGAGTGCCTGCTTGCAGGGACCGACGGTGCGGTCAATGATGGGTTGAATCATCTGCTCGAAAACTGCGAGCGAAATCTCACGCTGATACTTCTTCCCGCCGGGCAAATCGACATCGAGCTTCGCCGTCGGCTGCGACGAAAGAGCGATCTTGGCTTCAATCACGGCCTGGCGGATGCGCTGCACGGCTTCTCCGCTGCGCCGCAAATCGAGACCGAGATCGCCGCGAATGTCGTCGAGCGCGATTGCGATCAGCAGATTGTCGATGTCGTCTCCGCCGAGATGCGTGTCGCCGTTCGTGGCAATCACTTCGAAAATGCCGTCGTGCAGCTTGAGAATCGAGATATCAAACGTGCCGCCGCCCAAGTCGTAAACCACCACGATGCCATGTTTCTTCTTGTCCAGCCCGTAAGCGAGCGAGGCTGCCGTCGGTTCATTCACCAGCCGCAAAACATTCAGCCCGGCGATGCGGCCGGCATCTTTCGTCGCCTGGCGCTGCGCGTCATTGAAGTATGCGGGGACGGTGATGACCGCCTGGGTTACGGGAGCACTGAAAAAGCGTTCAGCATTGCGCTTCAGTTGGCGCAGCACCAGCGCCGAAATCTCAGGCGGGGTGTAGGTTCGCTCACCAATCTTGATGCGCAGAACCTCTCCTTGCTGAAGATCTTCCGCCAACTTGAACGGAAAGAGCTTCAGTTCGGCCTGTATATCCTCGAGGCCGCGTCCCATCAGACGCTTGATCGAGTAAACCGCGCGCTCCGGCGTTTCGATCAGATATCGGCGCGCGGCAGTGCCGACAATGATCTGGTTGTTCTCGTCGAGCGCCACCACTGAGGGCACAAGATTCACCCCGTCTTCTCCGGGGATGACGACGGGGGAATCTCCCTGCATGTAGGCCACCAGCGAGTTCGTGGTGCCGAGATCGATGCCGACGATGTGGTCAGTTGCCATGCGTTCCATTGCAGAGGTGCGTTCGATTGCAGAGGTCAGATTGCAGAGGTAAAACCCTTCGAGGTGTTGCAATCTAACCTCTTACCTCTGACCTAGCTTTCCATTGCCTCATTCACGTCGCGTACCAGGTTCCGCACATAATTCCTGCGGTTCAGCACATCTAGAATCTTGTCGAGGATCTTCCGCCTGTCTTCTTCGTTTCCTTTGTCTTCGGGTTTCTCGTCCACGGATTTGTCCCACTTGTTCCACTCGGCCTTGAGTTCGTTGAACAGAGCGTCGTATTTTTCTTCCAGCGAGAGTTTGGCCTTGCCGATTTCCTCAAGCATGGCGGGGTCGTCTTCGCCGATCTTCTTCTGCTCTCGCAGTTCTTCCAGATGCATGTTGAGTTCGAAGACTTCCTCCAACAGATCGGGGGGCACCACCTGTTTTTTCAATTCGCCGGTGGCACGAGCTTTTTCGGTTGCCTGTTTTGATTGCTCTTCCAGTTCGACGCCTTCGAGGCGCAACAAGTACTCCGTGCGCTTGATCGGATCTTTCAGCGTGCGGTAGGCGTCGTTGAGCATGGAACTTTGTTCCAGGCTAAAGGCACGTTCCTCGGGGTTCGCCTGCGCAAACAGGTCGGGATGGAGCCGGCGACTCAGCGCGTAGAATTCTTTCTCCAGCGCGGCCGTGTCCAGGTTGAGCTTGCGCGGAAATCCGAAGAAGGTGAAATAATCCACCGGGACCGGCGGCTGTACTTTGCCGCACGAACTGCAGAAGTGCACCGCGCGCATGGTGCCGCACGACCAGCAACTTGGGGTTGCTTCCCCGGCGCCATGTCCGGGAATGATCAACGACGACTTGGATTCTATGTTTGCCATACAAAATTTAAGGCGAGCGCACGGCCCGCCCTCTCACCACTCATTGCGTGGGGGCGGGCCTTTGGCCCGTCACCACACGATCTCGCTACGAGAAGGAACTCCCACAGCCGCAGGACTTGGTCGAGTTCGGGTTCACGAACACGAATCCCTGCTGCATCAGGGTTTCCTGGTAATCGAGGGTCATGCCGTGCAGATAGATGAAGGACTTCGGGTCCACAAAAACCCGCACATCTCCGAACTGAAACACGCGGTCGCGCTCCCGCGGTTGCGTATCGAACCGTATGTTGTAACTCAGGCCCGAGCATCCGCCGCCCTGGACGCCCAAACGGAGGCCACCCTGCTCCGGCGAAACGTTCTCTTTCACCATCGCGGAGCGAATCTTCTTGAGCGCGTTGTCGGTCACCTGGATGCCCTTGGCCGGGGCCGTGGGCGCCGCGGGCTTAACGGCTTCGTCTTTGATTGCCTGATCCATGATTGAACCTGACTCCGCGCGGAGACGCGGTTTGCCGCGTCTTCCACCGCAGAGTGAGACGGGGCGAGCCCCGTCTCTACTACTGTGCGACTTGCGCTGCGACCGGTTTCGTGGCTTCCTGCTTCTTTTTCCAGTCGCCGATCGCGGCTCGAATGGCATCCTCGGCCAGCACCGAACAGTGAATCTTCACCGGCGGCAAGGCCAGCTCCTTCACGATCTCGGTGTTCTTGATCTCGAGAGCCTGGTCAACCGTTTTGCCCTTAACCCACTCGGTTGCCAGCGAAGACGATGCAATCGCCGAGCCGCAGCCAAAGGTCTTGAACTTGGCGTCTTCGATGATGTTGGTCTGCGGATTGACTTTGATTTGCAGCTTCATCACGTCGCCGCACTCGGGCGCGCCAACCAGGCCGGTGCCTACATCGGCATCCTTTTTGTCCATAGAGCCGACGTTGCGTGGATTGTTGTAGTGGTCGATCACTTTATCGCTGTATGACATTTTTCTTCACCCCTTGCTAAAGTTTGACCTTGAAACCTTGACCCCTTGAAATCTGCCCCTAGTGCGCTTCTGCCGCCCACTTCACATTCTTCAAGTCCACACCCTCTTTCGCCATCTCATAGAGTGGCGACAGTTCGCGCAGACGCAGTACCGTCTCCACCACGCGGTCGGCTACGTAATCGATCTCAGCCTCGGTGTTGAAGCGACCGATGCCGAAGCGGATCGAGCTGTGCGCCAGATCGTCGCCGGTACCGAGAGCTTTCAAGACATAAGATGGCTCCAGCGTCGCCGAGGTGCAGGCCGATCCACTGGAAACCGCGATATCGTTGATGCCCATCAGCAGCGACTCGCCTTCCACGTAGGCAAAGCTGATGTTCAGATTGCCGGGCAGGCGATGCTCCATGGAGCCATTGATGTAGACCTCGTCGAGCCGGCTCATGATGCTGTCTCTCAGCCGGTTGCGCAGGCCCGCCATTTTGCAGGATTCCTGCGGCATCTCTTCCTGCGCGATGGCGCACGCCTTGCCGAGACCGACGATGCCGGGGACATTGAGCGTTCCGGAACGCATTCCACGCTCATGCCCGCCACCGTCAATGAGCGGCACCAGTTGCACGCGCGGATTCTTGCGGCGCACATACAGCGCGCCCGCGCCTTTCGGCCCGTACAGCTTGTGTCCGGTGATGGACGCGACATCGATGTTCATCTTGTTCACGTCGATCGGAACTTTGCCAATCGCCTGTACCGCGTCGGTGTGGAAGATCACGCCGCGTTCGTGGCACATTTTGCCGATTTCCGCGATCGGTTGCAGTACGCCGATTTCGTTGTTGGCCGCCATGATGGTGACCAGAATCGTCTTGTCGTCGATGGCGCGCTTCAGGTCATCGAGGTCAACCAGTCCGTCTTTCTGCACCGGCAGATAGGTCACGCGAAAGCCGAACTTCTCCAGATGCTTGCAGGTGTCGAGCACGGCCTTGTGTTCGGTGACCGCGGTGATGATGTGGTTGCCCTTCTCGCGGTACATTTCCGCAACACCTTTGATGGCGAGGTTATCGCTCTCGGTGGCGCCCGAGGTGAAGATGATCTCTTTCGCGGTCGCGCCGATCAGCCTGGCGATGCGCTCGCGCGACAACTCGACGGCTTCTTCCGCTACCCATCCAAAGGGGTGATTGCGGCTGGCGGCGTTGCCGAACTTCTCCATGAAGTAGGGCAGCATTTCTTCGATAACCCGCGGATCCATGGGCGTGGTCGCGTGATTATCCATGTAAATCGGCAGCTTGATTCCATTGGGGGTGGTGCGCTGTCCGATGTTCTGGCTGGCTGGGGTCGCCGTCTTCGTACTCATGATCACCTTTCTCCTTAAAAGTGCTACGAAATCGTTACCAACTCCACCGGCTTCCTGGTCTCCTGTCTATTGACCTGGATAACTTCCGGCTCTTCCTTCATCTGCGAGATTTTGATGTTCTTCAACACCTGCTCGATGCTCTCATTCACTTTGCGCAACGGCTCGCGAATGGTGCATCGATCGCTCTGCCCGCATTCGCCGCGCACGGTCACGCACGAGGTAATGAACAGCGGCCCGTCAATGGCCTTGATTACCTCGAAGGCGGAAATCATCCTTGGATCGCGGGTCAGCGTGTAACCACCGTTCATGCCATGCTGGGAGCGCACCAAACCAACCTTCGCCAGCCGTTGCATGATCTTGGCCAGCGCTTCGTGCGGGATGCCGTAGGCCTCAGCAACATCCTTGGCACTGCATGCGCCCTGGTCAGCGTGCTCGGCCAGATGTTTCATGGCCATGAGCCCGTAGTCGGCTTTTTTTGTCAGCTTTAGCATGGCGCCGAATGCCGACCAATATAGTCGGATAAAACTCCGACTGTTTCGGTCGTATTTTGATTTTAAACGCAGCTGCCAGTTCGCGCAAGGGCGATCAGGGATTGGTCGGATTTAGCTACTGAACGGTAAGTTGCAGCAGGTAAATGGCTTAAGGAGCGGGTCGTTCTATTGGCAAACATTTTTCCTGGTTGGGGGTGCGGCAATTGACCAAGCCGATGCCGGAGGATTGAACGGTTCCTCGACGCTCTTAGTCCCAGTGCGCCTACTTCAACGGCCCCGCTCTAGCGGAGCACTGATACAATGCTCGCTGAAAACTGGCCCAAATTGAAAAACAAGAAGAAGAGGATTTGAGGATGGAGATTACGGTTCGCCGACGTTCCGATGTGCAGATCATCCAACTCCGTGGGGCGGTGCGACTGGGCCAGGGGGTGGATACGTTTCGTCGAGCAATTGACGATGCCTTTTCGGCAGGAGACGTCCGTTTGATCCTCAACTGTGCCGAGGTTCCGATGATCGACTCCAGCGGAATTGGAGTGATGGTGAAGTCGCTGAGTTCGGCGAAGCAGAGGGGCGGCGACGTTCGGCTGGTGAATCCCTCCAAGTTCGTGACCCAAACGCTAAGGCTGATCGGTGTGCTGAACCTGTTCACCACCTACGAAGACGAGGACCAGGCGGTCGAATCGTATAGCTCCCAGCAGCGCGCGCAGTAGTCGCCGCGCAATAGCTCGCCGCCGGTTTCAGCACTCTTCCCTAAATAACTTCCCTTAATCATTTCTGGCTTAATAATTTCTAGTAATTTCGGGGGTGCGGACGGTCAGACCCTTCAGCACCAACCCGCAGATTTCGTCGGCGAAATTTTCGTCGAGCTTGTCGTGCCGGATCAGAAAGCGCATGTAGATCGGGCCGTAAAGCGAGTCGAGGATGAGGTCGAAGTTGCTGCTTTCGGGTAGTTCGCCGCGATCGACGCCGCGCTGCAGGGTTTGATAGGCCTGTCTGCGTCTGGGCCATAAGAATCTATCGCGAAAGGCCTCGATCAACTCCGGATCGGATTGCCCGCCAGCGAGCAGCGCCGCTACGACTTTGCCGCGCTGGGATCGGAAGATGCGAATCACGCGCCTCATTTGCAGGCTCATGTCAGTTTGGACGGAGCCGGTATTCGGGAACTGGAGTTCCTCCTCGGCGCTAGCGGAGAAGGCGTCGGCGACCAGGGCGGCCTTGGTCGGCCACCAACGGTAGACAGTTGTCTTGCCAACATTGGCGTCGGCGGCGACAGCTTCAATGCTCAGGTCCGCGAATCCACCGTCCTGCTTGAGGAGCTTCAGGGTGCTGCGCAGGATCGACTGACGCGATTCCTCACTGCGTGGCCTCCCGGGTGGGCGCTTCCCGTTCGTTGCCTGGGCCCGGTTGGTTCGGTTACTTCCGTTCCCGGTCCCGGCGCGCCGAATGTGATTTTGATTCATGGTTGAATTCTATTATAATTTAAATCCGAAACGTACTGTTTTGAATCTTATTTAATTCGCAGGCTGTGGGGCCTCAGATTCGGCAGCACGGTTTCGCCCGTAGTGGGCTTCAGTACTGAGAGTTTTCGTTGGTCTTATGTGGATTGTTGCGTTAGCGCTTCGGCGTCCTTATACGTTCGTGGTGATGGCACTGCTCATCATTATCCTCACGCCCATCACCATCCTGCGCACACCGGTTGACATCTTCCCCGAAATCAACATTCCCGTGGTCAGCGTGGTGTGGAACTATGACGGAATGTCGCCCGGTGAGATGGCGGACCGGATTGTGAGCAACTCCGAACGCGGATTCACGGTCACGGTCAACGACATCGAGCACCAGGAGTCGCAGTCGCTCAACGGAAAAGCCGTGATCAAGATTTTCTTCCGTCCGGGTGTCAACATTTCCATGGCGGTGACGCAAGTAACGGCGATGTGCCAGACCGTGCTGCGCGGACTGCCTCCGGGCACGACTCCGCCGCTGGTCATTACTTACTCGGCATCCACGACGCCGATAGTGCAGCTGGGCTTGAGCAGCAAGACGCTGCCGGAACAGCAAGTGTTCGATCTGGGGCAGAATTTTCTGCGCACGCAGTTGACCACGGTCCAAGGCGCGGCAACTCCGTATCCTTACGGCGGCAAGCCGCGCCAGGTGCAGGTGGATCTCGATTCCGCCAAGCTCCAGGCTTATGGTTTGGCGCCCGTCGACATCGTCAACGCAGTGTCCGCGCAGAACCTAATTCTGCCGGCCGGTACAACCAAAATCGGGCCGACCGAATACAACGTGGAGATGAACGGCACGCCGGCGAGCATCGCCGAACTCAACGATCTGCCGGTGAAGACCTCGAACTCGTCCACGCTTTACCTGCGCGATGTGGCACACGTGCGTGACGGATTTCTGCCGCAAACCAACATCGTGCGGCAGGACGGCGTGCGCGGCGTGCTGATGTCGATCTACAAGCTGGGCGGGTCTTCCACGCTGACCGTCGTCGATGGCATAAAAGCGATGGTGCCGCGGGCGGCACAGTCGCTGCCGCGCGATCTTAATATCAAGGCTCTATTCGATCAGTCGCTATTCGTGCGCGCGGCGATTCAGGGAGTTTTGCGCGAAGGCCTGATCGCCGCCTGCCTTACCGCCGTGATGATCCTGGTTTTCCTGGGCGACTGGCGTCCGACTTTGATCATCGCGGTCTCGATCCCCTTGTCCATTTTCGTCTCCATAATTCTGCTGAGCGCGCTCGGCGAGACCATCAACATCATGACCCTGGGAGGACTGGCGCTGGCGGTCGGAATCCTAGTGGACGATGCGACGGTGGAGATCGAAAACATCGAGCGCAATCTGGCCCTGGGCAAGGAGATGAAGAAGGCCATCCTCGACGGCGCGCAACAGGTCGCGGTGCCCGCGTTCGTGTCGACGCTGAGTATCTGCATTGTGTTTGTGCCAATGTTTTTTCTGACCGGAGTCGCGAAGTTCCTTTTCGTTCCGCTGGCCGAAGCGGTGTCCTTTGCCATGCTGGCGTCGTATCTGCTGTCGCGGACCCTGATTCCGACGATGGTGATGTTTATCATGCGCGGGCATGAGCACCGCGTGGCCGAGCCGAAAAGCTTCCTGGGAAAATCCCAGCGCGGATTCGAGCGCTGGTTCGAAAGGTTCCGCGACGGCTATCGGCAACTGCTGGAAACCACGCTCGAACACCGGGGATTATTCGCCATCGGCTTTGTGGTGTTCTGTGTTCTGTCGCTGGGCCTGGTCTTTTTTCTCGGCCGGGATTTCTTTCCGCAAGTGGATGCGGGCCTGATTCGGCTGCACTTTCGCGCCCGCCCCGGCTTGCGGGTGGAAGAGACTGCGCGTCTATGTGATGACGTGGAGCGCGTGCTGCGCAGCGAGATTCCGGCGGCCGAGTTGCAGACAATGATGGACAACATCGGCGTCCCGTATTCGGGCATAAACCTCACCTACAGCAGTTCGGGCGTGATTGGGACGGGTGATGCGGAGATTCTGATTTCGCTGAATCCGGAGCACCATCATCCGACGGCGCAGTACGTGCGCCGGTTGCGCCGCCTGCTTCCATCGCGTTTCCCGGGCGTGGAGTTCTTCTTCCAGCCCGCCGATATCGTGTCGCAAATTCTCAATTTTGGATTGCCCGCGCCGGTCGATATTCAGGTAGTGGGTGCCGATATGCGCGGAAACTACGACATCGCGCAGGGCATCGCGAATCGGCTGCGCCAGATTCCCGGCACGGCCGATGTACATGTGCAGCAGATGATGAGCCTGCCGACTCTCTACCTCGACATGGACCGCACGCGCATCAATCAGGTCGGACTGAATGCCCAGGAAGTCGCCCAGAGCGTGTTGATCAGCTTGAGTGGAAGCTTCCAGACGGCCCCCAATTTCTGGCTTAATCCAAAGAACGGTGTGAGCTATAACATCGCCATCCAGACGCCGCAGTATCATATGACATCGGTGCAGGATTTGATGAACACGCCGGTGACGGGCGCGGGTGCGCAGCCGCAAGTGCTGGGCAATCTAGTGCAACTCACGCCGGTGGCGCGTCCCGCCGTGGTCAACCATTACAACGTCCAGCCGGTCATCGATGTGTATGCCAGCACGCAAGGGCGCGACCTGGGTGGGGTGGCATCGGACATCATGAAGGCGCTCAAACCATTCCAGGACCATCTGCCGCGCGGAACGCAAATCGTGGTCCGCGGACAAGTTCAGACCATGCAGTCTTCGTTCTTCGGCCTGGGCGTTGGTCTTCTGGGCGCGATCGTGCTCGTCTATTTGCTGATCGTGGTCAACTTTCAGTCGTGGCTCGATCCCTTTATCATCATTACAGCGTTGCCGGGAGCGCTGGCGGGAATCTGCTGGCTCCTGCTGATTACGCGCACCACGCTCAATGTTCCGTCGCTGACGGGCGCGGTCATGTGCATGGGGGTGGCGACCGCGAATTCGATTCTACTGGTTTCGTTTTCTCGCGACCGCATGAATGCGGGAGCGCCCGCACGGCAAGCGGCGCTCGAAGCCGGCCACACGCGCATACGGCCCGTGATTATGACGGCGCTCGCCATGATTATCGGCATGGTGCCGATGGCGTTGGGCTTCGGAGAGGGCGGTGAGCAGAACGCACCGTTAGGCCGCGCCGTGATTGGCGGTCTGCTCTTCGCCACCGTAGCCACATTATTTTTCGTGCCAAGTGTGTTTACGATTATTCACGGCCGCCGCGAGGCACGGCTGCAGTTGGAACAGAAGTAGAGTAGAGAAGAACAGAAGCAGAGAAGTTTTTGGAGAACGCAATCATGCCAGTACAACCGTCCGTAACGACGGAGCAGAACGAGACGGAGCCCGTGCGCCCAGATGACTATCGGCCTTCCGATCTGGGTCCGGCTCCGGCGAGCCGGGGAAAGATTCTGGTGGGCGCCGTTCTGCTCGTCCTGATCACCGCGGGCGCGGTTACGTTTGTGAACCGGAAGAGCGAGACCGACGCGCTGGCGAAGGAAACCGAAGCCGTCTCGGTTCCGACGGTCGCCGTGGTGCAACCCGTATCCGAGCCCGGAAACGACGAACTCGTGTTGCCCGGAAACTTGCAGGCTTTCATAGAATCCCCCATTTTTGCCCGCACCAACGGCTATCTGTTGCGCTGGTACAAGGACATGGGAAGCAAGGTTGAGAAAGGCGAATTGCTGGCGGCAATTGACACACCGGAAGTTGACCAGGAGTTGTCACAAGCTCGAGCCAGTCGCGAGCAGATCAAGGCAGCGCTGGCTTTGGCGAAGATCTCCGCCGACCGGTGGGCAAATCTGCGCAAGACCGACTCGGTATCGCAGCAGGAAGCCGATCAGCAAGCGAGTGGCTACCAGCAGGCGCAAGCGAACCTGGCGGCAGCGGACGCCAATGTTCGCCGCCTCGAAGAACTCGAGGCTTTCAAGAATGTGTACGCTCCTTTTTCGGGTGTGCTGACCCGGCGCAATGTCGATCCGGGGGCGCTCATCAATTCCGGGGGGCAAGCGACCGGCAAGGAGCTGTTCGATATCGCGCGCGTCGATCCGCTTCGCGTTTACGTCAGCGTTCCGCAGGCCTATGCGCCGAACATGAAAGTTGGGATGAAGGCAAACGTTACGCTGCAGGAATTTCCCGGCCAGAAATTTATTGGAACGGTGGCTCGCACCGCCGATGCCATCGACCCCGCAACGCGCACCCTGAATACGGAAGTGGATGTTCCGAACAAGGATGGCAAACTGCTGCCTGGTTCTTTCGGCCAGGTGCATTTTGCGACCGGGACTTCTGTCCCGCGGATCACGATTCCGGTAAACGCCATGCTGTTTCGCGCCGAGGGACCGCGGGTTGCGGTCGTCGACAAGGACGGCAAGGTGCATATGCACCCCATCAACATTGGGCGCGACTTCGGCGCCACGCTGGAAATTCTGGGCGGTGTCGACGTCAGCGATCAGATCATCATCAACCCGTCCGACTCGCTTGAGGAAGGGCAGCAAGTGCACGTCGCCAAGCCGACCGCCGGAGACGCTCACTCGTGAAGCGATTGCCACCTGGCATGAAATGCGCCTTGCTCGCTGCTGCGCTGCTCGCGGGTTGTACGGTTGGCTGCACCGTGGGGCCGGGATACAAGCGGCCGACCGCGCAGGTTCCGGACACGTGGAAAGGCGAGGGACCGTGGCAAAGCGCTGCTCCGAAGGATGAGATTCCGAAGGGCGCGTGGTGGCAGATATTTCATGACGCGGAACTCGACCGGCTGGAGCAAGAACTGCTTCAGGCAAACCAGTCGTTGGCGGCGGCGCAGGACCGTCTCTTTCAGGCTCGGGCGCAGGCGCGGATCGCATCCTCGGCGTACTTTCCTACGCTCAGCGCCGATCCAAGTGGGCAGCGCGAACGCCTCTCCGGCAACCGTCCGCTTTCGGGCAGCACGGTTCCGCTTACGCCCGTCACGCAGTACGATTTTCTTGTCCCATTTTCCGTTAGCTACGAGCTTGATTTATTCGGGCGCGTGCGCCGCAATCTTGAAGCGGCCAACGCTTCGTTGCAGGGGAGTGCAGCCGACCTGGAAAATGTGCGTCTGGTGTTGACCGCCGAACTCGCCGCCGACTATTTCAACCTGCGCGAACTTGACCGTGAAGCGGGAGTGGTACGACAGTCGGTTGAAATCCAGCAAAAAGGGTTGGACCTGGTCAACCATCGGCACGAAGGCGGAGTCGCGAATGGGCTGGAAGTCGCGCAGCAGGCGGCGTTGCTGGATTCGACTGCGACGCAGCTTTCCCTCGTACTGCAACAGCGGGCGCAATATGAACACGCCATCGCCGTGCTGACGGGGAAGTCCGCCTCGGCGTTCAGCCTGGCTGAAGCGCCGTTCGACGCCGCGCCCCCAGCGATTCCCACCGGAGTTCCATCGGAGATTCTGGAGCGGCGGCCTGACGTTGCCACCAGCGAGCGCCGAATGGCGTTCGAGAATGCGCAAGTCGGCATCGCGATGACTGCGTTTTATCCGCATATCACGCTGTCGGGAAGTGGCGGATGGGAGAGCCGCGACATCGCTACCCTGGTCAACGCTCCCAGCGCCTTGTGGTCGCTGGGCGGCGATGTATTGCAGCCGATTTTCAATGGCGGCCGCAATCGCGCCAACCTGGCCTCCACCCGCGCGGCGTATGACGAATCGGTCGCCAACTATCGCGAATCTGTGCTGGAGGCATTTCAGCAGGTGGAGGATGGGCTCTCCGGTCTGGCGCTGCTTGATCAGGCTGCGAAGACTCAGGGGAAAGCGGTCACCGACTCGCGCCGCGCGCTCGACCTCGCCAACGACCGTTATGTCGGCGGTGTTACAACGTACTTGGATGTTATCACCGCGCAATCCACGCTTCTCGCTAACGAACGCCTGGCAACACAGCTGCTCGGTCAGCAAATGACCACTTCCGTTTATCTGGTGAAGGCTCTGGGCGGTTCGTGGGACGCCTCCGAAATTCAACACGAACAGGTCAGACCGGCGCTGGTTCAGGCCGTGCAGCAGTAACTCCACAGAAAGAGCCGGCTAGGGCGGCCGGCAACGACTTGGCCCCGCATTTTCCGCGTCGCAGTCCCACCTCAGCGGCTAAAGCCCACCCTGGAAGATAAGCCAATTATCGCAGCGGTGAAACCGCTGCGCCACCCAAAATCAAGTCCAACACAGACTCTTCCGCGGCCAGCTAAGGATTCGACGATGCTGGTGGCTGGCTCTGGGGCGGTTGGGCCACAGTAGCCGGTGAAACCTGAGTCTGTCGCAAATAATCTGCTGCGAAGTTGGAAGCGTGGAGGCATCCCAGCCTCCGCCGAGCGCCTCAACCAATTGCACGCTGTCGACGATTTGCGTGATCCGCAAGTTCACGGCTGTCTGCTGATTGCTGAAGAGTGCGGTCTGGGCCGTAATGACGTTGAGGTAGGGGTCGATGCCGAGGCGGTAGCGGTCGGTGGCCAGTTTAAGGCTTCGTTGCGCGGACTCGATCGCCGTGTCTTGTTGCCCAATTTCCTGGGAAAGAATGCGCAAGCTGGCAAGGTCATCCTCGACTTGTTCAAACGCGGTCAGGACCGTGTTGCGATAGTTGGCGACCGTTTCATCATATTGCGCGCGAAACTGTTCGACGGTGGCACGACGCAGGCCGCCATCGTAAATCGTCTCGGAAATGGCGGTGCCGACGGACCAGAACCGGCTGGACCAGTTAAACCATTTGGAGATGTCCGGGGATTGAAATCCGGCAGAAGCGCTAAGCGTCACCGTTGGATAATAAGCGGCTACTGCGACGCCGATTTGCGCGTTGGCTTGAGCCATCAGGCGCTCGTTCGCGGCAACGTCCGGACGGCGCTCCAGGAGTTGCGATGGAACGCCCAACGGAATGGCTGGCGGAGGAGTTTTCAAGGGCTCGGCCGTAATCGAGAAGGACGAGGCAGGTTTACCGACCAGAAGTGCAATCGCATGCTCGTACTGAGCCCGCAGGATGCCGAGATTGGTGTCTAGCGCCTGGGTGGCTTCCAGTTGAGTTTCGGCTTGCGCGACGGATTCGTCGGAGTCGATTCCTGTTTCATACAGCGCCTTGGTCAGGTTCAAGGACTCGGTATAGGCCACCACGGTCGCGTCCAGCAGTTGTTTGAGAGCGTCCTGCCCGCGCAGTTGGAAGTAATCGACCGCCAGTTCCGCTTGCGCCGTCAGGCGGGTATTCTCGAGGTCGGCGGCGCTGGCTTGCGCATTCGCGACGTTGGCGCGAACCGTGTTGCGCACGCGGCCAAACAAGTCGGGCGTCCAGGAAGCGTCGAAGGGCGAAGAAAATGTGTTGAATGTCGTGCCGGTGGTGCTGCCATTGGTTACCGCAACTGCGGTGCGCTGCCGAGTGGCGCTGGCGCCGACGGTAAGGGTCGGGAAGTATTGCGCGCGAGCCTCTCGCACCAGGGCCCGCGCCGCCATGAAGCTGGCGAAGGCAGAGGCGACGTTCTGATTGGAAATATTGACTTGCTCTTCGAGCGCGTTCAGCTGGGGATCGCCGAAAATCTCCCACCACTTGCCATGGAGGGCGCTGTCCTGGGGCTGTGCGACTTTCCAGCCGTCCATCTTCTTGAGATCGTCGGGAGTGACCTCTTTGAACGTCCCCGGGGTGTCGACCGCGGGGCGATTGTAGTGCGGACCGACAACGCAGCCCGGAAAAATGAGGAGGAGTGCGCTGCAGAGAAGCGCGGTCGCAGCGCGCGTTTTGTTCGTTGTCTTCATCGGTGTCTCGAACTCCTTGCTGTGGTTATATCGGCTTCGCCCTCTCCGATCTTGCGTTCGCGTGGCGCATAAGAACCAGTCATCCGAAAGACTCAATTTGTCTTTGCCCTTCGAGCTTCCCGTGACCACGCAGCCATTTCACTCTCATGCGATCGAGTGAGAGATAAACAACCGGCGTGGTGTAAAGCGTGAGCATCTGGCTCAAAAGCAGGCCGCCAATAATAGCCATCCCAAGAGGGTTGCGGAGTTCCGAACCCGTGCCTTTGCCGAAAGCCAGCGGCACAGCACCACATATGGCAGCCATGGTGGTCATGAGAATGGGCCGAAAGCGCAGGATGCAAGCCTGAAAAATGGCATCTCGCGGGCTCTTGCCGTCGATGCGTTCGGCGGCCAGCGCAAAGTCGATCATGAGAATGGCGTTCTTCTTGACGATGCCAATTAAGAGAATGACGCCGATGATCGCGATAATGCTTAGATCCTTGTGAAAGATCATGAGGGCAAGCACGGCGCCGACTCCGGCCGAGGGCAGGGTGGAAAGAATTGTGACGGGGTGAAGGTAGCTTTCATAGAGAATACCCAGCACGATATAGACGGCCATGAGAGCGGTGATGATGAGAAAAGGTTGCGTCGCCAGGGAAGCTTGAAAGGCCTGAAGCGTGCCGGAGAACATGCCGGTGATGGTATTGGGCATGCCCATCTTCTGTTCCATGGCGAGGATGGCTCTGGAAGCGTCGCTGAGCGCTACACCCGGGGCCAGGTTGAAGGAAATGGTAACCGCAGGATATTGACCCTGGTGATTCACCGATAGGGGGGCAGTGGACGGTTCGTAATGCGCCACGGCGCTCAGCGGAACCACTTTCCCTTGCGCGGCCCGGATATACACGTCGTTCAAGTTCACCGGCGACTGCCAGTACTTCGGTTCCACTTCGAGCACCACGTGATACTGGTTGATGGCCGTATACATGGTCGAAACCTGGGCCTGCCCGAAGGCTTCGTAGAGCGAGTTGTCGAGCATCTGCGGGGTAATGCCGAGGCGCGAAGCGGTATCGCGGTCGTAAGTAAGCATGGCCTGAAGGCCGCTGTTCTGCTGGTCGGTATTGACATCGGTGAGGATCCGCAATTTCCGCATCTGTTGCAGAAGCACTGGTCCCCACTGTACAAGGTCCTGTAAGTTGTCGCTCTGGATGGTGTACTGATATTGCGCGCTGCTTCCCCTTCCGCCGATGCGAAGGTCCTGTGCGGCTTGCACAAAGGTGTTTGCACCCGGGACAGAAAGCAGTTTAGGGCGCAGGCGGTCGACGATCTGGCTGGAGGTCGCGTGGCGTGTTTCAAACGGTTTCAAACCTAGGAAGATGAAGCCGCTATTGGTGGCGCCGCCGCCGCCCGTAAACGCCATGGCGTTGGCGACGCCTGGGTCGGTTTTGACGACATCAACGATGCGCTCCGTCGCCTTTTGCATGGCCTGGAAGGAAATGTCCTGCGAGCCCTGGATGCCGCCGAAAATAATGCCGTTGTCCTGCTGCGGAAAGAATCCTTTGGGGACCATCCAAAAAAGGTAGAAGTTGAGCGCGATGGTGAAGCCGAGAACGGCCAGCGTCAGGCGGGAGTGTTCCAGGACCCAGCCCAAACTGCGCTCGTAGAGGCCAAGCACCCACTTAAAGGCGCGCTCGCTGGCGCGGAACAATTTGCCGTGCTCCTCATCCCGTTGATGCCGGAGCAAGCGAGAACACATCATCGGGGTCGTGGTTAGAGAAACGCCCAGGGATACCAGGATGGCGACCGAGAGGGTCACAGCGAACTCGCGGAAGAGCCGGCCCACAATGCCACCCATCATCAGAATGGGAATGAAGACGGCCACCAGAGAGATGCTGATGGAGAGGACGGTAAAGCCAATTTCGCTGGCGCCCTTGAGCGCTGCCTGCATGGGCGCCATGCCTTGCTCGAGATAGCGCGTGATATTTTCGATGACCACAATCGCATCGTCCACCACAAAGCCGGTCGAAATGGTGAGCGCCATGAGCGAGAGATTGTCGATGCTGTAGTGACACAGATACATCACGCCAAAGGTGCCGATCAGGGAGACGGGGACGGCGACAGCGGGAATCAAGGTGGCGCGAACGTTGCGCAGGAAGAGAAATACCACCAAAATAACCAGGGAAATCGAGATGAGGAGGGTGCGCTCGGTATCGCGAACGGAGGCGCGAATGGTTTGCGTGCGGTCGATCACGATTTGCGTGTCGATGGCGGAAGGGACAGAGGCCTTCAGTGCGGGAATCGCGGCGCGGATGCGGTCCACGGTATCGATGATGTTGGCGCCCGGCTGGCGGTAAATGATGATGAGCACCGAGGGCTTGCCGTTGACGAAGCCGGCCGCGCGTATGTTTTCGGTGGAATCCTGGACGTTCGCGACATCGGACAACTTGACGGCGGCGCCATTGTGGTAGCCGACCACCAGCGGCATGTAGTTCACCGCTTTTAGAAGCTGGTCGTTGGTTACGATGTCCGCGGAGGTTGTGTCATCTACAATTTGTCCCTTGGGACTGTTGGCATTCTGCCGGCTCAGCATGGAGGCAACATCCTGCAAGCCGAGGCCATAGCTGTTAAGTTGGGTCGGGTTCACGTCCACGCGCACTCCCGGCAGCGAACTGCCGCCCACGCTCACTTGCCCGACACCCTGAATCTGAGAGAGACGCTGCTGCATGATGGTGGAGGCCGCGTCGTAGAGCGCTCCACGGTCGTACACAGGTGAGGTAAGCGCCAGGATCATGATGGGAGAATCCGCCGGGTTGACCTTGCGGTAGGTGGGATTGCCGGGGAGATTCGAAGGCAAGTAACTGCGCGCGGCATTGATCGCGGCTTGGACGTCGCGCGCGGCTCCATCAATGTTGCGGCTCAAATCAAACTGCATCGTGACGCTGGTGGTGCCGAGATTACTAGACGACGTCATCTCCGTAATGCCGGCAATTCTCCCGAACTGGCGCTCCAAGGGAGTAGCGACAGAGGAGGCCATGATCTCCGGACTGGCTCCCGGCAAACTGGCACCCACTGAAATTGTGGGGAAATCGACTTGCGGAAGCGGCGAGACCGGCAACTCCCGAAAAGCCACGGCGCCCGCCAGCGCAATAGCCGCGGTCAGGAGGGTAGTGGCGACAGGCCGCCGAATAAATGGAGAAGAGAGACTCATCGTAATTGATCCGCATTAATCCGCTGGGACAGCCTCCGGTCCGGTTTCCGGCGCGCGGCCCGAAGAATAACGATGCGCGAGCCGGTCGAAGAAGATGTAAATGACAGGAGTCGTGTAGAGCGTAAGCACCTGACTCAAGAGCAAGCCGCCGACCATGGAAATGCCCAAGGGGCTGCGAAGCTCCGCGCCAATTCCGGTGCCGAGGGCGAGTGGCAAACCGGCGAGCAAGGCGGCCATGGTGGTCATCATGATGGGACGGAAACGCAGCAGGCACGCTTCATAAATAGCTTCTTCCGGCCGCTTGCCCTCTTTGCGCTCCGCTTCCAGCGCGAAGTCGATCATCATAATGCCGTTCTTTTTGACGATACCGATGAGCAGAATGATTCCGATGAGGGCGACAACACTGAGTTCCTGGCCGCAAATCAACAAGGCCAGAATTGCACCCACCCCGGCGGAGGGTAGGGTCGACAGAATGGTGATGGGGTGGATGTAGCTCTCGTAGAGAACACCAAGCACAATATAAACAGTGATCAAGGCCGCGAGAATCAACAATGGCTCGTTCGACAAGGAAGCTTGAAACGAAGCGGCGGTACCTTGGAATGCACTCTGTACGCTGAGCGGCATGCCAATTTCCTGCTGGGCCTTGTCGATGGCTTTGGTGGCTTCACCCAGCGACGCATTGGGCGCCAGGTTGAAAGAGATGGTGACGACGGGAAACTGTCCCTGGTGATTGACGGACAGAGGGCTGCTCTTGGTTTCGAAACGAGTGAAGGCACTGAGAGGAACGCCGCCGCCATTCAGCGCGGTTACGGCGCTGGGACTGGCAGAACCCGAACTGGTCGCGGTGTTTGGCGAAGCGGAAGGGCTGGGCGCGGCACTGGAAGCGGAATTGCCGGAAGCTGTGGTCGCGGTAACCGTCTGCGTGTTCGAAGAGCCAGTGGTGAGTGCGGTCGGAGCCAAAGCGGAACGAACATAGATGTCCTGCAATTTCGAGGGGTTCTTCTGAAATTCGGGTTGAGTTTCGAGAACGATGTGGTACTGGTTCAACTGCGTGTACATCGTCGAAACCTGCCGCTGCCCAAAGGCATCGTAAAGCATCTGGTCGATGGCTTGCGGCGTGATGCCCATGCGGGAAGCGGTTACACGGTCGATGACGAGAGAGGCGGCGAGACCTGAAGTTTGCTGGTCTGTGGCCAGGTCGCGAAGCTCGGGAATCGCTTGCAGTTTGGCCATGAGCTTGGCCGTCCAGTAATTCAGTTCGCTCTGGTTGGGATCTTCGAGGGTGTACTGATATTGCGTCCGGCTCACGCGGTCTTCGACGGTGAGGTCCTGCACCGGTTGCATATAGAGGGTAATGCCATCGATCTTTTCCAGATTGGGCTGGAGACGCCGGATGACATCCGAGGCGCTGATCTTGCGCTCTTCCAGGGGCTTCAAATTGATTTGGATCCGCCCGCTGTTCAAGGTGGTATTGGTACCGTCGACGCCGATGAAGGAAGAAAGACTCTCTACGGCGGGATCCTGCAAGATTTGGTGGGTGAGTTCCTGTTGCCTTTCCGCCATGGCAGGAAAGGAAATGGACTGCCCGGCTTCCGAAATGCCCTGAATGATGCCCGTGTCTTGCACCGGGAAGAAGCCTTTCGGGATGAAAACGTAGAGAACGACCGTAAGCACCAGCGTGGCAGCAGCCACCAGCAGAGTCGCGGTTTGGCGTTGCAACACCCACTTCAAAGTTCTTCCGTAGAAGGCAATGATGCTTTCGAAGGCGTGCTCTGAAGCCACGTAGAAACGGGTTTGCTTTTGTCCGTGGGTACTTCTCAACAGGCGCGAACACATCATGGGCGTGAGGGTTAGCGAAACCACCGCGGAGACGAGGATGGTCACGCTCAGGGTGATGGCAAACTCGCGGAAAAGCCGGCCGACAATGTCGCCCATGAAGAGTAGGGGAATCAACACCGCAATCAAGGAAATGGTCAGCGATACGATTGTGAAACCGATCTGCTCCGAGCCTTTGAGGGCCGCTTCGAGCGGCCGATCTCCCTCTTCGATGAACCGAATGATGTTCTCGATCATGACGATGGCGTCATCGACGACGAAGCCCGTGGAAATGGTGAGCGCCATCAGCGTGAGGTTGTTTAAGCTGAAGCCCGCGAGATACATGACGCCGAACGTGCCTACGATGGAGAGCGGGACGGCAACGCTAGGAATGATGGTGGCGGAAACATTGCGCAAGAACAAAAAAATGACCATGACGACCAGCGCCACGGTGAGCATGAGTTCGAACTCGACGTCCTTGACAGAAGCCCTGATGGTAGTGGTGCGGTCCGTTAATACGTCCACTTGAACGGCGGCGGGAAGATTGCTCTTCAGGAGCGGAAGCAACTTTTTGATGCGGTCGACGACCTGAATGATGTTCGCGCCGGGCTGGCGTTGAATGTTGACGATGACCGCGGGGGTTTCATTCATCCATGCCGCCTGGCGATTGTTTTCCACGTCATTGTCGACCGTAGCCACATCCGAGAGTTTTACGGGCGAGCCGTTGTGGTAGGCAATGATGACTTGCGCGAAATCGGAGGCGCTGAGCAGTTGGTCGTTCGATTGAATCTGGTAATCCTGTTGCGGGCCGTCGAAGTTGCCCTTCGCCTGGTCGAGGCTGGTCTGCTGCAGGGCGGTGCGCACGTCTTCGAGGTTGATGCCGTACGAGGAAAGCGCGGTGGGATTTACGCGCACACGGACGGCCGGTTTTTGGCCGCCACTGATACTGACGAGTCCCACTCCGGGCAGCTGAGAGATTTTTTGCGCGAAGCGGGTGTCGGCGAGATCCTCGACCTGCGACAGGGGAAGCGATTGGGAAGAAAGTGCCAGGGTGACAATCGGCGTGTCTGCCGGATTCGATTTGCTATAGATCGGCGGGACCGGCAGATCGGAAGGCAGATAGGTTTGAGCTGCGTTGATGGCGGCTTGTACTTCCTGTTCGGCGACGTCGATGTTCAGTTCGAGTGAAAACTGCAAAACAATAATGGAGCTTCCGTCGGAACTCGTGGAAGTCATCTGATTGAGGCCTGGGACCTGACCGAACTGCCGCTCCAGAGGTGCGGTTACGGCCGAGGCCATCACGTCAGGACTGGCGCCGGGATAAAACGTAACCACCTGGATGGTAGGGTAGTCGACCTCGGGCAGAGCGGAAACGGGCAGTTGGAGATAGGCGACGAAGCCAGCCAGTAAAATGGCTGCCATCAATAGCGATGTCGCTACCGGCCGTAAGATAAATGGACGAGAAGGACTCACTGATGCGAGGCTCCGTTTTTGCCGCCGCCGGTGCCTCCCTTAGAGACTCCCGGAGCGGATTGGTTCTCGTTATTCTGCCCGGTTTGAGACTGCTGGCCGGAGGCTCCACCGCTGCCTTTCGCAGGCGTGCGAATGGTGACCTTCGCGCCATCGAGAAGCTTGTCGAATCCATTCACAGCAATCACTTCCCGCGGTTCAAGACCTTGGACGGCGGTCACGGATCCATCCGTCGTGCCGGGCGTAATAGTCCGCATGGAGGCGGTCTGGTCACTCTTAATCGCGTAGACGAAGGCGCCTTGGGCGTTGCGCTGAATCGCTTGCGTAGGAATCAAAGTCGCATTTTGTTGCGTGTCGACGAGGAGTTTGACATTGACGAACTGGCTGGGGAAGAGAGCGTTGTCCGAGTTGTCAAAGATGGCTTTGAGTTTCAAGGTCCCGGTGGTTGGGTCAATGACGTTATCGAGAGTCAGCAGCGTGCCGGATGCGAGTTTTGTGCTGGCTTCGCGGTCAAGCGCGTCGACCGTCAGTTTCTTTCCCTTGAGCAATTGCTGTTGAATCTGGGAGAGATGATCTTCGGCGATGCTGAAGATAACCGTGATGGGCTGAAGCTGCGTGATCACAACCAGGGAAGTGGTGCTATTAGCCTGCACGATATTTCCGGGATCGACCAGCCGCAGTCCCACTCGGCCCGCTATGGGCGCGGTGATGTGCGTGTATACCAGATTGACCTTGGCATTTGCCAGTTGGCCCTCGTCGTTTTTCACCGTGCCTTCATCCTGCAGCACGACTTGCTCTTGATCGTCCAATTGCTGTTTGGCGATGGCGTTGCGATTGAAGGCTTGCTGGTAGCGCTCCAAATCGATCTTGGCTTCATTCAAAACCGCCTGATCGTGCGCCAGTTGTCCCTCGACTTGCGTTAACGCCGCCTGATAAGGGCGCGGATCGATTTCGATGAGCGGGTCGCCCTTCCGAACCATCTGCCCTTCGCGATAGTAGACCTGAGTAATTTCGCCTTGCACCCTACTGGTCACGGTTACGGTATAAACGGGTGTCACCGTGCCCAATGCGTTCAAGTAAATCCCGATGTCGCCTTGCTGCGCTACCGCCGTCGATACCATAACGGGCCGGGACGCCGCGTCACCGCCGGCTTTCGCCTCGGGGGCCCCGCCGCGTTGCCAGAACACCACGCCGCCAACGATAACGACTGCGACGATCAGCCAGATCCACCAGCGACTCTTGCGAGTGGTCGAATCCCTGGTTGTGCGCTCGGATTTTTTGGAATCAGTTGAGTCTGGTCGTTGTTCCGTCACTTGCACTCCCCAAACCGACGAGGGACAACAGTTCTCATGTGTGGCTTTCTGCTGAATATTATCATCTATTCTGTTATCCATTTGACGTGACGAAGGGTCAAACCGCGCCGAGTTTTTTGTGAAGAATTGTCAACACTCCGGCCTCAGAGCCGGTTCGCGGACGGGTATAATTCAGCGCGTGACCGCGGTCGAAGGCGACAAATCCGGCAACAAAACCGGCTCATGGTTCCGGGGGATCGCTCTGAGATCATTGTTGGCGGGGGTGGGCCTGCTGGCAATCGTGTATGGTGCGGACTATTGCGTGTTTCGATATCGTCTGGCAACGAAGCGCCAACCCTTTGGCAGCGTAACCGTCGAACACTACACCACGGTGCTGCATAAGGACGGAAAGAGCGAGTTTATTTTTGATCCACCGGTGCAGGAGACGTGCGTGCACAGCCTTTTCCCACACGCTGGGGATCCTCCCTGCTGGTTTCTCAGCCGGCATGCTGAGCAGAGGACCGACATGTAACTATCCCCAGCGGGGGCTGCGAGTGTGGCTGGCAAGCATTCGCTCGCGAACTTGAGCGCCGAGTGTTGGTCGGATCGCAACCGTCGCAGAGCCAGTAGGCAGTGCGCAGCAGGACGAGGCCGCGCTTTAGCGCAGCGCTCGCATGACCGGCGCCAGGAGCTACGCCGTGTGTTGTTCCTGACCGCCCTGGCGAGAACGAATCTCGCGCTCCGCAATCAGCCAATCCTGGTTCTCGTTGCCGTTCTCCCCGCCCGCAGTCGCCCGGCGCTGCAGGTAGAGTTCGTAGGCGCGGCGGCGAATCTCTTCTTCGAGATTGATAGGAACGACGTTGGCCGGCTTCCCGTTGCGGGGGGCGTCCTTGCGAATGTCCTTTACCTCCGGCGCAACCTGCACAGCGGCAGGAGGAAAGGAGACCTCGGTTTTCTTGCTGCGAGTGGTGGTGGTGTTTCCGGTTGTCTTGCGAGCCATGCAGTACTCCTTACAGATACCCAACTCCAGGAATGGTCTTACGTAACGAATAAGCGACATACGCGTACCCCGATAGCCGCTATCCGACTATTTGCGACGAATGTTGGTTCAAATATAACCCGAACGCCTGTGGAATTGTGCCGCGATTTTTTCCTTCGTACAAGAAAAGGTACCTATTTGGACAGGGACAAGCAGTAGCTCTCGTTGCCGGAGGCGGCAAAAGTACTCTGGTAACTTGTCGAGATGTTGCTGACGCCCGCAGGATGGATGAGTAACGACTTATGGCCGCAAATATGTCATCCACTGGTAATCAGGGTTCCGCAGTCAAAGCCGCTAAGGCCAGCCTTGGCGAATTGGAGAGCATGCTCTCGGAGTCGCCGAGTTCAGACAGGGCTTGCCTTAAGCTGGCCCAACTTCTCGGAGTGCGCCGCAGCGAAGTGGCACTGCTCAGGTTAGAAAAAGGTAGTCTGCGATTCATCTTTCCGCCGGAACTGCGATCGGCGGGCGTACTGCCGCTTACCGGATCGGCGGTGGCAGCGCGAACCGCAGCGACTCGCTCTCCACTTCTGTCGAATACCTTCATGCGGGTAAAACATGCCAGCCTGTTTGAAGCGGTCAAGCTCGGGGCCGAAGCCGACGAAGAGGATCGAAGCCAGCAAATGCCGATTCAGAAAATCATGTCCGTGCCCGTGGTGCAATCCGGGGGCAACGTGATGGGAGTGGTGCAGATTTCGCGCAAGGGACTGGATGTTTCGGTGGCAGGCGCTGACTTCACCAATGCGGATCTGAAGCAACTGGAGCAGGCCGCGGAAATTCTCGCTCGCATGCCCTTCATGCAGGAAGGCGCGGAGATTTAGTTCGAGACTTGGCAATGCCGCGTCGAGCGCCAGCACTTGGCCGGGAAAACCTCATAGCGCCTGTCCGGCGCAAAATCCCGACGCCCACGCCCACTGGAAGTTAAAACCGCCAAGCTGGCCGGTGACGTCAACTACTTCTCCGATGAAAAAAAGGCCGGGCACTTTTTTTGATTCCATCGTTTTGGCGAAAAGTTCGCCGGTGTCGATGCCGCCCGCGGTGACTTCCGCTTTTCCGTAACCCTCGTTTCCTTCCGGCTTAACTTCCCACGCATGCAGTTGACGTTCGGCGTCAGCGAAGGAGCGATCGGAGTTGCCGGCTAAGGGATAAGTTTCGACCCAGCGATCTGCGAAGCGGCGAGGCAGGACCTCTCTTAACAACAATTTCCAACTCGACTGGTCGCGATGGCCGCGGGTTCGCAAATCGGCGGCGAGATTGCGATCGGGCGCAAGGTCGAGGTGAATCGGTCCCTTGCCATCCCAGTAAGAAGAAATCTGCAGAATCGCGGGCCCGCTGATGCCGTGGTGAGTGAAAAGCATGTTTTCCCGAAACGTCTGTAACGTCTGTTTCGTGCCGCGGGTGGAAGCAATCACCTCGGTGGAAACTCCTGCCAGATCGCACCAGCGCTTGCAGTCCTCTTCGCGGAAGATGAGAGGGACCAGGGCGGCACGTGGGGGCTGGATCTGCAGTCCGAATTGCCGGGCCAGATCGTAACCAAATGAGGTGGCGCCGATTTTCGCGATGGATAAGCCTCCGGTGGCAACCACCAGCCGGGGCGCGGCGAAACTGGCGTCCTCGGCTTGCACGGTGAACTGGTCCTTTTTATGTCCCTCCTTATGATTTTTATCTGCTTCATTATGCACGTCGTTCTTATGCACCTCGTTCACTTTCGTGTTGCAACGAATTTCGACTCCGGCACTTCGGCATTCCTGCTCCAGCATCGCCGTGATCTCACTCGCCGCTCGATCGCAAAACAACTGGCCGAATTTTTTCTCGTGATAGGGAATGCGATATGCTTCGACGAGGCGGATGAAATCCGCCGGAGTATAGCGGGCGAGCGCCGACCTGGCGAAGTGGGGGTTGACCGAAATAAAATTCTCCGGGCCAGTGTGCAAGTTGGTGAAATTGCAACGGCCGCCGCCGGAGATCAGAATTTTCTTACCGATACGATCCGCGCGTTCGAGCACCAGGACGCGCCGGCCCCGCTTGCCGGCTTCTATGGCACACATCAGGCCGGCAGCGCCTGCGCCGAGAATGATGACGTCGTATTCCTGATTCACGCCGGACTGATTCACGCAGAAACGAGCTTAGCAGGGCTGGCGGGCCGCCGGAGCTCTACCGAATCTCGGTTCCTGTGCCCTGGTCGCTCTGTTTGTCACACCCTGCTGGTCACACCTTGCTGGGCACACCCAGATTGTCACAACAAGGTGTGTCGCTCGTCACAGATCGCGGTAACGACCAGTGTTGTACTGGCTGTCGGAGAACTGCCGTGTGCCTTGCGATACCAGGAAAAATCCTCGAAATCCAAGAACTGGGTCCGTTGCGTGCGGGCCGCGTACAGTTCGGCGGGATCGTGCGCCAGGTATCCCTGAACTTTGTCCCCGAGGCTATCCTGGGCGACTATGTGATGGTCCACGTGGGCTTCGCAATCAGCCGGGTGGACTCGGCCGAAGCTGAGCGCACCTACAAGCTTCTGGAAGAGATGGGAGCGCTGGAAGCGGAGTTGCCGCCAGCAGAACCGTAATTTTCGCCGGCACGCACTCCGAAGGACTCGCCCGGCTGTCTCTGGCACGACCTTTTTGGCTCAATCTCGCTGGCTCACCCTCCCCGGATCTAACTGACGACATGGTTCTGGCTCACACCAATCTGTGATCTTTATCACCGATAGGCGGTTCGCCTCTGGTTAGAGTCATGCCTACGGGTTTCGCGCTGGGTTCGAGTTTGGTTTTCAGCTTGGTTTTCAGTTTATGAAGTATCTTGACGAGTACCGGGACCATCGCATTGCCTTGGCGTTGGCGGCTGAGATTCGCCAGCGCACGACCCGGCCTTGGGTGCTGATGGAGATCTGTGGCGGCCAAACCCACACCATCATGCGCTACGGCATCGACGAACTGCTGCCGCGCGGTATCGAACTCGTGCATGGCCCGGGCTGCCCCGTTTGCGTCACGCCGCTCGAAACCGTGGACAAGGCAATCGCGTTAGCGCTGCGGCCGGACGTCATCCTGGTTTCCTATGGAGACATGTTGCGGGTGCCGGGGTCCCGATCGGATCTGTTCCGGGCCAAAGCGGAGGGCGCGGACGTTCGCATCGCGTACTCCCCGATTGAAGCGGTGAAGATCGCTGGCTCGAATCCCGATCGTAAAGTTGTGTTTCTGGCGATTGGTTTCGAGACTACAGCTCCCGCGAATGCAATGGCCGCATGGCACGCTCGCGACAAAGGTCTGACTAACTTTTCCATGCTGGTTTCGCACGTGCTGGTCCCGCCAGCGATCCGGGCCTTGATGGTCTCTCAGACCAACCGGGTGCAGGGCTTTATTGCGCCCGGGCATGTCTGTACCGTCATGGGGTGTAAGGAGTATGAGTCTCTGGTTCGCGATTTTCGCGTACCGATTGTGGTCGGAGGATTCGAACCGGTAGACATTCTGGAAGCAGTCCTCATGCTGGTCCTGCAACTCGAGTCAGGAGAAGCACGACTGGAGAACCAATATGTGCGATCGGTGAGCTACCAGGGGAACTTGCCAGCACAGCAACTCATGGCCGAGGTGTTTGAAATCGCCGACCAGAAATGGCGCGGCATCGGGCCGATCCCGCGGAGTGGTTTGCGCTTGCGCGAGGAATATGCTGCTTTTGATGCGGACCGAGTTTTCAATTTGGGCGAGATTACCGTCGACGAGCCCGCCGAGTGCATCAGCGCCCAGGTTTTGCAGGGATTGAAGAAGCCGACGGATTGTCCCGCGTTTGGCATGCGATGTACGCCGGAAAATCCTTTGGGAGCGCCCATGGTCTCGAGTGAAGGGGCATGTGCGGCCTATTATCACTATCGGCGCCATAGGGTCGCGAGTTAGGAGAGAGCGTGTCAACCAAGAGCCCCGTCGAAGTGAAATTCGAGCTCAGTTGCCCGACGCCGCTCCCAGCCAAAGACACAATTCTGCTGGGGCATGGCAGCGGCGGCAAGTTGAGCAACGAGTTGATTCGAGACATCTTTCTGCCTGCATTCCAGAATCCAGTACTGGCGCGTCTGGATGACCAGGCAATCGTCAATGTGAACGGCCAGCGTTTGGCCATCACTACCGATTCCTTTGTGGTGAAGCCTCGGTTTTTCCCCGGCGGCGACATCGGCTCGCTCGCGGTCCATGGAACGATAAATGATTTGGCGATGGGCGGCGCAACCCCACTGTTTTTGAGCGCCGCCTTCATCATCGAAGAGGGCTTCTCTATGGACGAACTCCGGCTGGTGGTGAATTCGCTGCGCCAGGCGGCAGCGGAAGCGGGCGTGCACGTGGTTACTGGCGATACCAAGGTCGTCGAGAAAGGCAAGGGCGACGGGCTGTTCATCAACACGACAGGAATTGGACTGGTGGCAGAAGGAGTCGACCTTTCCGCTGACCGTGCCCGCCCTGGAGACAAGGTGCTCCTGAGCGGCTCGATCGGCGATCATGGCATCGCGATTCTGGCACAACGCGAAGGACTGGAATTCGAAACTCAGATCCAGAGCGACAGCGCGGCCTTGCACACGCTGGTGGCTGCGATGCTGGGCGTAAGTCGTGACTTTCGCTGCATGCGCGACCCGACGCGAGGCGGTGTCTCCAGCACGCTGAACGAAATTGCGGAGCGATCGCGGGTTGGGATCGAACTGGAGGAAAGTTCCCTTCCCATCCATGAAGAAGTTCGTGGTGCGTGCGAGTTGCTTGGGCTCGATCCTCTCTATGTGGCCAATGAAGGCAAGCTGATCGCGATCGTGGCGCCCGAGGCCGCCAGCACGGTGCTGCAAGCTATGAGACGTCATCCTCTGGGAGCAGAGGCGCAGATCATTGGCACAGTAAAGAAAGAGAACCCGGGGCTGGTGACGATGCGAACGCCGCTCGGCACGACCCGTATCGTGGACATGCTCGCAGGCGATCAGTTGCCGCGCATCTGCTAACAGTCAGTAGAGGAATTATGCACGAGATGGGAATCGCGAATTCGGTGCTGGAAGCGGTCCGAACCGAAATGGGCCTCCATCCCGGAACCTATCCGTGCAAAGTCGTGGTCCGGATTGGCGAAATGGCAGCCATCGATCAGGATGCTTTACGCTTCTGTTTTGAAGCGATCATTCACGAGACCGATCTAGAGTCGCTTGAACTGGGAATCGAGGTCTGTCCGCGTCGCCATCGTTGTCAGCTCTGCGGACGTGAGTTTGTCGTGCGCGATTACGATTCGCGCTGTCCGCAATGCGCCAGCCTGGAGACCACATGCATCAGTGGTGATGAGTTGCAGTTGGCGTATCTGGAGGTGGAAGAATATGGATCGAGTACCGTTGGAGCGAAAAGTACTCAGTGAGAACGACCGCATCGCAGCTGAGTTGCGCGCCCGCTTTCAGGCGCATGGCGTGCTGTGCCTGAACCTCATCAGTTCTCCCGGTTCCGGCAAAACCAGTCTTCTGGAGCGCACTCTGGAAGCGCTGCCGCCGCGTGATCGCGTGGCCGTATTGACGGGCGACATTCAGACGGAAAACGATGCGAACCGGCTGAAACGATTTCATTTCCCGGTAAAGCAAATCACCACCGGCGGCACTTGCCACCTGGATGCTCGCATGATCGAGCGTCACTTGGCCGACTGGCGTCTCGAAGATCTGGATCTTTTGCTGATCGAAAACGTGGGCAACCTGGTTTGTCCATCCAGTTACGGCCTGGGCGAAGCGGCCAAGATCGTAGTGTTGAGTGTCACCGAAGGCGAAGACAAGCCGCTGAAATACCCATCCATATTCTTCAAGTCCGACTTGCTCGTGCTCAGCAAGATCGATCTGCTTCCCTACGTCCCGTTTGACATCGAGGCGGCGGCGGAAAATGCCCGCAAGGTTCACCCGGGGATGGAGATTTTAAAGGTCTCTTGCCTGAACCGTAACGGATTGCACGATTGGATGATGTGGTTGGGAGAGAGACGCAAGGCATACAAACCGCTGGTGCAGCAGACTGCGAGCTGACCATGTATGGAGGTCCGGCGCCAGATCGAAGTTTCCGGCATTGTGCAGGGAGTTGGATTCCGACCCTACGTCTATCGTCTGGCTACCGGCAGGCGCCTTAGAGGCACGATTCGCAATACCTCCGCCGGAGTCACCATCGAAATACAAGGACCGGCGGAAACCGTACAAGATTTCGTTGAGCACTTGCCCGCTGAAGCGCCGCCCCTGGCGCGGATCACCGGCTTCACCGTAAATGAAGTCCCGTGCATTGCTACGCAGATCGGCGATCCGGACTTCTGTATCGTTCCTAGCCACGAGGGCGAAGAAGTTCGCACGCTAATTTCGCCGGACGTTGCGATATGTCCGGACTGCCTGCGTGAAATGTTCGACTCGAATGACCGTCGATATCGTTATCCATTCATTAACTGCACCAACTGCGGTCCGCGCTTCACCATCATTCGCGATATCCCATATGACAGGCCGAGCACGTCGATGGCGAAGTTTCCCATGTGCCCGGCGTGTCTTGCGGAATATGAGAATCCGCTGGACCGCCGCTTTCACGCCCAGCCCAATGCCTGCTGGGAGTGCGGACCTCGGGTGGAACTCTGGGATAAGTCCGGGCGGAAAATTGAATGCCGCGATGCCATCGTCGAAGCGGTCTCCGGGCTGCATGCCGGACTGGTCGTTGCGGTCAAGGGGCTGGGCGGATTCCATCTAGCCGTCGATGCGACCAACCCCGCGGCGGTAGCTTTGCTGCGTCAGCGAAAGCGCCGGGTGGAGAAACCGTTCGCGGTCATGGTTCCGGATTCGCAGGCCGCCCGGGAAATCTGCGAATTAGATGAGGCGGCGCAGACGGTTCTGCAGTCTATTCAGCGACCCATTGTTCTGCTGAAAAGAGTGCTTCTATCGAAAAGGACGCCCAGCGTCATTCCCGACGAGGTTGCGCCCTTCAACCGTTATCTAGGACTCTTTCTGCCCTACACGCCTCTTCACTATCTGCTGCTTGCCGAGGGAGGGTTCAAGGCTCTGGTGATGACCAGCGGCAACCTGAGCGAGGAGCCGATCGCAATTGATAATCGGGAAGCAGTCAGTCGATTGCACGGTCTCGCCGACTACTTCCTCGTGCATAACCGCGACATCCTGCTGCGCTGCGATGATTCCGTGGTGCGAGTCACCGGCGGGGTCACGCGGCAACTGCGGCGTTCCCGTGGCTTTGTTCCCGTACCGGTTTTCCTCAAGGAGGACCAGCCGTCGGTGCTGGCGGTTGGAGGTGAACTGAAGAACACCATCTGCCTCACCAAAGGAAAGCACGCTTTCTTGAGCCAGCACGTCGGAGATTTGGAGAACGTCGAGAGCTACAGTTTTTTCCATGAGGCCATCGAGCACCTGGAGCGGATTCTGGAAATCCGCCCGGAGATGATCGCCTACGACCTCCACCCCGACTACTTCTCCACCAAATGGGCGCTGCAACGGAGTGGAGTGAAGCTGGTTGGCGTGCAGCACCACCACGCCCACATTGCAAGTTGTATGGCGGAGAATCACCTCGAAGGCCGGGTGATCGGATTCGCCCTGGATGGAACGGGCTACGGCAGCGACGGAAATATTTGGGGCGGAGAAGTGCTCATCGCCGGCTATGAAGACTTCGAACGTGGCGCTCATCTCGAGTATGTGCCTTTGCCCGGTGGCGCGGCCGCGATCCGTGAGCCGTGGCGGATGGCGGTTAGCTACCTGGCACATCATTTCGGGCGCGAGTTCCTGAGACTTGATATTCCGTTCGTGCGTCAGCTCAATCGGCCAAAGGTCGACCTGTTGCTGCGCATGATCGAACAAAGCGTGAATTCACCGCTCACCTCCAGCTGCGGGCGTCTGTTCGACGCCGTGGCCGCGTTGATCGGAATGCGTCGACAAGTCAACTACGAGGCCCAGGCTGCGATCGAACTGGAGATGGCGATGGCATCATCAGAGATTGAATCGCCAGACGAGGATGCTGCTTATCCGATAAAGCTCGTGCCGGATGACGACCATTGGATCATTGGCACTCGGCTGCTGTTTGAGGGGCTGCTGGATGATCTTGGCCACAACCTTCCTGTAGCAGCGATCAGCCGGCGTTTTCACAACGGCTTGGTTGAGGGGTTCGTCGAGCTGGCAACTCTGCTGCGAGGGAGAACCGCTCTTAACCGTGTGTGCCTGAGTGGCGGGACCTTCCACAATATCTACCTGTCGCAGCGGCTCGAAGCGCGGCTATGCGAGGCTGGATTTGAGGTATTCACCCAGAAAGAAGTACCGTCCGGGGATGGGGGTTTGAGCCTGGGACAGGCACTGGTGGCGGCAGCGAGACTTCACGCGTAGGGACGCGCGACCTCAACCGCTCGTCGGGCTTATACTTCGGCGTTGGTGGGAGGCGTTCATGACGAGTGGACAGACTGGAACCGGGGAAAGTCCAGATCGTGGCGCGCAGTGGGCGACCGCAGTCGCTTCCCTGGCCGTGGGCGCTGCCTTCCTGGCGCTGTGGTTCTGGTTGCTGCCAATCTGGCTGGGCTTTCGGGTTGACCTGGGAGGGGCGGCGCGATGGCGCTGGATTGCGGCTGTGCCTTCGGCGCTTGGTTTCGCAGTGGCACTGCGCTGCGTGTGGGACTTCGGATGGACGGGGCACGGGACGCCGGCGCCCATGGTTCCGCCGACGAGGTTGGTTGTGGTGGGGTTCTATCGTTACGTGCGGAATCCTATGTACCTGGGGTTCTTCGTCGGCTGGGCGGGTCTGTGGGTAGTCTTCGGGCGGACGAACCTGGCCGCGATCGCGGTGGCGTGCACGGTGGTGCTGGGCACGGCTTTGTTCGTTCGGCTGTACGAGGAGCCGCACCTGCGAAAGATATTCGGCGCGGAATATGAAGAGTATTGCAGGAACGTTCGCCGCTGGTTGCCGCGGATACACGCATGGAACAAGTGAGACTTTCAATCACCTGTCTGACGTCTTCGGGTTGAGCCGATCCGCGATTGCCTCCAGCAATCCGGCGGCGGCTTCACCGGCATGGCTGGTGGAAAACTCACTGCCCAGTTCGATTACCGGGAGCCTGGCGCACACGTCCCGGAAAGCTGGCGGAGAGGCCGGGGAAGCGGTCATGTCGGGACCTACCAGCAGGAGATCGAAATGCGTGACGCGCATCAGGAGCAGAGCGTCGGCCACGCGGCCGCTGCTCTGGACATCGTATCCGGCGCGGCGCAGCAGTTCGCGCAGGTAGGCGAGCACGTCGGCATTGGAGTCGAGACACAGAACGCTGCGGCCGGTGGGGACAGGTGCCTCGGCGCGGGCTCCGGGCCGGTAGAAGGCGGCGACTGCCTTCTCCTCCGAATCATGCGCATCGAACACCGTCGTCAGGCGCGACATTTCCAAAACCTTGCGCACGAATTCCGGCACGTTACAGAGCTTCAGATCTCCGTGCGCCTGGCGGGTGCTGGTGAGGGCACGGACCATAGTGCCGAGACCGCTGCTGTCGATGAAACCGACCTCGCCCAGGTGCAGGACGATCGAGCGGCGATCGCGCAACAACCAGGCTACGTGCTCGCGCAGGGAGTCGCTCGCGCTACCAGCAACGATCCGTCCATTGCAGTGCACGATGGTAACGCGTCCGACCTCGCGAGTGTCAAGCGACAGGGGCAATGGGCCTCCGATGCAGCTGGTATCTAAGCCGGCGAAACCGCCACATTATATCCTTGAGGTGCGCGAACCGGGGCGTGAAAACCGGGAAGAAGTCCGAGCGGCAATGCCCTTACCTCGTCCGCTGACGACGGTAGTGTCCTAATTTGCCCGCTCCAGCCGCTTGTCATGCGACGTTTGGCTAGTCATGGTGGAAATAGAAGAGGTTCCCGTCCAGATCCTTTACGGTGAACTGCCGTAATCCCCAAGGCTTTTTTTCCAGAGGATCCACGATGTTCGCACCTAACGACTTCAGTTCCTGATACGACGCATCGATATCTTCGGCAAACACCCAGTGAACGGTAGGTTCGAACGGCGGCTTCCTCTTCCGAAAAAATATCGGCCCCATATCACCGTGTGACACGGCCCCAATTTCTTTGCCTGGGTAAAGCCATCCGATCTCAAAGCCGAGTGCATCTCTGTAATGCTGTTGTGCGCGTTCGACATCAGCGACCGGCAACTCCGGCACTGGCTTGCCAATCGAGTTCATTTTCTCTTTTGCGCCCACAGAGCTCTCCTTTGCTCTCCTTTATGCAACAAGACCGCCCACGCGTCAAATTAGGACGCTACCTATGACACTATCGACGACGACCACACCATTTGCGCAAACCGCTAAGCTCCGGCATAATGATGGTTTGTCTTTATCTCACCGGACTCTTCCGGGCAAAGGATACTGAAGTCTGTGTTAATGATCCGACTGGCGCGCTTTGGTGCGCGCAAACAACCGTATTACCGAGTGGTGGTGATTGAGAAGGAGCGGGCTCGCAATGGC